>BNJT01001174.1_pt1 | contig 93364 bp, 152 predicted proteins | sample 8540491 | NCBI WGS metagenome assembly BNJT01 (sample SAMD00202455, study PRJDB9452) | human saliva metagenome | host: Homo sapiens | reverse complement strand
ATAAAACACTTTATCACTTTCGTTCTATAATATAGAAGCTTGCTAGCACCACATGAGGAGAAATCATGAGGGATATTATCAGTTGAATAAGTAAGAGTATAATCTACATCTCCAAAGTAGGAGTGGCTAGTTCCAGCAGAAAGACCTTCATAGGTTTTATAACTGAATAGATCGACTTACTTTGTTGTCGAATTTTTCCTGTTCTTCAAGTAATTCTAAGGAATAGACGACAAACTTTAAAAATCAAATAAGCTAAAAAAACGCTCTAAAAATCATTAAATTGACATAAAAAGTGTTTTTTTATTGTCAAAATATACAATTGAAAAAAATTTCCAGTTTTTTTAAAAATCACTTTCTTAGATGACAATTTAATCAAAAATATGATATAATACAGAAAAAAAGTAAAAAAATAACAAAAAGTAACTTACAGAAGTAAAAGAAAAAAAGTAAATAGATAGCCACGGCGGATATTCCTTTCATCGTTTAGAAGGAGTTGCTGTGGTTATCGTTGTTGCTGAGCTAATTAATTGCTCTTATTACTTAGATGAAGTTACTTTTTATTATTGAATTAATTTGAATAATAATAACGATCAATGAAAGTACTCATCGATATTCCCTTTATGCAGTTTAGAGCACAAAGGAAAATAGTACTGATTTGATCGTTTTTTCTGTATTGACATCATAAAACACAGTAAGAACCTTCAGTCATAATAAACAAGGAGGTAACATGAGATTTGTTGTATATAAACATTCGCTGATTCTAGGTGATAATAATATCGTTACAAAGCAATTGATTGCACTCAAACATGATGATGGCACATTACAATTCACTCATTTTTCATAGATATGTAAAATCTTCCGCAAAAATTAAGTCTATCTCAGACGATGGCAACAAACGTTTTTCATACGTTGTTAAGTTTTTGAACTATATATTTGGAACAGTTGGGGTAAATAATCTTGATCAACTAACTTTTGAAATGGTCAAGGAATTTTTTACGCTTTATGGTTTAGCACAATTGCCTGAAGATAGAACAAATAGAAAGAAAAGTACAGTCGAAAAATGTGTAAATGCCGTTCTTGATTTTTTAACTCTATACTTGAATGAGCGAAAAGGGAAAGGCTAAATTGAAGCCAAAAAGACCTTTATTCTATCAATACGTTCACTAATAGACGAGGTAGAGTCATCAAAAGAAAAGAGTTGAATTTTGAGGTATTTGTTGATGGAAGCAACACACAGAAGTCAATTTTTAGGGATATGCCAAACAGCGCCTTTGAAATGCTTTTTGCTCACATTGCTCAATATCACAAGGATTTACTTATGGTTGTTGCTTTGGGAGCATTTGTTGGTTTAAGACCATCAGAAGCTTGTAATGTAAGGCGTGAAGATAGCCCTTTGGGGGCAGGTATCATATTTCACCAAAGTGATAATCAAGTATTTAAAATTGAGATTGATCTGCGAAAAGAAATGCCCCTTAGAAGCGATTTAAAGCCAACTGGACGAATTAAAAAGGAAAGACTTCAAGCTGTACCTTATATCTTCTTAGAGGTCTTTTTAGACACCTACAATGACTATATGAGCTACCTAGAAGGTAAAAGGTATGAGAGAGATTATGGTCCATTAAACCTTAACAAGCAAGGGAAAGCATTGTCATACGATGTGTACTATCAACGATTTCGTAAGATTATTCGCGAAGAAATGATTCCAATATTTCTTAAATCTGATGACCCAGAGGTTGTCTTTTTTGGTCAACTCTTGCAAGAAAATAATATTTCACCCCATATCTTTAGGCACTGGTACACTACACAATTGGTTTTGTCAGGTGTTAATGAAGTTAGCGAACTGATGTCTGCTAGAGGGGACAATTCACCAGAAAGTGCTTGGCTTTATTTACAAAATAAAGGAGAAATTGCAAAACAATATGGTCAGGTTAATAATGGTGTTTTTGAATATATGAACTGGCAAGCAGAAAAATTGTTTGGAGAAGATTAAAAGGAGTAGCTATTGGTAGTAGATTTAAAAAATTATCTTGAAAGAATATTAGTCGAGTTAGGTGCTGCTACAATAAAACACCGTGAGAAAATCAGTGGATTCTTACTAGACAATGAATGGTTTGGTGTGTCTATAAATCTTGATGATTATACTATTTCTGAAGAAGATGCTGAAGTTCTTAAAAACTCGCATCAAAGACTATCTAACAACACCTCCAGGAATTAAAAAGTATGGAAGAAATCTTTTTCAAAAAAATTTCCTTCTACAAGTGAATTATTCGTACAATTTGCTGAAGAAGAAAAAAGCTGAGTGAAACAAATCGTTTCTATCTACTTGATTTTTTAGCATATTACTTAACAAAAGATTTGTTTCTATATAGTGATGCTGAAGTAGAGACCTTAGTAGAAGTAGCAACAGAAGTTCTTACGAAGTCACAAGGCAATATCCTCATTCAATTTATTAAATGGCTACTCAATAAAGGCGTTACTCGTTATCGAGTAAGTTTTGAAATGACAAAGCGTTACACGATTGAGAGTGCAAATGGAGCGTATGAATTAGATGAATACCTTGAATTAATGTACTACCTATTCAACGAAAACTACATCATAAAAAATGATATGTTGTGTAAAGCAGCAAATTCAAAAAACTATGCAGATACATGGTTGTATCTAGGGTTACATTTTATTTGCGCACTAAGATCAACAGACTTAGAAAGATTAGGACATCCTAAATTAACAAGAGAACCATTAGAAGTTTTAGAAGCAGTAGTAGATGGAACTTGGAGTAGTAGTGAAGCTAGAAGGACTTTACTAAGTATTACAACAAGATTGACTTATTTAAACTTAACACCTAATAAAACCAAAAATGCTTCTAATGTTGCTCAGCTAAAGTTTCATGTCCCAGAAAGTTGTCAGGTTCTTATTGGAACGTTATTGGCTATCTGTGAGGCACATTTCCAACTTCAAATACCATACAATGCAGAAAAAATCCATTGATCAGACAAATTAAAAACTTATGAAAAAGATTACTAGTTATATGGGGGAGGAAATCGGAAATTTATTTTTAGAGCGTAACTTTAGTAGTCGTTCTGCAAACAAGTCCTACTTACAATCTGTCGCAATGTTAGCAGATGATGTTCTTGAAGAAAAGTCAGAACTGAATATTAAAGGTTATTTTCTAGCAGCATTAGCTCGTAGCCATAAAGGGGATTTTAATGAATTTGCACAAACTACAACAACGTATCTAAAAGATGCCCAACTCGGACAACTAAAACCTGAAATGGTTGCAAAAGAGCTATTTGAACGAGGCGTATTATCCATGATTCCGTCTATGCTCTTGACCATTGTAACTAGAGGAAAGTATAAAAAATTAAGTCCAAGCCAACAAACTCAAATGATTAAAAAGTTTAGATTTAACGCCAATTGAAATTGAAAAAACGTTGGAATTGAGTATTAGGGCTGATTCACGTTCGCAACAAGCATTAAAAACTCTAGTTGAAAATAATGTTGATCCTGAACAATTACTGACGATCTGTCATCGAATTGGTAACGGAGAAGCTTTTTCTAAGCAAGGAGAGAGTATGTGTCTTTTATCTGCACTAGGGAAACTATGTCCCTATGATGACCGTCAGCATTGCGTCGGCTGTCAGTATGAATTACAAACAAAATCTACCTTGCTTTTGTTAATTGGTGAGTTTAATCGACTCAATAAACAATATCAAAAATTAAAGAATGAACTTGAACGAGGAAAGGTTCGAGCCATTCTTGAGAAGCAGATTAAACCATGTCTTACAGAAATGTTGCAAGCTTTATCAGAACAGTATGGCGAAGCTGTATTGTCTGATTATGAGGATATTATTAAGGAGTTAGTCAGTTGAATAATCAATCAAAAATTATTTCGTAAAAGTAAATGAAAATTATCCTGTTTGATGACAATATGATTGAGAGCGCAAAAAGAATGTTTTTCAAGACTATGTTGAAAAAGGGATTATTCTAACCACCAATTTTGAAGAAAATAAATGGGAAACGACTAATGAATATTCTAACGTTAGCTTCATTTTTAACTTGAATAAATTCCAATATAAAAGGTTTTATGAACAAGTATTTCAATTATCTTTTGATGATTTTGTTACCTACTTAAAGAGTTTTATAGTGCTATCTATGGAACATCATGTTTTAATCACTCTCCAAGCCTTTTTAAGAGATATAAAGAAATTAGTCAAAGAACTAAAAAGTGAACGAAGTCTTCTCATTAGCAAATATGAAGATTTCCAACCCCTCAGTATGTATAGATTTTCTTTCTACACTACCATGTTTAGAGAGTAACGAATTAACCCAACTGATTGAGCAACTAGACGAACTTTTAAATGTTAGTTATCAACTGAACACTAAAAAACAGCGAAAGTTAGCCCAATTTCAATCCTATTTTTTATTTAATGATATTTTAAACGACTATTGGGTTAAATCATTATTAGATGAGGAAAGATTGTTTTACTACCCTCTTTACTTATGGTGGCAAATAACAGCAGTAGTACCACTTAGACCAAGGGAGTTTTTGCTCACTCAGAGAAATTGTCTCACAGAAAAAGACGGAAAATATTACTTAACTCTCAGACGAAATAACTTAAAAGGAAAAGACAAGGGAGTATCCCATAAAATTTCAGAGGATTATTATTTAACAACTTACGAAGTACCATTTAAGCTTGCGAGTGAGATTTTAAATTATTTAGAACTAACCAAAGATTTATCATCAACTCAGTTGGATACTCTATTTGTGACAGACTCTCATTATCGGAAATGGAAACGTATTTCTGGTACTAAAAACCGTTTCTTGACATACAGTAACTTAAATACAATTTTAAAATATTTCTTTAATGAGATTGTATCTCAACAGTATGGGTATTTTGTCCATCATATCAATTCCCCAAAGCAATTAGACGATCATGAGATTAATTTCATTCATATTGGAGATACTAGACACATTGCAATGATCAATTTGATAGCAGAAGGAGCTAGTCCAGTAACAGCAATGCTCTTAGCTGGACATGATAGTATCACAACATCTTCACATTATTTTTCAAATCTGAGTCAGTTTATTGAATGTAGGAGCTATCAGCTTTATCGTAAATTAACAAACTCTCAAACGTCTTACGCTATAAGTAAAACTCAACATAAATACACCATTAATAAAAACTATGTTCCTCTTGATAATAAGGGCAGATGTTATTCACCTCGATTTGCGGAAGGTGATTATTCAGACTGTCTTAAAGTCATTAGCTCACATGCAGAGCTTGGTGCTTGTACTAGTTGTCCATTTTACAGAAAAGCTGGAAAAGATTATTTCTCTATGGATAAATCCTTTAAGAAATCAATCGACGAGGAAGCTTTAATTGTAGATGAGGCTATAAAAAGAGTTCGACAAGGAAAGGGGAATATAGAAGATATTGGTGAGGCATTATTAAAACTTAAAACAGTTAGTCATTCTTATCAAGAATATCTAACTGAAAAAAACATTTATCCTTACAGGAGTTCTCAAATGGCTAGAAAGAAGTATATTGATAATCAAGAATTGCTATTATTATTTGAACATTATTTACTGGAACATTGTTCGAATAATCCTAGACTATTCAAAATTCCACAGTTTGGAAATTACCTTAGAAGCAACGGATTTCCGCAGGTTGCAGACACAACGATTAGAAGAAACAAAGAATTTAGACAAGCCCTTAATGATAGATTGGAACTATTTGAAGACGACACTTATCAAACAGTTATAACGTATAAAACTCTAGATGTAGAACGTTTCTTAATGACCAATAGAACCCCTAAAGCAATCAAATCAGCATTGATGGAACTTAACAATTATTATAAAAGAGTTGTTGATGCAGCAATAGAATATAAGGAAGAAGCCAGTAAGCTCAAAACAAGAGTTTCAGAGTTGAAAAATGAGGTAGCACAACTTAATGAAAAGAATGCTGAAATAAAGGAGCAGACAGCGTTAAACAAAGAATTATTAGAGGAAAACAAAAAGTTAAGGAATCTTCTTAAAACTAGTTTGTATCCTGATATTGCGAATGAATTGTTAAAAGAAGAGGGCTTGTTAAAAATCTGATCAGCAACTAGTAACTAAGAAGTATCTTAGTGAGAATGTTATTACTTCAGACACAAAAATATCTTTTGAAAAACATACTCATACTGAAAAGCAAACAAGCAAAAGTAAGATTTTGGAAATAAAAGACTTACTGGATAACAAGACTAAGTATTAGGAGGAGAAAATGTCAGACTTAATCACTGATTTTCCAGCCTTATTGAACTATTGGGACTTTGACAAGAATATCAAAATAGATGTAGAAAAAATAACAATTACCAGTAAAAAACACATTAACTGGAAATGTCCTACCTGTTCTTATGAATGGAAAGCAAGTACATCAAAAATCTTATAAGAATATTCAAAAATCATTCAAAAAAATCTGTCCTGTATGTGAGCTTGGAAAAGTGTTCATAAAAGGGGAAAAACTCTATATCTGCAAGGATTCCTAACTTTCTAAGGTACATAAACTTTCATTATGAAAATATAGAAACCATTCAGGAAGAGATTGATAATTTATCTTTTTCTTCAAAGAGGTTATTTCACTTCAAATGTCCTACCTGTCATGTTGGTTGGAAAGATGTAGCAAACACTTCTAAATTAATCAATAAACATAATCAAGAGCTTGTTCATGTCGGATGTAATGAAAGTACACATTTTGTACCTTACACTAAAGCATACCCTAATCTTCGGAAAATTTATCTTCCAGGGGAGCAAAACGATGTAGAGTTTAATGATTTGAAGTTAAGTGACAATGTTACAATCCCTAGAAATTGGAAATGCGACAAATGTGACCATATCTTTAAGTTGTCTATTGATCAGCTAATTTCAAGAATCAAAAGAGATGGTTTCTATTGTAATAACTGTAAAGCAACATTTGATACCGTAATTAAAGTGAAAGCCAACCCCCTATTGCATACAGATAGAAATCTTTTTAAGCAATTTATTCCAACTCATGTAAAAAGTAATATGATTGATAGTTTATCCGATATCTTAGTAAGGTGGCAGTGTTTTAAATGTCATGGTCAATATGAATGTAGTGTTGTCAAAAGGCATTTTGAAGGCTGCCCTTATTGTGATAATAAATTGATGTTAAAAGGGTATAATACTTTACAAGAAACTCATCCATATTTAGAGAAATTTTGGGATAAAAGTAATGATAAATCTATTTCTGAATACTGGCATAAGTCTTCTGAATGTATAAATTGGAAATGTCCTTGTTGCAATGTTAATTTTCATTGCAGTCCTAATGAAATGATTTCAAGAACCGACTTAGAGAATAGTAATTTTCAAACTTGTCCTAATCATTGTGATTGGGATACACTTGTTTTTAACAATGATATACTCTATAATTTCCCAAAATTACAGGAAGAATGGAGCGATAAAAATGGATTGCCTGTTCATTTAGCATTGAGCCACATTGAAACAAAAAAATATTGGTGGAAGTGTTCTGTTTGTCAAGGTGAATACCTTTATGTTCAATTCCAATTAGAAGAGAAGTACTAGATAGCTTGTCCATATTGCAATAACGAACAAGCATTAAAAAGGGTATAATACAATTTGCAGATACTTTATCCTGAGTTGTGTGACTTATTGGAGTAGCAAGAATTTATTAAAAACCTGATGAGGTAACGATCAGTAGAATCCGAAAATAAAAATATTTACTTGGATTTGTGATTGTTGTGAATTTAGAATTTGATGAAAAAGCTAGGGTATTGTTTTAGATGTGTTTACTAAACAGTAACTTTAATAGATCTTAATTCTATTTGTCCGTACTGTAATAAAAAAATTCCCTAAACCAAATGAAAACACTAAGCTATCGCTAAACCATACTTAAATCAATGAATGGGTGAAAAGAACTTAACGGAGATATTGACACTTTCTTTTATGATTCAAATATATTAGTTGATTGGATTTGTCGAAAAATGTCACAGGAGTTTTAAAGCGAAAAAATTTCTGAACGCTGCGAAAAACGACCAATGTTGTCCATATTGTTCATTTTAAAAAGACTGCAAAAGGTTATAACGATCTTGAAACAACACATCCTTGGTTAATTAAAGAATGGTCTACATTAAACAAACAAGAAATGTCTTCAGTAAGGGCTAAATTCAACATATACCGCATGGTGGAAATGTCCCTGTATGCACTGGAGAATATCAGCAAAGTCATTAAAGAAAAAAATTTTTACAGAGATAAATTCTTGTCCATATTGTAGAAATCAAAAAAAGGTTTTAAAAAGGATTTTAACGATCTTAGCAACACACTCATGGTTGATTAAGAATGGTCAATTTTAAATGAATAGAGTTTTGGGATTATCTAACATAACTCAAATTATGAGCATGGTGGAAATGTCCAGACTGAGAATATCACAGAGTTGAGAATTCTAATGACATATCTGTATGGTGGATATGTCAAAACAATAAAAGTATTAAAGGGTCTTTAACGATCTGCAACTACGCAGTATTTATCAAACAATGATTATCGAGTAAAAGCAAAAGAATGGCATACAGAAAAAAACGCAATAAAAATGATGGTCGTAAAGATGATCCAAATCATCGTATAAGTTCAAAAATCAATGAAAGAAAATCAAATGAAAAAAACGTAACTAAAACCTGTAAAATCTGTACAGGTTTAAGAAAAAAACAAAGACATTTATTCAGTTTGTAAATAAAAAATAAAACACTCTAAAAAACACTTTTCATATAAATTGATAGTTTAGAGTGTTTTTTTTAGTATCAAAATGTACATTTGAAAAATTTTTTTAGTTTTCACTTAAATAAAGTACATTTTTACAGAAGATGAGAGCTATTTAAAAAAATTTCCAGTATTCACTTAAATAAAGTACATAATTGAGTATAATTAGCTCTAAAAAAATTTTTTTGGTTACTTTGGTACTATGGTTTTGATACTAAGACAATCCTATATATACTCCTATAACATCTTTCCGAAAAAAACTATAATTTTCTTGAAAAAAATATATCTAGCTATGCTATACTACTAGTATAGAAAGATTTGGAGAAAAAAACATGAAACGCGAGATCTTATTAGAACGTATTGATAAACTCAAACAAGTCATGCCTTGGTATGTATTAGAATACTACCAATCAAAACTGGCTGTTCCATACAGTTTTTACGACCTTGTACGAATACTTAAAAGGAATACGATCGATTTTTTTCACCTGGGTCTTGGAATCTGGTATATCAGATGCTGACACCATGCCTAATATTCCCTTAGACGTTCTGGAGCACATGACCAAGAAAGACATGGAATCCTTCATTCTTTACTTGCGTGAACGTCCTCTGCTCAATGCCAATACGACGAAAAACGGGGTTTCTCAAACAACCATTAACCGTACCCTTTCGGCACTTTCTAGTCTTTATAAGTATTTGACTGAGGAGGTTGAAAATGAACAAGGTGAACCTTATTTCTATCGCAATGTCATGAAGAAGGTTGCGACCAAGAAAAAGAAAGAAACTTTAGCTGCACGGGCTGAGAATATCAAGCAAAAGCTCTTTTTAGGTGATGAAACAGAGGGATTTTTGAATTATATAGACGAGGAATACCCTAAAACTCTCTCAAATCGAGCCTTATCCTCCTTTAATAAGAATAAAGAACGAGATTTAGCCATTATCGCACTCCTTCTTGCCTCTGGTGTCCGTCTCTCTGAAGCAGTTAACCTTGATCTTCGAGATCTCAATCTTAAGATGATGGTGATTGACGTCACTCGAAAAGGTGGAAAGAGAGACTCGGTCAATGTTGCTGCCTTTGCTAAACCCTATTTAGAACAATATCTCGCTATTCGAGACAAACGTTATAAGACAGAAAAGACTGATACAGCTCTCTTTCTAACCTTGTATCGAGGTGTTCCAAACCGAATTGATGCTTCTAGTGTTGAAAAAATGGTGGCCAAGTATTCAGAAGACTTCAAAGTCCGCGTGACACCCCACAAACTGCGCCATACTCTTGCAACCCGTCTCTATGATGCAACTAAATCTCAGGTTTTGGTAAGTCATCAACTAGGACATGCTAGCACACAAGTTACCGACTTGTATACGCATATCGTTAATGATGAACAGAAAAATGCCTTGGATAGTTTATGATGATACATAATATAAATTATGTAATATTTATAAAAAGAGCGATAGATTTTTGATAATCTAACGCTCTTTTATTGTTCTATAAAAATTCAATCCAATAATTTCTGTGTGGCTCAATTATAACTGGCTTTTCCCCAAAATGACTTTAGATAAGCCAGATTCGCAGGGGTTACGGGTCTTTTTTCTTCATTGTACTTCTCAGCACTTTCTTTCGTTAGAAAGCATTTAACAGCTTCATATGGCGTACCGTCACTAGCTGTACGATCAATACCCATATAAGCAATTTCATCACCTTTTTGAGGACTGTCAGTAAGAAGTTTTCCAATAAAGTAGACCGTTTTATCTTTCATTAATTCATAAGCTTTACTATTTTCAAGGCGGTTATTAGCTGCAGCATACATAATACAAAAACTATCAACAATGTCTTTCATAGGCATTAATGCTTCTTTGCTAACGATAATTTCCTCAGGAGCAAGACCACCAATGATTAAGTTTTTATAATGTGGTTGCTGGATGACGTTATCTAAAGCCATTCCTAATGGCAGTTGGACAGCTTGATAACCTAATGGTTCTAACTCTTGTCTTTTCTTATCGAAGTGATCTTGTGTGATACTAATATTCAAATCGTAAGGATTTGTAGATTCTTGGTTTTTAAAAAATGCTACCACAGTACGATCTAACTGTTCAAATAGTCCGAGTTCAATTGGAATTTTTATCATTGATGTTAGGCCTCATTTATTTAAATTTTCACTATATTATACTCTCATCAAATGTAATATCAAGTTTAAACAAAAAGAAATCCACATTACATGGATCTCTTTTGATTTTATTCTACTACCGCTTCAGCAATTTCTTCAGCAGTAATTCCTGCGAAGTAACGGCCTAAGTTAATGGTTTGAAGGGCTTTAAGAACATCTTCGCGTTCGTATTTAACGCCACGAAGGACATCTTCTACAGCTGCTACATCTTCGATACCGAAGAAGTCACCGTAGATCTTAATGTCTTGGATTTTTGATTCAATGACGTTAGCGAAGATTTCAACCTTACCACTTGGGAATTTTGTTCCACGGCGGACGTTATACTCTGGTGATTTCCCATAATTCCAGTCCCAAGTTCCAAACTTAGTTTCTTTGATTCGATTGATTTCAGCCAATTCTTCATCTGAAAATACATATTCTGTCATTTCAGGATATTCTTTTTTTCATGTATTCCAAAAAGTAAGTCACGGAATTCTTCTACGGTGATTTTTTCTGGCAATTCATCTACGATATTGGTTACACGTGCGCGAACGGATTTAACACCTTTAGATTCGAACTTTGTCTTTAGAAACTTTGAGTGCGTTAGCTAGGACTGACAAATCAACGTCAAAGAGAAGACAACCATGGTGCATGATACGTCCATTGATATAAGCTTGTGCATTCCCACAGAATTTCTTGCCGTCAATCTCAAGGTCATTGCGGCCTGTAAATTCAGCTTTAACACCAAGTTCCGCCAAAGTGTTGATAACTGGAGTAGAGAAAGCTCTTGAAGTCAAAGGCCTTATTTTTCATCTTCTTTTTGAAATGATAGTGTAGTTTAGGTTGTTCAAATCATGGTAAACAGCCCCACCACCACTGATTCGACGGACTACTTCAATTCCATTTTCACGAACATAGTCACGGTTAATTTCTTCAACCGTATTTTTGGTGACGTCCTACAATAATAGACGGTTTGTTAATCCAAAGCAGGAAGATTTGATCCTCGTCCAAAAGGTGTTTAAAAGCATATTCCTCTAAAGCAATATTAAAGGCAGTGTCGTTTGAATGATTGATAATATATTTCATAAGATACCTTCTAATACGATAGAGACTGGAAAAAAATTCCAGTCTAATCTATCTACCTATCTTTATTTTTTTCTTAGGTGAATGGATGGCCATTCCAAGAACATCCGCAAATGCTTCGTACATTACTTCAGAGTATGTTGGGTGTCCGTGGATTGTCTTAAGCATCTCTTCTACAGTGATTTCCATTTCAATGATACTTGACGCTTCATTGATCAACTCAGCAGCAGCAGGACCAATGATATGCACACCGAGGATTTCACCATATTTCTTGTCTGCAATGACTTTAACAAATCCTTGAGCAGCATCAGATGCAATGGCACGTCCGTTTGCGGCAAAGTTGAATTTACCAATTGCTACATCATATTTCTCACGAGCTTGTTCTTCAGTCAAACCAACTGCTGCTACTTCTGGAAGTGTGTAGATTGCTGCAGGAGTCAAGTTCAATTTAGCAACAGCGTGATTTCCTTTAAGCGCATTTTCAGCCGCAACTTCACCCATACGGAAGGCAGCGTGAGCCAACATTTTAGTACCGTTGATATCACCTGGTGCGTAGATACCTGGAACAGAAGTTTCCATGTATTCGTTGACTTTGATACGACCACGTTCTAATTCAAACTCAACTTCACCGATACCTTCAAGGTCTGGAACACGTCCGATTGATAGAAGAGCTTTGTTAGCAATGATATCATCTTTTCCTTCAACCTTGATACGGAGTTTGCCATCTTCTTCAATGATTTCTTGGAATTTAGTACCAGTCAAGATAGTCATACCTTTGCGTTCAAGAATCAAGCGAAGGTTCTTAGATACTTCCGCATCCATAGCTGGAACAATACGGTCCATCATTTCGATAACAGTAACTTTTGAACCAAATGTCATGAAGGCTTGTCCAAGTTCGATTCCGACAACACCGCCACCAATGATGACAAGGCTTTCTGGAACTTCGTTCATTTCAAGGATGTCATCACTAGTCATCACAAGAGATGATTCCATACCAGGAATATTGATTTTGCTAACTTTTGAACCACCGGCAAGGATGATCTTCTTAGTTTCAAGCAATTCAGAACCATTTACCAAGACATTCTTGTCTTTAGTAATAGTACCGACACCCTTATGAACAGTAACTCCATAGCTACGAAGAAGTCCTGCAACACCACCTACAAGGGTATTAACAACTTTAGATTTAGTTTCTAAAAGTTTTTCCATATCAACAGTGAAGTTAGGATTTTCAATTACGATACCACGATTTGCTGCATGACCGATATTCTCGATAATTTCAGCGTTATGGAGGTAAGTCTTAGTTGGAATACATCCACGGTTTAAGCAAGTTCCACCAAGTTCAGATTTCTCAACAAGAGCAACCTTACCACCAGTTGGGCAGCTTTAATTGCAGATACATAACCAGCAGGTCCCCACCGATAACAACGATGTCGTATGCATCATCGCTCTTACCATCATCGTTTGAAGCACTTGCTGCAGGTGCTGGGCTGGTTTCTGGTGCAGCTGCTCCAGCTGTTGGGATATTCTCCCCTTCTTCCCCAAGATAACCGATAACTTCAGTAACAGGGACAGTCTCTCCATCACCTTTTAGGATAGCGATTAAGTATCCATCTTCTTCTGCTTCCAATTCCATGCTGACTTTGTCAGTCATGATTTCCAAAAAGGATTTCTCCTTCTTTTACAAATTCTCCGACTTTTTTTATTCCATTGGACGATTTGTCCTTCTGTCATATCCACGCCGGCTTTTTGGCATAATTACTTCTAAGGCCATATCTTACTTCCTTTATCTATATTTCTAATAATAAATACTTTAAACCAACATTGAGATTGGGTTTTTCAATCAAAGCTTTTAAGTCTTTCATAAACTTAGCACCAGCCATACCATCTACGACACGGTGGTCAATTGTCAATCCAAGACTCATAATTGGACGAATCACGATTTCACCATTAACTACAACTGGTTTCTCAACTGTTGAGCTAACCCTCGAGAATTGCTGAGTTTGGTTGATTGATGATAGGACCAAATGATTGAACACCAAACATCCCCAAGTTACTGATTGTGAAGGTTGAATTTTGCAATTCGCTAGGAGCTAGTTTACCATCCAAAAGTACGTCCGATGACATCTTTGAATGCAACTACCAACTCAGACAAGCTCATCTTTTTCAGCGTTGTAGACGACTGGAGTCATAAGACCATTATCCATACCAACAGCCATCGCAAGGTTGACATAATTGTGAGTGATGATTGTCTTACCATCTTCTGTCAATGAAGCATTGATGTATGGGTGTTTCATCAGTGTCTTAACAACCGCAAGTGAAAGCAAATCTGTAACAGTGATTTTCTTGCCAGTTGCTTCCATGATTGGTTCAAGAACTTTCTTACGAAGGGCAAGCAATTCAGACATATCTACATCGTAGTTAAGCGTGAAGGTTGGAGCAGTCAAGTATGACTCAACCATACGTTGTGCAATAACCTTACGCATAGGAGTCATCGGGATACGCTCAATTTCTCCATAAGGTGTTACGTTATCTGGAACTTCTTCCACTTTCTCAATTTGAGCAGGTGATTTAATGGTATCGTTTTCGATATTTTCAGGAAGGAAGGCTAAAACATCCTTCTTCATAATCTTACCACGATGACCAGTTCCTTGAATTTCTTGCCAAGCAATATTATGCTCTAATGCAATTCGTTTTGCGAGTGGTGAAATGCGAACCACGTTAGTGTCTTTATATGTTTCCACGTCTTCTTTGTGGACACGACCGTTTGCGCCTGAGCCAGAAATGTCATAGAGATTAATTCCCTAAATCATCCGCCAATTTTCTAGCTGCAGGAGTCGCTCTTAGCTTATCATCAGCCATGACCTCTCCTATTCTATTTATGATGCAAAGGGCGTTTAAAAGCGACTGAAAAATAGGAAATCTACGCAGACTTCGATGAAGTCAAGGAGATTTATCTTTTTTCCAAGCTTTTAGCCTGTGCTCTAATCTAAGATATCAAGAACGCAGAGAACTCTGCACCTAAAAGATACAAAGCTTCTCGTCTGATTTATCTATATTACATAATTTATTTTATGTATTATTGTTTGTTATATGTTTTACGGATTGCATCTTTGATGCTTTCAACTGTCGGAATCATTGCATTTTCAAGATTTTTGTGCATAAGGCATTGGTACATCCTCACCTGCACAGCGACGGATTGGTGCATCCAAGTAATCAAATGCTTCTGATTCTGAGATAATAGCTGAGATTTCTCCGATAAATCCACTTGTCTTATGAGCGTCATTGACAAGAACCACTTTTTCCAGTTTTCTTGACTGAATTAATGATGATTTCTTTATCAAGCGGAACCAAGGTACGTGGGTCTACTACTTCTACAGAGATACCTTCTTCAGCTAACTCTTCAGCTGCTTGCATAACACGACGAAGCATTTTTCCGTAAGTTACTACAGTGACATCAGTACCCTCGCGTTTGATTTCTCCGACACCAAGTGGAATAGTGTAGTCAGGATCAACAGGCACTTCACCTTTTTGGTTAAATTCTGATTTGTATTCAAGAATAATAACAGGGTTGTTGTCACGGATAGAAGACTTAAGAAGTCCCTTCATATCAGCTGGTGTACCTGGAGCTACAACTTTCAATCCTGGGATGTGCGTAAACCAAGATTCCAAGGATTGTGAGTGCTGAGCTGCAGAACCTACCCCGTTACCAGCTGCACAGCGGATTGTCATTGGGACCTGACCTTTACCACCAAACATGTAACGAGTTTTAGCTGCTTGGTTGACGATATTATCCATGGCAATAACTGAAAAGTCCATGAAAGTCATATCAACGATTGGACGAAGTCCAGTCATAGCAGCACCAGCAGCAGCACCAGAAATTGCAGCTTCAGAGATTGGACAGTCACGAACGCGTTCTGGACCAAATTCTTCAAGCATACCTACTGAAGTACCGAAGTCTCCACCGAAAACTCCGACATCTTCACCCATCAAGAGTACATTTTCATCACGACGCATTTCCTCAGACATTGCAAGGATAATGGTATCGCGGAAAGACATTAATTTTGTTTCCATATTTCTCTACTTCTCCTTAGTCTGCGTAAATATCTTCAAAAGCTGATTCTAGTGGAGGGAATGGGCTTTCTTCTGCAAACTTAACAGATGCTTCCACTGCTTCCTTGACTTGAGCTTGAATTTCCTTCAAGTTCTTCTGCACTAGCAATCTTGTTTTCAACAAGGTACTTGCGGAGGTTTTCGATTGGATCTTTTTCCTTCCACTCATCGACTTCTTCACGTGTACGATATTTACCAGGGTCTGATGAAGAGTGACCAAGCCAACGGTAGGTTACACTCTCAATCAAGACAGGGCCCTTTACCAGAACGTACATGGTCGACTGCTTTTCTTAAATCCTTCGTAGACATCGATAACATTGTTACCGTCTTCGATGAACATTCCAGGAATACCGTAAGCAGCACTACGCTCGTGAATATGCTGGACATTAGTCATTTTCTTGATGTCAGCAGAAATTCCATAACCGTTATTGATACAGTAGAAAATAACTGGAAGATTCCAAATTGAGGCCATATTAACAGCTTCATGGAATACACCTTCGTTAGTCGCACCATCACCAAAGAAACAGACAACGATTTTACCAGTGTCTTTCATTTGTTGAGTAAGGGCTGCACCTACTGCGATTCCCATACCACCACCTACGATACCGTTAGCACCAAGGTTACCTGCATCAAGGTCGGCGATGTGCATTGATCCACCTTTACCTTTACAAGTTCCAGTATACTTACCAAGGATTTCAGCCATCATACCATTAAGGTCGATTCCTTTAGCAATGGCTTGTCCGTGACCACGGTGGTTCGATGTTATGAGGTCATCTTCGTTTAGAGCTAACATAGCCCCAACGTTGGCAGCTTCCTCACCAACAGAAAAGTGCGTCATACCGGGCACTTTTCCTTTTTTTACTAATTGAGCAATTTTTAAATCCATACGACGAATTTCTTCCATCTTACGGAACATCTCAAGCAAAAGATTTTTATCTAAAGTTGACATAATCTTGCCTTTCTAAGTTTAATTTCTTATAGTTCTATTCTAACTTATAGGTTAACTAGAGTCAAAGATTATGCTTGATAATTTTTCACAATATAAAAAAAGAAAAAGCCAATGAAATCAAGACTTTTCTTTACATAAAATAACTATTTCACAAACTGTTTTTTTCCAGTTTTTTTCATCAAATTATTTGATTGTTTTCATAATAACTTGTAAACGCCACTGATAAAGGATACCACTAATCACCAGACTAACAATTAAACCAATCCAATAAGAATAGAGCACCTAATCCTGTCCAGTAATCTAAGACTATTCCCAGTGGAATAGCTACGCCCCAGTATCCGAGAAGTCCTAGATAGAAGGGAACAACCGTATCCTTGTAACCCCGTAAAATTCCCTGCAGGGGTGCTGCGAAGGTATCCGCTAATTGGAAAAAAACAAACTATAGGTCATAAAAAGAAGCTGTCAATTGAATGAACTCTGGATCTTGACCATAGAGACTAGCAACATTTTCACGATAGATATAAAGAAAAACTAAGTGTCAAAAATCGCAAATATCATAGCTGTTAAACGTCCAATATGTATGTATTGCTTAGCATCGGTTAAACGTTTAGCCCCTACTTCGTAGGAAACAACGATAGCCATAGCAGTTGAAATACTCATGGGAAAGGCATACATCAGATTAGAAAAGTTCATAGCTGACTGATGACTGGCAATAATAAGTGATGAGAATTTCGCCATAATCAAACCAACAACTGAAAAAAATGGCTACTTCAGCAAATACCGTCCCACCAATTGGTAGACCAAGATAAATAGCTTCCTTGATTTTTTTGATTTGTAGAGGCATAGGTTTTTGAGTTGATATTCCTTGAGCTTTTTATGCTTTAACAAGACCAAAGTCGAAATCAGCAACAACGCCCAGTAGGCAAGTGAGGTCATCAAGACCTGCTCCTGCACCTCCTAACTCAGGAAAACCAAAAAGCTCCATATATTAGTAAATAGTTAAATCCACTATTTAAAGGAAGTAAAAGAAGCATAAGATACATGGATAATTTTGTTAATCCGAGTGTATCAAGTAGAGAACGTATCACACTGAAAAGTAAGAGCGGGATAATACCAATAGCTAGTAGCCACAAATAACGGGTTGCTACACTTGCTACAGCTGTCTCTAATCCCATATATCCCAAAATGACTGGTACTAAAAAGAAGACTAGTATAAAAAAGAATAAGGGATAAGGCTAAAGCCAAATAAATAAATTGATAAAAATCTGAAGCAACCTCTTTCTTCTTTCCTTGGCCCAGATGGTGTCCGATAATTGGTACTAAGGCTGATACAATCCCTGTCAGAAAGGTGAAAAAAGGATTCCATAAGCTTGTAGCTATTGAAACACCTGCTAGATCCAGTGTATTATACTGCCCCGTCATTGTTGTATCAACAAAGGAAGCCGAATAATTAGCAAATTGGTAAATCAATATCGGAAAGAATATTTTTAAAAATAAGATGATTTTGTCTTTAATAGTTTCTGTTGTATGCATACCTACTCTTTCTAATCCTTTTCATCCAAGCCAAAAAGCTTTAAGCCGTATTTTTTTAAGCTTAATGGCGGATTACTAACTTTTGATGTCGTGTGCCAACAATTACAAGTGTTGCAATAATAACTCCTAACCAAGCCACCATTATCATAGTCTACGGCGTGGTCAGCTTTTTCCTTGGTTTCATATTGAATTTTTAGCACGGTTGGCAGCAGGACAAAAACACTCCGTGACAAGCCTTTCGTTTTCTATCTCTAAGTTTACGAAAATAATTCATCCTCAAGCTCCTAATCTGCTTGATAAACGATTTGGCCCTTACAGATGGTGTATTTGACCTGGCCTTTTAATTGTTCACCGATAAATGGTGAATTAGATGCTTTAGAAGCAAAAATGTGATCCTACGATTCGGTCCGCCTTTGCGTCAAAAATGGTAATATCAGCTGGGCCATTTTTAGCCAAATAACCTGCTTCAAAATGATACAATTTAGCTGGATTAAGAGTCATTTTTTCAAGCAATTCCATCAAGGTCAAATGACCAGCTTCAACCAAGTAGGTTAAACCAAGTGACAAGGACGTTTCTAAACCAGTCATACCTGATGGAGCTTTGGTAATATCCTCAACATTCTTTTCGTCAGCATGGTGAGGCGCGTGGTCAGTCGCAATCACAGAAATGACTCCAGATTTAAGCCCTTCGATAACAGCCAAGCGGTCTGACTCAATCGTAAAGGTGGGTTCATTTTTGCATTGCTTCCTTGGGTCAAGAGAAGAGCTTCGGTTTTTAGAGAAATGTTGTGGAGCTACTTCTGCTGTTACTTGCGCACCTAGACCTTGAGCAAACTCGACAACTTTGACACTCTCTTCTTTAGATAAGTGCTGGATATGAACATGGGCTTTTGTTGCATAAGCGATCATGACATCACGTGCAATCATTGCATACTCAGCTACACCAGTTGCCCCACAAATATGGAAGTGTTCTTTAGCAATCTTTTTCATTAAAAGCCGAGAATTCCATTCAATCCAGGATCTTCCTCGTGTAAGCTGATAAATGTGTTGAGTTTTTAGCCTCTTCCATAGCTTCCTTGACCACTTTACTGCTTTCAAGTGGAATCCCATCATCAGAAAAATCCAACAGCTCCAGCTTCTAAAAGGGACTTAAAGTCTGTCAAATCTTGGCCATTAAAGTTCTTGGTAATTGTTGCTACAGATTTAACGTTGATCTTTTCCTTTGCCGCAGATTGAAGAACTTCCTGCAAAGTCTCAACATCTGAGATAGTTGGATTAGTATTAGCCATCATAACGACAGTTGTAAATCCACCTGCAGCTGCTGCTAGTGCTCCTGTATGAATGTCTTCTTTATGAGTTTGACCAGGTTCACGGAAATGAACATGGATATCCACCAATCCAGGCGCAACTACAAGACCAGTAGCATCTATTACTTGAGCACCTTCTTCCTGGATTTCAGGAGCAATTTGAACAATTTTCCCTTCATCAACCAAAAACATCACACACTTGATCTAAACCAGACTTGGGATCCATTACGACCATTTTTTTGATAAGTAGCATCTGCTTTCTCCTTTATTCATAGAAATCGACTTGGGTATCCAACAATTTATCCCCATCATAAACAAACTTGGCTGAAAAAGAAGGGTTTGTCCTCTAAAAAGCCATTCAACAAAGGTGTGGTCACCTTCCCAAGTTGGCTTGCTCAAAAAACCTCATCATAGGAGCCCATTCTAAGGTCCCCTCATTGCAGTCAATCAATTCTCCTTCAAATTCTGTCACCTTAAAGACGTAGGTGTACCAGTCCAAGTCAGGAGTAAATTCAGGAAAAGTGATGACTCCTTTTAGAATTGGTTTGGCTTTCAGACCCGTTTCTTCTAAAATCTCACGTGTAGCACATTCTTGTGGAGTTTCCCCGCGTTCTATCTTTCCACCAACACCAATCCATTTCCCTTCATGGACATCATTGGGCTTTTTATTGCGATGAAGCATGAGTAGCTCTTTCCCGTTATCAATGTAGCAAATTGTCGCTAACTGAGGCATATTCTCTCCTTATCTAAGCCAATCAATTGGCTCTTGTCCACTTTCTTTTAAGAATGCATTGACCTTAGAAAAAGGCTTGGAACCCCAAAATCCTCTGTAAACTGAAAGAGGACTCGGGTGGGCTGATTCGATAATCAAGTGCTGAGGATTTGTAACCAAGGACTTCTTCTTACGTGCATAAGCACCCCAAAGAACAAATACTAATGGTCTATCTAAATTATTGACAACCTTAATCACTGCATCGGTGAAAGGCTCCCATATTTGACCAGCATGACCATTAGCCTGGCTAGCAGGGACAGTCAAGCAAGCATTAAGAAGCAAGACTCCCTGCTCGGCCCAAGAGGTCAAGTCATGAGACGGTTTTACCCCAATATCATCCGCAAGTTCTTTTAAAATATTTTGCAAGGAAGGAGGTGCTGGGATGGAATCAGGAACTGAAAAACTTAAGCCCTGAGCCTGACCTGGCCCATGATAGGGATCTTGGCCTAGAATCACCACCTTAACCTCTTCCAGAGGAGTTGTTATAAGAGCCTGAAAAACCTTTTCTTTAGGAGGATATACAGTTCCTTGAGCATAAACCTGCTCCATAAAATGATTGATTTTCCCAAAATAACCTTCAGGTAATTGCTCCTTAATCAAGGCGTGCCAGGATGAGTGTTCCATTGCTTTCTCCTTCGTTAATACTGCCTCTATTATAGCAAAAAGTGGCTATCTAAACCACTTTTAAAAGTATCTATTGAGATTTGAGAAGTTTTAGAAAGAATTTATACTAAAGAGCCTTTATTCAACCCCATTTCTCATATTAGAAAGGATAAATTCTTTGTCAATTTCATCAATAATCAATTCTGTTCGAGTATTAAGTTTTTCATCAAATCTTTTATTCAATTCCTTTACAACGCTTATCTTAAACTCATCACTTGATTTTTGTTTATAGTAATCAAATCCTCCAGAAGCCGCACTACAGCAACTCCCCCAATCAGAAAGATAGCCTATTATTTCAAAAACACAATCATTGTATTTTTCAAATTTTTTAGTTGCTGTACTTTTTAAATAGCCTGAAATACAATTTACAAAAGAGTAGTAATACTTAGAGTCACGAAATGAATTGTATTCTGCACTATGAAAACTTGGATCGAGAATTCGTGCTGTTCGCACATCTTTCATGGTGGGTTTTGTGGTCATTTTAATATCAGTCTGCAGATAAGCATAATAGGTTTCCTTATCAAAGAAAGCTCCATCTACCGCTATCAAAGCACCATACATACCATCTTCATACTGAAACACCATCACAGCACCGTTCCTATATTTGCTTTCTACAGGAACAGGCGGAGCAATTCTCTTTTTGGGATTTTCTTTTTTTACACTAATTTTTTTCTAAAAACTTTTCTAGATTTTCAGCTCTTTGTTCTAAAAATTCACTATCAGCACCTAATTCTTGGGCTAGTTCTAAATCTTCTTTATTAAGAATGATTTCTTTAATTTCAAGCAAGAATTCGTCATCTAATTGCCCAACTTCCCATAAACAGTGTGCTAAGGCGAACAAGACATCATACATATCGTCATCGTATAAATCCGATGTTAAGTCATTTTTGATTGTATTTGCATCTTCTCCTTGATTGTATCTCTCGAAGAATTCTTCTTTAATATCTAAGGAGGTGTCATTTCCAAAAATCGTTGCATTCCATGTTCCCATAATTTTATGCTCCTTTTATTTAATTTTATTTTTAGCATCTTTAAAGTTTCCCCAAACAATTCAGCAAATCTTTATAAGAATGAACTTCGTGTGTTGGATGTAGTTGTGTTGCATTTTTCTAAAATGTTGAGGATTGTACCAGACAGTATCAATTCCTGCATTTTGCCCACCTTGAATATCAGCTGATAAGGAATCACCAATCATAAGGGCATGGTTTTTATCAAAGTTAGGGATACAAGCTCCGATTTTTTTCATAGAACTCAGCATCTGGTTTTTGGGTATGGAGCTGTTCTGATATGAAAAATTTCCTTGAAATATGGTGCGATACCAGATTGCTTCAAACGACCTGTCTGAATATAGGTGATTCCATTTGTCGCAGCATAGAGCTCATAGCCCTGACTTATCAATTTTCTTAATAAATCTTCGACACCTGGGAAAGTCTGACCTTGTTTAGATAGGAAAAAACTGGTAGCGCTCTGCTAAGTAGGCGTCATCTTTTTCAATACCAAAGTGAGCAAATAATTTTTGCAAAAACGTGTGTTAATTAACTCAGCTTTTTGTAATTTTTTTCTGTTCCAAATCCTTCCAAAGTGATTTGTTCATGGGCACATAATAATCTTTGTAAGTTTGGATATCCTCTACTTCTTCCTCTTCTAAGAGTTGCGTCAGAGCTATATCCTCAGCAACATCAAAAATCAAGTAAGGTGTGGTCGAGATCGAATAATAGAAATTTGTATGACAAAAATCGAAAATCCTTTCTGAAACTGTACTAGCTTCATTATACCACAATGCATAAAAAACCAGTCGCTCGAGATGAACGGCTGGTTTCATTTAATTATGTGACTTTCAGTCCGTCTCGCTCCGTTAGGTGCGAGACAAAAAACTCTAAGCAGGCAGAGCCTGCTAACTCATGATAGAAAAAGAAGTTTAGCTTATAATGAAGCTGAACAATACAAATTCGTGGTGTTTAATAGGGCTTTTCCTAGTCTGTACAAAAAACTGGATGAACAAGAGTCATGAGATAACTCGAATATGCCTTGAGCATGAAAATAAATTTGCAATTAGCCTCTTGTTCAATTGTTCAATAATTAACAGGAGGTTTTTGTAATGGAAGTCATGATTGAAACGTGTTGTGGCATTGATGTCCACCAAACGTCTATCGTTTGTTGTATTCTAGATGGTCCACTAGATACCAATAAACCAAAGAAAATTCAGAAGAAATTTGGGACAACTACTGTAGCTCTTCACAATGCCTTAGATTGGGTGCTAGAAAACTATGTCACACATGTCTTTTTTAAAGTACTGGGCAATATTGGCTCCCTCTCTTTAATATCTTTTCAGATTCTGATCTCGTCTTAGTACTTGCCAATCCTCAACATATCAAGAATGTACCCGGTCGTAAGACAGACGTGAAGGACGCTGAATGGATTGCTCAACTCGGCCGTTGCGGACTAATTGAATCTTCCTATATCCCTGCCCCTGAAGTGGTACAGCTTCGTTTACTGACACATCATATGCGTTCTTACAAGCAACGTCAAACTTAAGTTAAAAATGAAATTCACAATCTCTTACAACGGGCCAACGTCAAGCTAACTAGTTATCTTTCTGATATTTTTTTCTAAGACAGGGCAAGCACTTTTTAAAAATTATTCATTAACGGAGAAACCATTAATGTAGAATCTGTTGTCCCGTGTATACAAAAAGCGAATTAAGGCAAGTCCAGAAGGACTCATTGAAGCGATGGAAGGAAAGTTGTCACTAGAAAACCGCTTCCTCTTAGACCAGAGCTTAGAGGAATATCAGATGTATCAGGAACTCATTGAAAAACTGACCGATGAGATTCAACACTACATCGAAAAGGAGTTTCCTTGAGAAAAAATAGGATACTTCAAACCATTCCTTGTGTGAATGAAAACTGTGCTGCCACTATTCTAGCTGAGATTGGACCAACTGTTACATCCTTTTCCATCCGATGCACAACTTAGCATCATGGACTGGACTCTTCCCAGGGTCTTATGAAAGTGCTGCTGGCATTAAAAAAATCCTCACACCTCACGCAAGGAAATAGCTATATAAAACAGTCTTTGACCATGTCGTGATTAATTGCAGCACATTCTAAGGATCCAACTTTTTCTTCTTTTTTTACAATCGAATTTCCCAAAGAGGAAGCAAGATGAAAGCCGTCATTGCTTGTGCTCATAAGATTCTCAGAATCATTTACAAACTACTCTCCACCAAGCAGACTTATCAAAAAGAAAAGGCGCCAGGACTGAGGAAACAGTTTTAACGCCCAAACTAAAAAATTTCAATTACAGTATAGCACAAGAAGTGATTTTTTGCGCTTTTTTACTGTCCTCTTTCAAATAAAAACCACCCGCTATGCGGGTGCGCATCGAAAGGTTATACCAAAAAAACTCCAAACGCGATACAATTAAGGTGTTCAAGCCAATTGTAAAGCGAAAGGAGAAAAAATATGGCACAAAAGGCACATAGTTTATCACACACAAAGTGGATGTGTAAATATCACATTGTGTTCACCCCTAAGTATAGACGAAAAAAATCATTTATAATCAATATCGAAGTAGTTTGGGAGAAATATTCCACCGATTATGTAGTTATAAAGGTGTTGAGATTATCGAAGGATACTTAATGCCTGATCATGTACATATGTTAGTAAGTATTCCACCTAGAATTAGTATTTCAAGTTTCATGGGATATTTGAAAGGTAAAAGCGCTCTAATGATGTTCGATAAACATGCAAATCTGAAATATAAGTTTGGAAATCGACATTTTTGGCAGAGGGATATTATGTGAGTACAGTTGGCCTCAATGAAGCCACAATAAAGAAATACATTCAGGAACAAGAGCGAAAAAGATATTGCTTTTAGATAAGTTGAGTGTAAAAGAATATGAAGATCCTTTTTAGGGATAGTGGTAAGTAATACTAAAACCTTTTTAAGAGGCAAGTGACGAGTCAAGAGCAATGAGGCTTGAACAAGGGTGAAAGCCAGCGTCTTTAGGCGCTGGCTAGTTATCTGGGCTTATAGCCCTGGTACAAACCACCCGTTTGACGGGTGGTCATGATTTTCACCACAGGTATCCAGAGTTCCATTTGATAGTCTGGGGAGTGCATATCACCCTCAGTGTAAACTTCAAAATCTGGTGCTCCTGACTCAGGAAGACTCATACTGAAATAGCCGAAATAAAGTCACTATAATATCTATAACAATTGTACATAAAATAATTATCTAGATAAGAGAAATATTAAGATAAAAAAATAATCATCTATCTCATCAATACATTTTAGAATTCTAGTTTCAGGAACTCCTACCTTCTTAACCATGTCAATGGAAGAGATAAATCTCAATGATAAATTCAAATTATAGTCAAAAGTATATTCTTGAAGTTCACCAAGTTCATGATACATACTCATTAGTTTACCAAGTTGTTTTGAAACTTAACATCTAAACGATTAATATAATCATTTTCATTTTTGATAACCAAGGATTATTCTTGTTTAGTGTAACCTATTCAGACATCTAATTGGTTCAATTTTTACAACTACAGCTCTTAGTTTAGGGAAGGATACACTAAACTAGACAGAATTTATAAGGTGTATTGAAAAAACGATATAATTTTTCCGTTCATTATTCTATTCTTGATGAAAAAAATATCTCTATTCCAAGTTGGGACTTTCCAATAATCTGGGACAAATCGTTTTTCAATAATTGAACCTTGAACAACAAGTATTTCATTTTTATCAAAAATTACTCAGTTGTTGCAAAGTATAGTTAGGGACATAGCGCACATTCCTATTAACAACTGTTTTAGAGATAACTTCTTGAAAATCACGCCAGCGTATTCCCTTCCCTAACAAATATTGCTTAAACTCCAGTTCAAACCACTTTTGAACATATTTATTATACCCTTCACTACGGCTATTATGTTCTGAGTGCTCTATGAAATTCCTGACATCGGTGACTGAAATACCATAAGATTCTACTGGTAGATCATAGGTAAGCTCCTCCTTGAGCAGCTCACCACTAAAGTCTGATAAATGTTTTAAATACCTATCTTCTGATATTCCTGAAAATAAAACTTGAACGCAGAGTTCAACCAATGTTTCTTGTGGCCAATGCTTTGATAAACTTTCAACATCCTGTATCGCAATAATTGTTTGAATTCCACTTCCTCCTCAGTTCTTAAAAATATTAGGTAAATCTTGAATTGGTGCAATATTAACAACTTCGTCCAACGCCAGTAAAACAGCATTCGGCTTATGAGAAACCTGTTTTTGATACTGCATCACGACACTTTGAATGAAGGTTGCTACAATCGGAGCTGTTTTTTGAGCTTGCGAGGCATTTGAACTAGCTTGAATATAGATAGTACTATGTCCCTGTAGTAATTCTGAAATGGTAATGCGGTTATTTTCAAAAGTAGGAAGACTTTCTAATACTCCGCGTAATTGGTTGAAAAACATATACCTTCGACTTATCTTCGAGGTTCAAAAATGTAAGAAGGTATTGTCGAGCTTCTTTGTGATCACTATTCTTAACATCAAAATGCGGTAACAGCTCTTGCAATTTCGTTCTAAATTCAATTAACGATTTATCTAAAAACATAATCTTTTAATCTTTCATAACTCTTATGCTTCTTAGCAAACACAAATAAGAGAGGGGCTAAAACATTTGTAACAAGTTTGATAAACTCTCTTTGATTGTTAACCCCATCTTCCCATTTGATAACGGAAAATGTTAAAGACTCAGCCCTGATTTTTTTGCCACTTCCCAATCGTGACAACCTTCGACAAGATTCCAAGAAACTCGTTTAACAAATGGTATTAAGTTTTTTTATCAATCCCAAGTTCTACTACTGTGCCACCTGTAGCCTCAGCTATTTGTTGTCTTGCTCTTTGTGTCAGTTCTATGATATCTGGATGTTCTGCATTAACTCCTCGACAAGTCGTCGCAATTACCAAACCAGGAAAAACATGCAATAGACTGTGCCAGAATCTTTGTTGATTTTTCCTGATCCCGGCGGTCCAATTAAGGCAACATTTTCAGAACGTATGTGAGCAAATTGTGGCATCTTATTTTCACCGACTGTTTTATAGCCTAAAAAAGGCCTCAAACTTTTTCTTGTTACCACTACTATCCATGTGCGACATCAGCTTATTATGTAATTCTAATACTGTCATTTCTGAGTACTCCCTTGTTAACAAGCACAACACCTAGTGCCATTTAGAATCCTTTTAACATCTTCTATCTCTGACTCTTCAGAAATATCTTCTATCATATCAATCTCATTTGTTTCCTCCAAAGAATCTAGCGGAAAAATCTTCAAATTCTTTGGTTTCTTCCACTAATCTGGCTTCATAATTTTTCAATTAGATTGTCTAGCGGAAAATCTTGAAACTCTTTAACCTCTTCGTCTAACCTCGCCTCATGACTTTCGACAAGATTATCTAATGGAAAATCCTGAAATTCATCAACAGCTGTCATTTGATTAACCTCCTTATTAGTCTCATCAAAGGGATTGTCTAGGGAAATAGTATCTGGTCGTCTTTCAGCTAATTCAGTCAGTTCTGTTTCACTCATATTGATAAAGGTGGCAATAGTAGCTAAGTAAGCTGCATCTGATTGAGTATTTAAGAGATTAACTTCACCTACTCCTCCGATATGCTTATGAGCAGAATGAAATTCTGTTGGCACTTCCATTATTGTTTTTCTATCCGAACACTCGTGGTAGGTCGTATTATCTCCCTTTAAAGTGCCTAAAATAGATAAAGCATCTGTAGCTTGCTTAAAATTACTTCTTCTGTCTGAAGAAAAGTGATCTATTTGGACAGTATCAAGAGCAAATGGTTCAAAATTTGGCTCAGCATTTTGATATTCTATCCCCTCGGTTCCAGCCAACTCATAAAAAGCTTGAATATTGGGGTCATTATGCCTAAAAATGCCATTTCCTCTATCTCCAGTAATCCATTCACCATTTGACAGAGGGGTATGTTTTAGTCTATACGACAAATCAGAAATATAATCTTGAGGATTAATCCTTTCTTCCTCCAGTCTTGCTAATTCGTCATAGTTGTTAAGAAACGAATTGATTTTTTCAGACATATAAACTCCCCCATTATCATAGTGAATATACTACTTCAACAAGTCTTTTATCATATCAGGTCTCACGGTAGGTTGCCCTTTATTTTTCTTCCAAAACTTCAACTTTTCTAGCATACTGTTTAGACGTCGTGTATCTTTTTCAAGCTGTTGTTTAAGATACTCTATTTCATTTTTATTAGCCTGATGAATTAAACTTTGAACGTAAGACATTTTAATCATTTCTTCTTGATAAACAATTTCCTCTTGCTTATATCGAATAGTTTCTTCAAACTTTTGCAATTTGCCAATCAGTCTTTAAAGTCTCCAAAGTCATCTGATGCTCCATCTCAGCAATAAGTTGACTTGTTTTTTCACGAATAGATAAGGTTTTAAGTTGTTCAATCTCATAGTTCAATTGTTCAGGAAGAACTTTAAGATTGCGTTGTTGCTTTTCAAAAGCGTTTATCATTGCTTCAGTAACTTGGACAACATATTCTGCAGAACCATTCAGTGCTAGTCCAGCCTCTGCCATCGCAACTCCTACCATATCAATCGATGATTCCGACACATCAAAAGTCCGTTTTTTTGTCCCTTGTTATGCGTTGCTAGCATTTTTCACTGTAGGAATCATCAGTTCCAAATCATCACTGCTATAATTATCTAATACATTAGCAATTTTATCCGTAGCTTCTTCCATATTAAAATCAAATTCCGTTGGCATATTCTAATCTCCTTTTTTTATATTTTTTTACAATCCTTTTTTTCAAGTTGTTCAAGTCCATTTTCAAGTCTTGTATCTCTTGATTAAGTTTACAACACTCCTCAAGCAACTCTGTTAACCGTTGTTCCAGGGTAACTATACTGCTGTCCTCGAATCTTTCCAGTGGTTCTGACTTTTTCATTCTTTGAATCTTTGCTTTTTTTCGTTAGTTTTTCAAAAACATCTTCACGCACCTCATACTGCTTGATGAAATTCTAGCAATCTCCTGCATATGCACACATATTTTTTTACTTTTTCCAACAACTTCCGATTCTAAGTACATCACTCTAACACGACGTCCTCTTTCTAAAAATAAATCTGTGTCAGATTCAACCGGAAATATAAGATCTATCTCTTCAAAAAAACAGTATCCTTTACCATTTTTGGATATTTGTGTGAAGGATACCATCCAACTGAGATGCCCCTAGATTATATTTTGTATAAATCAAATTAACTCCTCCGAAAAAGAAATAATACAATCATAGGCAGTAGTAACATTAAAATTTGAATCCATAAAAATTCAATTAAAAGGTTAGTAACTATTAAAAAAAGCTGAAAATTAATTCTATAAAATCAGTAAATCCCCTAATATATCGGAGTTATCCTCTGATGCAGGCTCTTTTGACAATTGATAGTAATATAAAAGAAACAGCTATATATATAATCAAGCCTAATAAGGTATTGATACACCAAATGATAACATTAGCTGATAGCTCTAGATTACTTCCTACTCTAATCCAGATACATAAAACTATTATTACGAACATCACTAACATCATGATATAGAAGCCCATATGATCTACTGATGAGGTCTTCGTAAAAAAATTGTTTTTTTCCTCATTTGAGACACTACTCTCTACATCTTTTTGCTACACTCACCATTTTGGTATCCATGGGTTCACTTTTTGATACCGCCAAACTCTTTTTAATGTAATGACTTGTCAGTTCTTGTGTAAGCTGCCTTAACGATATATGCCTGTCCAAAGGTTTCTTACTTAAAATTTGTAGCAACAAATACTCAATAGATTTTTGGAACAAAATTTAAGGTAATATCAATAGGTAGATTCAGCTCTCTATTGCAAAGCCATGAGCTATAATGTTTAATATTTGATTCAATACTAGTAAACTTTTCCCCATTTTTGCTTCCAAAAAGGGATGAACACCATATAGTAAGTAAACTAAGTGAAGTCCGAGTAAGAATAAATCATGCTCCTTTGTTACCTTCCCTCCCTCAGGGGTACTATATTCTGGAACTGGAACAAAAGGTGCTGGAGAGCTTGCCGTGCCAAAGGAATCACAGTCAATAATGATTAAGTCACCCTCTTCATTTACAAGAATATTGCTAGCACTTAAATCTCCAATAACATAGCCAGAAGTGTGTACTCTGTCAACCAATTCGCATAGCTGAATTGCAAAATTTACAGTCAATGAAAGGTTGTTGCGTTCTGTCGAAGCATAGAATGTTGATAATGTAACACAGTCTTTTGCGTAAGCCATTGCATAACCTCGGATGATACCAGTCTCATCTACAACTTTCACTTTGGGCAAAAAGAGGTTACCTACATCTTGTAATGAGCTATTTATTAAATCTAAAATCATTCCCTGTGTCCGCTGATCAATGTCCTGATCATAGATTTTTACAGCAAAATAACTTTGTCCATTATCATAACAAGAAGAATTTGCTTTAAAAACTACTCCACTCCTACCTTCATTTCCTAACGGTTCAATCAGCTCAATTTTATGTTCTTTATGAATCCTGTCCAAATATAATGTAACCAAAGCCTACATCATCTCCTTTAGTCTGTCCATATAATGATACAAATTCGTTTTCTATTATTTTTTGAAAGGTTTTCGGCTGACTATAATACCTATAAAACACCTCACTAAACCAACTGTGTACTTCTCGATATAGGGGGTTATCTGCTGTTTTTATAATAATGTCTTCTAAACCATCTGTGCTCAAAACAATTCCCTTTTTCACTATCCAAATAGTTATATTTTTTTATAATCTCCATCACTAAAAGACAGTAATGTTGGCGTACTACCAAAACTACTCCTTACATTATCAGATGATTGAATAACTAAAAAATTAAATTCTTTGTCACTAAACAACAATATTGAATCGCCAATCGAGCGGTAAAAGACATAGCCATTTATAGCGACAACTAAAGAAAAAGTGCAGTCTAACTTTTCAGAAAAATTGATTACTGACCCAGTTCTTCCATTCTTTGATAGTTTCTTGATATAGTTCGTCAACTAATCTTACTAAATCTTCTTTTTGGCATTTTTGTGATTTCAAGATGAGTAACTAGTAAACTATTTTTGTAATTTTTTTGTTTTAATATCGTAATAACACGACAACTACCTATATGAGAATAACTATGTGAGCCTAATCCATCTGCTACCGCAAGAAACGCAGAGTCATTTGTATAATAGGAATAGGTTGAATCCTGACAATGCTCTTTATCTCTTCCCCTAATCGCAATATCAGCGTAAAACATTCTTTTCCTCACTTGCTATTTAATTTCAAATTATTTAAAAATCCTTTATTTACTTGAACTAATCTACTCTTAATATCCTTATGAATAGCTTCTGAAGTAGCTGCAAAGCCTGCTCCAACACTTGCATTTATTGAGTAGCTTAAAATTTTAACCAATTCGACTAATGAAGTGGATGAACCTAAAATATGTGTTGCATTTTTTTAGCAGTCAGCTTTTGCGATATCCGTTGCATCTTGATCAAAAACAGAAATACCAAACGCTAATAAACACTTCTCTCTCTCATATTGATGGATCAAATTAGCAACTCTTCTCATTCCTGCATCATTTGAAGGGACTTGTTTTCCATCTGTAATAATAAAGAGATTCAGGGCGTTTCAATGTTCCATTCTTTGATATCTCTTTTGCCCTCTTAAAAAAATTACAGCTATCGCTTCCTCTACAGCTTGGACTAATGGTGTTTTGCCCCCAGTTTTTTTAAATGCTCAACTAAAGAAATATTTTTCCAATTGGTCAATATCATAAAATGGTTTTTTTAGAAGATTGTCCCAAATTCAACCAAGTTACTGAAGTAGATGAATTCCCAGAAAAATAAGCCAATAGCAATTTCTCCTGTACTTCCCAAATTTCCAATGTCCTGTATACTTTTTATTGAAAAATATACTTAGGACTATTTTTTTATTTGCTAAAAAAGGTTTCGATAGATTCTGCAATTAAATCAATTCGTGATTGTTCCGATTGCGGTAACTTCCATCCCATTGACTCTGATACATCAATTAATATTGTCACCAACACTTTCTCAGCAGTTGATAAATTTTTGTCCATTTCAAAAGCCATATAAACCTCCTAAAAAAATATCTATAATATCAATACCGATTATATTTTTTTGTTCAAAACGCCTCCAAAATTGCCTACTTACAAAGTTATCTATAGCTTCTTTTTAAGCTGTAATTTTCGGTCTTTATAAAAAGCTTTATCATAACTGGTTTTGCTCACATTTTACTACTTTATTTTAATTTTGTAAACACTTACATTGTAAAAATACTTCTCGTTTAAAAAAATCAATAATTTCAAAAGATAAGAAATTCTTTAATTGTTATAGGAAATTTAAACAAATTGTAACTTCTTGTACCTAAACCTTTTTCACAATTTGAAACAATCCAAACGATTACAGAATACCTTTCCTGAATTTTCCATTTACCCAGCAATAAGTAATAAGAAAAACAATTTACCCAATTCCATTTTTATTAGAAAACACCTTGAATCCAATCAATTTCAAGAGATTCCAATCGTTTATTTGAATCAATAAACTTCTACTGATTTCGAATAATAGAAATTTGTATTTCAATTTAAAAAAACTTCCTTTCTAGGAGGGGGACAAAGAGTGGGACTAAATGATTCAAAAAAATTTAAAAAAATTTTTCACCTCTACTTATTGAATAACTTAGCCCAATTCTGCTTGGAATTTAAAAATTCTGGAGACATAAACCTCATATTTGTCGATATAATAAAAAGCTAAGTAATTTTTCAATTGGCATATATCGATAACGTTTTTCCGTCATCTGTTAATTCACCATAACCTCGACTCGATACCAAAGGGCATGCTTCTGGAAAGATTTCTAAAGTTTCTAGTGCCGTTAGAATAAGGTCTAGTTTACTATCGGCAGATTGTTGACTGTAAAAAAATTCAGTACAATATAATCATGTATTTCTCTCAAGTCTTTCTTAGCTTTATCCGTAAGAGAAACATGGTAACGTTTATAATTACTCAAGTCCAAATTCCTTTCTTACATCTGCTAAAGACGTTAGTTTACCTTGCTCAATTTCTTGATGTCCCATCAAGATTTCTTTTTTCAAGTCTTCAAAAGCAACCTGATATTGGGTCTCTTGTGAATCACTAAATACGAATTCTTTAGGATCAACTGCACCTGTCGCAATTTTACGAAGTGCAGCATTAAAGATATCTGACAGGGTTAACTTTTCATCAGCTAAGATTTCTTTCGTTTGTTGGTAAAAAGTCGAATCTGCTCTAAAAATTAACAGGTTGAGTATTTGCCATGATTAATACCTCGTTGTAAAGATGATTTGTAAATACATTGTATCAAATTTAGATTTAAAATTCAACGAAAAGAGAGTGGGACAGAAATCGGTAATTCGTTAGAATTCGATTTCGTCGTCCCACCTCCGCACAGTTGAGTAGGGCTGTAAAAGCTGATGAAATCAGCGTAGTAGAAACCACTCAACCACTGCGTCTTACTCGACAATCCAACATCAAAAAGAGGCTAGGACTTTTGTCCCAGCCTCTATCTTTTTATTTTTATTGGTGTACAGCTTGGGCTGCTGTGATAAGAGTAAGTTTGAAGACGTCGTCTGAATTACATCCACGTGAAAGGTCATTAACTGGTTTGTTCAAGCCTTGCAATACTGGACCAACTGCTGCAAAGCCACCGAGACGTTCTGCCATCTTGTAGCCAATATTTCCTGCTTCGATACCTGGGAAGATAAAGACGTTTGCTTGTCCAGCAACCTTGCTTCCTGGTGCTTTAAGAGCAGCTGTTTCTGGAACGAAGGCAGCATCGAATTGCAATTCACCATCGATTTCAAGGTCAGGACGCAAGTCGTGAGCAATCTTAGTTGCTTCAACAACTTTATCTACGCTTTCACCAAAACCAGAACCTTTAGTTGAATAGCTTAGCATAGCGATTTTTGGTTCGATACCAAACATCTTAGCTGTGATAGCAGAGTTAATTGCAATCTCTGCCAATGCTTCAGCATCAGGATTGATATTGATGGCACAGTCACCAAATAGGTAACGCTCAGTGCCACGAACCATAAGGAAGAGCACTGAAGTACGACTAACATTTGGACGTGTTTTAATGATTTGAAGGGCTGGACGAACAGTTGCCGCAGTAGAGTGAATAGCTCCTGAAACCATTCCATCTACCAAGCCCATGTATACCAACATAACACCAAAATAGTTCACGTCTTTAACCAAGATTTCGCGAGCTTCTTCTTCAGTCATTTTTCCTTTACGACGTTCTACAAGTGATGCTACCATGTCTTCAAATTGAGGATAATGTGCAGGATCAATCACTTCATAACCATCCATAATTCCTTCGATTTCAAGATAGATTTTTAATTTTTGTCAGGATTTCCAAGTAGGACAGGAATAACTTCTGTTTCTTTTTACGATGCGTTTTGTTGCTTGAAGAATACGTGGTTCTTCACCTTCAGGCAAAACAATACGTGCATTTTTACCAACTAGGTTGGCTTTTAAACTTTCAAAAACTTCCATGAGTTTTTACTCCTTTTAAGATAAATTATTATTTGATAACTGAGTAATAAGGGTGTTGAAATCATCCGGCAGTGGACTTTCCATCTCCAACTGCTCTTCAAGAAAAAGGATGATAAAACGATAGGTAATGGCAATGCAGAGCTTGACGCTCTATGCCATGTTCAAGACTACCACCATATAGGTCATCACCAAGCAATGGGAAACCAATATGGGAGAAATGGACACGAATCTGGTGTGTCCTTCCTGTATGCAGTCGAATATCAACTAGATGAATATTGCTATAAGACTCCACTATACGATAGGAAGTATGGGCATACTTACCACCTTTTGCCACTCGTCTAGTAATGATTGAATCTAAGTCACGGGCAATCGGTGCAATAATCTCACCTTGAGGTTCCAGAAAACCATCTCCTTTAACCAGAGCAAAGTATCGCTTTTCAATGGCTTTCTTTTTGCAATTGTTTGTCTAGTCTAGCATGAGCATAACCATGTTTCGCAAAAAGCATAAGACCCGAAGTGTCTCGGTCTAGTCTGGTTACAATGTGGACTTGTTGATTTTCATAGTTCTGTTTAACATAGTAGCCCTTGATAAAGTTAGCAATGGTATTGGAATGATTGACACTAGGAATCGAGGCAACACCAAAGGGTTTGTTTAGAATTAAGAAATGATCATCCTCAAACAGAATATCCAGTGGATAATCTATTGCTTCCAGTGTCTCGAAACCTTCCTCAGGAGGAATGTCGATGACAACCACATCTCCTATATCCAAGAGATAGGTTGCATTTTGTGGATGACCGTTTACGCGAATATCTCCACCTCGAAACTTGATTTTGGCTAGCAAACCTTTAGAGACTTCATGCTTTTTTTAAAAAAAGGTCTTTACCTTGACGTGTTCGTCAGCAATGAACTCAAATCTCATTCATCCACCTCACCAATAAAGGCATCCTTGACACGATTCCAAAAACTGGTATGACTTGGAGTCGCAACAAAATTGATCTTGTGGTGATCAATCTGGTACTCTATTCGCTCGATATTACGGAAGGAATAAACACTATTGTCAACTGAAATGGTATGATAGTCATTGCGAGTCGGTATCAACTCAATCTTATCCTTCTTAGGTACAATGATTGACGAACCGAGGGTTCGGTAAACACGATTGTTCAAACTTGCAATCTCTGTCAATTGTAGAGCTTCGATAGTGTGATGTAATACAGCACCCCCAAGAGATTTATTATAAGCTGTACTACCAGTTGGTGTCGAGACGGTCAAACCATCTCCCCGAAAAGCGTTCAAACGGTACATGATTGATGACAACATCCGCTACCATGGTTCTGTCAGTTCTCCGAATGCTTGCTTCGTTCAAGGCACGGAAAATTTTTCACTTCACCATTTTTCCAGAAAAAAATCTTTACATTTAAAAGCGGATATGATACCCGTGCTCCACTGTCTAAGAGCAAATTAGTAACCAGTTGATCCAGTTCGAAATCACGATAGTCCGTATAAAAATCCCAAGTGTCCCGTATGAACTCCCACAAAGCGAACCTTATCCAGCTGGTCTTCATACTTGTGAAAGGCAGACAAGAGCATGCCATCTCCACCAATAGAAATCACAATATCTGGATTTTTGTCGTTTAATATAAAGTTATTTTTTTCCTGAGTCGATCTTTTTAACTCATATAGGACTCTTTGACTTTGAGGCTTGCGGTTAGCGATTAGATCAATTCGTTTACCTGTATTCTTCATCGGTATCGTCACTGTTTCCTACCCCGTCATTTAACTTTCTATGTAAGGGATCAAAGAGAGCTTGTGCTTCTTGAATATCATCACGAATTTTGCTCATTTCTTCGTCTAACTGGTGAGAAATTCTGGCTGTAATGGCAAGTCGTTCTTTGATTTCCTCTGGAAAAATCTCCCTGATATTTATAGTTGAGCGAATGTTCGATTGTTGCCCAAAAATTCATGGCCAAAGTTCGAATCTGAATCTCAACTAAAATCGTTTTAGCACCCTTAATCGTGTCAACAGTGTACTCGATAATCAAGTGATATGAACGATAGCCAGAAGCCTTGCGATGCTTAATATAGTCTCGTTCTTGGACGACTCTCATATCCTGTCTTTTTATGAAGGATAGAGACAACTTCTTTCACGTCATCTACAAACTGAACCATAACACGCAAACCTGCAATATCTTGCAAGTCTTGCTCAAGTGTATCATAGCCGATTCCACGACGGACCATTTTTTCCTTGATACTTTCAATCGGTTTTACGCGACCAGTTACAAACTCGATTGGAGAATGTTTATTTTGCTTACGGTATTGTTTTCGAATACCACGAAGTTTAATCTTCAACTCTCCAACAGCCTGAATGTAAGGATCTAAAAACTCTTCCCATTCTGTAATCATATATTTTTTGTGTCCAATTCTCTATACACTTTAGATTTATCTAGTCTTTGATTTTATAGAAAAAATCATATACAATAAATACAATGCTTATTATACCATATAATCGCTTTCATAGATAAGGAAAAGGTTAAAAAAATGAAACATTTGGAAATTGAAATGAAAACTCTTTTAACCGAGGAAAAGTACCACCAATTACAGGAAAATTTTTCGGAAATTTTACCAATTACACAGAAAAAAACTATTACCTAGACACGCCAGATTTTTATCTCCGCCAGCATAAAATCGCCATGCGCATTCGTACTTTTTGAGGATAGTGCTGAATTGACTATCAAAAATCCCACAAACCGTAGGAAATATGGAATATAATCAAGCCTTAAGCATAGAAGAAGCCACCAAATGCCTTGAATCAGGAAAAACTCCCTCAAGGAATGATTCTTGATGAACTCCTCTCCCGCGGGATTTCACCAAGAGATTGGACTGTTTTAGGATGCTTAACGACTATTCGTTACGAAAAGGCGACACCTATTGGCCTTATGGCACTTGATCAAAGCCACTACTTCGATATTGTTGACTACGAACTAGAGTTGGAAGTGGAAAAATGGCGACCAAGGAAAGCTTGATTTTTAAGGACTTTTTAGAGGCAAATGGCATCGATTATCAAAAAAGCACCCTCAAAAATTAGTTCGTTTTTATAGAAAAATATGAAAAAAATACTGAAATAATCTTCTTTTTGATAGAATAGAAGGGATAAAAAAATAATAGAATCTGTGTCGCAAATGCTTTCTTCAAATATACTTTTCTCAGACTAAGAGACAAGGATTTTTTTAAGAAAAAAATAGTTTACTACACAGTTTCACATAGTTTATAGAGGACGGTTTATCAATGTCAGATACAAAAAACATGAAGCTTTTCGCTCTCAATTCCAATCAGGAAATTGCTCAAAAAAATTGCTGATGCTGCTGGTGTTCCACTTGGAAAGTTGTCTTCCCGTCAATTTTTCAGACGGTGAAATCCAAGTCAACATCGAAGAAAGTGTCCGTGGTTATGACGTCTATATCATCCAATCAACCAGCTATCCTGTCAACAATCATTTGATGGAACTCTTGATTATGGTTGATGCCTGTGTTCGCGCTAGCTCAAAATACGATTAACGTTGTCCTTCCTTACTTTGGCTACGCGCGTCAAGACCGTATCGCTTCTTCTCGCGAACCACTTACTGCCAAGCTAGTTGCAAATATGTTGGTCAAAGCTGGAGTTAGTCGCGTATTGACTCTAGACCTCCATGCCGTTCAGGTTCAAGGTTTCTTTGACATTCCAGTTGATAACCTCTACACAATTCCACTTTTTGCTAAACACTATTGTGATAAAGGACTCGTTGGTTCAGATGTAGTTGTCGTAAGCCCTAAGAACTCTGGTGTAAAACGTGCTCGTAGCCTTGCTGAATATCTTGATGCTCCAATTGCGATTATCGACTATGCGCAAGATGATTCTGAACGCAACCAAGGCTATATCATTGGTGATGTTGAAGGTAAAAAAGCAATCTTGATCGACGATATTCTTAACACTGGACGTACTTTCTCTGAAGCAGCTAAAATCGTGGAACGCGAAGGCGCAACTGAAATCTATGCTGTTTCAAGTCACGGACTTTTTGTTGAAGGTGCTGCAGAATTGTTAGATGCAGCAAATATCAAGGAAATCTTGGTAACAGACTCTGTTGCAACTAAAGGAAAACACCTAAAAAAACGTACAATACATCACTGCTAGCGAATTGATTGGTGATGCTATGGTTCGTATTCACGAAAGAAAACCAGTTAGTCCACTATTTAAATAGAAATAAGGTGAGCTTTTGATTTATTTGGATAATGCTGCTACGACTCCTATGTCAGCAATTGCTATCTCAGCAATGACTCAAGTCATGCAGGAAACCTATGGAAATCCTTCTAGTATTCATAGTCATGGTCGCCAAGCGGGAAAATTATTGCGTGAAGCGCGCCAAGACTTGGCATCTTTACTAGGAACTAAACCTCAACATCTTTTCTTCACTGCGGGCGGGACTGAAAGTAACAACACTGCTATTATCGGTCACTGTCTCCGTCACCAAAATTTGGGCAAACACATCATTACCACTGCTATTGAGCATCATTCTGTCCTTGAGCCCATTGAATACTTGGTGGAGAATTTTGGTTTTGAAGTAACAATTTTACAACCCATAAATCAAGAAATCTCTGCTCAACAAGTTCAAGAAGCTCTTCGTGATGATACTATTCTTGTCTCAACTATGTATGCCAACAATGAAACGGGTACTCTTTTACCAATTTCAGAAATTGGAGAACTTCTGAAACAGCATCAGGCAGCTTACCATGTGGATGCAGTCCAAGCAGTTGGAAAAGTTCCGATTTTACCTGAGGCTTTGGGAATTGATTTCCTAAGCGCTTCTGCCCATAAGTTTCATGGCCCTAAAGGCATTGGTTTTCTTTACGCTACTACTATGGACTTTGACTCCTACCTTCATGGTGGAGATCAGGAACAAAAGAAAAGAGCAGGAACTGAAAATCTTCCTGCAATCGTTGGAATGGTAGCTGCACTCAAAGAGGCACTTGAAAAACAGGAGCAGCATTTCAAAGAGGTGGAAGAACTAAAAAAAGTATTTCTACATGAAATGATTGGGGCTGACTATTATCTTAACCAAGGAAAGAACCAGTTGCCTTATGTCATCAATATTGGATTTCCAGGTCAAAAAAATGATTTATTGCTTCTTCGACTGGATCTTGCTGGAATTTCAATATCGACTGGTTCAGCTTGCACTGCTGGTATTGTCCAAATTAGTCATGTCCTAGAAGCTTTCTATGGATCAGAATCCCATCGCTTACATGAATCTGTTCGCATCAGCATTTCACCTCAAAATACTATTCAAGAAATGAAACAACTTGCAGAAACTCTAAAAAGAAATTATCGGAGGTTAACTCAATGGCATTCGAACAAACTATTCGTCTCAAAAATTGCCGTTACGATTATACAATCAGTCCAACTGTCAAAAAGTTTACTCTTAAAGATAACACTTTCTTTGAAACAAAGGTTGGTAATTACGAACTTACTCGTCTTCTCGAAAAGGTTACTAATAGTGGTGAAGGTTTTCAACTTAAAATCGTTATCAATAAAGAGCTAAATGGTGCAAAAATCAATATTACCGACAAATTTGGTTTACGATTGGTAGATATCTTTAAATCTGAAGACCACCACATCCACCAAGAAAAGTTCTACTTCCTGATGGACAGCTTAGTAGAACGAGGCGTCTTTACAAAAAGCGAAAGATAGGATACAAATATGTTCCGTCTAGCTTATAAGGATACTTATCAAATTGACCGTGTCCTAGAATATGAAGATTACGAGGCACTCATGCTTTCGCTATCAGGATGTGTGACTCTGCCTGATACGACAGTCATTACTTCTCTCACCTATAATGGTAAAAAAATCTATCAGGGACTTCTAGGAAATCTCTATCACTTTCTATCTCGAAATGATATAAGCAAGATAAACTAAGATTTTTCTTAGTTTTTTTCTTGTTTTTGTTGATTTTTTTTCACAATCTTTCTATAAAAATAGTAGTTAGAAAGGTTGTGATTTTGTGAAAAGAAAAAAACAGTCCGCTATTCCTAAAAGCAACAGCAAAGAGACTTTCTCTTTATTACCGTATCTTCAAAAGATTTAATGCCGAAAAGATTGAAAGAGCAAACTCAAAAACAAATTGCCGAGGCGATTGGAATTGATTCTGCTACTGTTCGACGAGACTTCTCCTACTTTGGCGAACTTGGTCGTCGTGGTTTTGGCTATGATGTTAAAAAAAGCTAATGACCTTTTTGCTGATCTTCTAAATGATAATTCTATTACAAATGTCATGCTTGTTGGTATTGGTAACATGGGACATGCCCTACTCCACTACCGCTTCCATGAACGAAATAAAATGAAAAATCATTATGGCTTTTTGATTTGGACGATCATCCTGAAGTTGGAACCCAAACTTCTGATGGTATTCAATTTATGGAATTTCCCAAATCAAAGATAAAAATAAAAATGCAGATGTAAAAACTGCTATCCTAACTGTTCCTAGCGTCAAATCACAAGAAGTAGCTAATCTGCTTGTTGAAGCTGGTATCAAAGGGATTCTAAGCTTTTCACCTGTTCACCTCCAACTACCAAAAGATGTTGTTGTCCAGTATGTTGATTTAACAAGTGAATTGCAAACCCTCCTCTATTTCATGAGAAAAGAGGATTAGAAAGCGAAAGCATATATGACCAAAGCAATTATTGGGATTTCTGGAAATGAAAAAACTCATCCTGATGATGAGTTGATGATGAGTTATTGTATCAAGGGGTTTGTCGAAGGTGTCAAAGAAGTAGGTGGTATACCTCTTATTTTACCCATCGGTGATGAAGACATGGCTCGTGCTTATGTTTCAATGGTAGATAAGCTCATCCTTACTGGTGGGCAAAATGTCGATCCTAAGTTTTATGATGAAGAAAAGACCATTGATAGTGATGACTACCACTTACAAAGAGATATCTTTGAGTTAGCTCTGATAAAAGAAGCTATCCAGCAAAATAAAGCCATTTTTTCTGTTTGTCGTGGGACTCAACTCTTTAATGTTGCTATGGGTGGTACCTTGTTTCAAGATATTGAAGACCACTGGCAAGACTCTACTGCCGAATACACCACTCAGCGCTTGGCAACAGAGCCAGATAACATTCTTAGAGAGATTTACGGGGAAATCTCCCATATCAATTCATTCCACCACCAGAGCATTAAGGACTTGGCTCCTAATCTCAAGGTTATCGCCTATGATCCAAAAGATAACATTATCGAGGCAGTAATGACAACTGATCAGATTCGCTTTCTCGGTGTTCAATGGCATCCTGAGAGTCTCTATGAAAATCGTCCCAAGGATAAGAAGCTCTTTGACTATGTCGTTAATAAATTGTAAGTGGCTGGGTCAAAAAGGTTTAAAAAAGAAAAGGCATTATTTCAGGTGTTCAAAAAGCTCGAAATGATGATTTTTATTATGTAATTATTTTCCATAGGATGAGTTTTTGTCTAATTTCTTTTAGATGAGGTCCGTCTTCTCACGATAACTAAAATAATCGGAGTGTGAGACAATTAAATGGTCCAATAAGACCAAACCCATTAATTCACAGGCTTCTTTGACAAGCTTCGTAACATGGTCATCATTTCTACTTGGCATGACAGCACCAGATGGATGATTATGAACCAGTATCACAGATGTTGCCATATGCTTTAAAGCATAGTGGAGAATTTCCCGTGGTTCAGCAATACTTCTAGTAGCTGAGCCGATAAAAAAATAGTCTGCTGATGAATGATTTGATTTTGAGTATTAAGATAGAGCGCCACCAGGTGCTCTTGTTTTTATCTCCCAGCTCAGCTTGCATCTTTTTAGCCAACCTTTGACTACTGAGAATACTCTCTGCCTCAATGGTTTCTTGTTTATGAATACGATGGCCCAGTTCAATCATGGCTTGCAACTCAATAGCTTTCACTCTACCGATACCTGATAAACTCTGCAATTCTTGCAGGGTCATTTTTTTCAAATCAGTTAAGCAACTTAATTGATTCAATACTTTTTGAGCGATTTCAAAAACAGTAGATTGACGAGTCCCCGTTCTGAGTAAAAATAGCTAGTAATTCCTGATTGCTCAGAGCTCCCATCCTTCTCTTACTAGTCTTTCTCTAGGTAAGAGCGAATCTTCTTGAAATGAAATACTATACATAAAAATCCTCCTCACTTTATTATTCGTGAGAAGGATTTATAATTCGATAAAAACTAGTTATTTTTAGACTTTTTCAAGAGCTAGTTGCAAATCTTCAATCAAATCATCAACATTTTCAAGACCGATTGATAGACGGATTTGATTTTTAGTTACCCCTGCTGCTTCTAGATCTGAGTCAGACAACTGGGCATGAGTTGTAGTTGCTGGATGAACGACCAATGATTTTGCATCTGCTACATTGGCAAGGTTTGAAAAGATTTCTAAGCTATCAATCACCTTACGAGCTTCTGCTTCTCCACCTTTAACGTGGAAAGTAAAGATTGAACCAACACCTTTTGATAAGTATTTTTCAGCCAAGGCATGGTATGGACTATCTGGAAGTTTTGGATAGTTGACCTTTTCAACTTTTGGATGGTTCACAAGGAAATCAACGATTTTCTCAGCATTTTGAACATGACGTTCAACACGAAGAGAAAGTGTTTCAAGACCTTGTAAGAGCAAGAATGAGTTAAATGGTGAAAGGGCAGCTCCCATATCGCGAAGCAATTGCACGCGAGCAGCCACGATAAAAGCTGCAGCACCAACATCACGAGTATAACTGATATTGTGGTAGCTTGGATCTTCTTCGACTAATTGAGGGAATTTGCCTGAAGCATCCCAGTCAAACTTCCCACTATCAACGATAACACCACCGATTGTTGTACCGTGTCCTCCGATAAACTTAGTAGCCGAGTGAATTGCGATATCTACACCGTGTGAAAAAGACATTAATGAGATATGGTGTTGCAAAAGTATTGTCAGAAACCAATGGAATCTGGTGTTTATGAGCAATTTCAGCAATCTTTTCAATATCAGGAATATTGATGACTGGATTTCCCAAGGTTTCAATCAAAACAAGTTTGGTATTATCTTTTATCGCTGTTTCTACTTCTTCTAAATTATCGATATCAACAAAAGTTGTGGTGATTCCATAGCGAGGAAGGGTTTCTTTCAAAAGATTAAAAAGTACCACCGTAGATAGTAGATGCCGCAACAACATGGTCTCCTGCGTGAGCAAGTCCAAGAATAGTATAAGTAAGAGCTGCCATCCCAGAAGCAGTAGCAAGTGCCCCTACACCACCTTCAAGGGCTGCAATACGCTCTTCAAAAGCTGATGTTGTTGGATTGGTAATACGTGTATAGATATTTCCAGCTTTTTGAAGGGCAAACAGTTCTGCACCTTCTTGAGTATCTTCAAATACAAAGGATGTTGTTTGATAAATAGGGACAGCACGAGACTTGGTAGTAGCATCTACCACTTGACCAGCATGCAATTGCAGAGTTTCAAATTTAAATTCACGAGTCATATTTAGACCTCCAAAGATTTCATTAGGTTCATTGTATCACCTATTTCACTAGGTTACAAATACAACTTTGTTATATCTTGGCATAAGAAATAGCTATGGCTATTATTAGAATTGTAGAACTTTTTTCAGATAGTTTAAAAAGTTTGTATTCACTTCCTCTTTACTTTATAATGGACAGGAAGGAGAAAACTATGTCAGAAATTACACATGAAATTGATGCAAACTTTGCTGGCCGTTTAAATATCTTGCGTGCTGGTGTGCTGGGAGCTAATGACGGGATTATTTCCATCGCAGGTGTTGTTATCGGGGTTGCCAGTGCAACCAGCAATATCTGGATTATCTTTCTCTCAGGTTTAGCAGCAATCTTAGCAGGAGCCTTCTCGATGGCTGGAGGTGAATATGTCTCTGTATCAACTCAAAAAGACACTGAGGAAGCCGCTGTAGCCCGTGAACAACTACTTTTGGATAAAGATATGGATGCTGCCAAGAAATCCCTCTATGCAGCTTATCTACAAAATGGTGAGTGTGAAACTTCAGCTCAGCTCTTAACCAACAAGGCATTTCTTAAAAACCCTCTCAAAGCCTTAGTTGAGGAAAAGTACGGAATCGAGTATGAGGAATTCACCAATCCCTGGCATGCTGCTGCATCTAGCTTCATCGCCTTTGTCCTTGGAAGTCTTCCGCCCATGCTTTCGATTACTGTTTTTCCAAGTGACTATCGAATCCCTGCTACTGTCTTTATCGTAGCGATTTCTCTATTAGTTACCGGCTACACTAGTGCTAAACTCGGGAAAGCCCCAACAAAAACAGCCATGATTCGTAACCTCTGTATCGGTTTGTTGACCATGGGAGTTACCTATCTATTAGGACAGTTGTTTAGTATTTAAAAGAGAGTGGGACAGAAATCGGTAATTCGTTAGAATTCGATTTCGTCGTCCCACCTCCGCACAGTTGAGTAGGGCTGTAAAAGCTGATGAAATCAGCGTAGTAGAGCCCACTCAACCACTGCGTCTTGCTCGATAATCCAAAGACAATTGAGAGGCTAGGACTTTTGTCCCAGCCTCTTTGCTATCAAAATATAAACAGTTAATAAAAATTACCAAAACCAACCTTCGTCGTCATTAATAGGCTGGGCTTCTTTAATCTTGCGTGGGCCTGTTCCATACATTTCAGCTTCGATGTCTTCTTTTGTTGGTAGGATCGAAGCTAGGATAATGTAGATAATAATTCCGAGTCCAAAGTTTGCGATTGTAAAGATTGCAAAAAGGAAACGAACTAGGGTTACATCAAGATTCCACTTATCAGATAGACCTGCAAGTACACCTGATACCATACGATTTCTTCTCATTTTATAAAAATTTTTGTATTCATAATTTATTCCTCTTTCGGATTTCTTAATCTTAGTATAGCACTAAGCTAAATTTTACTACATCAGTCCTTAGGCCGATTTAACAAGAGGAGCTTTCCACGACAGAGACCACAACGATAGCGCTTGGTATCGATTTTTTTCGCTTTCTTTGATAGATTTGCTGACAAGACTGACAAGTATAGACTAAGCTTGGCTTTTGATTGGCACTTGATAAAGGGAGGAACGAAGCGGAGACCGTCTACCTCTTTTTAAAAAGTTGCTTAAAGGCTAAATCCTTATGCTGATAGCCCTTGCCTTCAAAGTAAAGATGATAATGGCAGAGCTCATGACGAACAATTTTACGAAAAACCTCTAAACTAAGTTCTTGATAAACCTTGGGATTGAAATCCAAATGACCATCCTTAGGGAAAAAAATCGCCCACCTGTCGACCGTAGACGAGTATTCCATTGAGCTTGGTGTTTGAAAGGTTTTCCAAAAATCTTCGATAGAAACTTGTTTAACGTAATCAGTTAGATTCATTAGGAGCAAGGAGCGACAGATTCACTTTTTCGCGGTCAGCATCGATTTTTCTTCACCCAAACGGTTACCAAATCACCAACTGAAACTACTTGACTCGGATGTTTGATAAATTTCTTACTCATGTGAGAGATATGAATGAGACCGTCCTCATGGATACCGATATCAACAAAGGCACCAAAGTCAACGACGTTGCGCACAACTCCCTCAAGCTTTTGGCCAACTTGTAAGTCTTTGATATCCAAGACATCCTGACGAAGGACTGGAGCATCAAAGGAATCACGGAAATCACGACCTGGTTTGAGAAGGTCAGCGATAATATCTTTAAGTGTTTCTTGACCGAGTTCTAGCTCTTGAGCCATTTCTTTGATTGAAACAGATTTGAGTTTTGCTTGCGCTTCTTCATTTAGGTCTTTTATATCCAAGCGTTTGAAGAGTTCCTTGACCGCAGTATAGTTTTCAGGGTGAACTCCTGTATTGTCAAGGATATTAGAACTTTCAGGGATACGGAGGAAGCCAGCAGCTTGCTCAAAGGCCTTAGCACCTAGGCGAGGAACTTTCTTGATTTGGGCGCGTGAAGTGATTTTACCTTCTTCTTCACGGTACTTAACGATATTTTCAGAGATTGTTTTGTTAAGCCCAGCTACGTGCGAAAGTAAGGCTGGACTAGCTGTATTGACATTGACACCGACTTGGTTCACTACTGTATCAACAACAAAGTCCAGACTTTCAGACAGTTTTTTTCTGACTAACATCGTGCTGATATTGACCGACACCGATGGATTTAGGGATCGATTTTAACCAACTCAGCAAGCGGGTCTTGCAAGCGACGTGCAATAGAAATAGCAGAGCGTTTCTCAACGGTTAAGTCAGGGAAACTCTTGACGGGCAAGTTCACTAGCTGAGTAAACAGACGCACCACTCTCATTAACAATGACATAGCTGACCTCAGGAAAATCCTTGAGCACTTCAGATACAAAAAGCTTCACTTTCACGACTAGCAGTTCCATTTCCGATAGCAATAATTTCAACACCATATTGGCCAATCAAATCTGCCAAATCTCTCTTTGCTTCTTCAATCTGACGGGCAGAGGCTGGTTTAACGGGATAAATGACCTGGTTCGTCAACATTTTCCCAGTCGCATCAACGACCGCAAGCTTTAAGCACCTGTACGAAAGGCTGGGTCAAAAACCTAGAACCACGCGCCCTTTTAGTGGTGCTACGAGAAGGAGATTACGCAGGTTTTTCTGAGAAGAGTTGGATAGCACCTTCTTCTGCCTTTTCTGTCAGTTCAGTACGAATACGGCGCTCGATAGCTGGCAGTACCTTCTTCTTAACAGACTGCTGAACAACTTCGTCAATATAGGCATTTTTAACCTTAAAACGAGCAGCAAAGAAAAGCAAGAATACGGTCCGTCGCATGTTCAAAACCGACCTTCAAGACACCTAGTTTTTCTCCACGATTGAGAGCCAAGGTCCGATAGCCCTGCATGGTTGCTATAGTTTCTGAGAAATCATAGTAGATTTGAAATACTAGCTTTTCATCTAGGCTTTCGTCTTTGACTTGAGAAGTGATTTTAGAATTTTCAAGGACTTCGCGATAAGCAATGGCACGAAGTGTAGGATCCCTCAGAAAGTGCTTCAACTAGGATATCTACTGCTCCAGATAAAGCCTCTTGAGGTGTAGCAAAACCTTCACAGACAAATTTTTTTCTGCTTCAGCTTCTAAATGAGGAACGTTTTGTAAAATCAAGCGAGCAAGAGGAAAGAGTCCAGCCTCACGGGCGACAGTTGCCTTGGTCCGACGTTTTTTTCTTTATAAGGAAGATAGAGTTCTTCTACATCTGCTAGTTTTTCAGCTGCTAGAATCGCTTCTTCCAATTCCCTGGTCAGCTTGCCTTGCTCTTTGATTTTTGCTAAAACTGCTTCTTTTCGATCATTGAGAGCAGTTAGGCTTTTATCAAGGTCGATAATAGCTTTAATGGCTACTTCATCTAAGCTACCAGTCATGTCTTTCCGATAACGAGCGATAAAAGGAATAGTCGCTCCTTCAGCTGTCAAAGATAAGACAGTATCAATCTGCTTTAAGGTTACACCCAAATCTTGGGAAATTTTTTCATATTTTTTATCCATGAAACTATTATACCATAAGGAAGAAAGCTTGTTTTCATTAATTTATTACTTTCATTCAACTTTTGAAATACCAGAACTAAGTTCGTTTTAAAAATCCAACTTTTTCTTAGAAATAATAGTATAATAGTGTTAACTAAAAAGAATCGAGGTATGCCTTATGGCTGTTAAATTTACAAAAACTGATGACTTAGATAAGATGTTCGAAGAATTCGCTAAACTACCTGATTTAAAGCAAGTAACATTTCCAGATGACAAAGAAAAGAAAGATAAGGCAGAAAAGAAAAAATAGATGACACTCTTTCAAAGTTTACCTTCTAGTGTGCTACAAGCTGGCGCCATTTTTCTTTCAATTATCATTGAAGCTTTACCCTTTGTCTTAATTGGTAGCATCATCTCTGGTGCCATTGAAGTCTATGTCACACCTGATAAGGTTTATAAATTTCTCCCTAAAAATCGCTTGGGGAGAATCTTTTTTTAGTAGCTTTCATTGGTTTTCTCTTTTCCCTCTTGTGAGTGTGGAATCGTTCCGATCATCAACCGCTTTCTTGGAGAAAGAAGGTTCCTAGCTATACAGCTGTTCCCTTTCTAGTAACAGCTCCTATCATCAATCCCATCGTACTTTTTGCTACCTATTCAGCCTTTGGTAATTCATTTAAAATGGTCATCCTCCGTGCTTTAGGTTCAATTCTTGTAGCTACTATATTAGGTATCTTTCTTGGATTTTTCTGGGAGGGACCTATTCAAAAAGAAAAATAGATTAGCTTGTCATGAGCATAATTTTTCTCACTTGAGTAAAAAGTCAAAAAAATCCTTCAGGTATTCATTCAAACTATTGATGAATTCTTTTGATATGGGGCGTTACTTGGTCTTTGGCTGTCTTTTTTTGCAAGCATTGTCCAAGTCTATGTCCCAACTCGGATCCTGACATCTATTAGTGCATCACCACTGCTGGCTATTGTTCTTTTAATGATCTTATCTTTCCTACTATCTCTCTGTAGTGAAGCCGATGCCTTTATCGGATCTTCTCTTCTATCAAGTTTTGGTCTCTGCTCCTGTTTTATCCTTTCTGGTTATTAGGTCCCATGCTTGATGTCAAGAACCTACTCATGATGAAGAATTATCTCAAAAACTCGCTTTATTTGGCAATTCATGACAATTGTAACTCTTTGTTGTTCTTGTCTATTCTTATATAGTCAGGGGTGATGCTATGATTCGATTTTTTTATCTTATTTGGCTATTTTATCTTAACCCTTTATCTGCACCTATCAGGTAAGCTCAATCAGTATATAAACCTCCACTATTCTTATCTGGCTTATATTACTATGTTTTTATCTTTGCTACTAGCCATCGTTCAAGCCTATATTTGCTTCAAGCGTTTGAAAGAATTCAGTCACTTGCATAGTTTTTCAGCCAAGCTTGCTAGTTTTGTCCTCTTAAGTTTGCCCTTGTTAGTTGGATTTACATTTCCAACTGTCACTCTAGATTCACAAACAGTATCGGCAAAAGGCTATTATTTTCCACTGTCAGAAGGGACTGACAAGGCAATCCAAGCAAGTGAAGGTACTAGCAGTCAGTATCTCAAACCGGATACCAGTCGCTTTTATTCACAAACAGCTCATGAAAATATTATTCGGAAGAGTGCTGATAAGTACTTAGCTCAATCAAGTATAGTTATAAATGATGAAAATTACCTGGAGGTCATGGAAGCTATCTATGATTATCCCAAATGAATTTGAAGGCAAGGAAACTCGAGTTTATTGGCTTTGTCTACAACGATCCCAGTCACAGCGATAGTCAATTTGTCTTTTCGCTTTTGGTATCATGCACTGTATCGCTGATTCAGGAGTTTTTGGCCTTTTGACCACAGGAAACACCAATCATTATGACAATAACACCTGGGTGAGAGTAAAAGGGAAGATTAGCAATCACTATCACAAGGAACTCAATCAAGTCCTCCCAACTCTTGAGATTCAATCCTTTGTAAAAGTCGATAAACCAGAGAATCCTTATGTTTATAAAGAATTTTAAAAAAAGTAGCCTGAGTGGGCTACTTTTTTTTTGTCTAATAAGGTTGAATGTTTGACATATTCAAAAGATTAGCTTTTCTGAATTACAGAATTCTAATACTGTCTGTTTATCTATTTCTTACTTATAGGATTTAAATATCCAAGCTTAAATTTGGCCATTAGCTCTAAATGAATGTTCAGAGATCCATTTGGTGTAGCTAGATAACCTTTCATCTGTTAAGGATTCTACTGCGATAGTTACACACATATCGACCGCTTCTTCAACTGTTACAGAAAAAAACGATAACCATTTAACTGTAGAAATTTCACCAAAACAAAGAAAGCAGTTCGTTTATTAGCGTTGGCAAAAAAACATGCTTCTTGATCAATTGGACAAATAGTATCGTTGCCTTATCAAAAATTGTTGGATAAAGAGGTTTACCGAAGACAAATTGTTCTGGTAAATTGACAATCATATTTAAGGCAGAAGGACTAACTGTTTGAATTTTTTCATTAGGTGAATACCGTTGAATTGCTAAAGCATTGATTTTTTCGATTTGCCTTTCTGTTAGATAGACTGTCATTTTTCCACCAAAGCTTTGAAAACATCATCGTATTCATCAAAAAAAATTTTTGTCCAAATTTAAGTCAAAAGGCATCATCAGATACATAAGAAATCTGATGTCCAGACTCTTCGGGAGTAAAGATAATTTCACCACTTGGTAACAATTTTGCTTCGTATTTAACACCACTTGGAATATTGAATTCACTTGGAATGGTGATGGTGATTGAATTTCCTTGTTTTCTTGTTTTTACTACCATCTGATTTCCTCCTTTGAAGTATTATAACAAATAATTACCGTAATTACAATGACGGAATATCAGTTAAAATAATTCAGCTTGAGAAATTTCTGCTAAGAACTCATCCGAATAAACCGAATAAGCATTTGGATCAGGCACTTTGTGGTTGTTCATGGCTTGTCCACATCAACATGTCCATTTTCCCTTATCTAACCTCAATCACGAACTAATTCTTCAAGGAAAAAAATGATTGAGATTTTTCCAGTCTTTCTTCTACTCGGTAACACTATGTTCATTTTATCAGAATCCTAGGACATTATCAAAAATTACTATAGTATCTACAGAAAAAAGCTAGAGTTCCACAATTAGGAACCTCTAGCTTTTTGGTATCTGAGAACTATTTTGTCTCAGACTTTTTATTATCTATTAAAGCTCTGACTTCTTCCGCTCCAATCTCATCTCCCGCCTTGTCGAAGAGTTTAATAGCGTGACTAAAATAATCATAGGATTTACTCGAATCAAGTTTTCGATAAATCTCTCCCAATCCTCTATAAGCGCAGGCCTGAGCGATAAGATCATCTGTCTTTAAGGCTGAGTCTAGCGATTTCTGCATATAAAACTCCGCTTCAACTAGTTGACCTAACTTTAATCGTAAATAACCTTGCTCATAGTCATTAACAGAATATTTGAGAGAATCCCCTGAAAAATCTTGTTCAATAACTTCTCGCTCTTTTTCGATATAGCTAAGAGCTGTCTGAAAATCATTCATTTCACGATAGACCATGGCTAATTGATGATAGGCGATATGTTCATTCTCACGATCCTTTTCTGTAATAGCCAAGTGGAGATAACGTTTGTAAACCTCTAAACAGTCTTCATACTTTTTTTCGTACAAATAGATATAGCCCATCAAGTTTAAAAGACTGTAATCTTTACAAGTTGCTAGGCAAAACTCTGCTTGAACTAATTGCTTCGCTTCATTAATCTTTCCCTCAAATAATAATTCCCAAGCTTGGTTCATTAAAAGACTCCTATCTATTCTAGAACGATAATTACCTAAACTAAAAATTACAAACAATTATCTCACAATATCTTTATACATGTCTGGTCTTCTGTCTCTAAACAAGCCCCCAGTTTAGGCGCTCATTTGCTCCCCCTGTCAAGGTCATAAGTTGATAATAGGATAGCTTCAGCTTGTCTATCTGCTTGAGTCAAGATAGCTCCTGTTTCATCGGTCATAAAGGATGAACCGTAGAAGTTAAGACTTGAACTTTGACCTCCGTTTTCATCGCAAGGTTGAACTTCTTCCAAACCATAACGATTAGCTGCAATGACTGGGACTATATTTGCTGCTGAGTGTCCTTGCATGGTACGTTGCCAATGACCACAACTATCTGTATCCAAAAATAGGCTCTGAACCGATGGCTGTTGGATAAAAGAGCAATTCTGCTCCATTTAAGGCAAGGCAACGGGCTGTTTCAGGAAACCACTGGTCCCAGCAGATGCCAATACCAATCTTGGCATAGCGTGTATCCCAGACCTTGAAACCGGTGTTTCCAGGAGTAAAATAGAATTTTTCTTGATAATAATGGTCATCTGGTATATGCGTTTTGCGGTAAACTCCTAATACTTCCCCATCAGCATCAATGATAGCAATAGAATTGTATAAAACATTGCCATCCTTTTCGTAGAAACTGATCGGTAAAACGACCTTTAGTTCCTTGGCAATCACTTTAAATGCTGAATAGCCGTATTTTCTGTAACAGACTGGGCATACTGGTAGTAGTCATACTGACGTTCCTGACAGAAATAGGGACGTTCAAACAATTCTGGTAAAAGAATGATCTGTGCTCCTTGCTCCGCAGCTTGACGGACTAAACGTTCAGCTGTTTGGATATTCGTTTCCACATCCTTAGCGCATTGCATCTGAATAGCTGCAACCGTTACATTTCTCATCTTTTTCTCCTATTCTGGAATTTGTTGGGTAATGCAGTGGATATTTCCACCACCTAAAAGAATATCTCTTGCAGGGATTCCGACGACTTCACGATTTGGAAAACATTGACTGAGGATATCCAATGCTACTTGGTCGTTTTCATCCTGAAATTGTGGCACCAAGACAGAACTATTAGCAATATAGAAGTTCACATAGGATGCTGCTAAACGTTCTCCTGCATAGCGTTCTTCTTCACCTTCTTCATAACTATAACCCGGCAAATCTTCTTCCGTCACTACTTGATGGATAGCTGGAATCGGAAGTTTATGAATGGTAAAGGAACGCCCCTTTGCATCTGTTTCCGTCTCTAAAAGAGCTAGATCTGCCGCAGACATGGCATACTGGGGATCATCCTGATCATCTGTCCAAGCTAAAACAATCTCCGCTGGACCAACAAAGGCTGCAACATTGTCAACGTGTTCATTGGTTTCATCCTGATAAATACCATAAGGAAGCCAGATAACTTTTTCAGCTCCAAGACTCTCTAGTAAGGTATTTTCAATCTCTTCTTTAGTCATATGTGGATTGCGACCCGGACTGAGAAGGCAACTTTCTGTGACAAGTATTGTTCCTTGGCCGTCACTGTGAATAGCTCCACCTTCTAGTACAAAAAATGTTTGGCATCGTAAACAGTTATCTCTAAAACTTCTGCAAAGCGACTGGCCACTTGGTCATCTGCTTCATAGTCTTGATAAAGACCGTCATATGAGCCACCCCAAGCATTGAAAGACCAATCTACCGCCAACTTTTCCCTTTTATCATTAAGGAGAATGGTCGGACCTGTATCACGAGCCCAGGCATCATTTGTTGGAATATCTAGATAAACAACCTGGTTTCCAAGATAGGATTGGGCTTCAGATAGATAGTTCTCCTCTACCAAAAGATAGACCATTTCCCCTTGAGCAATGGTTTTGATAATCTGGCTAAAAGCTGTTTTTGCAGCCTTACCTTGAAATGGCCAAGACCCTGGTCGAGTAGGCCATATCATGAGAGTCCCATGATGGGGTTCATACTCTGCAGGCATACGATAACCCTAATTTCTTTGGACTGTCCATCATGATAATCTCTCCTTAAAGTCTTGATAGCCAAAGGCTTTGACTAGACTGCACTCACCCTCTTTATCCATCACATACAAACTTGGCAGTCCAATACCGTTAAAAGTATTATTTTTGACAAAGGAATAGATTGCCATATCCTCAAAGTAAAGTCTATCTCCTATCTCAACTGGATTTTCGAAACTGTAGTCTCCAATGATATCACCAGTTAGGCAGGTATTGGAAGAAAGTCTATACGTATAGTTTTTTTCTTGCGCTTCAAAAACCATCTCTCAATGGTGGGCGATAAGGCATCTCAAGAACATCTGGCATATGGCAACTTGCCGAGGCGTCTAACACCAAGGTCTCAATCCCATTTTCAACGATGTCTAAGACTTCGGTAGCTAAATAACCAGCATTAAGAGCAATCGCTTCTCCGGGTTCGATATAGATGTCAAGGTTATAAGTTTCTCGAATTCGCTTAATCTCAGAAATCAGCAAGTCCACATCATAGTCATCTCTCGTAATGTGGTGTCCGCCGCCCATATTGAGCCATTTGACCTCATGCAAATAAGGCCCAAACTGCTCTTCTACAGCTTTCAAGGTTGTTTCTAAATCATCTGCCCCTTGCTCACAAAGAGTATGAAAATGAAGACCATCCACCAAATCCAGCAAATCACTCGGTATCTTGTCTTGAGTCACTCCAAAACGAGATCCAGGAGCACAAGGGTCATAGAGCGCGTGATCTCCCTGAGTAGAACACTGAGGATTGAGGCGCAAACCGACACTAATACCAGCCTCACGACAAATTTGACCGTATTTTCGTAGTTGTCTCTCTGAATTAAAAACAATGTGATCAGATATTTGAAGCAACTCTTCCATGTCTGATTCCTTGAATGCAGGCGCAAATACATGGACTTCTCCTGGAAATTCTTCCCTAGCCAACTTCGCTTCATAGAGTCCACTAGCCGTTGTACCAGAGAGATACTGGCTAATTAGGGGATAGGTTTTATAGAGAGAATAGGCTTTCTGAGCTAGTAAAACCTTACAGTCTGCTTTTTCTTGAACCTCTTTTAGAATGCGGCAATTCTCTTCTAATTTTCCTAAGTCAATGATATAAGAAGGTGTTGGTACTTGTTCTAACTTCATTAGTCCACCATTTGTGGATTTTTCAACCACAACCCATGGCAAACCATACTCATTCAAGGCTTCCATGAATGGATCTGGATCCAATTCTTCAAGGTTGTAAACTCCAGGTTGTTTCCAAGTACCGTTCATAACTAATTTTTGTCCCAATCATAGCTGGAACGCCAGTCGTGTAAGAAATTGCTTGTGAACCAACTTCCGCGTAACATTCCTGATGGTCGCAGACATTATAGATGTAGATGGTCTTTTTCAACACCATCTTTGATACCTGTAAAGATACAACCGATATTGGTTTTTTTCCGACTGTACGTGGACCAAGACTGGCAGGATCTGGAAGCAAGGCTTTCAAGAATTGGATTGGAACGATTTCTTGGCCATTAAAGTTAATGGTATCAGTACGAAGAGACCCTACATTTTCCAAGCATTTCATATGCGTTAGATAAGATTGACCAAAGGTCATAAAGAAGCGAATACGTTTAACACCTGGAATATTCTTGGCCAATGATTCAATTTCTTCATGGTGAAGAAGATACATGTCTTTTTGTCCAACCTGAGGAAAATCATACTCGCGCTTGATAGACATAGCTTCGACTTCGACCCATTTTCCATCTTCCCAGTAAGAACCTGGCGCAGAAACCTCGCGTAGATTGATTTCTGGGTTAAAGTTTGTTGCAAATGGATAACCGTGGTCACCACCATTACAGTCTAAAAATGTCGATATAATGGATTTCATCAAAATAGTGTTTGAGAGCATAAGCCGAGAAAACACTGGTCACACCTGGGTCAAAGCCAGATCCAAGGAGAGCGGTCAAGCCTGCTTCCTTGAATTTGTCCTGATAAGCCCATTGCCATGAATAGTCAAAGTAGGCTGTAAAACCAAGTTCCTTGCAACGTTTTTTTCATAAATAGCACGCCATTCAGGGTCTTCTGTATCCTCGGCTTCGTAGTTGGCTGTATCGATATAGTGAACACCTGTTGCCAAACAAGCGTCCATAATGGTTAAATCTTGATATGGTAAAGCTACGTTCAAAACAGCTTCTGGTTTGTAGCTTTCAATCAGGGCAATCACTTCTTGAACCTTGTCAGCATCAAGAGCAGCTGTCTCAATCTTTGTATTTGTTTTGCCTTCCAGTTTAGCTTTCAAGTCATCACATTTTGACTTTGTACGGCTAGCAATCATAATTTCTTTAAAAAGTTTCGCTATCTTGGCAAATCTTTGAAATAGCAACTTGGGCAACGCCCCCACATCCAATAACTAATAAACGACTCATTTTTTTCCTTCCTCTTCTTCTAAAATGTCTTCTACATACTTAGGCAACATAAAAGCACCAATATGCAAGTTTGCAGTGTAGTATTCTGTGAAAAGCTGGCGTTTTTTCCAACCTTCCTTGTCAAAATCTTTGACAGGGTGGTATTTTTTTCGATGCAAATCCAAACAACCAATAGCCCGCTGGACTGGTCGGAATATGGGCCTGATAGACCCGGCTGATTGGAAAAGGCTTGATTGACCTTGCGGTGCATGCTGCGGCATGCTGACTCATCTTCGTCAAAGAAAGGACTACCATGCTGATAGATCATGATTCCGTCTTCTTTCAAGGCTCTATAGCTATTGCCGTAAAATTCCTTGGTAAAGAGCCCTTCCGTATGTCCAAATGGATCTGTCGCATCGTTGATGATAATGTCGTAATCATTTTCACAGTTTCTCAAAAATCTTAGTCCATTTTGGTAGTAGATGGTAACACGAGGATCATCTAGCCCCGCAGCAAAATCTGGGAAGTATTCCCGACAAACCTCAACCAGCATTTCGTCAGGCTCTACAATATCGATTTGTTCCAATTCTGGATAGAGAGTTAATACTTGGGCAACACCACCGTCACCACCCCCAATAACCAAGACTTTCTTTGGATTTGGATGGACAGCCATAGGAACGTGAACCGTCATTTCGTTGTAGACAAAATCATCTGCATCTGAGAACAAGACGTGCCCATTTAAAATCAAAATCTTTCCAAAAGCTGGAGTATCTAATACTTCAATATCCTGCCACTCACTTTTTTTCCAGCATAGAGTTGTTTAGCAGTTCTAAGCGACAATTTCACATCTGGAGTATGAACTTCAGAAAACCATAAATCCATTTAGTTCTCCTTTCTCTTAATGACATTGATGTGATTGACCTCTGGATCTTCCGTTCCTTGGAGGGAACAACCACGTGCTTTAGCAAATTGGATATAATCGACAAGACCTTGTGTAATGCGTTCACCGGGCGCTAGGATTGGAATTCCTGGAGGATAACACATGACGAATTCCCCGCAGACTTGCCCAACTGATTCGTCCAAGGTTAAGCTTCTTCTCTCTGAGTAGAAGGCTTCCTGAGGAGACAGAACTAACTCTGGTTGGATATATTCTCCAGCAATCAGGTCTTTTTCCATCTCTAGAATAAAGTCTCTTGATATCAGCTAGAGCACCAACCAAGCGTTCAATGTCTTGGATACGGTCACCAATCGAAATGTAGGCCAAGATATTGCCGATATCACCAAACTCAATCTGAATGTCATATTCATCCCGTAAGAGATCATAAACTTCAATACCTGTTAAGCCAATGCCCTGAGTGTAAACTGACAGCTTAGTAACGTCAAAATCACAGACCGACACACCGTCTACTAGCTCTTTTGAGTAGGCATAGTAGCCACCGATGGCATTGATTTCACGACGAGCGTACTCAGATAGCTCAATGACCTTCTCAAATGACTCTTTACCACGAAGGGCCAGATTGCGGCGTGAAATATCCAAACTAGACATTAACAAATAGGATGCTGATGTTGATTGGGTCAGGTTGATGATCTGACGAACGTACTCAGGATTCATCTGATCCCCAACTAAAAGAAGTGAACTTTGAGTCAAGCTGCCACCGGACTTATGCATGGATACAGCTGACATATCTGCTCCTGCGTCCATAGCAGACAGAGGAAGTTTATCTGTAAAGTGGAGATGAGCACCGTGAGCCTCGTCTACTAAGACTTTCATTCCTGCGGCGTGAGCCATCTCTGTTAATCCCTTAAGGTCTGAACAAATCCCATAGTAGGTTGGATTGTTGATTAGAATAGCCTTGGCATCCGAATGGTCCTTAATAGCTTGTGCCACACGATCATTTTCAAGTCCCAAAGCAATACCGATTTTGGGATCCACACTCATCTCGATATAGATGGGAATAGCTCCACATAAAACGAGTGCATTGATGGCTGACTTATGGACATTTCGTGGCAGAATGATTTTATCCCCAGCTTTACAGGTGGAAAGAATCATTGTTTGCACGGATGAAGTTGTCCCTCCAATCATTAAAAAGGCATGGGCAGCTCCAAAAGCCTCTGCTGCTAGCTCTTCTGCATCTCTGATAATCGAAATGGGATGTCCCAGATTATCCAAAGGCTTCATAGAATTGACATCAATACCAACGCATTTTTCACCTAAAAGTTCAACTAACTCTGGATTCCCACGGCCACGCTTATGACCTGGCACATCAAAAGGTACAATCCTTTTTCGTAACTTAACTAACCCCTCATAAATGGGAGCTTGGTTCTGATTTAACATTATAAAAACATACTCCTTTACTTTATTTTCTACACCTGAACTAAAATCAGGTGTTATAGGATACTTATGAAAAAAAGAGCAGGCTTTAGCACTGCTCTACAATCTACTGACGTGTTTATGTTTTGTTTCTTTTTGAGTATGTCTGTTCCTGATGTTTCCTAACTCTCTAGTAGCAAAATATTACGTACTTTATTGATCGTTTCTACAAGATGACGTGTGCTTTCACCACACTAACAAATCTATACGAATTAGGACAAGTGTCCTAACATCAACTTATAAAAGTAGGCTTTTAACCCTATCAATAATGTGGCTTTTCAACCACGCTTCGGCATTCAACCCTGCCTGTCCGTAGGCATTTTTTACTCGGGTTTATATTTGCTAGAAAACATCATCTCATTTTCTAAGCTTCATTACTATATCATGTTTTCGTATTCTTGTAAAGTATTTTTAGAAACTTTTTAAATAAATTCATTTTTCGTTCGTGAAATTTATTTAACTTAAAAAATGGAAATCGTTTTAAATTAAAATCAAAAAAACAAAAAGGAACTAAATAAATTAATTCCTTTAGATAGGCATAAGCAAAGCTAACTATTCAAAATCGTATTTACTCATCACGCGCTACTTTGGCAGCTAGTTCAAAATCAGTCATCAAATAATTTTCATCTAGACGGATAAGACTATAATACTCATTCCAAAATAGAGAGTCACTGTTACTTGACCACTGTAATCCATACCACAATTGAGTGACATCACTTATATTTGTTGGTGGAATTGACCATAGATGCTTTTTAAAACTTTCTTGAACAAGTGGAATATCCAGTCGACTAGTCAAGTCGAGTTTATCCAATTTCAAAATTATAGAATGTTCTTTAGCTGCTTCAATGCTTTCCTTGTTAAATCGAACCTGAATAACCTTAGAATCTTCTAGAACCACGTCCTTATCTTCTGCCCCGTAAAAGGAAATACTCCCAAGAACTATGCCATCTTTTGCAAAGAGATAGGGAGCGTAGGGAACAGCATTGCTATCAAGTCTGAAGCCTTTTTCGATAGTGACTGATTTATCTCCTGAATACTTTTGGAAACTTCCCTCTGTCAAGAGCTTTTCGTAGTCGCTTCAGCACCATCACCTTGTCTTACATAGATATCAAATCCAGCTTCCATCAGATCACTTGCTTTTGGTTTCTGCTAATATGATTTTACTTTCATTAATTTGCAAAATCGGTGCTTGGGGTGGGAGTCCAATCGTGAGATTAAACATGACTCCTACTAGAAAGACAAGGAAGGTTATAAGGAGGGCAAGTAATGACTTTCCAGTCCTTTTTCTTGCATTGAAAAGGGCCATTAGAGCAGGTAGGAGGATCATTTTGGCTAAAATAGAATTCCCAACTCCACCTCTATTTAAGGTCTGAAAGGCAAACATCCCTGCGATTGCAATAAGTGTCAGGTAGATCGAAATCTCACCTAGACCCAGTTTTTCTGTTCGAGTTTGTTGATTTACAGGGGTTTCGTACAATGACTGCCCATTCTCTTTCCTTTTCTTAAGAAAAAGATAAAAGCCCAGACCTAGTAGCAGATTAAAGATTGCAAAAATCATTAAAGTACCTATAATCACCGTTCTAGCCATGGCTCTCTACTCCTTTATGTTCTCTCTCAAATCTTATTTTTCTCTTTAATGTCCAATTCCCAACTAATAAAACCAGCAAGAAGAAGGGGACCTTCTATCAGTACAATCGGTAAAGCCAGTATAGCAATCATCAAAAAAACTAGCTTTCTTTTTGACGCCAACTACCGCCCCATTCTCCGTTTATCAGCTGACCCAAATAGTCGATGTAGTCAGTATACATCATAAACAAGGGATTTTGAAAATCATTGAGCCTTAGGTAAATGAACAAAGCAGAATTTAGCAAAACATAAAGAATTCCAAGGACTAGAATAATCTTTTGACTAGTTCGAGTAGCCTCTAGAACGATTTTTTCTCTCTTCTCTGGTTTTATTTCCTTGAGACTTGGATTCTTACAAGAGAGTTTTTCAAATCTATAGGCCAGAAATCGGTAGAGATAATACTTTTTTATATCACGCTTCATAAAATCCCCAATCTAAGAAGGACACTCAATTAAAAATCATGGTCTAAACATCTAATTTCAAGGAATTGCCTTCCAAATAGACTGCTTTTGACTCAGTGATTTTTATTTTTTGATCTTCTGAAAAGCCAATGGTTTCACCGTCCTTTAAGGTGACATCACTGCCTAAAACATACTGAAGAATAGACAAGAGGAAATAATATAAGTCATCGCTATTCATAGGAGACTCGATAATTTCAATCTCAGTTTTTCCAAACTCTTTTAAACCATAAGTGTAAATGCTAGTCTTATCTTTCTGATTGATAATCCCCATATAGATCCAAAGTTGAAGGGGAAGCATTTCTTCTTTCAAAAGGTCAGCCAGGTCTAGATAAAAATCTTTGGGCAAGAGTAAGGTGGTAGAACCCTGATAAATACCAATAGCTGATGGACTAGTTTTTAGAATAGAGGCATTGACTTTAGTTAATAAGGAATAAGTTTCTACTGGAGAAAGATTGTCAGACAAAATAGAAACAATGGCATGTTGTGTGTGCTCCTGTGTTTCCTTCTCAACATCCTGCCAGAGGTAAGAATAGGCATACAATTCTTCAAATTCTTGACTTGGGATAGGAAGATCCATCAATGCCAAAAGCAACGAGAGCACCATCAATCACAAAGGTTGCACTAGAATCATCCCCAGAAACTTCAGAAATTTCAAGTCCCCAGTGAGATTTCAATTCCTGAACAACCTGGTCTAAAAAAATAGGCCTGCTTGCCTTTGAAGAGGGGCATGGACAAGGTAAGGATCTTTTTCTTCTCTGTATTCTCTTTTTTTACCAGTAAATAGTTTTTTTCAAAAAAATTCATAGGACTTCTCCTTTTTTTCATATTAGTTGGGAAGCAAAGCTATCTTGGTCAAAGTGAGTCGAGATACCAAGTTTCCTCATCCTCAAAACCGTAGAATTTCTCATCAAGTAGCCAATTTCCATCCACCAATCTAAGTACAAACTGATGCTTCATTTCTAAAGCTTCTTGATAATGGGTGATGACTCTTGCTTCTTCAGCTTTTGTCATGATAAAATCGACAGAAAAATCATTCCTTTGAACATAGTTATACTCACTTGGGGAGCCATAAGAATTTCGAACTCCTCCTTCCAAGCATTTTTGAGTCACTCGTCCAGTTAGAAGTTGCTTTTGTCTCTGAAAATAGTCATCCATAAGATCATTCCACTTGGGATGAAGTTGATTTGCTGGGATGCCAAGGCCTTCTTTTTCCTTATCCAGTTCTCTGTTACGCTCAAAAATTTCCTCTTCTAACAAGGTTAAACTTTTGAGGATATCAAGCAATGGTGTGATGATTGTTTCTGCAAGAGTTTGATATTTTTCAGGGGTATTTTTATAGTTTACTCTCATGATAAACCTCTTAATTTTTCTGGATTAATTGGTTTAATTCTAGGTCTGAAAGTTGTCCATCCATGTAGAGTTTTCTAAGTAAATCTTTATCTACAGTAATTTCATAATAGTCAGTCACAAACTCATGAAATCTCTCAAAGCTATCAAAAAGGTAAGAAAGCAACCATTCTCCACCATCCTGATCTTGGTAAGTCTGTTGATGCGCTTGACCGTCATACCAGATAAGGAAGGTTGTTTCATCTTTTTGGTCTTCTGAATAAAGTGAGACATACTTTTCATCCAGTCCTTTATAAAAACTATCAATGATAACTTGATTCCACTCGTCAGCAGCAAACTGGCTTAAACTGCTTTCATGATCAAAACCTTTTATAAGGATCATTTTATCAGTCAAAATCACATCTAAAGAATCACCAGAGCCATTGTCAATAAGGTAGCGGAGTCCATAGTCTTCCTCAGTCTTAATCACGAGTCTAAGCCAATCCCTCACTCGGATCTGTTAGATACTCATCAATGACCAACAAGGCATCTAAGCGATTTTTTTATCTTGTCCCAATCAATCTTTCTCATCTCTAAAAACCTCCATCTTATTCTTGCTATTTATCAAGATCACAAGCCCTATAACGAGCTGTTACATAGCCTGAAAAGCTAATCTGAGGGATATTCCACTCATTGGGCAAATAAATCGAACAATCTACCTGATCACCTAGAGGAGAACTTGCTGAGAAGACATATCTTCCCAAATCCTCATTATTAGGATTTCTTTCAACTTGACCCAATCTGCTAGTATTGAACCAGTCTTTAAACAGTAGCCAGATTTGCTCAGCATCTTCGTTTAATAGGGAGACTTTCAAGTTGTAGCTGATTCCGACCCTACATCTTTTTTTGAATCCTGACTCATCAGCAATACAAACTTTTATCGAACCCTTATCATACTGCCAGTTATCACTATCTAATAGGGGAAATTGAGCAGATAGATTGTCTTTTTAATCCCTGCATAGTTTCTAATAAATCTTTGGAGGCAGCTTCGAATAATTCTAGTTCTTCCATAGTCTTCTCTTTAATTTTCATAGCTAATCACATTCCGATTTAATCTGCATCAACCCAGATCTGGTATTTTTGACAATGGAGACATCTAAACAAGTACCCACAGATAGACCCGTCTTTGACTAAAAAGTCTTCTACCTCTTGATATTCTTCGCGCGCTTCATAGTCTGCCAAGACTTGTTCAGCGATTCCCATATCCTTCAATTCTCGAGTTCCAACTGTACCCAAGTAAGCACAATAATCTTGGCAACAAGAAAGCCAATATTCTCCCTGCCAACTAGAGTAGCCTGGGGTCTGACAAAAAAGCAGCTGATTCTTTTCTGGATCCAATTCACCCTGCCACTCGGCATCTTGGATAAATTCCGCATCGAATTTTTTAGCTGCTAGCCCACTTGCAATGCACCTTGGGCAAAGGTATTCTATGTTGTCAATACAGTAAGGAATCAAGTCATAATAAACATTGCTTTCTTTTTCCGCAAGATGGACAAACCTTGGCTTCTCCTTCGACAAATGAACCTGTAGCTAAGGGATCTGGATGATAGAGAAAATGAGGCAAGTTTTTAACAAGTCCTGTCTTTGCTTCTTCTCTTCTTTTCTTAGAGGACGAGGAAGGGCAAAACGATCGCCATGACTCTGCCTCATTTCTTGTAAACGGCTCAGTTTCTTTAATTGTTTTTCGGTCTGGTTTATCTAAAATTTCGGTAAATAAGCTATAGGCACTGGTGTAGAGACCCAATTGCTCATAGAGGTCAACTAAGACTTTCTTAGCTTCTAAGTCATCAGATTTAGTTAATTCATCAGCCAAATCATAGAGAGCCGCAACACTTGAAGGCTTTCCATCTTTAGCATGGTATTCCCTTTGTCCTGGTGATATATTCTTGTAAATATGGATTCATCTGACCACCTTCCTAATGGATGACATAAAATCTTAACAAATGGTAACAAGGACAATACCATTTAAGCCTAACATTGCTTTATATAAATCTTTCATTTCATCACCTGATTTTAACCTCTTATTGTCAGACAGTTAGTAAATTTCATACACAAGCTCTCTATCAGCTTGAAAATATTTGTCGAATTTCACTAAAAGATAAAGGGATCCAGCTGGAGAGACACCGGCATCATAACCTAGAGCAAATTCGCCATAAGAACTACTTTTATCCAAGATTAACTCCCTTAATTCCAGTTCTGTAACTGCTTTATCAGGCCAATTATCATGGATAACCTTTTGAGCTTTTTTATCAAGGTGTTCCAAGTTTCTATATAAACTAGTCATCAAATCATCTGATAATAAGACTAAATTCTGTTCACAGTAACCTGTAAAATAAATATTTATGTCTTTATTTAGATATCGCCCTAGAAAATAGATCCCCGAATCATGTTTTTCCCAGTTTATTCCCTTCCATAATGCCAATAAATCTTCTTTGTTCATTTATCACCTCAAGCAGTTTTATTCTTTTAGGAATGTTTAATAAACTTTCTAACAAATAGTGACCAGGACATTTCCATTGAGCTCCAGAATCTTTTTGTAAAAGTCTTTCATTTTGACAAAGCAGGTTGAAATATCATCCTTTATTTCTTCCTCTTCCTCAAGATAATCCCAAATATCAGGATACAAGTCGGCTTTCTTACAGGCTTCCATACTAAAGTCAGTCATAGCCCTGTCCATGTCAAATTCTTCTAAAGCTTGACGGATAGCCGCAATTCTCGATTTTTCAGTATAGGCAATATATTCAGATACATCCTCTAGAGGAGTCACCCCTAAAACAGCCTCTCTCAAGGGATTGTCATCCAAAAATTCTGAACTACTAAATCCTGTCATTACAAAAACCAAGACATCCCACATTTTGTCAATATCTAGTAAGATATCATGACTATCAGCGGAGTCCTCAGCAAAGTCTAACAAGTCATCTTCTTGGTTAGAAAGAGCTTTTATTTGTTCTAATTCATCGTCTGTTAAATATTGATAATTAGCAATCATTCCCATGATTTTTCTCCTTTGAATCAGTTAGTATTATACGGATATTTCTAGCTCTATTTCCCTAGAAAATGCTATAATGGAGCTAAGAAATTGTTTTATTGAATGTTAAATAGGGGGAAATAGTAATGTTCACTAGTATTGTTTTGGTTTTTTATGCTCTTTTCTTTCTATCCTTGTCCTTTACTATCTATCTCTATATTAGACTTGTAGTTGCAGTCAGACAAGGGAAAGATGTCCCAAAATGGATCTATAAACTCGGCCATGCCATTCAAGGTAGAATTCACGTTGACTATGAAGAAATCACTGATGCTAATGCCCTTAAAGAGATTCATTGGTTCTTGCTGATCTATTTAATCGTAAATCTACTGATATTGGCTGGCTTCTACTATCATGGAAATAGCTTTCCTCAAGCCATTTATGAATGTTTGAAAAAACAATTTTTCATCGTACTTGTTAGTATGGTTTTAAAAAGTATTATCAAATTTATCGTATTAGCTATAAGAAAAAACTTTCATAACAGTCATGCCTATGCATCAACCAACGCTGTTATCGGGGCAGCTTTTTTAACGAGTTATGTTTTTATGTTTTGCATGATGATGAGTGGCCTTCCGGCTCAACCTGTTCCAGTAAGCATTCAAGATACCACTGTCATTATCGGAGAAACCAAGGCTTCCGAGCTTTTGGACCAAGGCTTTACCTTTGGAGATAAAGGCGCAGAGAGTTCCATCACCAATCCCAAAAACGACCACTTCTACTACGGTCAGCTACTCGAAGTCAAGCGGGATTATCAGTCCTATGGCTTTATGAGCCTCACTCCCACAGGTAAAGATACTGATCAGCTCAAAAACTGCGTCATCACCTATTACAGAACACCTAAGGATAAGAATCAACTAGAAGAAATTTCCATCAATCATGTCAAGCTAGCAAATCTCAAGCTCCAAGATTTTCAAACACGAAAATTAATCGATATCTTTGAAGTCAATCCTGCTGATTATAATGTCTCTGATAAGGATAACAACTTTATCCTAACCATCCAAACAGCAGATTACGACCTCTGGAAAAGGTATCGGATTGAAGCCAAGTTCAATTCAGATGGTTCCCTAGATAGCTATGGTGTCAGAGCCCAACACAGCATGTGGGAATGATTCACCCTTATTTTCCTCTTATCAGATAGGCATTAGACTGAAAAAATATCATCGACAAGTTTATAGGTTTCTATGAACCGAAGGCCAGAAGAGCCTTTATCTCTAGTGATTTCTTCATAAATGTCTTCTAAATTTTGGGCAGGTGCCAACATCCAAAGACTAAAAGGTCTAAGTTTCACCTGTCCAATTTTTTCAATATTTTCTAATAATTTCCCTAAATCTTTGTGATTGAACCAGCAATCTGTAACGAGAGCAAACTTTGTATTGTCCATCTTACAGGAAATTTGACTGGTCAAAAAATCATCGATTGTGGGCTTTTTTGTTTGTAAGAAGCGCGTGCAAGCTAGATGATACTCAAGCTTTCTAGGACTCTGCTCAACCATAGATACTAAAGCAAGACCATACTCATCTTGGAACTTAACAGCAAGGAGATCTCCTTCTTCAAAATAGGGTTTGCGTTTAGTTTTGGCTTTAGGGACCTTTAGAGGCCTAGGATTTTCAGTTTGCAACTGGATAGCAAGTTTTTTTCCAAGACTTTTTGCCTTTGCTTCAAAGCATTTGGATCTATTTCCAACCAAAAATGGATCTGGACCTTTTTGGATAAGCTCCAAGGTTTTTATCTCTGATATCATCTGTCAGGTGACCAATCTTCCACAGTGAATAGGCAAGAGCAGTCCAATAAATTTCTGTAAAAAAAGTCTGTTTGACAGTAATCTTTCTCCTCATCGAGGATATCCTTTATAATGTTCGCCACCTGTTCACCGTCTCTATAGCGACCGACTACTTCATTGTAAATATCATAACCTTGATCACTGTCAATGATTTTTAACGCCATCAATAGCCATTCTCAACTCCTTATGCTCAATCGACATCTTATCGATAACTCTCAAAACTTATTTAATCTTATGCTTGTTCATTTTCTCTTGGAAAATATCTGTAAGAATTTGTCGCAATTCTTGAGCGTCCTTTTTCAGGAAGTTGGCCTTCTTGTTCAGCAACGGCATACAAGTCTGGATACTCGATCGAGATTCTCTTAACAGTACGTGTAATGGCATGTTTTCTAACAAAAAAATGGAATTCGTTTAATCATATCTTGAGGAATTAAAGCGATAATCTTATCGGCAGTTTCTTTGTCGTTCAACTTAGAGAAAGTTAGTCCCTTTTTAATCATTTCTTGTTCTTTTTCTGTAAAATCTTTAATATCCATTGTGTCTCCTTATGACTATTTTTATTTACTACTATTATACTATTTTTTTAATTGATCGAATGAAAAAAATCTCTATAAATCACTTCTCTGCCAAGGACAGAATCTGTTGTAACAGGTATTTTTTTCAGCAAATCTTGGATATCAATATCATTAGGGAAGAGGATTCAATTCTCCCAGACTATTTTTCCTGAAGATATGCTGCAAAGATAAACTCTCCCTTTTTCCCAATCCATAGCACAATCATTGATAACATCTACTGGAGACAGGCCCAGCAGTTCTTGCTCTTGCGCTATAAACGTTTCGTAGATCAGCTCAAAAAAATAGCTTTCTTATCAATTTTTTTACAACTCTTAATGTCTTTTTCATCCATGCTTGCAGTCCTCTAATCATATCAATTTAGCTATCATTCGATTGGTAACTTCTTATCTACTCTTTAGGCAAATCATCCGAAAAAAATACTACTTTTTAGAGTTGAACCCACTTATCATTATCCATAATAAATGGTTTAGCTAGACCTTCACCTGTATAGTTTTTCATATTTTTGTATCTAGATATTTGTAACAATCTTCCTTGGTAGCAAATTTGATGGCTTGATAAGGCTCCTCAAAGGTTAACTTTTTCGACAAAGAGATAGCCATCCTCGCTTGGTACAAGAATTCCAACATGGCCGATAAAGAGAGATTGCCCATCCAAGTCATCATGGACGACTACGGACAGCATTCGAGCATTTTCATTAAAATTAAATTGAGAAAGGAATTTTTCCATCTTTGCTGCATGAACCTTAACATCTGTCGTTGCTTCGGTCTTGACTCTTGAGAATAAAATATCAAAAGCATCCTTGTCTTCTGCATCAAAGACCTTTCCTTTATCAATGGCGTCATTATCGACAAATAAGAGGGAATCATCTTTCTCTAACTTAGGAATTTCAATAGAATTTTTCAATAAACAATAACTGTTAATACGACAGTTGGTACCGACAAAATCACCCTTTTTAGGTGTCCAAAGATCGCTTATCTTTTCAACATCATAGTCTGTTTTGGTAAATGTAGAAAAATCTCCAGTTAAGCCTACTGAGCCGACAGTCGCGTTGTAATCATTTACAAGGTTGAAAAATGCATCCACACTGTCTTTATCCAAATGCGCAGCCAAAGCTTTTCGAACTTCTTCTGCACTAGGTTTTACTGTTCATATTGGTATAGCTAGCCTTCCAGGAAACCTGATTCGACTGTGATTGAGTCACTGAAGTTTCAGCAGTACTATCAGAAGTCTTTTGAGTTTGATTACAAGCTACTAAGGTCAAAAGGAGTGTTGAGCAAAGACCAATAGTCGCTAATCTTTTAAATTTCATAGGCTTTCCTTTGTTTAAAAATTGTTGTTAAAGGTAAATAAGATTATGCTTTCGATTGAGAATAGACTTGAATATGCTGCCCTAGGACCTTAATTTCCACTGGTAGATTATCAGATTTATCTCCATCAACATCCGTTTCTAATTCACAATCTGAAGAGATTTTTGATGTGACGGGCTTTAATGTACTCGATGTGATCATTTTCTACAACATCACCTTTTTAATAAATCAGGGATAACTGACAATTTGGTAAGAATAGATGCATCTTTTTAAAAATCAAAAATATTAGCATAACCATCCTTGTCTTCATCAAAGATTTTTTTGTCAGCGAAATAATTGGTAAGAAGAACTAAAACATGACTTGCTGGACCAATATAATTTCCATTTTCAGTCTCAACTGTAATGTTAAATGCTTGATCTGTAACCACAGACTTCATGGTATTAATCGCATAGGCTAGCATACCAAACTTTGTTTTATCTTCTATCCCGACATTATGGATAGCTTCTGGTAGTGAGCCAATACTAAAAATATAGCCGAAATAGTGCCCATTGGATTTTCCGATATCAATCTTGTTTGTAGAATTGAAATCAAGCTCGTCAATAGCCACGTCAATATCTTGATTGATTTCTAATAGTTTCGTAATGAGATTTCCAGTTCCTCCAGGTATAATTGCTAGTTTAGGAATATAGTCTCTTTCAGCGATACCTGAAATTACTTCATTGACAGTCCCATCTCCACCAAAAACAAGGACTGCATCATAATTCTCCCGAGAAGCTTCTGTGGCGAAGTTGGTTGCGTCTTGCGCTTTTTGTGTAATTCTGGTATCGACTTGCTCAAAGTATTTTTTTGCCTTACTTTCTAACTTTTCCTTATAATCTAAAGCCTTTTCTCCACCAGAGGTTGGATTGATAATCAACATTATTTTTTTGCATTCATTTTCTCCTCAATATCTATTTGCATCTTTAGGCTATCAATATATCTTTTTGATACACTTTATTATATAATGAAATTTCTAAAAAACAAAAAAATTGAAAGTAGTAAACTAAAAATAGATACTATCCTGAACTGTCTAAGAATTTTTTTCTTTCAAAAATTGAAAAAAATAGATTTGTGATTCTATCAAGCTACAAACTGAAGAAATCATCTCATTCACTCTTTCTTCATATACGACAGTTTTTTTATTTTTACTTTAAAAGCAAAACCTATGCTTCTATTATTTTTTTAGCCACAAATGTTGTAAAAAAACTAATATCTTTATAGGGTTTTTAAATCACATACTGCAAGTTCAATCTTTGTCATTTCTTCTAACCAGTTTTCTTTGCTCTTAAATTCATTTGGTTGTAGACTGTAAAATGTTCGAATCCCCAAATAGTTTTCTAATTTAAGACCAGACAAAGCCAATATTTCCTCAATCGTATAAGTAGAACCACTTGCAAAAGATAGGCTCTCAAAATTTTCACCATTGAGTAAGTTAAATGCTTGGTTGATGTCATTAGCAAAAACAACACTTTGTAGAACTTTTCCAACTTGATTATGCTTGATAATTGAAATCAAGCCATCATCTTTTAAAAATTCTTTTTGAACTCCAGAAGATAGTTTTTTTCGATCATTAGGATCTATATATTCTAAAAACATTATGGCAAAGGACAAGATCAAAGGATTTATCCGTAAAACGAGCGAGTTGGTCAATACTTCCCCACAATTTTTTTCATAGGATGTGGAAGAGTTGGCATAGAGCATTTCCTCATTAGGTTCAACAGAAATAACTTGATTCTTGCGAGAAAGAAATTCACTGACCAAGCCAAATCCAGATCCAAAATCTAGAATTTTCTTACCTTCCAGATGAGCAAGTTGGGCAAAGGTTATTTCATATTGTATCTTTCCCCAAGGTTGTTTTAACATATTTCTATAATGTTCAAGATCAGATTTTTTTGCTTGTCATGTCTTACCTCATTAAAACTGATATTTTTTTCTTTACAATCATTTCTTCTAATAATTTACAGTAAACTGCCGGATTTTTCAGTGATCTTACAACAGTGGTCATATCCTTGCCAAATATGAAATGTGGCATGAGGATACTTTGTTGGAAGAATTTTTTTAGCAGCTATCAAGTCGAATTCTTTTGAACCATAAAAGAAAACACAATTTTTTTGTTCCTCTGGCGTAAGATTAGGCAAAGCCACAAATGCACAATCATGGGAAATATGTCTGATACTTTCTTCATCCATAGCAATGAAAGAATCCGCCATCATCTCTCCTTTTTCTCCATAAAGTGCAACCATCTTACGAACAGCAAAAATCTCTATTTCGCAGAGCTTTTCTATGCTTTATTATCAATAAATACCTAGTAAAGACATCAAGCAAGGGCGCATTTGTCCATAAACTAACCCCTTCAAAAACAAGTTTCCCAAACCTGATGTCCTTGTAATTCAATAATTGCAGTAATACAATACCACCCAAGGATGCGCCAAAGGCTAAACACAAGTCTTTTATATGATGAGCCTTTAGATAGTCATAAATCATCTGGCTTTCCTTGAGAGCCGATTCGTAGAGGGCTAGAGATGATTGCCCATGCGCCGACAAATCCGGAATGATATATCTAAACTCTTGCCCCATCTGGTCTGCAATCAGGGACTTCATCCCTTGAGCCGATGATAACATCAGGGTGTATTAACAATATCGTATCTTTCTGATTAGAATTAAGATCAAGAATGTTCATTTTCCAACACCAGATTTCTTTCCTTTTTAGCCCTTATCCTTAAAGAACTTATACCATCCATTTATGATTTATTCAGATAAACGCGACAATTATAATATCCTCACTTGAACCCCTTGCTTGTCGAACGTTTCTTTGACATGTTCAAAAATTACTGCTTATGATAGTCGCTTGCTTTCAGATTTGGAAACTGTCGCAGTTCTTTAAGACTCACTTCATTTAGATCAAAAACCATCATCTTCACCGTCCCACTGAGGAATCAAATTCAGATAAATTTCATTTCCGCCATCCATGTAGATTTCTTGGACTTGTTCGGCATATTTCTTAGGTATAGGAAGATTCATCATATATTCAAGGGCCGGCTGAATAATCTCCATACTTTCTGTGTCGATGTTCAACTCACTGGCTTCCTCTGCAAAATCAAAAATATTAAAAATAGGTTTCAAAACCTCTAAATCATACATTAAAAACCTGGATAATAGCTAGTTTAAAATTTATATTGTCAAAGTGAAGCACTTCTCCATCAGTTGTTTTTAACTTGTAACTTTCCCGTTCACGTTTTATCTCTGGAAAGTAGGAAATAGAAAGTGTGTCTGTGATTGTCTCTGTAATTCCATTAAAATTAGTTCCATAAGGAGTCCATAAAATAAGGTTAAAATCCCCTACTCTATGCCTATCAGAAAAGAAATAAGGAGATTTTCCATCTGATAATACCATAGCTTGACAGGGTTGCTTTGGCAATTCTTTCTCTCCAGTCATAGATTTTACAACATCGCCATAGTAAAGGAAAACAGTAGAAATCAAATATTCCTCATCAATGTATGTTTTAGATTTTTTTAAATGATTTTTAATCGAGAAAAGAATGTTCAAATACAATTCCAGCTTTGTCATAAATGTATTTGATAAACTTATTTTCTTTTTGACAACCCGGGTCAGGCTTCCCCAATACAACTTCAATATCTTTCAAGGACAAAGGAAAATCTAAGCTAGTTCCGTTGATTATCATTGAATTGTTTTGAAGATTGATTTCAAGTTTTTTGTGTGTTTTTTTCTTAAAAAAATCAAACATATTACTACCTTTTCTTAAGTTTCTTCCAGATAAATTTTGACCGCTTGGTATTCCTGCTCTTTAGCATAGGCAAACACCTCTGAAGCTCTAATGTAATCAAAGATATTTTCCTCTAAATCTTCATCCCAGATCGATTCATGAAATATTTCATTCTCTTGACATGCTTCATAGAAAATATCAAGGTGAGCCTGATAAAACTCTTCATCTTCATTTGGGACTTGCCTTACCAACGATAGTTGAAACAAGGGCTTATCAGATATAGCTGTAAATGTCCCTGTTTCAAATAAAATCATCTCATCCTCAATAGGCTCACGACACAAGTCTTCAAAGATTGCTACCATATCCTCTAAGGGCATCTTATCGGTGATTCTTTCTCTTAAAAAAATTCAAGTGATTGCTTCATATTGCTCCTCTTTCTACATGTTTACCATCAGAAACTGACTAAAAAAATTAAAAAGTAACCTATAACTCTAATAATCTCTATAAAGTAGTATATACCTATCGCGATAGCTATCATAATTGCTAGAAGAACTAAACCAATGATAATTCTTGCCCAGATATGCCTTTGTGCCTGTTCTATGACAAAAAGCACTAAGAGACGCGAACGATAATCCAAAAAGCTAGAAAGATAGATATGGCCCAAACAAACGGAATAGCTGTCATCCAAGGGTAGGGAAATGGTTGTCCGACTGGATGATTTTCTAAAAATAAAAATAAGTAATAATCGCAACTAGATACAAAAAAATATTCACGATATATAAATATTTAAAAAAACCTGACGTCTATGAAAGAATACCATCAATCCTAAGACGAAAATCATGATAAGGGGGATGAAAAGACGCCCCCAAATATAACTGTCATTAAACATAGCTAACTCCTATATCTTATGCAAAATCACTTTCAACTACCAATGCTGCAATTTGCTAATCTGGTCTCCCTTATTCCTGATGATTCCAAAGATATTTTTTTCTGAATGACACCAGCCAGAAATATAGTCTAGCATTTCTGCAAACCACTCTTTTATCATTCCATCTTGTAAGCTGTCATAGTATGTAAAAAAATCTCTCATATACTTGTGTCTCCTTTATACCTAGATGATGGATTTTCCTTAAAAGATTATATCCTAACTCAGCATATTCTTGAAAAATTTTCATCTGTAACCTGATTCGAATATTCGATTATTTGAAGAAATAAGCTCTCAAATTCAGTCAACTTTCTCACCTCTAATCTAGCTTTTGACTCCTTAAATAACTAATCTTAACTTGGAAAAAAATCCTATTAAAAAAATAGAATCCTTACACCCTTTATTATACTACATTAACAGAAAAAAAGACTGAACCAGATGGCTTTGAGCTTGGTTTCAGTCTAGATCTTTTTGATAATCGGAATAGCCACTGTAAGGACGTCTATCCCAAAATTAATTCCATGTAAAAGGGGTTAATAAATACATATGCTAGGAAGCTATGGAAATCATAAAAATCTCCTAAGAACTAACCTGGCTCATCTTTTAATCTAACTTGATAGTTTCAGATAGGATAATTGCCCCAGTACCACTGACATCGAAAAAAATCCCACATCATGTTTTGAGGCTAACATGAGCATTGTATTATAGGCTGTTTCTGCTTGTGACCATGCAAATCCTGCATAGATAAGATTCTTACCAATACTATAGTCAGTAAAACGACTTTCCAGCTCTTGGTCATTCTCTAAGGCATCATCTATATCAAAGTCACCATTCATAGGAGGAAATAATTTTATCATGTCCAGAAACCAACTTTTTTTAGTTTGCTTGAACTAACTTCAATTGAATCATAATCGTGGTCTTCCTTCCACTCCACTTGCTCCTCATACCAATCTAAAAAAATTCAGCTTTACTAGCTGGTGCGATTGATTTCTCAAATACTACTAAATCATAAGACATAGCTATACCTTTCTCTTTTATTATCATTACGCATATTTTCTCAATATCCTATACAGCTTCTCTCAGCTATGCAAACTTTCAATCATGATTAAAACTAGAGATTGGGGATTGATTTCAAAGCCATCAGCAGTAATTCTGTCATTAAAATACTTGACCGCTTGATCATGATCAAGAAAGCGATTGCTACTAAGATACTGTTCAATCTCATCCAAGAGAAAAGCACTTTCTTTTAAAGATTTATCTTCAAAACCATTCGCATAATGGATGCTCTTCATCATTCGTTTGAGCTTAGTTTTAGGATAGCATTCTTTAAGTTTATCCCTTAAAGAAAGAACAAGATCCTCAAAGGATTGACTATCTATATCATCCTCTAACAAACCTGATATTATATTCTTTTTCGTACATATCTTCGATTAGTTCTTTTCAAAGCCTGTTTCAGGACAAGATTACTTTCTTCAGAATTTGGTGTCATATAAAATTTCTTTATCCATTATCTTTCTCACTAAATATATTAAAAAAATTATGATTTCCCACAAAAAAATATTTTCAGTAAACTTTTTTTAAAAAGCGAGCATTTTTCAATTTTGCAACTCACATCCTCTAGAAATTCTCATGAGCGACTTCTTCAAAAATAATCATCCAGATGATGGTAAATTTGTATATCTTCTTCTGAACTATCTTGTAAAACTGCAAATACCTTCACTTTCTCATCATTGACAAATACGAAATTATGTTCACCAAAAATAAGCCTGATAACCCTTGTCAACTAAGGTCCAAAGTTCATCTTTTTAAACCAAAAAAATATCTTTTTTTACAAGATAGGTTTTCCCTGATTTCCATTTTCATAATGTTTTTTTCTCCTTAAGAAACTAATAGTGCTAAAGGTTTTTCTCTTTGCAGATTAATCAGGTCACAAAAAGTAGTGACACAATCTCAAAACGAACTTTGGTTGACTATTGCATATCTACCATAGCTTCTTTCACATATCCTTCTACATCTACAATCTCTACAAACGAAGGATCAAGATGACACAAGAAGTGCCATTCTTCGTTGCCGTATTTTCTGTAGAGAATCGCTTCGCCGTCTTCACTTCCGAAAAACTTCTATCGACTTCATATCCGTTGCGCTCTAAAAAGTCTTTTTGCCTGATGATACTTGCTTTTTTTCTTGCTTCGACATAGGCTTTCACTTCATCGTTATTAACGACATAGGCATCGACTTTTTGTAGCTCCTTCAATCACTTTATCGTTTGGTTCGGATAGATTCGAAATTTCTTTCCAAATAATCTCGACATTTTCTTCAGGTTCAAATGAGAATCCAGATAAAGGGACAATATTCCCGTTAAAGACAATTTCCATATAATCCGGCAAGTATTTTTGGGTTCACATACTCCACCTCAAACCCATCTTCTATTTCTAAAGTATATCCAGGAATTTGAGCTACAAAAGCTTTACCCTCCTCTAAAGAATCAAACGCGACTAAATCTTTTGAATAATCATTTTGATATAACTCTAATATAATCATTGATAACCCACCTCAACATTATTACGTTAATGTCAATAGGCATACCTCTTTAACGATTGTCAAATAAGGTTGCTTAACTTCATATTTTTTTCTCTTTGTTATGTTTAAATTTTTATGCAATAATCTGCTGCCTTTATGACTGCTTCCTCGAAGCAAACTAGACGCAATCAGCTCCCATTCATAACCGCAGATTCTGCATCTAGCCTTTACTGGCGAATGTCTCCCTGTATAATTACCGATAATTTCTACATTAGGATTAACAATAGCAATCTTTTGTTCAAATTCTTCCTGGTTATTTACAAAACTTACATGCGCCAATTTTAGTTCCACACTTTCTGCAACTATCTCCAGAAAGTAAGTTTGCGGAACAGCATCCCATTCAAATCCACATTGCTTACAACGCACCAATAACCTTCTATTTGCATTCTGATAAGTGCCCAGAATTGCAATTGACGGATTCACAACAGACATCCTTCTCGCAAAAATATCATGTGTCATTGCTTTTTGCATTAGAGTATGCATTTTTTTCAATCTGCTCCCACTCTTCGTCATCAATCTTTTCATTCAATCCGACTTCACTAAATAATTTTTTTGTATAAGACTTCTGATAATTGAGTGATTCGCAATATTTAAATCTTCTGCAAATGTATACACATCATTCTCAAAAGGTGCTGTCTGTCCCTTAGGGAATTTATCATAAATTGTGATAAGCCTGATTACTTTTTCAGAACACAAAACCCGTTTTTGCTTATCTCTTTGTATTGATTTCTTATGGAGTCACCAGTTACCTGGTTCAATTGCGAATTTCAGCGAAGGGATAAAGATATCAAGTTCCATTCCTATTGTCTTTTTATCTCTAGAAAGAACCTTATCTAGTCCAAGTACACTTTGGAAACATAGTAGAATAGCTTGTTCCATAAAGCTGGTCCCGCTTTTTGCACACCTTGGGCACCCATGCCCAGCAAGAATCGAATACGGTTTTGCTTCCCAATCATTTCCACATCGTGAACAGTGTAGTTTTATATTTGTATGTCCATTAATATATTCACCATGTACCTCTATAGAATCGTCAACAACTTTTTAAGTCTTCTATGAACCGCTCTGTTGTTTTTTTAATCCCGTTTTTCCACTATTATTTATTGCGCCTTTCTTTTGCAGAACATGATGAGGCCACTTTTTCCTTGGAGCAAACTATATGCTAACGGATTCCATATCTTTCCACAAGTCTTGCATTTGACTTGGACTCGCTCGACGGCCTTGGTATACGTTCCAAGGATCTCAATATTAGAATTTATTTCTTTCATTTCGAGAATAAATTTCTCTGGTGAACGAGTCATTAAAAATCACCTACTTTATTAAATCAGTTTTTTTGTCAAAATCAAATCATCACAGAAATCTGTCCTAACGAGAAGAGCACACGCCTTAACATGTGGTGCTAGTAAACTTCTATATTATAGAACGAAAGGGATAGAGTTAATGTTTAAACTTAAACTTTAGAATGAAAAATATTTTTTTCTTTTTCTTACCCTACAGTATCCGTACAAATTTTATAGGCTTCATCTCATAAAAACTTGTACCTTGCTAAATTCAACAAACTGAAGCTTGTTTGTCTCATTTAGCTTTCTTGGGTTTCTTTTCTGGCAGTTCCGAATACATACCTTTCAGTAGTTCAGTAATCAAATCCATATCCTCAAATCTGTCGAATGCATACATCAATGTCTTTGAACCCTCATACGGATAACGCAATTCTGAGTCTGCAAGAAGTTTGTCCGATGTCGGCGTTCTCTTTAAAAATAGTTCATTATCGCAAATGTCACCTATCAGCTTACCGTTAAAATATATAAGGTAGCCGCCCATCATGGATCTTATGACAATATCACCTGCTGCAGAAAAAATCTCACGAACAAATTCATTAAATTCATTCACTATGATTACCTCCTTCAAAATCAAATATTCCTTACTTTATGGCAAACTCTTTCCCTATTTATCCTCAAAATTTCAGCAATCCATTTTCATCAAATTGAAAATTCGGTCCCCATGAAACTTCCCAATAGTATCCATCTAAATCCGAAAAATATGCGTGATATCCACCCCAAAAAACTTCCTGTGGCTCTTTTACAATTTTTCCACCTGCTTTTCTTACTAATGCAATTACAGTCTCTACATCTTCTTTATGTTCAACATTGTAGGCTAATGTAATTCCTGAAAATCCATTCCCTTTTGGTGGATTATTTTCATCAATATCTTTTGCTAATTGTTCCAAAGGAAATAGTTCAAACTTTGTTCCCGGAGTATCAAAAAAGCATACTGACGGATTATTTTCTCTGCAATCAGTCTTATATCCTAAACCATCTCTATAAAACTTTATTGACCTTTCCATATCTTTCACACCTAAACAAATACAAGTAATCTTGTTCATCGTTACCTCCTATGAATTCTTATTTGTCATACAATCAATTTACTTGCCAACTTGTAAACTTGTTGAATCTCTTTACTCTTAACATCCCAACTACCAAGTTCTTCTTTAATCAACTCTGGAAATTTTTTACTAATATCCCTCAAAGCATTACCAACTGATTTTCTAACATATTCACTAGAATCTTCTTTTATTGTTGCGATTCGTTTAATAGCTTCATCTGGATTATCCTTGAAATATGGTCTACTCGTCCATATTCTCAAACCTTCTGTAACAGCTCTTCTGACATTTGGATTATTATTTTGTAACCATTCGTCAATAACCGGAAGAGATTTTTTTCATAACCTGTTTGCTTACAAAATTCATCAAATGCTTTTGCTAATACTTCTTGAACTCTCCAATTGTCATCCTTTGAAACCTCATCCCTCATGAAGATCAAAATTTCTTCATACGATGACAAATATCCAGAGAGAAATACACTGTACATTCTAACTTGATATACATTGGATTTAAAGGCTAAAAATGCTAATTCTTTGGTATACGCATTATCGTTTGATTGATAGTCAGCAAGAGCTCTTTTCTCTTCTTCTTTAAATCCATTTTTCTATTAAAGAGAATTCTTTTTTTCTAAATTTAAAAATATATTCTTTCATGTAACTTGACTCCGAAACAACATTCCAAGTTTCAAGATAATTCTCTATAGGTATTAATAAAGAATTGAATTCGTTATAATATGAGCAAATAACCTTGACATTTTTCAAATTGATATTTAAACCCTTTTATTATTCAGCCTTTTTCTCAATCAAATACCAACTAGGAATGATTTGCTTCATATCATCATACCATTCTAAAAATTTCCTTAGCTTGATTTTTGCATTACTGATATTTCTTCGATTCCGTAAGGAACAGACCATGGCAGAGCACCAACTATGTTATTTATAATATAGATAGCAAGAAGTTTCCAAAAATAAATCTAGACCTTACCATCAAAGTATCCATCTATCATACCAGACGCAAAAAGAGGGAGAGACTTGAGCAGACCATACAATACGATTGAATTCCTCCCAAGGATCTCCAAGGTCAAATCGATCAAAGTCAATGACATAAATTTTACGATCTTCACCAATCATGAAATTCCCGATATGATAATCTCCATGTTGGAAAACCTGAGGTCTGTCTTTTAACAATTCTCGATTTGCATTTAAAAAATCAATAAAAATCTGACCATTTTCGTATTGAACGGGGCATTCTTTATATTTTTTGATTTTGTCATCAATTTTACGATTAAAAAAAGGGTTTCCCAATCTTCACGAACTTCTGTAATAGGAAGAGAATGAATTTTTCGAAGGATTCTTCCTACTTCTACTCCGTAAGTGTATTGTTGTTCTTTCGAAACAGTTAAAATGGTTTCTCTTGCATCATTCCCGTCTATCCATTCGTGTAAAGAATGTACTCCATCATCGCAGAGTTCAATGCTAATTGGTTTACACATCGGAACTCCAAGAGAAGCTACTTTCTCCATCATATCAAATTCAATTTTTTTAGAATCTAACTTCTCCTTATCAGAAACACGCAAGAAATATTTTTTTGCTGATTTTGATCTGTCACACAATATTTTTTTATCATCTGACCAGCCTTTATTTATGGCTATCTTACTACTAAAATCCATCAAGCACTCTCCGATTCATTTCACAACACTTTTTGCAGTTTTCACTAGTAACCTATCCAGTTCCTCTACACTTTAGTTACCTAGATCAAGATTTAGATAATGAAAACTAGTCAATTCTCTCAATAATGTTTCCAAGTTTATCTAATACAAGACAGGAATGATCATTTAGTGGAATTATGGGAACATTAACGAGTTCTTCAGCTCTATCCTTATTAGCTTTATCATTCCATGAATCATGATGAACACTAATTAAAAACTGACTAAAGATTCCTAATCCATTTTTTATCTTTATCTGATGATCTGAATTATCATTAGGTGAAACATAGACTTTTTCTCCTAATAATAGGGCTCCTGCAGAAAATCCCATAACTTTCGCCCCTTTATTTAGCATACGATCGATATAATTTTTGAACTGCTGATTGACGTAAGTAGCTAAATACTTTTCCGTATTTCCACCACCGATAATAATTAGATCAGCATCCAGATAGCTATTAAAATCAATCTGCTCAGTGTCCAAAAGTAAGTAATCAGTATTTAGGTTAGAAAATTAGCTTTGGAAAAACTTCCGTGTACTTTTTTTCATATAGGGTTGCCAATTTTCTCGATAAACTGTAAAAATGACAATTCTTTCGATCTTCCTTGATGACACAATTTTATTAACAATCGTATGGTTCTTTATCGGAGGATTTCCACCCATCAAAAAAATTTGTTCTTTCAAGTTATCACACTTTCTAAAGAAACATAAAGTTTAAACAAGTTTATTCACGTTTCGAAATTATAATTTTTTTCTTAAAATGAATAATTCTATTTGCCTCCTGAAATCCAATATTGAGATGAAATCTTATAGAATCCGTATTCGTTAAAGTACAGTCACTTGCAAATTCCTTACATCCTTTATTTTTTTCGCCCATTCCTCACATTTTGTACAGAGATTTTTAGCAATATCCTTTAAACGATATTCCTCGTCTACAATAATCCCTTCTAAGAATCCAACAGGACTATATTTACAGCCTTCAACATAATCAAATCTAAGTGAACATAGTGCTAGACCTACAATTGTGTCACCTTCAACTTCAGTAAAGATTGCAGTATTTTTGCCATTCGTATATCTTTTTACTTCATCAATAGCTTCTTTATCGGTCAATTGGGTCCATAATTGTTTCATTAGTTTAGCCGTTTTTATAGAATCTTTTGTTATTCCATCCATATTGATGTTCCTCCGAAAATTACAAGTAAATGTTTCGATTCATACTGTTACTTTTGTTACTCATTGATTGACACCAATACCATCCCCTTCTACTTTTCGCTATCTCAGATCGGAAGAGCAGAGCCACGCACTCAGCGGTTCGGACTTACCGTATCATTTCGTCGGTTTCCCTCCTCATTCTACGAGTCCTATCCCATGGGCGGAGCATCTACTTCTTTCTACTTCGCTGATGCCTCAGCTCGTACAAGCAGTGATACCGCCTCAACATGAAACGAGTGAACACTATTTATGCCAGGTAGTTTTGTCTGTTCTATAAACTTTTTTTAACGATAGCATAAGGTTATCGTTAAATGGTATTACCTAGATAAACTGAGATTTTATTATTTCTTTTTCTTTGGTTTTGGTGCAGGTAACTCATCATACATTGAATTAAATAAGCCGGTTAAATATTCTTTGTTGTCAACATCATCTACCAATAGCATTTCCTTTTGCACCTTCATACGGCAATTCGTATTCTACATTCGGCATATACGCTATTGCAGATTTGACTAGCTTCACTAAAAAAATCTATCATCATAAATTCCACCAACAATTTTTTTCCACGATAATAAACGATATATTCGCCCATCATTGATCTATATGTTATTTCTTCCAACTCGGATAGTTGTTCTAAAATGAAATCTAAATATTCTTTGCTTGAAGCCATTTTTTTGCTATCTCCCTTAATTACTAAAAATTTCAATAGTCCATTTTCATCAAATTGAAAATTGTGTCCCCAAGAAACTTCCCAATAATATCCATCTAAATCCGAAAAATATGCGTGATATCCACCCCAGAAAAGTCCCTGTGGCTCTTTTACTATTTTTCCACCTGCTTTTTTTCTTACTAATTCTAGTACTCGCAAATATAGTATAAATTAAATAAGCAATAAAAATGATAATAAAAAAATAACATAGTGGCTAGTCTTACAACTTACTACTTTTCATATGATAATTTACAAATGTCTTTCCAGCCACTCGATCTTTTTTTAAAAATCCTTATTGTTATTTTGTTCATTTCGATAGGAGTCTTGAGAAGAAGCTTTGTAAATACTTAGATACTGCTCCAGACTTGGAAGACGAAAAGTGATGCCTTCAATGTGAATAAGCTCTATATCCGATTCCGAAATTCCTGCAAAATCAAGTAAGGAATCGATACTTCCAAATTCAACATTCTCTCTATCCTTTTGGAATTCATGCTCATGAATATCTATTAAGACGTAGCCTAAGTCTTTCATCACTTTCATTATCTTGTCCCAGTCATAAATTCTGAGATGGTCAGGGTGCTTCCCAACCTCTAGGGGTCACCAGGTACATGAATGTCAATGTCAGACTACCCCCCAATTTTTCTTTCGTTCTAAACTCCAATCCCAAAAGAACCCATCAGTGTCGGTGTAATTCCGACTCGATTTAAACGAAACAAATGGTTTTAAATTCTTCAAATAAGAGACTCATGTTTACTCTAAACCTTTCATCTAAATGTTCGTTATTTCTACTTTATTACCTTGAACAAAATCATTTTCTAGAGTATATCCAGTTATTTTAGATACAAAGTCTTTTCCATCTTCTAAAGGACTCAAATGCGACTAGATCTTTATAAGAAGGATTTTTGATACAATTCCAACATATACATCTCTAGTCCTTCTGATTTTTTTGAACGATTATCCACATTTCACAAACAAGCTTACACATTCGACATGTGATAATATTTTTTTGTACTAATAAACAAAAAGGCAATGAAAAATCATTTTTAAAAAGATACTGTGGAACGGAAAGATTTTCGCTAGTTCCAAAAAGAAACGATATTCATCACTCCACTTTAAAATTATAATAGATAATTCTCTAACATTAATCATCTAATTAGCAAATCGTTACTTTCAATAAAGGATATCCTGATCTAAATTTTTAAAATGTTGTTTCCTTACTAATTCTATTACTTGCACAATATAGTATAAATCAAATAACCAATAAAAAAATGATAATAAAAAAATAACATTAATTTTTTTAACACAAAATAGAGATTTAACAAATTTGCGAACGCATGAAATAATATACAGTATCCCACAGATTTCGTTTGACGGTAAAGAAGCCCAAAAAAACAAAAACTTAAAAAAATAATGTATATAAAAAAATAAAATGAAAGGAAATCCTTGATGACTTTCTCCAACTATAAACCATAAAGGCAGATGCCATATTCCCCAAATTGATCCTACAATCAAATTAGATTGCCAATAAGTATATTTTTTATCAAGTAAGGGTTGTAATATTCCTCTCCATCCTAATTCTTCATGTCCACCACCAAAAAAAATTAGTTGTATAAAGAATAATGGCATCAGATAAATTGATACTTCATTTAATTCTAAGGAAGATACAGAAAATAGTATCAAAATTGCTAACAAATGAATGATGAAATAAATACTACTATTTTCTTTCTTACTAAATACAAAATGTTTAAATTTTATATTATTCCTTTTCAAATAAAAGCCACTTGCAATAGCTGGTCCAAGTGCACCTACTATATGTAAAGTTCTTCCTATAATCGTTTCTAATCCAAAAATATGAGATTGCGTAAAGATGGCAAGAATCCCCCAAGATATATAAGTAATTCCAAATGTACAATAAAGATAATTTTTTTAAATTCTTTTTGTCAATTTCTGTCATTTTATTGCCCTTATCTTGATTATTTTTATGAATAATATTTTTACTGCTTCTTAGTTGCTGTCGATTATAACTACCTATATTCTATCACAAAAACACAAAAAAAGCCTTACAATCAAGGCTTTTGATTATCCCTTTCGTTACAAGGTTTCTAGGCTTTTTACCAACAAAGCTACACACTCGGCGGTTCGCTGTTGCCGCATCGTTTCGTCGTAAACTCCTTACTCTACGACAGCTATCCCATGGGCAGAACATCTGCTTCTACTTCGCTGATGCCTCAGCTCGTACAAGCAGTGATACTGCCTCAACATGTGGTGCTAGCAAACTTCTATATTATAGAACGAAAGGGATAGAGTTGTTGTTTAAAAATTAAACTTTAGAATGAAAATAATTTATATTATCTTTTTCTAACTTTATAGCTGATAATTATCACTTAATAAATTTACTTGCCAACTTGTAAACTTTTTTTGAATCTCTTTACTATTAATATCCCAACCATCAAGTTCTTCTTTAATCAACTCTTTTTATTATTAAGCCTTTTTTTCTCAATCAAGTACCAACTAGGAATGATTTGCTTCATATCATCGTACCATTCCAAAATTTCCTTAGCTTGATGTTGCATTACAGATATTTCTTCAGCTCCGTATGGTACAGCCCATGGCAGAGCAGCAACTAGGTTATTTAGAATATAGATAGCGAGAAGCTTCCAAAAATAAATCCAGAGCCTTATGATCAAAAATATCCATCTATCATACCAGACGCAAAAGAGGGAGAGACTTGAGCAGACCATACAATACGATTGAATTCCTCCCAAGGATCTCCAAGATCAAATCGATCAAAGTCAATGACATAAATTTCTCCATCTTCACCAATCATGAAATTCCCGATATGATAATCTCCATGTTGGAAAACCTGAGGTCTATCTTTTAACAATTCTCGATTTGCATTTAAAAACTCAATAAAAGGTCTGACCATTTTCATATTGAACGGGACATTCTTTATATTTTTTGATTTTGTCATCAATTTTTCGATTATAAAAGACCTCCCAATCTTCACGAACTTCTGTAATAGTGAGTGAATGAATTTTTTGAAGGATTCTTCCTGCTTCTACTCCGTAAGTGTATTGTTGTTCTTTCGAAACAGTTAAAATGGTTTCTCGAGCATCTTTCCCGTCTATCCATTTGTGTAAAGAATGCACTTCGTCACCACAGAGTTCAATGCTAATTGGATTACACATCGGAACTCCAAGAGAAGCCACCTTCTCCATCATATCAAATTCAAATTTTTTAGAATCTAACTTCTCCTTATCAGAAACACGCAAGAAATATTTTTGCTGATCTTGATCTGTCACACAATATTTTTTATCATCTGACCAGCCTTTATTTATGCCTATCTTACTAATAAAATTCATCAAGCACACTCCGATTCATTTCACAACACTTTTTGCAGTTTTCACTAGTAACCTATCCAGTTCGTCTACACTTTAGTTACCTAGATCAAGATTTAGATAATGAAAACTAGTCAATTTTCTCTATAATGTTCCCAGATTTATCCAAGACAAGACAGGAATGATCATTTAGTGGAATTATGGGAATATTAACGAGTTCTTCAGCTCTATCCTTATTAGCTTTATCATTCCAGGAATCATAATGGACACTAATTAAAAACTGACTAAAGAGTCCTAATCCATTTTTTATCTTTATCTGATGATCTGAATTATCATTAGGTGAAACATAGACTTTTTCTCCTAATAATAGGGCTCCTGCAGAAAATCCCATAACTTTCGCCCCTTTATTCAGCATACGATCGATATAATTTTTGAACTGCTTATTGACGTAAGTAGCTAAATACTTTTCCGTATTTCCACCCATCAAAAAAATTTGTTCGTCCAATCTTTCACACTTTCTAAAGATACATAAATTTTGACCACGTTCTGAAATTATAATTTCTTCTTAAAATGAATAATTCTATTTGCCTCCTGAAATCCAATATTGAGATGAAATCTTATAGAATCCATATTCGTTAAAGTACAGTCACTTGCAAATTCCTTACATCCTTTATTTTTCGCCCATTCCTCACATTTTGTACAGAGATTTTTAGCAATATCCTTTAAACGATATTCCTCGTCGACAATAATCCCTTCTAAGAATCCAACAGGACTATATTTACAACCTTCAACATAATCAAATCTTAGTGAACATAGTGCTAGACCTACAATTGTGTCACCTTCAACTTCAGTAAAGATTGCAGTATTTTTTTGCCATTCGTATATCTTTTTACTTCATCAATAGCTTCCTTATCTGTCAATTGAGGGCTATAATTGTTTTTATTAGTTTAGCCGTTTTTATAGAATCTTTTGTTATTCCATTCATATTGATGTTCCTCCGCAAATTACAAGCAAATGTTACGAATCATACTGTTACTTTGTTACTCATTGATTGATACCAATACCATCACCTTCTGCTTTTCTCCATAATAATTAATTTCCCCTTTTTCCTTCTAAATCTTTTTTTCACAACAAAAAAACCTGAATTTCTATATGCTTTTTGAGCCAATATATTTTTTTCATTTACAGCCAATATGATATGGTTAATTTCTAATTTTAAAGTTGAATCTATGAATTCAAATATTCCATTCAGAGCATTAGAACCATATCCTTGATTTCTGAAATTATCATCAATAGAAAATCCTCTAATAAGCGCATAATCATTTTTGATAATAGCCGTACTCTTTAGGACCAGTGTTTAGGGTGTAGGCAAAAAAACCAATTACTTTATGGTCTTTATTAAGTATTACTATTGGGTATCTATCCTTATCTTTTTTTAGACTTTTCAATAATATTTTTTTGGGGTATCAGTATGTGTAATATCATTTAAAGAATAAGAACTTAAAGAATGGTAATGTTCAACTTCACTATACAAAAGATAATTTCATGATAATTAATTCCTTTCTCTTTATGTAAGATACATAACTAAATCAGTTGATGATTTAATAATCATATCAATTGTTTTCATACTTTCTACTTTCCTATTCAACTTTCAAATATATAGCGTTTTCATTATTTTCTTATCCTATTATATCATTATTCAAAATAAAAAAACTGCAACTTACTAGTTGCAGTTAAACACAGATTTACTTCTGTTACAAGTGTTTACGCTTTTACCAGCAAAGCTACACACTTAGCAGTTCGGACTTACCGTATCATTTCGTCAGATTCCCTCCTCATTCTACGAGTTCTGTACCCCAGTGCACTTCTCGCCCTTCGGTCTCACCTTGTCGCTGGGCGGATTCAAAATATTCGGGAGCCTTTTGAGGATTAGTTACACTTCTCTAATAAACATACCGCCTTAACATGGCTCGACCCTATAGGTAAAAATTTGATTTTTGACCTATGGTTCTACGGAATAATTCATACACCTTTTTGAGCCATTTTTGACCGATTTATCGCAATTTACCCGTATACCATTGTTGATTTATAGAGTAGGGAAAATGCGAATTGTTCTAAAATTATTTCTTTGATTTAAGTTGTTCCTTGAATAAGAAAGTCATAGCATCCTTACCTTTCTTTGTTCCAAGGTCATCAATACTCATTTCGCCCTTGAATACAAGTTCCATCACTCCGATGTATGCCTCACCAAGTGCTGCAGTAATCACTCCGGCAGTTCCTGCTGAAATCGCACCACCAACTACAGTTCCTGCACCTGGGATGAATTTCAATAGATTAGTAACTACCGTTTTACCAAGAAGTGTAGCACCACCTGCACCAATCGTTGAAGATAGCAGTGCTGTGATAATACTTTTATTTACATCAAAACCGAATATAACTGTGATGGATGCAACCATTCCAACCTGGGTAGGTATCAATAATGCACAGTCAGAAAAAGGGATTGGAGCAGCTCCTTCAGCTGCTGCCGCAATGGCTGCTGTTGCTACTGCTGCTTGTGCATGACGCTTTTTTTCTTCAAGACACGCTATTTGCACATGTTGAAGCGTGTCCATTAATTCTTCCGGGAGAGCTTCACCCATTACCTTTATAAGTACATCAAGCCCATATGCTTTCGCAGTTCCAAGATCTTCGATTTCGTAATCTTCTGCAAGAACAGGAATAACCTGAATAATGTCCAAATTCTCGTTCAATAATGTTTGACGCATCTCCTGTGCTTTTTTTCTTTGAGAATGACTGAGTTAACACCACAATAATAGGTACCTGAGTGATTTGGTTTTCCATTGATAATTCTCTTAACCATTCTATCTCTTCTGGTTCAATTCTATTTGATGCTGTATTGATACAGTACCAAATACAGTGAATAGCTTTATTAATATCCTGGGTAGCAAGGCCTTTATTTATAGTATCCATTACTTCCTGTTTTACTTTAGCCTGAACTTCTTTTTCCTAATTCAAAAACCTCTCGTATCGTAAATGGCCAGTGGTACACCTTTCTTTGCAATTCTACGCATATGAGTTGTTATAGGTTTACCCATACCTGTTTCAGCAAGTTTTTTTCCTTGAAAACTGAATTGATAAGTGTACTCTTACCAACTCCTGTTTTACCGGCAACAATAATATTTAATGTGTTAAGATTTTTTTAATTTTTTTCTGCTATTGCATTAATCGCTTCTTGAGCAATCTTTTCTGCATCAATTACTGCCATTTCTATTCCTCCTCTTTAGCATCTTTATGAGAAACAATTTCAGGTCCCATACTATCAAAGTCGATGTCTTCCGTACTTAATGATTTTTTTGTAAGCTTTTATTTCCGTACTTTTTGATAAGAGGTGGAACAACAATAAGACCTGCTACAGTTAATGCTACTCCAGCTGCAAACAAACCAACTTTTTACACATCTATCATTCTTTTTCTGTTTCTTCATGATTTACCTCCTTCGTAATAGTCTTTGTAAATTCCGCGAATTGCTACAACAGTATTTCCTTTAGCTTGTCACTCATAAGCTTTTGACGTTTCTCCATAAACGCCTCAAAAGACGAAAGTTCATAAGAAACATCACTTGGAAGATACTTAACGTTCTCTGCATTAGCTTGAACTTTTAGCCAATCAACTAACGGAGTAGCATTCTTCTTCTCATTTTCTCGACCTTCTAATAACTGAAGATTAGCCATCGTATTACGTCTTCTTCTCCAATCTTCTTTTGTTTGCTCATCTATAACACTGCCGTTAGGTAATACCAAATCTTTAATCTTGCTTTCCTCAAATGAAGTGTGAGGATGCATATGGTCTTGGTGGAAACCTTTCTGACTATACTTCAGATTTGGATACAAGAGAGATAACAACATAAATGTGTATGCTCCAATCTCGTAGGTATCAAACGTTGCATCTATTTCCTCGCTTGTATATCTAAGACTACGATCACCTGTAAATCTCACATTTTTTTAAGATTTTCCATACTAAACGAATCTGATGGTGCAGCTTTAAGAGCCTCTCGGATGCTGGTTAAAGCAGAATTTGATGCAGTACCAAAAATCTGTTTAACTTGGGCAATTACAATGTATTTTCTTAATTCAGCCTTACTTATTGCATCGAGTTTTCCTCCATGATATATGTAATAAACCATTGGTGAAACAGCAACATAAGAAATCATATTCTCTGAATTAAAAACCAAAAATCATTTAGTAAATTTACTGTCTGCTTAATAGCTGAACTGATATCATCCCAGCTATCTTTAATTTTGATAACACTATCTTTTTTTGAAAGTTTCAACCTTCAACGTTACTGACATTCCAAGAACATATAAACAAGTTCTCATAATGAAGTCATTACTAAATTTAAAAGCCTTCTCCTATCTTATTAATTTCAGAAAGTAATTTATCTATTTCGTCTCTTGCTTTATCCCAATGAGAAACAATAGTCGAGAATAACAAATCACTTTTTGAAAGAACCGTTCCACCAGAATTCACTCTTACAAATATGTCTAAGACACTGTCAATGCTATCTGCCTCGACCTCAAAATAATTAATTATTTCGTCTCCAACCAATCTAGTATGAAGAAGAGAAATATTCTTCATAGCCAATTTATCAGTTGCCCAATTATTTGGAATAATAAGTTCAGTAACCAATTCTTCCTGGGAATACTTAAGAATATCCTTTACCAAATACCATAAATGATTATCCTTATTCTTTGCTGCGTCAGTTGTAGTCATGAATCTAAACTCATAAGAAATATCATCCTCATCACTATTCTGACTATGTAAATCAAAATACAGTTCCTTTTTAGGAAAGGCATCGTCATTCTTCCATCTCTTATTTGGCAGTTTTTCTACTCATGCTACCTTGAAGTGCTATATAGAGAGATGTTAAACGCTGTTGACCATCAAGTACTGCCCATAAGGTTTCATCACCACTACCGATAGGAAAAAGGCTGTGGTGCAGCCGGGTTCTTATACAAATCTCTTTCATGATAGTCTTTGATGAACTCATACATTGAATATTCTTTCTTATTAATAACATCCTTTTTAACTTTCCAAAATAGAAAAAGTACCGATGGGATAACCTAACATGATTGAATCCATCAACTTCGTAATCTGATTATCTCCCCACACATATTTTCTCTGAATTGCAGGCAAGTAGACTCTTCTACAATTCACATCATCAATTATTGAGCGTATGCTCTTTTTCTCGTATGCCATAGTCAACCTCACTCATTGCTGGTTTTAATCTGTTCACCATCAGGCAGAATAAAAGATTGCTCAAATGTAACTTCCAACACATCCCCTATCTGTTTCATTTCCTCAAGTGAAACCGTATCCCTTTTCAAGTTTCTTTCCAAAGTACTGAGGAGTCTGTCCAATCCTTCTGGCAAGTTCAGATATAGTTATATTCTTTTTTTATTACATAACTCTTTAATCATATCGGATGTGTTCACGTGCTGACCTACATCCACTTAACTAATAAAGCATTTATAATTGTTTCTCAATCCAAATATCAATTCTGCTTTTTTTATATTATTATAGTAGGTTTTTTTGTCCATGATTCTGAATAAGAAGCACTATAATTGTCTATGTATGTACCATCATTTTTCCAAATCGAAGACTCTATATTTTCCATTTTCTTTTCTTACAAAGGAATTTTTCTAATCCGTACCATTCAACTATTTTATTAAAAATCGTACGCAAAAGTGTTCCAGCCATTTTGCAGTTCCAGCTTTAGTATAAGCATTTTCTAATCTACAATCAGTTTTACCTTCACATTTTCTTTTTTTAAATCAAATAACATATGGTCTATCCGGTCATAAAACTTATAGTATCTTGACATGTTTAATCCTCCCATTTCACAAGGAAAGAAAAAAATCGGTTTACTACGATAATTCTTAAATGTTTCTACAAAATTAGAATTAAAACCTTCATGATCCTTTATTCGTTTTACAGATAACAAAGCATCACAAGTACATTTCACACCATCGATAGTTTTATACTTGTGAGATTCCAAAGGGTATCCATCAGGGTCTTTATAAAAATTCATAAAAATACTTCCCAAGCTTTTTCGCTATCTTCGTATTTATTCAAAAATACAGTTCATTAAATCAATATCAAATTCAAAAAAACATCTCTATATGTTAGATTTTTCATTTAGAAATTCCACTATCATTCCCCACAATATATTTATATATTCATTTTACCTTCATATAGCTTAGTATAAACCATTTGGTTTATAAATTCAATATTTCTACATTTTTTTCGCTTGTATATTTTTTTATGAATAAGAAAAAAACACCCTGCATTGCTGCAAGGTGTCCGTATCGTAGTTCTTGTTCAATTATCTCTTTAATTCAAGTGTCATGCGGATTTGAATTCAAAGATAAGATTATCTTAGTTATAATGTTTATCAAATATGATTTGAGCATTTCTTTTTTTCTTATCTTAATTATTCAACTATAAAAATCGGTTGCGCGTAGCGCAAACTTTATTAATAATCATATTTATTATAATAATCATATTTATTAATTTCTTTGTTTTTTTCCAAATTCCTTCTTCAACCTTTTTCGATATCAAAGTTTTTTGATTTTTCGTTGTAAACTACTAAGAAATATCCGTCGCTATTATAAAACTTACTTGTGACCATATGATCTTCTGGCGTGAAATCATAAATGGTTTCGTTTATTTTTTCAACAGTTACAGTTTTTGTCTCTGGTACTGGGTATAAGATAGTGGCAAAAAGTCGTGCCTAAAATGAAATAGAGCATGAAGGCGAAAGTTGAATAAATCAATAGTTTCATTTCTCTCATTATTTTTTTCGTCTCCTTTTTCAAATTGTGCTCCGAGTTCTTTGTTTTTCCAAACATCATATTTGACAATACGGTTTTCACCTTTATTTTTAGCTTTGTTGTAAACTACGAAATAGTAGTCACCAGTAAAGTAATATTTTCCGATGATGACGTCATCAGTGAGATTTTCTATTTTGTAATGTTCTTTAGGGGGGAAACTGGTATATTTGACATTTTCAACGATTTCTACTTTTGGTGTTGTAATGTTTGCGATAAGCGCTTGCGAAAAACAGTAACAATATAACACCAATTAAAAATACCAAGCATGACATTTTTTTGTTTAGTTGCATGATTTATTCCATTCTTAATTTTTCTTTACTATCACTTACAGTGATAATTTCAGTATTCAAGGCTTTTTAAAAATCGCCGAAATATATTCAGATTCATAAAACCTCAGATCATCTTTATCTAAATCAACCTTTTTAACAAATCATATTTGCTTTTTTTGGATTAATAAAAATTGCTTTTATCACATTTCTTTTCTTTAATAATGCGAATATATCATAAAGAAGAAACAATATCAACATTTATAATCTCATTATACCATTAAACCCCTAAAAAGACTGCAACTTCCCAGTGACAGTCTCT
>BNJT01000964.1_pt1 | contig 93375 bp, 142 predicted proteins | sample 8540491 | NCBI WGS metagenome assembly BNJT01 (sample SAMD00202455, study PRJDB9452) | human saliva metagenome | host: Homo sapiens | reverse complement strand
AAGCCGACCAGGGCACGGCCGCCCAGCTGCTCGTTCAGGAATACCCAGCCCAGCACGAAGGCGCACACGGGGCTGAGCGGCCCCAGCGACGACACGATGGCGGGCGGCAGCCGGCTGATGCCCCGGAAATACAGCACGTAGGCCAGTACCGCGCCCACCAGGCACAGGTACAGATAGCCGCCCACGTTGGCCGCCGTGAAGTGATCGGGCCAGGGCTCCAGCACCAGCACCACCGGCAGCAGGCATAGCCCGCCCAGCAGCAGCTGCCAGCCGGTATAGGGCCAGGACCGACAGCCCGTGCTGGAATCGTGCCGAGAGTAGATGCCCGTGGCCATGGAGGCCGATCCGGCCAGGGCAGCGATGATGCCCAGCGTATCGAAATGCGCCTGCGGCGAATACACCAGCAGCACGATGCCCAACACGCCCAATGCGGCCGAGGCCCACGCCATGATTGGTGGCTGCTTTCTGCCCACCCACCACGTCAGCACCAGGACCATCAGCGTCTGCGTGGAATTGAGGATGGCAGCCAGCCCGCCCGGCAATCGATAGGCCGACACGAACAGCATGGCCTGAAAGAAGGCAATGTTCAGGATGGACAGCACCAGCAGCCACCCCATGTCCCGCCAGCGTGGCCATTCCCGTGTCCAGGCCAGCAGCAGCAATCCGGCCGGAAGCACGCGCAGCAGTGCGGCGGTGAACGGCCGGTCGGGTGGCAGGAATTCGGTCGTGACCAGATAGGTGCTGCCCCAGATGAGTGGGGCCAGCGCCGTGGTGAGGATCACCATGAGCGGGCTTCCCCGATGCGTGTCATTCATGGCGTGCGTGCGCAAGGGCGTGCTGTCAAGGGATGAGTGACATCCTATGCTGCAGTTATCTTGATGTCAAGATAAATACTGAGCCCATCCGCCTGTCCTGCACACGCGGCCGATATACTGTTCACCGTCCCGCAACGCCCAGGCTTTCACCATGTCCAACGTCAAGGTATCCGGCTCGACTGGAGCGCCGGTTCCAACGTCCACACCCGACGCCGTGGATCACATCGTCGCCCAGTGGCAGCGGGAAATGCCCCGCTCGCATCCGAAAAACATGATCCTGTTTGGCAGGCTGAAGCGCTGCACGGCACTGCTGCAGGCCCGGCTGGAAGCGGTGTTTGCCGAGCACGGGCTGAACACGGCGTCTTTCGACGTACTGGCCACGCTGCGCCGGGCCGGCAAGCCCTATAGCCTGACGCCCACGGCGCTGTTCGAGTCATTGATGGTCACCTCCGGCACCATGACCAATCGCCTGCAGCGCCTGGAAGAGAAGGGGCCTGATCCGACGCCTGCCCAACCCGGAGGATGCCCGCAGCCAGCTGGTGCAGCTCACGCCGCAGGGAAAGGCGCTGATCGAGCAGGCCGTGGTGCCACACGTGGAAAAACGAGGGCACGGTGCTGGATCAGCTGCCACCGCGCACGCGGCAGCAGCTGGAGGATGGGTTGAAGACGCTGATGAGGGGTGTTGGAAGGGCTCCAGCCACCCGAATGAGCCGTTACTGCGGGCCCACGCATGTCGGATGGAAAAAGGACTGGAAGGAGCTGGTGTATCTGGCGGCAGATGGCCCTTCCGGGCATGAGGGCGTCAAGGTACACGCTTCATGCCCGAAGAGAGGCTCACTCAGCATCCAGGAACGGTTCCACGGCATCCCAGACGGCAGGAAAGTTCTGGATGAAAACCGGATGTTCAGTGTTCGGATGACTGAAAGGCTGCCGTCGGACAACATGCGATAAGCAGCAAGCACGGTATCCAGCGGGGCATTGGCGTCGTCTTCGCCGACCACCAGCAGGGTGGGGGGCGTGAATGGCTCAAAGGTTTCCTTGCTGACTTGTGTTTCGTTATATACGGCATTGGCATCACGGAACCACTGCGCTGTCCGCTGTGGTTCGGGGCGAATGACCATCTGTTCACGCCAGTACTCGGGATCTGGCCTTTCGATGTCCTGGAATGTTGTATCGGCCTTGCGGCCACCCTGGATGAAGCCATACTTCCATTCGCCGGCATCGATGGCGACTACCCTGCCGGTACGTCACGCGGGCTTCAAGGGGCTGGGTATCCTCTGGACAAGTCTTCGCGGCCATCGCATCTTCAGAGGATCCCTGGGGGTAATTCATGGAACTGCACTACATGCTGTACTGAGGCTTGCGCAACAGCTTGTCCACGTTCGGTGCAATTTCCGTGTCGAAGACGCTTTCTTTCCAGGCTTCGGCAGGGACTTCGGTATAGGCAATGGTGATGTATTCCTTCGGTGTGTTCAGGCGCTGGCTTGCGAACGTCGTGAGATCGTCCGCGAAGGACTGCAGTTCCTGCTTGCTCAGGCCTTTCGGGTAGCACTTGATGTCGATATGGGGCATGAGAGACTCCTGTGGTCAGGTGATGTTGCTTCAGACAGGTGCATTGTAGGAAAAGCTGTTTTGATTGATAATCCCTAAATTCTTCATCAAGTTTGAAGCGTGGTTTCAAAATGGAATCACTCAAACCTGTCTATGTTTTTGGCGTCATCTTGCGCCAAGGCAGCATGAGCGCCGCTGCTGCGCAGCTTAGAATGACGCCCAGCGCGGTCAGCCAGGTGGTGCGCAAGCTGGAACGGCATTACGGGGTCAAGTTGCTCGCGCGTACCACGCGGAGTCTGACTGCCACCCAGGAAGGGCGGTGCCTGCAGAAGTACGCAGAGCAGCTTCTCGACTGGCATGATGCCGTCGAGCGAGACATGGGCGTCCTGAAGGCTGAGCCCGAAGGTGAAGTACGTATCAGCCTTCCAACGGGCTACAGTGAAACGACGCCATTGAAGCAGGTCGTCTTCATGCTGCGTCAGCGTTGCCCAAAGGTTCGGCTGGTGCTTCTGGAAAGTAATCGTATGGCCGACCTGCATGAGGAGGCAGACATCGCGATACGTGCTGTTCCTATTCCCGAAGAGGGGGACAGTGTGGTGCGTACCCTGGCGGTCTGGAAAACGCTGATCTGCGCATCGCCGGCTTATCTGAAGAATCATCCGATACGTCATGCACGGGATTTGATGCAGGCTCATTGGCTCAATCACAGCAGCCGGGTTCTCCTGCACACCTTCAGGCATCTGGGGTTGCCCGAATGTCCATGGGGGGTGTATGATGTACTGAAGTGCAATGAGCGAAAGTCGGCAGATACGCAATGAAACTCGACCATGTCGCGCTCTATGTGAAGGATCTGGAAGGCTCGAAAGCGTTTTTCATGAAGTACTTCGATGCCGTTCCGAACGAGAAATACCACAATCCTCGAACCGGATTGATGACGTACTTCCTGACTTTTTGCCGACAGCGGCGGCGCCCGGCTGGAGATCATGACGCGGCCGGAAATGGCCGATCCGGTGCGCCATCCCTTTGCTCTGGGATGGGCCCATCTGTCCATCAAGGTCGGCAGCCCCGAAAGGGTGCGGGCGCTGACCGACCGGTTGCGTTCCGACGGATTCGAGATCGTCAGCGAACCGCGCACGACTGGAGATGGCTACTATGAAAGCTGCTTTCTGGACAGGGAGGGCAACCAGATCGAACTGGTTGCCTGATGGGCGCCTCAAAAATCATGGCGCGTGAAGGCGCAGGCGTCTTCTGCGTGCCATGATCGATCAGTCGTTGAGAACGATCACCTTCCCGAAGCTGTGCTCGCTCTGCAGGGAATCGGTGTGCGTCCGCCACCTCGGAAAGACTGAAGACCCGTTCGATGGGCACCCTGACGTTGTATTGATCGACGTAGGCGAACAGCGCGTTCAGCCGCTCGGCGTTGACCAGCCCCGAGTAGAACGAAGTCAGGTAACTGTCGTTCTTCAGCTCCATGATGGGATCGAATCCGTTCAGATACCATTGGTTGCCCAGTAGCCCCGTGTTGCAGACGATGCCTCGTTCTGCAATGTGGTCAAAAGCTGTTCCGGAGCGTGGCAGGGGCCGATCAGTTCCAGAATCCTGCCGTATTGTTCGTCAGTCTGCAGGGGTTCCGTTCTGGTCGATGATCACCGCATCGAAGCCTGCATCGCGCAGGCGTGCCGCCTTGTTGGCAGAGCGGCTGCTGCCATGCAGGATGACATCCGGAAAACGCGCCTTCAGCAGACAGGGCAAAAGCCACACCCACACCACTGGTGGCGCCGCGTACCAGAACCTTGTCGGATGACCGGATCTGCAGCTTCAGCATGGAGCCGTAGGCCGTATAGTAGGTTTCCGGCAATGCAGCAAGCGTCTTCCAGTCAAGGCTGGTCTTGATGGGGTAGATCTGCTCATTCGGAAGAAGCACGTACTCGGCGTAGCTCCCATCGAAGGCGCGCCCCATCTCTCCCATGATCAGAGACCACCTTCTGCCCTGCCGTCAAGGCAGGTGTGGTGCTCTCGGCAACCTCCCCGACGCATTCAATGCCCAGAATTCGCGGAAAACCCACGCTGGGCGACTTGCCTTCCCGGGTGAAGATCTCGGAATGGTTGATGCCAAAGCCTTTGACCTTCACCAAAGACCAGCCCGGCCTGGGCTGTGGTGTCAGCACGTCCTGCAGGATCAGTTTCTCGGGACCTCCCGCTTCATGGATCACGACGGCCTTCATGGGCGCTCCTCGTCAGTCAGAAAAGGACATGTCTATTCTATTCCTGCGCCCCGCACCTACGCCTTGCCGAACACCTTCTCCAGGTGCGAACGATAGTCGGACAGGTAGCGCTCGACCTGCGGATTCTTCACCACATCGTTGCAGGTGAATGTGGGCAGCCGTGTGGTGCCGAGGAACTCGTTGGCCTTGTGGAAATGGAAGTGCACACCATCCACCCCGCACCCTCAAAGAAATCGCCTTCCCGGGTGAACGCCTCGATCGGTGCATTCCAGGTGGAGGAGATCATGTGCTTCTTGCCGTGCAGCAGCCCACCCGTCCCGTAGCCCACCGTCGGGTTGACACGGTGGCGGCCATCGTTGGCAACCAGCTTGTTTTCGCCAACACCTTCGCTGAACACTTCGTCAACATACTTCTTGACCGTCCACGGCTCGCCCATCCACCAGCCGGGCATCTGCCAGACAACCGCATCCATCCACAGCCATTTCTCCACCTCGGCAACGGTGTCGTAGCCCTGCTCAATCACGGTTTCCTTCACCGTGTGGCCGAGCGCGGCCAGCGTCTCTCGGGCGGTCTGGTGCAGTGTGTGGTTCAGACGGCCTTCGGTGAAACGGAAGGCCTGTCCGCCGTCGATCAACAGAATGTTCATGCGGATTCCTCAGAAGTCGTGTTGAAAACACGCCATTGTCCGTCTATCCTTCATGCAGGAAAAATGGCAATAATCTCAAAACACTTTTCCAGTATCAGCAACAATGAAGAGCCATTCCGATGAGCTGGCGGTATTCGTGCAGGTGGTGGAAAGCGGCAGATTCAGCCGTGCCGCAGAAAGGCTGGGGCTGGCCAACTCCGTCGTCAGCCGCACCGTGAAGCGGCTGGAAGAGAAAGCTCTCCACCAATCTGCTCAACCGCACCACGCGCCAGCTGCGACTCACTGAAGAAGGCAGCCGTTTCTTCGAGCGCGCTCGGCAGATACTGCACGACATCGAGGCCGCAGAAGCGGAACTCCTCTCCTCGGACGGTACACCGCACGGCATTCTTCGGGTGGATTCCGCCACGCCCACGCTGCTGCATCGCATTGCCCCGCTCGTGCGCCCGTTTCGTGAGCGTTATCCGCAGGTGTCGTTGCAGCTCACCTCGTCCGAAGGCTATATCGACCTCATCGAACGGCGCGTGGATATCGCCATCCGCGCGGGCAGCCTGCACGATTCCGTCCTGCACGCCCGACACCTGTTTGACAGCCGCCTGAAGCTTGTTGCTGCGCCAGACTATCTGGCCCGATACGGTAAGCCGGAGACCGTCGCCGATCTGTCGCGGCACACCCTCATCGGCTTCTCCGAACCCAGAACCCTGAACAACTGGCCGTTTGTTGACAGCGGTCATGCCCCTTATGCCGCCGCGCCCCAGCTGTCTGCCAACAGCGGAGAAACCATCCGTCAGCTCTGTCTATCCGGCAACGGCATCGCCTGTCTGTCGGACTTTGTTGTGGCCAGTGACATCGCCGCCGGCGACCTGCATGAACTCCTGTCGGACCGTGCCCTGAACGAAGCCAAACCGTTTCACGCCGTCTATTACGGTGACACTATTGTCAGCCCAAAAAAATCCGGACGTTTGTGGACTTTCTGGCAGAGCACTGGATGCGTGGTGATCAGAGCTGAGATGTTGCAGTGATTGAAGCTCCATTAATCGTCACGATCTCGCCATCTTCTGGTACCGCAACACGGTAGATGATGCCTTCACCAACCAGAAAACGACGCATGTCCTGACGATTGACGGCGGTGTGGTTGACTGTGTCCATATGCACGGTGATGATCTGTGCATTCGGCATGACCTGAGTGGCTTTGAGTACGTCGTCCGGTCCCATGATGATGCTGTCGGATAGACCCTGGATGCGTGCATAGCCTGTGTTCATCACCAGTACGTCCGGCTGGAAGCGGTTCAGCGCCTTGTTCACGTCGGCCGTCCAGATCGTGTCGCCCATGATGTAGATTGTCCTGTGGCCATCTTTCTGCATCACCACACCCATGGCATCGCCCAGAATCTGTGCCATCTGCGGATGTGCATACATTTCCACGGTGCCATGAGCCCCCCCCGTGCGGGTCAAGCTCACGCCATTGAAGGTGACGCTGTCATGCAGGATACGTACATCCTTGAAGCCTTGCGTGCGCAGCATTCCGGCGTCGCTCTCATGTTGCACAAAGATTGGAAGGTTCTTGGGAACTGCCTGTTGTGCGGTTTCGTCCCAGTGATCTTCGTGTGTGTGGGTCACGATGACGGCGTCCACGCCTTCCATGATCTTCTCGACAGGCATCGGAAGATCCACTAGCGGCATGCGCTGCTGGCTGTTGTGGGTGCCCGGAAAACCGGCCATGGATTCTTTGGGTGCCAGAAAGGGGTCTACCAGAAAGGTCTGATTGGCATACGTGATCCTGGCCGTGGCGTTGCGGATGTGCTGATACTGGTCCGTAGACTTGCAGTTCATGGGTCTGTTCCTGAAGAGATCGGAGAGGAAGGATTCTAGGAAGGCTTCAGACCGACTAGAATGGGCAACATTGCCAATCTCCGAAAAGAATCGGGCCAACATGACGACTGAAGCAAAACTGAGGACGGCCGCACTGTATGCTCAGCCCGGGATGAATGACTTCGTCTTCAATATCCCTTTCTGCCTGTTTCAGTCGTCCTTTCGAAGTAGTCCATTGTTCAGGCTACGGGTGTTTTCCGACAATGGCCAGGATGTCGCCACCCACCTGGGAGCCCGTATCCCGGTGCATGGGGGGCTTTTCGTCCATGGATCGTGCCGATGTCATCGTCATCAGTGGATGGCGTGACGTGGACGAGGCGCCATCATCGGAGTTCAATCGACACCTGAGGAAGGCGGCTAAACGAGGAGCACAGATTGTTGCGCTGTGCTATGGAACCCTATGCCGTTGCCTATGCCCGGCCTGCTGGATGGAAAGAACGCAGCCACGCACTGGATGGCGGAGAACGACTTTCGCCAGCGTTTCCCGAAAATCATGCTTGATGACAATCGGCTGTATGTTGAGGATGGCAACATTCTCACGTCGGCTGGCGCTGCAGGAGGGCTGGACTGCTGTCTACACCTGTTGCGACGGATGCACGGTGTCACGGTGGCCAACGAAGTGGCTAGAACCTTCGTGACCGCACCGCATCGAGAAGGTGGGCAGGCTCAGTTCATCCGTCAGCCGGCTACACGCCACACACGGGACGATCGGATAAACAGCTTGTTGGTTTTTTTGCGACAGGATCTGGGTAGTCCGCATCGGCTGGATGATCTGGCCAAGCGACTGAATATGTCACGTCGCACGTTCTCTCGGCATTTTTCCAGGGCCACAGGCATGGCGCTGGGAGAATGGCTGCAGACTGAACGCCTGTGGCAGGCTCAGAACCTGCTGGAAAAATGGTGACATGCCTATTGAGCATGTGGCTGAAAAGGCGGGCTTTGGTAGTGCCACAAATTTACGTGTGCAGTTCCGCCAGCGTTTCCACGTCAGCCCCAGCGTCTGGCGGCGGATGTTTCGAAGCGGAAGCTGAAGGCGGCTGATGCCGCTTCAACGGTCGTACGCCTCCCACGGTATATCCGTCATCCAGTCGAGAATGGTCTATGCACGACGGGATGAGGTCTCTGTACCTATCTCAGAGGCCCGCTGATTCTCCCCGGCCCGGGTCTGTGCACGGGCGGATCACATGGGTGCAACGTGCACCATGGATGCCGTGCAGCCACGTGGCATCCATGATGCGCGTATCAGCCTTGCTGCCGAATCACTTCGGTGCGGCCGGATTGCTGCGCCAGGTGCGTGTCACCGGCTGGCCGTTGTCTCCAGGGCGCGTATCCGTCACATAGCTACTCACGCGTTCCAGCGCCTGGCCATGCTGCCATCCGGAAGGCACCACGAAAGTCGAGCAGATATCGCGGTTCAGGTCACGGGTCCGGCTGGGCAGGGCTGCCGTCCAGCAACGAGTCACCTGATTGGCCTCGGGACCGGGTTTCAGCGACATCTTCACGGTCAGCGGTTTGCCATCCTTCTGGCCCCTGCCAGGTCATCAATGTCCCGAAGGGAACCAGCGAGTCATGGTGGAAGCCCTTCTGACCGTCAACCGAGGCCAGCAAGCCTTCGATGCGATTGCTGGGGCTGTGGTCGTCCGGCTTGTCCGCGGGAGGGACATAGATGTTCGTCTTCATCTCGTTGGGCAGGAAGATGACCTGCTTGCCGCTTTGTGTGCCGGCGCGTAGCTTCAGCGACATCTCCAGGTGCTCGAATGAGAGTGTCGCGTTGTACCAATTACCAACGCCTGCCTCCAGTTCGTGCTCGTAGGTCCCTTCTGCGGGGACATAGTTGTCGGGAGCGGGACGGGCACCGAAATTCTCGGCCTGGCTGTTTTCCCAGAGCTTGAGGCTGTCCGGATCAGGGGCCTTGTCGATGAATGCGCCGGTGGGGCTGCTGGCAGCCTTCAGACGACCATTGTCATCATTGAAGCCGTAGTCCTCGTACGGCAGGGGAGTCGAAGGCGGCAGACAGCAGTGCACCACTGATGCCTCGTTCGTTCAGCGGTACATCCGTGGTTCCGTCGACAATCCCTTCGGCGCGGTAGTTGGCGGTGCTCCAGGTGTCGGTGCTGCTGGATGTACCGGAAATGACGCCATCGCCGTTGTATGCCGGCTCGCGTGTTTCATGAACCACCTGCTCACCCAGCTTGACGAGCGCATCGCCGGATTTCCAGTTGGCCGGAATGCGCCACGCGCTGCGGATCTCCATGGATTCCGAATCGCCTGCCTTGGCGACGCTCAGCGTCAGCAGGAAGGTGTCCGGCCCATCAAGAAGACTCATGTCCAGTTCGGCGACATACGCCCGGTCTTCGGTCTCCCATGTCTTGAAACTTCCGCCGCGGTAGATCCGCTTCTCTGCCGACAGCTGCGTGGCGGAGTTGTCCGGTCGACCCCCGGGGCTCACGGCACGGAACACGAGGGGTTTCCCCTCGTTGAGACCCGCCTGCGTGAATCGCAGGATATTGCCGATTGTCAGTGCCTGGCCGGCGGCAGCCTGGTCACTGGACAGGCCCAGCTCCCAGGTCACAGCGTTGAAAGCTGCCTTGCCGGTCTGGCCGGGCTGGGCTTCAGCATGTGCACGATAGGTGTACGGTTGCTGGAATACACTGTCGGTCGACGGCTGAATGCCCACATCCAGCTTCAGCAGGGGCTGCGGGGCCTCGCCGGCCAGTTTGGGTTTCGTGAGTTCAATGCCACCCTTTTCCGTGGGAATCAGCTCTCGGGTCGCATCCGTGGCAGGGGCCTGGTCCTTGGCGGTTGCATGGTCCAGCAGGGCTGCCAGGACAACGTCCGAGCGAATTTCCCGGTCATCGAGCAGTTCACCCAGTGCAGCAGCAGGCGTTGCAGCAGGCGTTGCAGCAGGTGTTGCAGCAGGTGTTGCAGCAGGTGTTGCAGCAGGGTGTTGCGGCGGGTGTTGCGGCGGGTGTTGCAGCCGGTGTTGCGGCAGCTGATGCCGCGTTCTGGGTGGCTGCTGCCGTGTCCGCTGCCGGCGTTGTGGTGGTTTCTGGGGCAGCGGATGTTGCGCCAGTGGTAGTCTCGGTCGCAGGGGTGTTGGCGGATGGGCTGCTGGAAAGAGCAGCTGTGTCGGCTTTCTGTGTCAGCTGGGCAGGCTGTCCGGCATCACCCGATCCGCTGCCGCCGCAGGCAGCCAGGGACAGCATCATCAGCAGCGCCAGAGGGGCGACCGGGGTGACGGCGTGCAGGCGACGTGATGGGCGTGTGGAAGCATTCGTGAGGCGTACCGGGAGAAGCAGAGCTGGGCGAAGATGGAAGGAATGTGCGTGTGGACATGAGTGATCCTTGGCGGCTGTTAACGATATGGAGCCTGGCGGAAGGTCGCCAGCGCCGAAGGTCACTGTAGAGCGGTGCGTCTGGGCACTTCGTAGAACACGGAAAGGCTGGATGTATTTATCGGACAACGTTTTCATTCAGGCATGTGTGTGCACGCATACGTTCCGTGTGCACGCTTGCACGAATGGGCCTGAATGTATTTCACATGTTCGAGATCCTGCATGATGTCTGCCTGGAGAACGGCAGATTGTTGGTCATGCCTTGCAACGATGGTTGCAAAGAGTTGCATCCGGGCATCGGCGCTCCCCATGAAATTGGGTGGTACGCACAGACTTCACAGTGCTGCATGCAGCCGGTTGCTGTCGTCTGGAGCCATCTGTGGAAGCCTGGATGACGGCGTGCCGATAAATCCAGGAAGAGGGCGGGCAGCACCGCCACCGAATCGATGCTCTCGTTGCGGGCCAGCCGGTCGCGGATGGTGGGCAGGATGAAGCCCGGGATCTTCGAGAAGCTGTCGGCGGTGACGCGCTGGTTGGTGTCACGGATGGCATCGTTGCCGAAGCGCTCCAGCACCATGTCGCGGTAGGCCGGCAGGTCCACGGGATTGTTGGGGCCGGACAGGCAGGGAATCACGTCGTCGGTGGCGTAGTCGTAGGCCAGCTTGCGCACCACGGCATCACGGGCCCCTTCATGGATGTACGCGTGCCCGCGCAGTGTGCCGCCCCAGGCAATGCAGCTGTGGGTGGCATTGAGCAGGCGGATCTTCGCTTCCTCGTAGGGATCAACGGAGGCAACCAGTTCGGCGCCTACCTTTTCCCAGGCGGGGCGGCCGGCAGCGAAATTGTCCTCGATGACCCATTGCAGATAGCTCTCGGAGCCCAGGCGGCGTTGTCGTCGCGTCCGGTGGCGGCCTTGACGCGTGCCTTCAGCTCAGCTGGCGGACGTGGCGTGATGCGGTCGACCATGGCGTTGGGGAAGCGCACGTTGGCGTCGATCCAGCTCAGGATGTCGGTGTCACCGATCTTCTGGGCGAAGTCGCGCAGACCACCCCGCACCCGATCACCGTTGTGGCGCAGGTTGTCGCAGTTCTGCAGCGTGATGGGGCCGCCACCGGCCTGCTTTGCGGGCGCGCAGCAGGGTGATGAGGGCGCCGTACAGCGTCTGGCCCGGTTCGCCTTTCTTCACGCGCTCCAGGTCGGCCTTCAGGTCGGGGAAGCTGGTGTCCAGATCGCCGTTTTCCAGCAGGTAGTAGCCGGCTTCGGTGACGGTGAAGGAGATGATGCGGGTGATCGGATCGGTGGCCAGTTCGGTGATGGTCTTCAGGCTGGCATCGTAGGGAATCACCTGGTCGATGGCCGTGATCCAGTGGTATTCCACCCTGCCGTGCGGATCGATGGTTTCCAGCGTGAAATTGCCATCCTGGGCGGCCAGGGCCTCCAGCAGCGGGTTGGCATCGGGACGGATGTTGGTGCCGGCCAGCTGCCAGCCGGTCTCGCCCTGATCCTTCAGGCGTTGCAGGTAGACCACCCTGGTGGGCGCGGTGGAAGTTGCTGAGCCCCAGGTGCAGGATGCGGCCAACGATGGGTTGGGAGGTGGATGCGGTCATGATGCGGCTCCTCGTTCAAGGCGATGGAATCTCGGACAGCAGCGTGTCAGGCAGCGCGATGCGTCGCGCCAGTTTAACCATATGAAACGAATGGGGCGGCCTATACCTGAGCCGTCGTCAAGGCCGATCTCAGCGTTACAGGCAGCCCCAGGCGCGCTGGAATTCCATCCGGATCTGGAACTCGTGGTCGGCAAAGCCCAGCTCCTGCAGATGGTGCTTGATGTCCCTGGGCGTCGATGTCGTGCGAGGTGGCGCGCCAGCGGGGCTTCTGGCTGGCCTTGCGGCCGGTCTGCTCGGTGTCGATGGCAAAATCCCTGGGCCAGCAGCGCGGCCTGCAGCAGCAGGTCGCGGTGGCCCTCATGGGTGGCACTGTTGACGGTGGTGCGCAGGTTGACGAGCGTGGTGTTCATGATCAGAGCGCGTTCCAGAAGTCGGCGAACACGTGGACCGACAGGAAGTAGCCCACCGGCACGTTGATGGCCACGCCCACGGCAAAGGCCAGGAAGGGGCTTGATGCCGACGGCCGTCAGTTCCCCGAAAGCGCGTGGTCAGGCCAATGGCCAGGAAGGTGAGGGTGAAGAACCAGCCGCGCAGCGACTTGAGGCGTGCCCAGCACGTCCTTGCTGTAGGCGGTGGCCTGGGCGCCGTCCAGGAGCGTGAGTGCTGCCGTGGTCAGCAGTGAGGCCACGAAGAAGCCCAGAATGAATTTCGGGAAGCGCCGCCAGATCTCGCGACGGTCGATGCGCTCGGCGCTGTCGCGTGACTGACGTTCCCACACCGTGACCGACAGGATGGCCACCAGGAAGGCCCAGATGCCCACGAACATGTCGCGGCCCACTACCTTCATCAGCGTGAAAGCCTGTACGGCCGATTCGTGGCCGATGGCTTCGGCGGCGGCAAAGCCGGCGGCATCGGCGAATTCCGGAGGTACCGATCCAGGCGCCGGCGATGCCGGGTTCAAGGTCCAGCACACGGGCTGCCGAGGGGCAGGATGAAGATCATGGCCACGGCCCAGACGATGACCAGCGAGATGGCTACCGAGACGTGCTGGGGACGGGCACGGCAGGCGCCGCCGATGGCAATGAGCGCCGGAGACGCCGCAGATCGATCCGCCGGCAGCCAGAGTGGCACCGAAGCGGCGATCCAGCCCGAAGAGTCGGGTTGCGGCGAAATAGATGCTGCCGAAGGTGACAAAGGGAGACGATGAGCGCCTGGCTGATGGCGGCCGGGCCGGCCTGCAGGATGATCGTGAAGGGCAGGGTGGCACCCATCAGCACGATGCCGGTCTTGACGAAGTATTCGGTGCGCAATGCCTCGTGCAGCCAGGCGGGAAGGCGCACGGTGTTGCCGATGGCCAGGCCGACGAAGAGAGCCACCAGCGGGCCTTCCAGCTGGGCAGCCTTGAACCAGGTGTTGCTGGCCAGCAGCGTGACCAGTACGGCCAGCCCATACAGCGCCAGCAGGCCCTTGCCGAATTTCGTGACGTTGTAGCCGATGCGGGCGGCGCCGATGGACAGCGGTACCAGCAGCAGCGCATACAGGTAGATGAGCGAGGGCAGCGCCTTGCCGAGGGCGGCCAGCCCTTCGCCGGGCGTACGCCAGCTGCCGAACTTGACGGTGACGAGCTTGAGCGCACCGGATTCGCCGGCCAGCAGCGCCAGACTGGCCAGCGCCACCATGCCCAGGCCGATGAAGATGGCCCAGCCGTCTTCCTGACGGTACCAGGGCGGACGCGCTGCCGGCGGCTGCGTGTCGGCGGGTGCCGGGTCGCGCTGGACGGGCGTATATGATTCGCGACCGAATCGTGTCTGGCTGCCCCGGGAGCCCGGAGTGTCGATGGCCAGCGAAGAGGACAGGGGTATGGGGTTGCATGATGTTGTCCCTGGGGGGCGATGGCAGGGACGTTACCGGCGCGCCGTACCGGTATCAATGTGCGTTTTTGTAGTTAGACGCTGCCCTCATGCCGTCATGCGCGGCATGCATGAGCGTCAGTCGCTGATGTCTTCCAGCGAGCGGCCGCGGGTCTCCTCGCCCAGCACCAGAATGGTCACGACCACGGCCAGCAGCACGGCGGTGAACATGCCGAAGATGTGGGCGAAGCCGTTGGCGCCACCCACCAGTGCAGCCACCGCCAGTGGTGCCACGATGCCGCCGATGCGGCCGATGGCGCCTGCCCAGCCGGAGCCGAAGGCCCGGAAGCGCACCGGGTACAGCTCGGGGGTATGGGTGTACAGCACGCCCCAGGCCCCCAGGTTGAAGAAGGACATGAGGGACCCCCACAGCAGGATGGTGGTGGGGGTGGTGGCCTGACCGAAGAACCAGGCGCATGCGGCACAGGCGAACAGGAACGAGGCCAGCGTGGCCTTGCGGCCGATCCGTTCCACCAGCACGGCTGCCGAGAAATAGCCGGGCAGCTGGGCCAGGATCATCACCAGCATGTACTCGAAGGTCTTGACCACGGTGTGCCCCTGCTCCACCAGCAGCTTGGGCAGCCAGGTGAAGATGCCGTAGTACGAGAACACGATGCCGAACCAGATCAGCCACAGCATGAGGGTGCGCCGCGCAAAGGGCGGTTTCCAGAGCTGGCCGAAACGGATGGGCTCATGGGGGGCGGTGGCAGCCACGACGGCTTCTGGCACGACGGGCAGGCCGGCCTGGGCTTCAAGGCGTGAGACCAGGGCGTGGGCTTCGTCCACCCGGCCCCGGGCCAGGAGGTAGGGCACGGATTCCGGCAGCTTTTTCCAGACCCAGAGGGCATAGAAGATGGGCAGCGCACCGATCCAGAACGCACTGTGCCAGCCAAAGTGCGGAATGAAGCCCCACGAGGCCAGCGCGGCGGCCAGCCAGCCCAGGCCCCAGAAGCTTTCCAGCAGCACGATCAGCCGGCCGCGCACCGCAGGGGGCGCAAATTCGCTGACCAGCGAGACGGCCACTGGCAGCTGGCCCCCCAGTCCGAAGCCCACCCAGAAACGGCAGAACAGCAGGACGGGACAGGCTGGGCGAGAGGGCACACAGGCCGGTGGCGATGCTGTAGAGCACCATGGTGCTCACGAAGACGTTGCGGCGGCCGAAGCGGTCAGCGGCCCAGCCGCTGGCCACGGCGCCCAGCGCCATGCCCACGAAGGCAACACTGACGATCCACCCCGACTGCGTCGGTGTGAGCTGCCACTGCTGACTGAGCGTGGGCAGCACGAAGGACACGAGACCCGTGTCCATGGCGTCGAACAGCCAGCCGACGCCGATGAGTCCCAGCAGCGTGTAATGAAAAACGCCCCGTGGGCAGGCGATAAAGGCGGGAGAGGATATCCATGGGGCGGTCGAGGATGAGGGATGACGAGTCTGATAGAGGATACAGCGACTGAATCATCCCTCATTGCCTCGGGGTGTGTCAGGCTCCCCGAGGCGTGGGAGGGTCATTTCTGGAAGAAATGCAGGGACCAGGGCAGCACGTACGCCTGCAGCACCGTGAGCAGACCCACGAAGGCGCAGAAGATGAGGCTGTGCTTGACCGTGAAGCGGAACAGGTTCGATTCCTTGCCTTCCAGACCCACCGAGGCGCAGGCGATGGCGATGGACTGCGGCGAGATCATCTTGCCGGTGACGCCACCCGTGGTGTTGGCCGCCACGGTGAGTTCAGGCGTGACGCCGATCTGGTGTGCCGTGCTGGCCTGCAGCGAGCCGAACAGGGGCGTTGGCCGAGGTGTCGGAGCCGGTGAGGAAGACGCCAATCCAGCCCAGGAAGGGCGAGAAGAACGGGAAGGCCGCACCGGTGCCAGCCAGCACCAGGGCCAGCGTGGACGACAGGCCCGAATAGTTGGCCACGAAGGCAAAGCCCAGCACCAGGCCGATGGAGAGGATGGACAGGCGCAGTTCGAGCAGCGTCTCGAAGAAGGTCTTGATGACGCTGGGGAATGCGCATCTGCAGCAGGGCGGCGGAGATGAGGGCAGCCAGCAGGATGGAGGTGCCGACGGCGCCGAGCAGGTTCAGCTTGAATTCTGCGGCGTAGGGCCGTGGGCTCGGCCACGATCGGGGCAGCCTTCATGACCAGATTGTGCAGGCCAGGCCACTGGATCTTGATGGTGGCTGCGTCGAGCACGTTCTGCAGGCCCTTCAGCGTCCAGAGGCTGACGCAGACGGTGAGGATGGCGAACGGCGACCAGGCCTTCAGGATCTGGCCGGTGGTGTATTCGGCCTCATGACGCTTCGTGGGCTTCTTCATGCCGTCGAAGGTGAAGATCTCCTCGGGCTGCCACTTCTTCAGGAACAGTGACAGGCAGACCAGGCTGACCAGCGCGGAGGTGACATCGGGCAGTTCGGGGCCGATGAAGTTGGCGGTGAGGAACTGGGTGACGGCAAACGAGACACCTGCTACCAGCACGGCGGGCCAGGTCTGGCGGATGCCGCGCATGCCGTCCATCATGGCCACCAGCCAGAAGGGGCACGATGATGGAGAGGATGGGCAGCTGGCGACCGGCCACCTGACCGATGTGGTAGGGATCCAGCCCGGAAATCTTGCCAGCCACCAGGATGGGGATGCCCATGGCGCCAAAGGCCACCGGGGCGGTGTTGGCGATGAGGGCACAGACCGGCGGCGTAGAGCGGGTTGAAGCCCAGGCCCACCAGCAGCGAGGCGGTGATGGCCACCGGCGCGCCAAAGCCTGCGGCGCCTTCCAGGAAGGCACCAAACGAAAAACCGACCAGCAGCATCTGCAGGCGCTGGTCTTCCGTGATGGAGATGACCGATGCGCGGATGATGTTGAACTGGCCGGTCTTGACGGTGATCTTGTAGAGGAATACCGCCGTGATGATGATCCAGGCAATGGGGCCATAGACCGTAGGCAAAGCCGTAGAGGGCTGAGGAGACGGCCATGCCGGTGGGCATGCCAAAGGCGAAGATGGCCACGCCCAGCGCGATCAGCAGGGGTGAAGAGGCCGGCCAGATAACCCTTCATCTTGAGGATGGTGAGGGCCACGAAGAAGAAGACGATGGGCAGCAGGGCGACGGCTGCGGTCAGCAGCGGGCTGCCACCGACGGCCGAGTAGTTCTGGATCCAGGTTTCCATACAGGACGGCTCCGGGGTTGGGGGAGGCTGTGTGATGCAGCCGTGGGCCGGATGGGCTTTGGGGCTGCATGCCACCAGTGGGATCATGGGCAGGAAGCCTGATGGTCAGGGGTCTTCCTTCCAGGCGAAGGGTGGCGGCAATGTACAAAAGCCAACTGAAAGGGTCAATCATTTCCCTTTGTGTCCTGTGGCTGAAATTCCCTTGAAAAAAACAGGGGATGGCGGATTGCTGGTGATGGCTAGGGTTAACCCTGATGAGCGGGTTGGACGTGCGGCGAGCTGGGGCAGGAGATTTGTGTCGCAAGGTGTGACGTGTGGTGGCAGCGTGGGCGGATGGCGGAAGTGCTGCGATACTTCGGGTTCCCCCACTCCTCCTTTTCTGCTCTGCCCATGCCTGTTTCCCTGGAACTCGGTCCGCTGTCCTTTCCCTCTTCCGTGCTGCTGACGCTGGTGGCGGTGTTCGTGGGGTGCCTGGCTGGGCTGCTGGCTGGCCCGGCGGCTGCAGACGGCGCCGGTGGAGCCGTTGTTCTGGCGGATCGTGTTCTGGGCGCTGGTGGTGTCGCGGGGGGCGTATGTGCTGCTGTACCGGGATGCCTATCTGGTGGATCCGTGGACGATGCTGGATGTGCGCGATGGGGGCTTCGAGCCGTGGTCGGGGCTGGCGGCGGTCTGGGTGCTGACGCTCTGGTATGTGCTGCGCGGGAAGGTGGCCGGCAGGCCGCTGATGGGTGCCATGACGGCGATGACGGCCGTGGGTGTGGCCGGGCTGATGGCGCTGCAGATGCCGGCTGGCGGCGGGCAGCCATTGCCGGGGCTGCAGATGCGCACGCTGGACGGGCAGGCGGTGTCGCTGCAGGCGTTTGCCGGGCGGCCGGTGATTGTCAACCTGTGGGCTACCTGGTGCCCGCACTGTGTGCGGGAGATGCCGGTGCTGGCCGAGGCGCAGCGGCAGCATCCGGAGCTGGCGGTGGTGTTCGTGGACCAGGGGAGGAGGTGCTGCGGGTGCGGCGCTTTCTGGAGTCGCGGGGGCTTGGGCAGCTGCAGAACGTGCTGATGGACCCACAGCGCGAGGCCGGCCGGCATTTCGGGGTGCGGGCGTTGCCGACCACGCTGTTCTTCGGGCGGGATGGCCAGCTGCAGGAAATCCGCATCGGGGCGGTGTCGAAGGCCACGCTGCAGGCGCGGGTGGAGCGGCTGCTGGAATAGGCCGCCTGTTGAAACAGGGCCCGCTCCCCTGCAGAAGCAGGCCGCCTTGCTTGCGCACGGTGCGCTGTCGGCACATGGCCGGGGCCGGTGCCGGTGCGGGGGCAAGGCGCTTGATGATGTATCAGCGGTTGCCTGACTCGTCGTTGCCGCGGTTGACGCGTTTTTCCAGCCGGTTCTGTGCCACGGACAGCAGGCTGGCGATGGCCCAGTAGATGAGGGCGGCCGCGATGTACATGGCAAAGACTTCGAAGGTGCGGGCGGTGATCAGCTGGGCCTGACGCAGCAGTTCGGGTACCTGGATGGTGGCGGCCAGCGAGGTGTCCTTGACCAGCGAGATGAAGCTGTTGCCCAGCGGGGGCAGGGGCGGTGCGGGCGGCCTGCGGGATGATGATGCGGCGCAGCGTCTGGATGCGGCTCATGCCAAGGCTGGCGGCGGCTTCCCACTGGCCGGCATCGATGGTGGCAATGGCGGCGCGCAGGATTTCGCAGGTGTAGGCGGCCATGTTCAGCGAGAAGCCGATCAGGGCAGCGGGCAGTGGCGAGAGCTGCAGGCCGGTTTCGGGCAGGCCGTAGTAGATGACGAACAGCTGCACCAGCAGTGGGGTGCCGCGGAAGAACGAGACGTGAAGCGCACCAGCCACTGGATGGGCCGGGCCGCGTACAGCCGGCCCAGTGCCAGCAGAAAGCCCAGCAGCAGGCCAAACGTCATGCCACCCTAGGGCTGAGCAGCAGGGTGAAGCGTGCTCCCTTGAGCAGGTCGGGCAGCGATTCGAGGATGAGCGAAAGGATGTCGGACATGCGAAGCGGGGCGGCGGGGCGCTAAAGGGTCTCACGGGGATATGTCCCGTGAAATCCCGGATCGGGATAAAGGGGGCCAGGCCTGTCCCGGGGGCCTGGCCATGCGGCAGCAGGTGTAACCGTTGTGGGGCTGTGGTGGTGAGGCAGGTTACTGGGTGACGTCCGCGCCAAACCACTTTTCGGAGATCTGTTTGAGTGTGCCGTCGGCGCGCAGCTCGTTCAGTGCCTTCTCGATGGCCTGGTGCAGCTCGGGCGCCGATTTGCGGGTGGGGATGCCGGAGGTTTCGCGCGAGAAGGCCGGGCCGCTGAGGGCAAGGCGGCCACCGGTCTGCTTCAGCTGGTAAAGGGCGGCCAGGCGGTCCACCAGAATGGCATCCAGCCGGCCGACGCCCAGGTCCTGGTTGCGGGTGGGGTCGTCGTCGTAGGTGCGGATGTCGGCGGTGGGTACGTTCTTGCGCAGCCATTCCTCATAGTTGGTGCCCAGTACGACGCCCACCTTCTTGCCGGCCAGTTTTTCCGGGGAGGGGAAGGCGTCGGCGTCCTTCTTGCGCACGACGGCCTGAATCCCGGAGACGGTATAGGGCTGGCTGAAGTCGTATTTGCGCTGACGGGCATCGCTGATGGTGACCTGGTTGATGATCACGTCGATGCGTCCGGTGTCGAGCGCGCCCAGCAGGCCATCCCACTTGGTGGGCTGGAATTCGGCCTTCAGGCCCATTTTTTTCGGCGATGGCGCGGGCCAGGGTCGATTTCGAAGCCGGTGAACTGGCCGTTCTCGCCCTGATAGTTGAACGGGGGATAGGTGCCTTCGATGCCGACGCGCAGGGTACCGCGCTTCTGCAGGGCTGCCAGGGTGTCGTCGGCGGCCTGGGCCGGATGGTCGGCAAGCAGGGCGCTGGCGGCAAACAGGGCAACGGTGGCGGAGCACAGCTGGCGACGCAGGTGGTTCGGTTTCATGCCGGGTGGAGGGGGTTGAGACAGGGGCGAACGGAGCGGCTGGCAAAACCGGTCAGATGCGGCGCCGGTCCAGATGCAGTGTGCCTGCCTGCCGAGAGCTGGGTCCTGGCCAGTCTGAAGGGGAAAAGGACGCCGGGGGAGTTTACTGGATGATGGGCCGCGCCCGGGGTCAGCGTACCACCACGCGGGCGGGGCCGGCTTCCAGTTCGCCGATGACGGTGGCACGGTCGAAGCCGTGGCTGCGGAAGGTTTTCAGTACGGATTCCCGGGCGTCGGGGGCGCAGGCCAGCAGCAGGCCGCCGGCCGTCTGCGGGTCGGTGAGCAGGTCCCTGCAGGAAGGGGGCGCGCCGGCGCTGATGTCGACACCGGCACCATAGGAGGCCCAGTTGCGGCCGGATGCACCGGTCTTGATGCCGGATGAGGCCAGATCGATCACGTTGGGCAGGAAGGGAATGGCGCGGCTGTCGAGACGCGCGGTCAGGCTGGCACCGCGGGCCATTTCCAGCGTGTGGCCCAGCAGGCCGAAGCCGGTCACGTCGGTGAGGGCGTGCACGCCGTCGAGGGTGGCCAGTTCGGCGCCGGGGCGGTTGAGCCGGGTGGTGGCGTCTATCATCGTGGCGTAGGCTTCGGCGTCGAGCAGATCCTTCTTGAGCGCGGCCGACAGGATGCCCACACCCAGCGGTTTTGCCGAGAATGAGCACATCACCGGGTCTGGCGTCGCTGTTGCGCTTCAGGTGCTTCGGGTTGACGAGGCCGATGGCCACCAGCCCGTAGATGGGTTCGACCGAGTCGATGGAGTGGCCGCCGGCCAGCGGGATGCCGGCATCGCGGCAGACGCTCTGGCCGCCTTCGAGGGATGCGGGCGATGGTTTCGTGCGGCAGCACGTTGATGGGCATGCCGACGATGGCCAGCGCCATCAGCGGCTTGCCGCCCATGGCATAGACATCGGAGAGCGCGTTGGTGGCGGCGATGCGGCCGAAGTCGTAGGGGTCATCGACGATCGGCATGAAGAAATCGGTGGTGGCGACGATGGCCTGCTCGTCGTTGATGCGGTGAGACGGCGGCATCGTCGGCCGTTTCGGTGCCCACCAGCAGGTCGGGGAAGAGCTGGGCCGGCAGGCTGCTCCCTGGCCAGCAGGGGCCGAGAGGACGCCCGGGGCGATCTTGCAGCCGCAGCCGCCACCGTGGGAGAGGGAGGTGAGACGGGGGTGTCGGGGCTGGGGGGTGGTGGCGGACATCGGGCGCTCCTGGTTGGGGTGATTCCGTGGGAGTCTCCGGGTGGAAGGCTCTGGGGGAATTTTAGATCAGCGCAGGATGTGCCTCTCGACCTCGGGTTTGTCGGTGCGCGGGGGTTCGCCGATCATTTCCAGCAGGTTGCCCTCGATCTGCCAGCTGAGAAAGCGCAGCGGCAGGTCGTTCGGGTCCTGGCCGAAGGGATTCTCCAGTTCGAGCGCCCAGGGCTTCGAGCGCCAGGAAGGTGTAGGCGACGAAGCAGACGATGACCGGGGTCATGAAGCCGATGGCGTCGAGTAGGCCGAACGGCAGCCAGAAGCAGTACAGGTAGACGCAGCGGTGGATGATGATGGAGTAGGGAAACGGAATGGGGTTTTTCGGCAATGCGCTCGCAGCCGGCCAGGGGCGGTGCTGAGTTCGTCGATGTTGCGTTCGAAGGCAGCAGCCACGGGAGGAGCCACTTCCTGGGCGTGCAGGCGCGCCCCCAGCCATTCGTCCACCAGCAGCAGGGCCATGGAAGCCGGGTACTGGGCATTCAGCACCCGCCGGGTGTCCTTTTTCATCGAGGAAGCGTCGCAGCAGCTTGCTGGGACGGGTGTTGCCCAGCTGGTGCTTGAGCAGGTGCGTGAAGGCGCACAGGTACAGGATCACCTGCTTGGCCGCTGCGGGATGGGTGGTGAGGGTGAGCGCCTTGCGCGCCGTCGAGCGGGAGGCCGAGAGCACCTGGCTCCACAGCGTACGGGCCTCCCAGTAGCGGGCATAGCTGGTGCTGTTGCGAAAGCTGAGGAAGATGGCCAGTGTCAGGCCGATCAGCGAGAACGGCACGAAGTTCAGCGAGACCTTGAAGTGCAGGATCTGGCCGTGCAGGGCGGTGACCACGATGCTGAACAGGCTGATGATGGTCAGTTGCGGGGCAATCTTGGGCAGGATCGAGCCGCGCAGCACGAACAGCATGTACAGCCAGTGGGGGCGGGAGCGGACGATCATGGGGCAGGCAGGGGCTTCGGCAACGCGGTGAAACGATCCATTCTACGCTGGCCCCTTCGGGCGGCTGCGGGGGCACGGGGCTGCGGGATGCCCGGCGGGCGGGGGGCAGATGGGTGGCGCGTGGTGAGCGGCCTTTGCTTGGCAGATTGGTCAGAAACTGGATAATGGGGCCCCTTCGGGGCATGCACTGGGGCGAATGAATCCATACACGCTTCAACTGTCCGAAGGAAACTTCATGACTACCACCGTTTTGAACAAATCAGATACTGATCGGGCGGAACATGAGGGCTGCCTACACTGCCTGGCTGCAGCAGAAGTATGCTGACAGCCTCGCCGATCCGCGCCCCCGTGTTTTCCATGAAGAGGTCATGGCGCGTCTGGATGAGGTGATCATACGCGCCACGGCACGGAAGCGTGCCCTGTAACGGTGAGATCGCTGCGGCGTACACCGTATGGCTGCGACAGGCGTTGAAGAAGCTTTTGCACGGACGGACGAGGAGGTCTGCCAATGAAGACAATGGGTGCCGCGCAGGCGGGATGCGTTTCTGGCTGGCAGGGTGCGGCCGTGTCGATGATGATCACAGGAGGAATGGCCATGGCCCAGGAGACAGGAACCACGGCGGAAGGCGCCGGTACATCGGGCATGGATGCCGCAGCATCGAATGGCGTGGGCGCCGCCCAGACGCCGGCGAGTGATGCCCAGCAGGCAGCCGCACCGGCCGATGCATTGGCCACGGCCCGGCAGGTCGAAGGGCTGCTGACGGTGAAAGAGCAAATACTCGGCCACGGATTCGGTCAAGCGGGTGCAGGATGCGCTGCTGGCGAAGGGGCTGACGGTGTTCACCGTCATCGATCACCAGAAGGCGGCCCAGCAGCAGTCGCTGGACATGCCGGCTGCCAGTGTGATCGTGTTCGGCAACCCCAACATGGGCACGCCGATGATGGTGCAGTCGCCCACGCTGGCCATCGACCTGCCGTCGAAGGTGCTGATCTGGGATGACGGCAAGGGCAATGTGTATGCGTCGCTCAATACGGCCGAGTATCTGGCCCGCCGGCATCATCTGCCGGCCGAGGCAGTGGCCCCGCTGGCCGGCGCCGAGAAGCTGGTGCCGGCGGTGCTGACGAAGTGAGTCCCGGCAAGCATGGCGCCAGCATCAGGTGCAGGCGTCATGCACAAAAAAGCCAGCCTCGTAACGGGCTGGCTTTTTTAGTGCAGCACCGTGACAGGGTGCTGGTCAGGGCAATCAGGCCGTGGCAGCCTGTGCCTGTGCGCTCATGGGCTTCTTGAGCACGCCCAGGCAGACCGCGGTGACGACCGAACCGACGGCGATGGCGGCGCTGTAGAGCAGCACGTTGCTGATGGCACCCGGGATCAGCATCACGAACACGCCACCGTGCGGGGCAGCCAGTTCGATGTGCCACATGCCGACCAGTGCACCGGTGATGGCGGCGCCGATCATGCACGACGGGATGACGCGCAGCGGGTCACGAGCCACGAAGGGAATGGCGCCTTCGGTGATGAAGGCCAGTCCCAGCACGGCGGCGGCCTTGGAGGCGTCACGCTCTTCGTTGCTGAAGCGGTTGCGGAAGATCCAGCAGGCCACGGCAATGCCCAGCGGGGGCACCATGCCGGCGGCCGCGACGGCAGCCATCGGGATCTTGATGTTTGCTGGCCAGTAGCGTGGTGCCGAACACGTAGGCGGCCTTGTTGACCGGGCCACCGAGGTCGAAGGCCATCATGGCGCCCAGAATGGCACCCAGCAGTGCGATGTCGGTGCCCTGCATGCCCTGCAGCCAGTGCGTGAGCCCTTCCATGGCGGCAACCATTGGTTTGCCCAGCACGCTCAGCATCAGCACGCCGATGATGCCGGTGCACAGCAGCGGCAGGATCAGCACGGGCTTGAGGCTTTCCAGTGTGCGCGGCAGCTTGATGGTTTTGGCCAGGAACTGCGTGAGGGTAACCGGCCAGAAAAACCGGCCAGAATGCCGCCGAGGAAGCCGGCGCCGATGGCCGACGAGATCATCCCGCCCACCATGCCGGGTGCCAGGCCCGGACGGTCGGCAATGGAGAAGGAGATGTAGCCGGCCAGGATCGGCACCATCAGGGGCGAACGCATGCTTGGCGCCCACCTGGAACAGGGTACCAGCCGAAGGTGCCTTCGAGGTTCGGGTCGGTCGGCACGTCCAGACCGCCGATGGCGAAGGCCAGGGCAATCAGCAGACCGCCGGCCACCACGAAGGGCAGCATGAACGACACGCCGGTCATCAGGTGCTTGTACGGACCGCTGCGGGCGCCGCTGCCACTGCTGGCTTTGGCTTCTTCCTTGCCACTGCTGGCGGCTGCGGCCTTGCCTTCGCCCCAGGGGGTGGCTTCGGCCCAGGCCGTTTTCAGAACCTTGACGGCGTCATGGATGGCGGCCTTGGTGCTGGTGCTGTAGAGGCGCTTGCCGGTGAAGCGGGATTTGTCCACCTGGGTGTCGGCGGCAATCACGACGATGTCGGCGGCGGCGATTTCCTCGGGGGTGAGGGTGTTCTGGGCGCCGACCGAGCCGCGGGTCTCGACCTTGATGGTGTAGCCGGCTTCGTGGCGCCTTCTTCCAGCGCTTCGGCGGCCATGAAGGTGTGGGCCACGCCGGTGGGGCAGGAGGTGATGGCCACCACCTTCATGCCGGCCGGCGGGGGCCACCGGCGCCTGCGCTGGCGGCTGCAGCGGCCGGGACGGCTGCGGCTGCGCCACCCGCTGCGCCGGCCTTGCCGGCACTGCCGACGGCCTGGGCGATGACGGCGGCGGCATCGTCGAAGACGGCCTGTGGCGTGGACTCGACGATGCGCAGGCTCTCCGGCAGACCGGAAAGGTCGACGGGACCATCGGCCACGACCAAGGCCACATCGGCGCCGGCCAGGTCGCTGTCCGAGAACCGGCCCTGTTCGCCCAGATGACTGATGACTTTCAGGCCAAGCGTGTGTCCAGCCTGGGCTGCAGCGGCCTGCAGGGCTTCACCGATGATGAAGCTGTGGGCAGGCCCGGATTGGCTGGCGGAAATCGCCAAGATGCTTGCCACGGGGACTCTCCCTAGATGGGTTGGGGAGGATGAACGTGCTGTTCCGGAACCCGGCCGGGACGGAGGCGGCTGCAGGGTGTGTCAGTGACCCTGCAGCGTTTTCCAGGGTGCCTGCACGCCGGATCATGGGGTGCCGTCCGGTTCCTCCGCGGGGTTGTCAGCACGGGGTGACGTTGATCTGGTGGAGCAGGGCCTCGACCTGATCGAGCGGCGGCAGGCCGAATTCGATCTGCTGGATGCGGGCCGCGGCGCAGGGCCATGCCGAAGACGGCGGCCTGCGGGAACGGCTGGCCGTGCAGCAGGCGGGCGATGGTACCGGCCACCAGCGTGTCGCCGGCGCCGACGGTGGTGGCGACGTGCACTTTCGGCGGTTTGGCCAGCCAGCGGCCTTCGGGGCCGATGATCAGCGCCCCTTCACCGCCCATGGACACGACCACGCGCTGGATGTTGTGGGCCTTCTGCAGTTCTTCGGCGGCCTTGATCAGTTCGGCGGTGTCCTTCAGCGAACGGCCGACCAGTTCTTCCAGCTCGGAGCGGTTGGGCTTGATCATGACCGGGCCGACGGTGTCGGAGACGGCTTTCTTCCAGCCTTCCAGCACGGCGCCCAGCTGCGAGCCGGCCACGTCGATGACGAGGTTCACGCCCTTGTCGACCAGGGTCTTGGCCAGATGGTGCCAGATGCCGACATCGCACCCCGGCGGCAGGCTGCCGCCGAATTCGCACCAGTCGCCGCGGCGCACGAGGGATTCCATGCGTTCGTTGAGCAGCTGCTCGTCCTTGGCGCGTTCTTCCGGATCGAGGCTGGATGCCGGGCAGGTTCACGTCGGTGGATTCGCCGGCTTCGTGGTCGACCAGCTTGACGTTGGTACGGGTGGCGCCGGGCAGGCGGATCATGGCGTCGCGGATGCCGTTGTCATCGAATGCCCGTACGAACAGCTTGTCGTTGTCGGCCCCGATCCAGCCGGTGGCCGTGGTGGCCACGCCCAGCTTGGCCAGAATGATGGAGACGCCGATGCCCTTGCCGCCCGGCGTACTGGTGAAGCCGGTGGCGCGGTGCACCTCACCCGGGATCAGCTTCTTGACGGGAATCGTCTGGTCGATTGCCGGGTTGAGGGTAATGGTCAGGACTTGGGTCATGCTGCATCTCCTGCGGGTTGGGAAGAGGCGGGTTTAAGGGCGGCGCCGAGCGCGCGCACTTCCTGGGCGGTCTGTGCCTCAGGGCCTTGCGTGCCAGCGCCTGCAGATCCGGAGGGACTGCCGGCGCAGCAACGCCTTGATCGTGCCAAGATCGCTGGCACTCATGCTGAGTTCGTCTACGCCCAGGCCCACCAGCAGGGCTGCGCCCAGCGGGTCGCCGGCCAGGCCGCCGCAGACACCGACGTGACGCTTGGGGGCGGGCACCGGCCACGGTCTGGGCGATCAGGCGCAGCACGGCGGGGTGCAGCGCATCGGCCAGGCTGGCCAGTTCGGGGTGCTGGCGGTCGATGGCCAGCGTGTACTGGGTGAGGTCGTTGGTGCCGATGGAGAAGAAGTCCACGTATTTGGCGAACTGGTCGGCCATGACGGCGGCCGACGGCACCTCGATCATGATGCCCAGCGGCACGGCCGGGGCGTCCAGTTCCTGGCGGATGGCCTCGAGCCGCTCGCGCAGCTGCTGCACTTCCTCGATGCTGCTGATCATGGGGAACATGATCGACAGCGGGCCATGCTGGCGGCACGGTACAGGGGCACGCAGCTGCGGCACCAGCAGCTCTTCGCGGCGCAGCTGCAGGCGGGCGCCGCGCACGCCGAGGAAGGGGTTGTCTTCCTGCGGCAGGGCCAGATGCGGCACCTGCTTGTCGCCGCCGATGTCCAGCGTGCGCACGATCAGCGGACGGCCGGCCAGCACGTCCACCATCGAGCGGTAGACATCGTACTGCTCGTCTTCGCCCGGCACGCGGTCACGTTCGAGGAACAGGAACTCGGTCCGCATCAGGCCCACGCCCTCGGCGCCCGATTCCAGCGCCCGGCGGGCCTGGTCGGCCCGGTTGGCGTTGGCGCCGATCTCCACGCGGTGGCCATCGGTGGTGGTGGCGGGCTGCAGGCGGGTTTTGGTTTCTTCGGCCTGCAGCTGGGCCAGCCGTTCGATGCGCTGCTGCGTTTCGGCCAGGGCCTTCTCGGTGGGGGCCACGTACAGGCGGCCGCGGTAGCCGTCCAGAATGGCTTTGGTGCCGTCCTGCGACAGGGGAGGGCTGCAGCACGCCGGGGCCGGCGGCCACCACGGCCGGCAGGCCGAGTGCCCGCGCCAGGATGGCGGTGTGGGCGGTGGGGCCGCCCCTGGCGGTGCAGAAGCCCTTGACGCGGGTGGTGTCGATCTGGGCGGTGACGGAGGGGCGAGGTCATCGGCCAGCAGGATGGCGTCGGCGGGCCAGCCCTGCGACGGGTTGCTGCCCTCGTTGCCCTTGCCCAGCAGGTGGCGCAGCACGCGCTCGCCCACGTCCTGCAGGTCGGCCGAGCGGGCCGACAGGGGTGGCGTCCGACAGCCCTTTCTGTTTTTCGATGCGCTGGTGCAGGGCACTGCTGCCAGGCCCAGGCCGGGCCATGGCCCCTGCACCACCAGTTTGGTCACGTCGCGCAGCAGGCTGGGGTCACGCAGCAGTTCGAGGTGGGCCTTGAAGATGTTGGCCTGTTCGGCCTGGCCCTGCTTTTCGGCGCTGGAGATGAGGGTGGCCAGCTGCTTCTGGGCATTGGCCAGTGCCAGGGTCCAGTTCGTGGGCGGCGTGGGCCACGCCCTGGAAGTGGTCTTCCACGTCCAGTTCGTGTGATTCGGCCAGCACCAGCGTGCCGATCACCAGCCCAGGAGCAGCCGCAATGCCGGTGAAGGTGTTGGCGGCCTCCGGCTGCCAGGGTGCCCAGCTCGCGGCCCAGGCCCTGCGCCTGCGCCTGCTTGTCGGCGGCCAGCCGCGCCTGGCGGGTTTCTTCGTCGCCCAGCAGCTTGATGGTGCCCAGCAGGGCGCTGATGGCGTCCTGGGCGTCGTCACCCTCGGCGGACACGCGCAGGCGGGCGTTGTTGCCGGCGCCCAGGCTCAGCAGCGAGGCCACGCTGCGGGCGTCGGCCACGATGTCGCCGCAGCGCACGTGCACCTGTGATTTGAAGCGGCGGATGCTCTCGACCCACTGGCCGGCCGGGCGGGCGTGAAGGCCGTTGGGGTAGCCCAGCGTGATTTCCTTGCCGACCGGGAAGTCGGCCAGTGCCGGGGCGCTGCTGGGGGCGGCGGCCGGCGGCTCGCCGGTGAGGGCCTCGACGATCTCGGCGGCGTTGCCGGTGGTGGTGAGTTTCTGCAGGCGGGCGTCGTCACGCATCAGGCGGGTGAGGCGGCGCAGCACCTTGATGTGCTCGTCGGAGGCGGCGGCAATGCCGACCACCAGCTTGACGACCTGGTCCCTGCCTTCGGCATCCTTGCCCCAGACCACCCCGTTGGGCACCTGCACCACGCCCAGACCGGTACGTTTGACCAGGTGCTTCTCGTCGATCATGCCGTGCGGAATGGCCACGCCCTGACCGAGGAAGGTGGTGGCCGTCTGTTCCCGCTTGAGCAGGCTGTCGGTGAAGCCATCTGCGGCAAAAACCGGCCTTGATTAGCAGGCTGCCGGCCGCGCGGACGGCGTCGTCACGGGTCTGGGGCGCGGCGCCGAGCTGTACCTCGACGGGGGTGATTTCCGGGGATTGGGATGTCGTGTTCATGAATTATCCAGCCTGAGAAGGGGTCTGCCGGCACGTACGACCCGGCAGGGAGGATGGCTTCAGTGAAGATCGACTGGTGCCGCGGCAATCCGCCCGCCTGCAGCCGGCTGCATCATCCCGCCCGGCGGGCAGGACGGAGGGCGGGGTTGCGGCGGCCTCATTTGATCAGCGTGACGGGAATGTCCACCAGATGCAGGACACCGGTGGCTGCGGAACCCAGCAGCAGGCCGCTGATGCTGTTCAGGGCCGCGGGTGCCCATCACGATCTGGTCGAACCCGCCCTTGCGGGCATGGCCGGCGATCACTTCGGGTGCGTTGCCGCGGTCGTAGGATGATTGGTAGGAGATGCCGGCTGCGGTCAGCAGACGCTCGGCTTCAGCCAGCTGTTCGTGGGCCTGGTCGGCCATCGAAGGCGTCGAGGTCGGTGCGGGCAAAGTAGGCGCGGGCGTGGCCGGTGAGAATTTCGGGCTGCACGTTGAGCAGGAACAGCTCATGGGTGGCACCCGCCCGGATCTGGCCGATCAGCCAGCGTACCGCGCGCAGGGAGGTTTCCGAACCGTCGATCGGAATGAGTATTCTCGCCATCGGTGATCACCTCTTGTTGGGGAGGACGGCACATGTCGGGCACGTGCTGACCGTGACACGGATGTTAACCATCTTACTCCGGGATGTTACCTGTTTGGCGGCGGGGCGTGCGGGGGTTTGCCGACTGGGCATCAGGGGGAAGACGGCGAAATCGGTAAAATGGGCCGCTTTCACCGACCGTGTGCCGACCAATGACCCGCCAGATCGCATGGCTTCTCAGCCGCCGCCCGCTTCCGTGCAGCCGGAGGATGCAGGCGGAGGCGCCGTGCCCGGGGCGGGTGGTGCCGTGGAGGGCACACCGGACGATGTTCGGGGACCCTCGTCCCCATGCCGCTGGCAGCGGCGCAGAGCCCGCATGGTGGCCCGTCCGCGCAAGGGCCGGGCCCAGCCGCCGCATCCGTTGCCCTCGCCGGAAGCGCTGCGCAGACTGCCGCCGTTCGAGCAGTTGCCCGACGAGGCCATCATCTGGGTCACGCCCGACAATCTGGCCGGGGTGATGGACGAGATCCGGCCGCTGCGGGTGGTGGGCTTCGATACCGAATCCCGGCCGGTGTTCGTGCGCGGCCAGAGCCAGGATGGTCCGCATCTGGTGCAGCTGGCCAGTCATGAGCGGGCTTGGCTCTTTTCCATGCTGGAGCCGGCCTGTGTGGCGGCCGTGGGCGAGCTGCTGGCGCTGCCCTCGCTGCAGAAGGTGGGTTTCAGGGCTGGCCGGTGATCGCAGCCAGCTGCATGCGCGCTTCGGCCGCCAGCCGGTGGGGCTGGTCGATCTGGACCAGACCTGGCGTGCGCTGGGCTACCGGTCCTCGCTGGGCATCCGCATGGCCATGGCCGTGACCTTCGGCTGCTATTTCGAGAAATCGAAGGCCATCGGCAAGTCCGACTGGTCACGCCAGCCGCTGACGCAGGCCCAGTGCCGCTATGCCGCCCACGATGCCTGGGGAGCCTTCCGCATCTATGTGGCCCTGTGCGAGCACAGGGGTGAAGATACAGGCCGACCCGGTGCGCAGCACCGGACGGTCAGCACGGTGGCCCGCACGGGGATGCGGCGCACGGCGGGCCAGCGCGGGGACGCGTGAGTCCACGATACGGTCCAGTGGCATGCATCTTGCGCCTGCATCAGGTTAAACCGGACGGGCGTGCAGGCGTGCAAACGGAACAGGGCGGTTTTGCCGGCCCCTGCCGGCGGGGGTACAGCACCCCTCTGCCCGCGAGCGTCAGGGCTGTGCGTTTTTTTCCGCTGCGGGTCTCTGACCATGGGCTCAGACGCCCCAGGTCACGTCCACGTCGGCCGCCCGGGCCTCGCGCATCAGTTCGATCAGCGGATAGACCCGCTGGCGCAGGCTGACGAAGTTGGCGCCCAGGGCCTCACGGCTTTCTTCATCGCCTGCTTCGGTCTGGGTTTCGGCGGGGGCTGCTCCCGTTCGGCTGCGGTCACCAGGGCGGAAATCGCGGCCGGAATCTGTGCCACCGTGATGATGCCGGTGGGTTCGACCGGTTTGCCGATGATCTGCAGCACCTGTTCGGCGCTCTTGCCGACCATCGTGACGGTGCCGGTGGCGCGACTGCGGAATTCGTACAGCATGGTTGGGTTCTCCGGGAGTGTTTTTCTGATGGGTTTATTTTTCCGGCAGTGTCCTGAAGCCGTTGAGGATTCTGTGGCCCTGCCGCCTTGTCCCTGCACGCCCAAGGGGAGCGGGGACGCATGAATTCATGACACGTTCCTGGGCGCCAGGGCAGAGGGGGCTTCTGCGGCCCATTCTGACAGAGGCGCTTCGATGCCGCCCATTATGCCGGGTTTGCAGCCGGGGCGCCGGCTGGCCGTGGGCGCATCGGCGCGGGGCGAATGAGTCCACGACATGTTCCCGGACTTTCGGGCTTTCAGACTCTCAGGTTCTCAGGCAGCGGGGCTGGTTTCGGGGAAACTCAGATGATCGAGCGGGCGGCGCAGGGCCATGGCCTCGGCCAGGTGGGCGGGCAGCAGGTCGTCGGTGCCGTCCAGATCGGCCACCGTGCGGGCCACGCGCAGCACCCGGTGCTGGCTGCGCATCGACCAGCCGAAGCGTTCGGCGGCCTGCGCCAGCAGCTGGCGGGTTTCGGGACGGATGCCGAAGCAGGCCTCGAAGCGCCCCACCGGCAGCCGGCCATTGCAGTCCTGCTGGCGCTGCAGCTGCCGGTTGCGCGCCGCCAGGACGCGACGGGCCACGGTGGCACTGTCTTCCGGCCGGGGCCTGGCCATGCCGGCGTGGGGCCGGGTGGTCGTGGTCTGGTCTGTCCGACCGGAACCGTCGTGCTTCCCGGCGTCCCCATGGGTCATGCCGGTTTTGCGCTCTGCCGTACTGCGTGTCCCGGTGGCCATGGCACGTGCCATCGTTGCGGCGAATGTATCGTCCGTGGCAGCGGGGGCCTCGCGGATCATCTCGATCCCCATGTCGAAGCGTTCCAGCAACGGGCCGGACAGCTTGCCCTGATAGCGGCGGATCTGTGCCGGTGTGCAGCGGCAGGCACGGGCCGGATCGCCCAGGTTGCCGCAGGGGCAGGGATTCATCGTGGCCACCAGCAGGGAAGCGCGCCGGGAAGGTCTCGCTGTACGGGCCGCGGGCCAGTGTGATGCAGCCGGTTTCCAGCGGCTCGCGCAGGGATTCGATGACGGGGCGACGGAATTCGGTCAGTTCGTCGAGCAGCAGCACGCCTTCGTGTGCCAGGCTGATCTCGCCGGGGCGCGGTGGCTGGCCACCGCCCAGCAGACCGGCTGCGCTGATGCTCGCGTGCACCGACCGCATGGGCGGCTGCTGGCTCAGGCGTGCCGGCTGCCCGCAGGCCGAGCGGATGGCCGCAATGTCCAAGGCCTGTGCCGCCGTGAGCGGCGGCAGAATGCCGGGTAGGCGTCGCGCCAGCATGCTCTTGCCGGTGCCGGGCGAACCGCACAGCAGCAGCGGGTGCAGGCCGGCGGCCGCGATTTCCAGCGCACGCCGGGCCAGCGCCTGGCCCTGTACGTCGGCCAGGTCGGGCGGGGCCTCCGGTGCCGCGGGGGCTGGCGGTGCCCGGGTCGAGGTCATCCTCTTCGCGGGCGCGGGCCAGCAGGGGTCTCACCCCGCAGGTGGGCGATGACGGCAGCCAGGGTGGGCGCGCCGTACAGCCGGTGCAGGCCGCTGGGCCGGGCTTCGGCCAGGTTGGCCTCGGGCAGGATGAGGGTGTGCTCCGGGGCGCTCGTGCCGATGCCGGCCGCCACGGCCAGCGCGGCACGGATCGGGCGCAGCTCACCCGACAGCGACAGCTCGCCCACCAGTTCCAGATCCTGCAGCGCTTCGGGCGGAATCAGCCCGGCAGCGGCCGCGATGCCGATGGCGATGGGCGGGTCGAAACGGCCGGATTCCTTGGGCGGGTCGGCCGGCGCCAGATTGACGGTGATGCGCCGGTTGGGAAACTCGACCCCGCTCTGCAGGAGCGCCGCACGTACCCGCTCGCGGCTCTCGCGCACCGATACTTCCGGCAGCCCGACGATGTTGAAGGCCGGCAGGGCCATTGGCCAGATGCACCTCCACCGAGACCGGGGGCGCCGTCAGACCCAGCAGCGCCCGGCTCTGCACGACCGCCAGGGCGTTCATTACGCGTTGGTCCCGTCGGCCGGCGTGGATTGGGTGCCTTCGCGGGCGGCCAGCCGGGCCTCAGGGCATCGACCCGGGCGGCCAGCGACTGCACCAGGGCCACCTGGATGTCGAATTCCTCGCGGCTGACCAGCTCCAGTTTGTTGAAGGTCTGGGCAGCCAGAGCCTTGACGTTGCGTTCGATGTCGGCGGCCGGGCTCGATTTGAGCAGGTCGCTGACCTTTTGCTGGAAGTCCTGGAAGAAAGCCTGTTTGTCCATGGGGGCTCCGGGGTGTGTGGGAGATTGAAAGGAAAAGGGGCGCATGCTGGCCGTTGCCGGACAGCCGGACAGCCGGACAGCCGGACAGCCGGACAGCCGAAGCCAAAAGCCGGAACGGCATGCGCGCCTGCTGCACGTCATGGTACGCAATCCTGCGCGCAACGCCAGCATGAATCCGGCACACCTGTCCATCTGGCCTAGGCCGGATGGCTGGTGCCGGCGCTGCATGGGTGAACGCTGCCAGGGGCCGGCGGCCAGCGCCCCGTCTGTGCATGGGGACATCCCGGTGTCGGGGCAGGGGCCGGAGAGGCACGGACTGGACCGGGAGATGTGCCGGCAGGGCGCACGGGGCATGCCAAAAGCCGCGCCACGCTCTAGAATGACCCGACGACCGCAGATGCCCCTGCGGCTGCGGGCTGACGCAGCGCGGGCTCTGCCTCAACCTTTCTCTGCGGGTGGCGCATGGACATTCTTTTTCATCCTCGATCCCTTCGATTCCCTCAAGCCGCAAAAAGGAAACCAGCATTGCCATGATGCGGGCGGCCGAGGCGGCGGGCCACCGTGTGGTGGGCTGCCTGCAGGGCGACATCAGCCTGGACCAGGGCAAGGTCGTGGCGCGCATGACCCCGCTGGTGACCACGGGCCAGGACAAGCCCTGGTACCGGGCCGCCGAGCCCTTCACGGCACCCCTGTCGACGGTCGAAGCCGTGATCATGCGCAAGGATCCGCCCTTCGACATGGAATACGTCTACTCCACCTACATGCTCGAGCGGGCGGTGGAGCAGGGGGCGCGTGTCTACAACAATCCGGCCGCCATCCGCGACCACAACGAAAAAAATTCTCCATCACCGCCTATCCGGAGCTGACCACCGACGTGCTGGTCACGCGTGATCCGGCGCTGCTGCGCGAATTCGTGGCCCGCCATGGCGAGGCGGTGCTGAAGCTGCTCGACGGCATGGGGGGCCTCCATTTTTCCCGTGCCCGTCAGGACGACCCCAACCTCTCGGTCATTCTGGAAACCATGAACCGCTTCGGCACCCGTACCGTGATGGCGCAGCGCTACCTGCCCGACATCGTCAAGGGGCGACAAGCGCATTCTGCTCATCGACGGCCAGGTGGTGCCGCATGCGCTGGCGCGCATTCCGAAGGCCGGCGAGGCCCGGGGCAACATGGCGGCCGGTGGCAAGCCGGTGGCGCAGCCGCTGTCGGCGCGCGATCGTGAGATTGCCGAATATCTGGCACCGAAGCTGGCGGCGCAGGGGCTCTTCCTGGTGGGGCTGGACGTGATCGGCGACAGCCTCACCGAAATCAACGTCACCAGTCCGACCGGATTCATGGAAATCACCGCGCAGACGGGCTTCGACGTGCCGGCCTTCTTCATCGAACGGCTGGCGGCCCGTGTGGTGGCCGACCGTGCGGCCCAGGCCGCGGGCAAACCGCTGACCGGACGGGCAGCCGCGGATGCCGTGTCCGCTGCTGGCCACGGCCAGCCCGGCTGAGGCAGGTGCCCCGATGATCTCCGTGCTGATCATCGCCCACCAGCCGCTGGCCACGGCCCTGCTGGGCTGTTGCCGGCACATCTACCGTGGCCTGCCGGTGCAGGGCGGCGGCGCTGGACATCATTCCCGATGAAGACCCCCGACCAGGCCCTGCAGGAGGCGAAATCGCTGGCGGCGCGCATCAACGACGGCAGTGGCCAGGTGGTGCTGACCGATCTCTACGGGGGCCACACCCGCGCGCATTGCCGTGCAGATGGCGCGGCAGGGACGGGTCAGCGTGTTCTATGGTGTCAACCTGCCCATGCTGCTGAAGGTGCTCAACTATCGCGCCCGCCTGCCGCTGTCCGAGCTGGAGGCGCTGGTGCTGCGCGATGCCGGCGAGGGTGTGGGTCTGGTCGAGTCCGACAACCCGCCCGGCCGGCTGCTGGTGCCGTCCTCGTCGGCCGCCCTGTGATGTGCCTGCGCTTTTTCCGATTACCCTGTCGTTCGCCGATGAAAGAAGCCGAAGTCAAGATCGTCAACCGCCTGGGGGTGCATGCCCGCCCGTCGGCTACCCTCACGCAGACTGCCAGCAGGTTCCGCTCGGCCGTGTGGTTCACCAATGCAAAGGGCCGGCGGGTCAATGGCAAGAGCATCATGGGCGTGATGATGCTGGCCGCCGCCTGCGGCAGCATGCTGAAGATCGAGGTCGACGGGCGACGATGAGGACGCTGCGCTGGAGGCGCTGACGGCCCCTGATCGCCTCCGGTTTCGGCGAAGAGATGGGGGCCGCATGAACCACCGCCAGCTTTCCGGAGCCCCCACGGGCGGTGGCATCGTCATCGGTCGTGCCTGCGTGCTGGACACGGGCTTCATCGATGTGCCGCGCTACTACATCACCGAAGGGAAGCTGGCCGGCGAGCATGCGCGGCTCGATGAGGGTCGCGTTGCCGTCGAGCGCGAGCTGCAGGGTGTGGCCGACCAGCTGCCGCACGATGCACCGGCCGAGGCCCGGGCGCTGCTCGATGTGCAGATGATGCTGCTCAACGACGCCGCGCTGATCGAGGCCGCCCGTGACCGGGTGGTGAACGAGCGCATCAATGTCGAATGGGCCATTTCCGAGACGGCCGAGGCGCTGGTGGACCAGTTCCGCGCCATCGACGACCCCTACCTGAAGGAGCGGGGGCGCGATGTGGAACAGGTGGCCGGGCGCCTGCTCAGCGCGCTGTCCGGGGCCGGTTCGCCGGCGCTGGCCGGCCGTGTCACCGGTGAGCCGCTGATCTTCGTGGCGCAGGACCCGCAGCCGGCCGACATGCTGCAGATCAGGGGCGCCATCGGCTTCGTGTTCGAGCAGGGCGGCATCCACTCCCACAGTGCCATTCTGGCGCGCAGCCTGCGGGTGCCGGCCGTGATCGGCGTGGCCGAGGCCGTGGCCGCCATTCACGATGGCGACATGCTGATTCTCGACGGCGATGCGGGCGAGGTGTTCGTCAACCCGGCGCAGGCGCTGCTGGACGACTACCGCGAGCGCCGCCGGCTGGCTGCCGAAGAGGAAAGGCTGCTGGCCCGCCTGGCCGATGTCGATTGTGTCACCCAGGATGGCTGTGCCGTGACCCTGCTGGCCAACATCGAGCGGCCCGACGAGGTCCAGGAGGCGCTGCGGATGGGGGCGGCCGGCATCGGCCTGTTCCGGTCGGAGTTCCTGTTCCTGAACCGCAGCCGGCTGCCCGACGAGGAAGAGCAGTACCAGGCCTACCGGCAGGGTGCTCGACACCATGCAGGACCGGCCCGTCACCATCCGCACCATCGACGTGGGGGCCGACAAGATCCTGCCCGCGCAGGCGCTGGTTCCCGGAGCCACCTCGGCGCTGGGGCGTCGCGCCATCCGCTACAGCCTGGCCGAGCCCGAGATGTTCCTCGTGCAGCTGCGGGCACTGCTGCGCGCGTCGGTGCATGGTCAGCTGCAGATCCTGCTGCCCATGCTGTCACAGCCGAAGGAGGTGGACGAGGCGCTGCTGCTGCTCAACCAGGCGCGGCAGGAACTCATCGTCCGCGGGGAGCCGGTGGCCGAGCGGATTCCGGTGGGCGGCATGATCGAGGTGCCGGCGGCCGCACTGTCGGCCGGCATCTTTGCCCGCAAGCTGGATTTTCTGGCGATCGGCACCAACGACCTGGTGCAGTACACGCTGGCCATCGACCGTACCGATCACCGCATCGCCCACATGTACGACGAGCTGCACCCGGCCGTGCTGCGTCTCATCGCCCTGACCATCCGTGCAGCCCGCAAGGCGGACAAGCCGGTCTGCGTCTGCGGCGAAATGGCCGGGGAACACCGCGTGGCGCCGCTGCTGCTGGGCATGGGGGCTGCGGTCGTTCTCGATGCTGCCCTCGCGGCTGCTGCGCGTGAAGAACGAAGTCCTCAAGGTCGATACCCGCCAGCTCACGCCGCTGGTGCGCCGCATGCTGGTGCAGGACGATCTCGGCTCCATCCGCCGGGGGTCTGGCCTGCCTGGGCATCGGTGACGCGCCCGGTTCGCCGGCCGGCACACCGGCCCGCGCACAGGCCCATGCGCCCGGCGGTGAACCAGCCGGTGCCCCGGCCCGTGATTCCGGTCATGCGTCAGGCGGCCCATCAGGGCAGCTCGTCAGGGTGGCCCATCAGGTGGTTCATCAGGCAGCCCGGTGGCAGTTGCCTCCGTCCGGGATCCCTTCCATCCGTTCACTCCCTCTGGAGCCCATCAGGCATGAGTCTGCAGGCCAACCCCGTCAGACATCGCTTCGACGATCCCCTGCCGCTCACCAGCGGTGGGCGTTTCGGTCCCTACGAGCTGGTCTACGAAACCTACGGCACCCTCAACGCGGCGCGCAGCAATGCCGTGCTGATCTGCCACGCACTCAACGCCTCGCACCACGTGGCCGGCATTACCGCCGGCACCGCGGATGATCACGGCTGGTGGTCGAACATGGTCGGTCCGGGCAAGCCGGTGGACACCGACCGTTTCTTCGTCATCGGCATCAACAACCTGGGGAGCTGTTTCGGCTCCACCGGGCCGATGTCGCTCGATCCGGCCACGGGGCGCCCGTACGGACCGGACTTTCCGGTGATCACCGTGGAAGACTGGGTGCACAGCCAGGCCCGGCTGGCCGATGCACTGGGCATCGAACGCTTTGCGGCGGTGATGGGGGGCTCGCTGGGTGGCATGCAGGCGCTGGCCTGGAGCTATCTGTATCCGGCGCGGGTGGCCCACTGTGTGGCCATTGCCACGGCGCCGAAGCTCTCGGCCCAGAACATTGCCTTCAACGAGGTGGCACGGCGTGCCATCGTGACCGATCCGGATTTTCACGCCGGCCGCTTCTACGACTTCAACACCGTGCCGGCCCGTGGCCTGCAGGTAGCGCGGATGATCGGCCACATCACCTACCTGTCGGACGATGCCATGGCCAACAAGTTCGGCCGCATGCTCAAGCATGGCGACTATGGCTTCTCGTTCGACGTGGAATTCGAGATCGAAAGCTACCTGCGCTACCAGGGCGAAAAAATTCTCGCGCTATTTCGACGCCAACACCTACCTGCTGTTCACCCGGGCGCTCGATTACTTCGATCCCGCCCGCGCCACGGGCGGTGGCCTGTCAAAGGCCCTGGCACCGGCAAAATGTGCGTACCTGATCGCCTCGTTCACCACCGACTGGCGCTTCTCGCCGGCCCGCAGCCACGAGATCGTCCGGGCCCTGCTGGCCAACCGCAACCCGGTCACCTACGCCGAAATCGACGCCCCCACGGTCACGACGCCTTCCTGCTCGATGACGAGCGCTACCACGGCCTGGTGCGCAGCTACTTCGACCGCATTCACGCGGTGGTCAACGCCTGATGGAACCGCCTGCCATGTCTGTTGATCTGCCACTGCCGGCGTTCCCCGCAGGGGCCATGCCGCAGCCCCCGGCCAGCCCGGTGGCGGCCAGGCTGCTCCCGAACCATCGGCCGCTGCCCGTTCCATGCCTGCCGCACAGGCCGCTGGCGCGCCCTGTCGCCGCCTGCCGCTGCCGCGGCTGCCAAGCCCTGCGGGTCGACCTGGCCATCATTGCCGGCTGGATCCGTCCCTATGCCAACGTGCTGGACCTGGGCTGCGGCGATGGCGCCTTTGCTGGCGCATCTGGAACGCGTCAAGCATTGCCACGGCTACGGTGTGGAAATCGACGATGCCGAAGTGCAGGCCTGCGCCCGCCACGGCGTGGATGTCATCCAGCGCAACATCGAGGATGGGCTGGAGATGTTCATGGCCGGCGATCCGTTCGACGTGGTGGTGCTGTCCATGGCCCTGCAGGCCACCCAGCGCACCGAAAAGGTGCTCGAGGACATGAGCCATGTGGCCCGCGAAGGCATCGTGTCGTTTCCCAACCCGGCCACTGGTTCCACGTCTGGTCCATCCTGCGCGGCCGCATGCCGATCACGCGCGAGATGCCCTACGAATGGTTCAACACGCCCAACCTGCACCTCACCACCCCGCGTGACTTCGAGGACCTGGCCACCCGGCTGGGGCTGGTCATCATGGAGAAGGTGTTTCTGGCCGAAGGGCGGATCATCACCCACTTCCCGGTCAAGCGCGCCACCCAGGCCATCTACCGTTTCCGCCGCAAGGGCGACTGAGTGTTCGTGCCCGTGCGGCCGGCTTTCGGGGACGGCCGATTTTCAGGGGCGGCTGGCTTGCAGGGGCGGCCTGCATCCGTTCGGGCATGCTCTGGCAACGGCAAGCCCATGAATCGGTGCGTCATGCAAATCGGCACGCCAGGCAGACAGGCGATGTCAGGCAAACCGGTGTGCTCTTCAGATTGGTACGCCAGACAAACGTCCCGGAACCGCTATTTTGCTTATCGTGAGATGACTTTTCGCAATGCAAAAAATATTGGTATCAGGGTTATCCCATCCCCCAGTCTCGGGGTGTGCGGCAGGCCAGCAGGACCGGTGAAGTACCCTATCGGAACCCGGAATTGCTGCAATGCGGCATGAAAACGTTGTTTCACAACGACTTCACGTTGTGAAATCACGACGAAAAATCTGCGGATTTTTCCTGCATTGCGGTAACGCAATGCGGATGCAAAATGAATGCTAATGTTGCGCGAGATACCGTTTGTAATCGTTGTACGCAGAACGGCCTGAAAATGCGTTAATTGACCTGCGGCGCCTGAACGCGCTGCCGGATGACCCGGGTGGATGCGGCAGGGGACGCACTCAACACAACCAGTCAGGGGTCTGGTTTCCTCCTCTGCGGTTTCTGCCGGAATTGCCCGCCAAGTGGCATGACAGAAACCTGTCCGGCGGTTCATGCACATGCACCACCGGCCTGGCGGCACAACCTGCGGAGGCTGCCCCTGACACCGGGATCAGGAGCTATTAGATGCCACACGTCGATAGAAGTGCAGGGTATTCCGAGTACCGAGTATGGGGATTGGGCCAGCGGGGCACGCCGCTGGAAATCTACGATCCGGCCCGATTCCCCGCCATCGCCCAGGTCATTGAGCACCTGGACGGGCGCCTGCTCGAAGTGCGTGGCGAAGGCGAGCCCATCCAGATCGCCCTGGCCGAGGCCCGCCGCACCGACGATCCCGATGCCATCAACCGCCGCTTCACCCCGTTCTTCTCTTCGCTGACCTCGCTGGACTTCTTCTGCAAGCTGAACCTGCAGACCTATCTGTCGCTCGAAGCCAGCGCGGCCCCGCGCCGCTGGTTCTGGCAGGAAGACACCCAGGCCGGCTACCGTTCCTCCGGTGTGGGTTCCATCGTCAACGAAACCACCGTCAGCATCGCCCGCAGCGCCGGGCATTGATCGCTTGACCGGTACGGGGGCAGTGCTCTGGACTGCCCCTTGCTTCCCCGCCTGATGGGCGATTCAGCGCCTGATGGCCGGGCGGCCGCGTCCAGTCGTCCACCATGAATGATGTGGGCCGTGCGGTGCGTCTCCATCCATCTGCAGCCCCTGCTTCCGAAGGGGTCTTCGTTCCTTGCAGACCCCCTGATGAGTTGGCCCTGCAGGCCCCTGATGGGCCAGCCCCTGCGGGGCCTTTGGCAAGCAGTGCCCGGTGCAGCTTCTGCAGTCGGAGCAGGCAGGGGTTCAGTGCAGCTTCTGCAGCCGGATTTCGGTATATCCGAACGTGGTGCGCAGCGACTGGGCCGCATAGGCCTGACACAGCTCGCGCGCGGCGGTCTGCACATCGACGGGCACCTCTTCGCAGAGGATCACCCGCAGCAGCCCTTCGGCGATCAGGTCGAAGTCGGCATGACGTCCCTGGCTGGGGGCCTCGTTCATCAGCCGCCAGAGATCGGCAACCACCATCGTGGGGTGCTCATCGACGAACGATCGCAGTTCCGATGACGTGTCCAGGGACATTTGCAGGTTCATGAAAAGAAAAGCGGCAACGAAATCGTAGTGGCTGAATGCTAAGCCATTTGCCAATACCGTATTCCCAGCATAGTTATAGCCAGCAACACGGCGCCCCGGGCGGCGCGAGTGGGAACAGATGAACGGTCGGCACACCACGGCCCGGCGCTGCAGATGCCCGGTCGCCGCAGTTGGTCCGCGGCGTGCTGGCCCGGTGGTGTGCAGGCAGGCGGCACACACGGCCGGCATCGTGTTCGGCGTCCCGGAACGCCAAACAAACGGACGATCCACATGACCTGGGCCATATGGACGGGGCCACGGAAATCCCGGGATGCTCCCAAGTAGAATGCCGCCTGTCCTGTTCTACTCTGTCCTGTCCCCCTCCCTGCCTGCATTCCCCATGGGCTCTGAAGAAATCCTGCACCGCGTGTTCGGCTACCCCGCCTTCCGGGGCATGCAGCACGACATCATCGAGCACGTGGCCGGCGGTGGCAATGCGCTGGTCCTGATGCCCACCGGGGGGCAAGTCGCTCTGCTACCAGATTCCCGCCCTGATGCGCGATGGCGTGGCCGTGGTGGTCTCGCCGCTCATCGCCCTGATGCAGGACCAGGTGGCCGCGCTGCGCGAACTGGGCGTGCCGGCCGCTATCTCAACTCCACCCTGACGGCGCAGGAAGCCGCTACGGTGGAGAGCCAGGTGCGCCGTGGCGAGCTGAAGCTGCTCTACGTGGCCCCGAGCGGCTGCTTACCGAACGCTGTCTGGCCCCTGCTGCATCAGGCACGGCTGGGGCTGATCGCCATCGACGAGGCCCACTGCGTTTCGCAGTGGGGGCACGACTTTCCGGCCCGAATACATCGGTCTCGGCCGTCTGGCCGACGAGTTTCCGCAGGTGCCACGCATTGCGCTCACCGCCACGGCCGACGATCTCACCCGGCAGGGAAATCGTCACCCGGCTGATGCTGGAAAACGCCCGGCCCTTCGTCACCAGCTTCGACCGGCCCAACATCCGCTACAACATCGTCGAGAAGCAGGGACCCCAACGCCCAGCTGCTGCGCTTCATCCGCGACGGCGGTCACGAGGGCGAATCGGGCATCGTCTACTGCACCGCCCGCAACCGCACCGAAGAGGTGGCCGCCTTCTTGCAGGAAGAGGGCTTCAATGCCCGCGCCTACCATGCCGGCCTCACGTCGGCCGAGCGGACCGAGGTGCAGAATGCCTTCCAGCGCGAGGATGGCATGATCGTCGTTGCCACCGTGGCCTTCGGCATGGGCATCGACAAACCGGACGTGCGCTTCGTGGCCCACGTGGATCTGCCCAAATCCATCGAGGGCTACTATCAGGAAACCGGCCGCGCCGGCCGCGATGGCCTGCCGGCCGAGGTGTGGATGGCCCATGGCCTGGCCGACGTGGTGCAGCAGCGCCGCTTCATCGAAAAATCCGATGCCAGCGAAGAATTCAAGCGCGTGCAGAATGGCAAGCTCGACGCCATGCTGGCACTCTGCGAGGCCACCGACTGCCGCCGGGTACGCCCTGCTCGGCTACTTCGGCGAAATGTACCGGGGCGCGTGCGGCAACTGCGACAACCGCCTCTCGCCCCCCAGACCATCGACGGCACCATCATGGTGCAGAAATTCCTGTCGGCCGTGTACCGCTGCAGCAAGGCCAGCGGCCATGCCTTCGGGGCCGGTCACATCATCGACGTGCTGCGCGGCCAGCTCACCGACAAGGTCAGCGCCAACGGCCACCAATTGCTGCCCGTCTTCGGCATCGGTGCCGATGTCAGCCAGACCCGCTGGCGCTCGGTGGTGCGCCAGCTCTCCATTGCCGGCTACATCCACATCGATGTCGAGCGCTTCCAGACCATCTCGCTCACCGGGGCCGCCCGTCCCATCCTGAAAGGGGAGCAGACCGTGCGCCTGCGCGAGACCGTCGAGCGCGAACCGGGGCCGCGCACCCGCCGCCGCAACACGAAGACCGGCAGCAAGGTCAAAATCGGCGCCACACTCGAAGCCGGCCTGGACAGCGCCGCCACCGCCTGCTTGAACGCCTGCGCGCCTGGCGTGCGCGCAGCATGCCCGCGAAAGCGGCCTTCCTGCTACGTCATCTTCACGACATGACGCTGCGCGACATCGCCCGGCGCCAGCCCGTCACCCCTGGGAGAGCTGGGCGAGGTGGCCGGCGTCGGTGCCCGCAAGCTGGAAACCTACGGCGACATCGTGCTGAAACTGGTGGCCGACGAGCCGCTGGATGACTGAACACGCCGCATCCCATCCCGGGCACATGCGCGGTGATCGACACGCCGCCGGATGACCGGACACATCGCACCACGCACGCGTCCCCTGTCCGTGGCCTGTCATGCCCGTGGCAGGCGCCTCCCGGTGATGGGCAGCGCAACCTGGGCGGGTATGCGGTGTTGCCGGCCTTCAAACCGGAATCATCACCCCGGCCGGCAGCAATCCCTCTTCCTCGCGTCCGGCCAGCACATCCTCCAGCGGCCGGATGCCCGACACCGCGCTGCCCTGCACCAGATCGATGCCCAGCTCCTTGAGCGGCCGCAGGTCCAGCGGGTTGTTCACCTGGTCGATCAGACACTCGATGCCCAGCGACTCGCACAGCGCCCGCAGCGCCGTGACCCTCGCGCTGCGCGTGCGCATTCGTGCCCAGTTCGGCAAAGCGCCGGCCATCGAGCCGCACATGGTGCAGCGGCAGCTGGGCCAGCACATGCAGCGGAATCTGGTCTCGAGGCCAGGTCCGTCAGGTCCACACCCGACTGCACCGACATCAGCCGCAGATCCTTCAGGAACGCCTGCGCCCCTTCCGGATCGAACAGCAGCGCCTGGGACGACAGCTCGATGCACAGCCGGCTGTTGATGGCCGCATTGCGCGCATCCCCTGCGCCCAGCAGCCGGATCAGGTTGCCCGTGAAGCTCGGCTCTGCCAGCGACAGCGGCCCCAGCCGAAAAATCACCACCCGTCGGCGGGCAGCGCATGCGTCTGCGTGTTGAGCGCATGCAGAATCTGCGTGAGCAGCAGCCGGTCCAGCGCCCCCGAGGCGCCCTGTGCGGACGCCGCCTGCTGCAGCCGGGTCAGCGGCAGCAGCTGCCCGTGCCCGCCCAGCAGACGCGGCAGTACCGTCACCGAGCGCATCGGCACATCCGTGCGCAGCGACGTGATCGCCTGCGCGTGCAGCCGGATCTGTGCCTCCGGCAGCTTCTGCCGCAGCTGGTGCCCGAACTGGCGCGACGCATCCGCATCGGCCAGTGCCGGACTGTCGGCCATCACCGCATACGGATGCGGTGCGCCTTCCGCCCGCGACAGCTCGCAGGCCCAGCCGGGCCGACTCGATCAGCCGCTCGGCATTCAGTCCGCTCACTGCCCCACCGCCCCCGATGGATGCGGTCAGCGGAATCGACATCCCCTGATACTCCACCGGCGTGCGGCACAGCAGATCCAGCAGCAGCGTGGCCTGCGAACGTGTCAGCGTCAGCTCGTTGCCCGGCAGTACCAGCAGGAACTGGTCGCTGCGCACCCGGCCCACTGCGGCGGGGGCCGACACCCTGGCGGTTCAGATGCTCGGCCACCGTCTTCAGCACCGCATCACCCGCCGCACGGCCGAACATCCGGTTGATGCTGGAAAACCGCTGGATGTCCACGTACACGCAGCTCAGCGGACTGCTGCTGCGCAGCTGGCCCAGATGGCGGTTCAGCATCCGGCGCAGGCCCATCAGGTTGGGCAGCCCCGTCAGCTCGTCGCGCTCGGCAATCTCCTGGAAGGTGGCCGCCCGCCGGGCATCGCCGTCACCTCGTGCATGCCCACCTCGAAGCCGTCGGCCTCGCGCATGCCCGCTTCCACCACCCACACCCGCTCCTGGCCCCCGCGTGACAGCGTCAGCTCGCTGTGATGATGGCCATGCTTTTTCAGGTCGGCCACCAGCTGGGTCGTGACCGACTCACCCAGCAGCGCCTGCACCGGTGGCACCGGCTGCCCTGGCCAGATCGCCCCGAACGCATCGGCCGCCCGCTGGTTCCAGCGCTGCAGCGTGCCGTCGGCATTCACCGTCATCAGCGCCACCGGCGACGTGTTGTAGATGCGGTGCAGCTGGCGGGCCGCCGTATCCATCTGCGCAAACTCACCCTTCAGGCGGATTTCGCGAGAGGCGGCCTGACGGAAGAAGCCGGCGATCCACACCATCAGGCCCGTGCCCGTCATCACCTGCAGCGTGCTGGGCGACAGGATCGTCAGCCCCCACGTACGCTGCATGAAACCGAATTCCAGCACCGTCCCGCACAGCAGCGCCCCCAGCACCCCCAGCCGGCTCTCCAGCCCCGGAAAGCGCTTGAGCGTCACTGCCACCTCCACCAGCAGCGTGGCCACCAGCAGAATCGATACGCCGCCGCCGAAACAGTGTGCGTAGATTTGCGGCACGAACGGAAAAGATCGCCACCACCGCCACGCAGAATGGCGGCACATACCTCAGCAGCACCCCGTATTCCTCGCGGGCCGGCAGCCCCTCCGTGTGCGGATTGACGAACATCCAGTGCAGCAGCCCCACCACCGGAATCAGCGACAGCGACTGCAGCATCAGCACCGCCGTCTGCATCAGCCCGTCCGTGGCCAGATCGGTCGAGGCCTCGCGCTGCGCCAGAATCAGCAGCGCCAGCGTACAGAAACTGCAGGTCGTCAGCACCGCATGGCGGGACCACTGGGCCAGAGGTTTGAAGTTCAGACCGGCGACTTGCACGGTGGGAATCCCCATGAGGTGACAGAAAAGGAAAATGGACAGGGCAGCATGCGCCCGTCCCGTCAGGCCAGCCAGCCCCCGCCCGTGCTGCTGGGCGGCCGCGGACGATGGCCGGTCGACCGGTTCACCGCACCGCGCCGTCCGTCGGGCGAGAGGGCCACCAGGCTGCAGGCGATGAACGACCAGTCAACCGGCGCACGGCGCCTGGTAGGGCCAACCCTGTAGATTTCTGCATCATTTGGGCGCTTGCAGGCCAGGAAACGCGGTGATCGGGAACAGGGGCGGTAGCATCCCGAGCGGGGCGAATGAGTCCCTGATACGCTCTGAACCGGGCAGCACCCCGGTGCCTGTTCATATTTCCGTTAACCGACCGCTTCACGGATACAGCCAGCCCGCGAAGACCTGCACACCTGCAGACCGGTCGCTGACCTGTACCGAGGGGAGGGGGTTCGCATGGCCCAGACCGATGCCGCCAATGTTCCAAAAACCGCTGATCCTGCGGGACGATCACCGTACCGAAAGCGGCATCGAACCCGGCTGCTTTCTCACCGACTGGCTCAACGACCCCGCCGACCCGGACCTCTCCATCGCCTGCATCCGCGTCGTGCCCGGCGCCGAAACCCAGCTGCGCCGCTTCGAGAACATCCAGGAACGCTACGTCGTGCTCGAAGGGCAGGGGCGCATCGAACTGGTCGGCCCCAACCGCGCCTTCACCGAAGGCGACCACACCCTGTCCGCCCTCGAACCGGGCGATGTGGTGGGCATTCCGGCCGGCTACTCACGCCGCATCACCAACATCGGCCCCGTGGATCTGGTGTTCCTGCCATCTGCACCCCGCGCTTCCGCCCGGCAGCCTGCCCGACGCGCCACCGCTGCCTCCGGCGGCTGCGCCGCAAGCGGGGCCTGAGTGTGTTACCTGCAAGCGCCGCAACCGCTGTAATATCGCGGGTCTTCCGCTGAAGCGGCAGCTGGTCCGGCCTCCTCGCCGGCCGTCGCCCCCTGATGGTTTGCGTTGCCGTCCCGGGGGCGATCCCGCGCAGCACGACTACTCCTGCTCTGCCATGTCCCTGCACCTGATCTGCCAGAAACTGCTGCCCAAACAGGCCCTGACCCGTCTGGCCGGCGCCGGGGCACACCGCGAAGGTGGTGCACTCACCCAGTGGGCCATCCGCCGCTTCATCGACCACCACGGCGTGGCCATGCAGAGGCAGCCAACCCCGATCCGGCCGCCTACCGCACCTTCAACGACTTCTTCACCCGCGCCCTGCGCGACGGCGCCCGCCCCTGGCCGATGCCCCGCTCATCTGCCCCGTCGATGGCGCCGTCAGCCAGCTGGGGGACATCCACGCCGGCCGCATCTTCCAGGCCAAGGGGCACTCAGTACAGCGCCACAGCCCTGCTGGGTGGCGACGAAGCCCTGGCCAGCCACTTCACCGATGGCCGGTTTGCCACCATCTACCTCAGCCCGCGCGACTATCACCGCATCCACATGCCCTGTGCCGGGCAGCTGCGGCAGATGATCCACGTCCCCGGCGAACTCTATTCCGTCAGCCCCGCCACCGCCGCCGGCATACCCGGCCTCTTTGCCCGCAACGAACGCGTCGTCTGCCTGTTCGACGGCACCTTTGGCCCCTGGGCGCTGGTGCTGGTGGGGGCCACCATCGTCGGCAGCATGGCCACCGTCTGGCACGGCACCGTCAACCCGCCGCGGCCGGGCCGGATCCGGCGGTGGATGTATCCCGCAGGCCGTGCCGATGGCGGGGGTGATCATGCCATTGCCCCCGGTCAGGTGTGGACCTCGCCACCATCGGCCCCGTGCTGTACTCTGGCACCGTCACCAGCGAACATGAACCGGTCTGTCTCGAACAAGGTGCAGAGATGGGGCGCTTTCTGCTCGGCTCCACCGTGGTGATGCTGTTCCCGCAGGGGCGCACACTCACCACCGCCTGGCAGCCCGGCCAGCGCGTGCGGCTGGGGTGAGGCGATGAGTGCCTGATCGTACCCCCGATGCTCCGGTCTGACTCTGCCTGTTGGCGTCGTGTCTGGGGGAGTGTGCCGGAGGCAGGGCCTCCGAAGGCTGGAGGGCCTGGTGGGGGTTGTGTGATAACGTCAGCCGTTTCGGCCCTTTCAGGCTCCTTCGACCCTTTCCGACCTTCAGGACTTCAGGAAACCCCCGCCATGGCAGACACCATCACCATCTATCACAACCCCCGCTGCAGCACCTCCCGCAAGGTGCTGGACGCCATTCGCGCGTCCGGCCACGAGCCGGTGGTGGTGGACTACCTGAAGACCGGCTGGCAGCGTGACCAGCTGCAGGCCCTGCTGAAGAAGGCCGGTCTCACCCCCCGCGACGTGCTGCGCACCAAACAGGAAGAGGCCAAAGCCCTGCTGGCCCGCAACGCCAGTGATGCCGAGATTTTTCGAGGCCATGCTGACGCTGCCCGTGCTGGTCGAACGCCCGCTGGTCGAAACCCCGAAGGGCGTGCGGCTGGTCCGCCCCATCGAAAAAGCTGGACGAGATTCTGTGATGGGGCCGTGGCAGGCTGCCTTCAACCGAATTCGCCTGACGCAGGGGCTGATCCAATGGCTGCAGACGGGCAGACAGGCAGACAGGCAGACAGGCAGACAGGCAGACAGGCCGCTGGTTTGCACACCATGAGGGGCGGCCTGGCGCCATCCCGGGCACCCCGGGGCGATGTCCTGGCTCCCTCGGGCATCCGTTGGGCGGAATCAGGGCGCTGCGCGTCCTGCGCAGTCGTCAGCCGGCGCGTCAGCGCATTCAGCAGTACCCCGTAGGCCGGCACGAACATCAGGATGCAGATGGTCAGCTTGAACAGATAGTCCACCAGCGCAATGTGTGGCCAGTTCTCTGCCATGAACGGATCCACACTGGCGTAGAAGGCAATCGAGAAGAACAGCACCGTATCGAGTGCATTGCCCACGAACATCGACGCCGTGGGCGCCGGCCACCACGCCCGCAGGCCTCGCAGCCGGTTGAACACGAAGATGTCCATCACCTGCCCGAATGCATAGGCCGCAAAACTGGCCAGCGCAATGCGGAACACGAACAGGTCGAACGAGGCCAGCGCCCCCACCCCGTCCACGCCCCGTCGTGGAACAGCACCGAAATCACGTACGAGAGCAGCAGCGCCGGAAACATCACGAAGAAGATGATCCGCCGTGCCAGCCGCTGCCCGAAGATCCGCACCGTCAGGTCCGTGGCCAGAAAGATGAACGGAAAGCTGAGCGCCCCCAGGTGGAGTGCACCACGAACCCGCTGGGCAGCGTGAACGAAAACGAAACTGCACCAGATAGTTGCTCGACGCGATGACCAGGATGTGAAAGGCCACCAGCCAGCGCAACGCCCGCAGCTGCTGGGCGTCGGTGAAGTGAAAGGACGGGAGAGACTGAGCCATGGGAGGACGGCGGCTACCGCGCCGGGACAGGGGAGACGGGACGGTAGTATGCCGGGGACGGGCCGGTGGAATAGCCCAGCCGTGAAAATGCAAAGCCCTTTGCACACGTTTGCGAGCGCTTTGAACGCCTGGCCGGGATGAGCCAGAAGGCGCCATGGGGTGGCAAACGGCAATGTGCTGGATTGCCCGGGCATGCGGATCAAAGTGCCGCAGGGTTTTTGCAGTGACCCCAACAAAAAAACAGGCGAAACGCTGTCATGGCCCGGACAATCCAACACACTTGATCTACTGCTGGTCGTGGAAGAACAGCCGCTCCCGCGCCAGCTCCTCGAAGCGCGTACCCGGCTTGCCGTAGTTGGCAAACGGATGGATGGCAATGCCCCCGCGCGGCGTGAACTCGCCGAACACCTCGATGTACTTCGGGTCCATCAGCGCAATCAGGTCTTTCATGATGATGTTGATGCAGTCCTCATGGAAGTCGCCGTGGTTGCGGAAGCTGAACAGGTACAGCTTGAGCGACTTTGCTCTCCACCATCTTCTGCGCCGGGATGTAGCGGATGATGATGGTGAAAGAAGTCCGGCTGCCCGGTGATCGGGCACAGACTGGTGAACTCGGGCAGACGAACTTCACGAAGTAGTCGTTGTCCGGGTGCTTGTTGTCGAAGGCTTCGAGCACGTCGGGGGCGTAGTCGGCGCGGTACTCGGTGCCCTGGCTGCCAGGGTGGGAAATGCCGTGGAGTTCAGATGGCTCTCGCATGTTGAATGAGCATGAGTTGTCGTCCCGGCAAGTGTAGGCCGACGCAGGAGAGGCGCCAAGCGGTCGGAGGTGCAGACAGTTTTGTCAGTCGGCCTGGATGCTCAAGGCGCTTTGACGTGGCACTGGGCGCTCCCGGGCCTGTCGTGCGATCATGTGAGCGCTTTCCCATGTCCCTGTTCCAGCCACCCGGAGCTTCCATGCTGACCCGTCTGGAAGTCGACGGCTTCAAGACCTTCGAAGGTCTGAAGGTCGATTTCATGCCCTTCACGGCCATCCTTGGCAGCAACGCAGCAGGCAAGAGCAACCTGTTCGATGTGATCCAGCTGCTGTCACAGCTGGCTACCCGGGATGTGGCCGAGGCAGTCAGCAGATGCGGGGCGAGCCGCTGGAACTGTTCCGGCAAACGACCACGGGGCGTTGCCGGCGAGATCACCATCGCGGCGGAGGTGCTGGTCGATCCGGTTGTGCGCGATCCGTGGGGCAGCGAGGTCGAGCTGACCCACACCCGCATCCGTTACGAGGTGGTGCTGGAGCGGCGCGAGGTTCGGCCTGGTATCGAGCGCATTCTGGTAGTGCGGGAGGCTGCCTTTCCCATCATGCGCAAGGATGATCAATGGGCGCTGGCGCAGCAGCCCTCTGCGGCCTTCAGGTCCACGTACCTCAAGTATGCGCGGCAGAAACCATGGCTGACCACGGAGGCGGGTTCCGACCGGGAGGGGCCGTTTTCAATGTGCACCAGGACGGCAAGCAGGGCCGCAACCGCCCGGCCAGCGCGGCCGAGGCCACGGTGCTCTACAGCATCACCAACGCCGAGTTTCCGCACCTGTTCGCCCTGCGTGAGGAAATGCGCCACTGGCGGCTGCCAGCTGGACCCGACGCTGCTGCGCAAGCCGGTGCCGGTGGCCGCTTCCGACGAGCTGGAGCCGGATGGTTCGAATCTTGCGGCGGTTCTCGCTCGCCTGAAAGCCGAGACTGCCTCCGAGGTGCAGCCACGTGGCGTGCTGGACGACATTGCGGTGGACCTCAACAATCTGATCCCTGGCATTCGCAAACTGGACGCCGACCCGCACGATGCCAGCCGCGAATACCGTGTCGAGCTGACCATGCGCGACGGGCTGCCCTTCAGTTCCCGCGTGCTGTCCGACGGAACACTGCGGGTTCTGGCCTTGCTGACCCTGCTGCACGACCCCTGCGCACAGGGGGCTGATCTGCTTCGAAGAGCCAGAAAACGGTGTACATCCCGGGCGGGTGAAGCTGCTCGTTCGGCAACTGGGCAACATGGTGACCGATCCGCACGGCCATGAGGAGGGGCAGGGGGTCATGCCGCTCAGCCAGTTCTTCCTGAACAGCCACTCGCCGGTGGTGCTGTCTGCCCTGCTGGAACGCGCCGAACAGGGCGAACTCCAGGTGCGCGAAGGGGCTGTCATGTTTGCCGATATGGCGACGGTGGTGGACCCAGTGCGGCAGGAGCGCCGCCGCCGTACCCGGCTGCGCGCTGTCGGGTCTGGGGTGCAGGGAATGCTGTTTGGTGACAGACCCGAAGCGGTACGGTATGTATCCGGGCTGGAAATTCAGGCCATGCACAAGCCAGCCGAAATCCTTCCAGCTGCTCGAAGCTGAACTGCGCCAGGCGCTCCGGGAGCTGAAAATCATCCGGGGTAGGTGATTTTGCTGGGGGGCCTTCCCGCCTGTGGTGAAAATCAACCCCAGCCCGATGCACGGGTTCACACACCCGACGCCCTGTTCCAGCTTTTTCCGGCTGTTGTACCAGCCGCCACCCAGCTCCCGTCACTTCCTGTTCATCTGCCCGCCATGGTGGGCAGGGGCCTCTCTTGCCAGAGTGTGGCTTCCTGACGCGAGCCGTGCGTCAGGGCTGTCCACCCTGCCGACGCTTTTGCCCCGTCCGCCCGTCCATGGTCCGTTCGATCTCCCGTTCCCTTCGCCGTGCCAGCCTGCTGCTGGCGGCTGCCCTGCTGGCCGCGTGTGGTGATGGCGAAGCCGAGGGCGTGGCGCAGGATATCCTGCACGATGGTGTCGGGCAGGCGGTGGCGGCCTTCCTGTCCGTGATGGTGGGGGATGATGAACAGGATGTTCATGCCGGTGACGATGTCGCCCCGAGGCGAAATGTGCGGGCCGGTGATGGTGCCTCTCCGCGGCAGGGTGCTCACGCCGGCGAGGATACCTTTCTGCGTCAGGACACTCATGCTGATGGAAGGGGCGCTTTTTCGGGCGTATTCCGCCGTCCGGCCCCGCGTCGTTCCCCGGCCCCGGGCATGACTCGATGCCTGCCGGGCATGCAGCCGGTCCCCTGCGTCAGCCGGTCAAGGGGCCGAGTTTGCCGAGGTGGTGCGCATCGATCTGGAATGGCGCGGGCTGCCGGTCAATCTGGACCGGGAGCGCATCACGGTACAGAAGGGGGCGGAGTTCATCGGCGGGCTGCTGGTGCGTGATGGCGAGCTGCGTTTCTACACCCTCAACGACCCCGGTCATCTGGTGGACGTGGAGTTTCTCATCCGTCTGCCCGGCCGGGAGGTGATCCTGCCGGTCAAGATCGATTCGCTGCGTGCCGCGGAAGGCGCCGTGGTGGCATGGGCCGATGCCGTGCCGTCAGCGGATGCTGGCCTGCTGGCTGGTATCGCTCTTTCGGCCGGCGCAGTCCCGCCAGCTGGTGCAGCCCCGTCGGCTGGTGCAGCTTCGTCAGCCGGTATGGTCCCGTTGGCAGATGTTGTGACGCCGCCCAGTGTTGTACCGCCGGCCGTGGAGCGGGAATGGATGTGTCGGCCTCGTGGGCGGGGGGCATCCGGCGGGTGTCCACGGGCGGAGAGGGGCTGACGGAGGCTTCCAGTCCGGGGGGCTGATGTTGGGGCTGGCCCGCAGGCTGATGTCATTGGCAGCGGTGTGTCTGCGCGGGATGAGGCAGGGCGACGCGCTGGCTTCACCGGTCACGCTGGCCGGTGCCTTCATCGGTGAGGACAGTCTGGGGGTGACCAGCCTGGCGGGGCGCAGGTGGCCATCACCGGGCCGTTCAACAACGTGCGTGTGGTGGCCACGGTGGATGCGCTGGGGCGTTTCTATGCGGGGGTCTGCCTGCCGGTTCCTACGATGTCACGCTGCTCGATACCCACCGCCCGAACTTCCTGACGGTGCTGCTGAAGGTGAACGAGGGCAGCACGCTGTGTCGATGAGCATTCCCTTCGAGGCCCGTTCGCGTGAGCGTTCCGTCGCCCGGACAGCCGAACCTTTTCGTGCCGACTGGCGCAACCAGACGCCGGTGATCCGGCAGGACGGGCAGGCGACGGGGCCGGTGGCTGCTGCAATGGTGCACGTTGCCGATTAGCGTGCTGCGGCGCCGCATGTCCGGATGGCCTCGTTCATCTCCTCGATGGAGACAACCCTGGCGGGTTTGCCGAACATGCCTTTCAGTGCGGTGACATCCCTGCGGGATGCACTGAGCAGGAACTGGCCGTTCTTGTCCTCGACAAAGATGAGCCGGTCACCAGCGCGCACGCCCATCGCCTGGAGAAGGTCGTCGGGAAGGGTGATCCGACCGTTCTGTGTGATGGTTGCTGTGATCATGGTTTCTCCCTGCTCGTCACTATAACGCCGGATGGCTTGGGAGCCCATCATCTGCCCCGGGCCAGTAGTCACCCACCCCCACCCCGGTAGAATCCTGCCACCATGACCACACAGACAAGACGAGGTGCGCCGCCGCGCACCTTTGCCATCATCTCCCACCCCGACGCGGGCAAGACAACCCTCACCGAGAAGCTGCTGCTGTACGCAGGGGGCCATCCAGATCGCGGGCAGCGTGAAGGCGCGCAAGGCGTCGCGTCATGCCACGTCCGACTGGATGGAGATCGAGAAGCAGCGTGGCATCTCGGTGGCCAGCTCGGTGATGCAGATGGAGTACCGCGACTGCGTCATCAACCTGCTGGACACGCCGGGCCACAGGACTTCTCCGAAGACACCTACCGGGTGCTGACGGCGGTGGATGCCGCGCTGATGGTGATCGACGCTGCCAACGGTGTCGAGCCGCAGACGCTGCGCCTGCTGGAGGTGTGCCGGGCGCGCAATACGCCCATCATCACGTTCATCAACAAGATGGACCGCGAGGTGCGCGAGCCGCTCGAAACCCTGGACGAAATCGAGAGCACGCTGGGCATGCCCACTGTGGCCTTCACCTGGCCGGTGGGGATGGGCGAGAATTTCGGCGGGGTGATCGATCTGCGCAAGGAGCAGATGCGCGTCTTCTGGGCCGGGCAGGACCGTGCTGGCGTGAAGACGACGAAATCCTGGCCGGCCTCGACAATGCCGAGGCACGCAAACGCTTCGGCATGTATTACGAGCAGGCGCAGGGCGAGATCGAGCTGGTGAGCGGCGCGTCCGAGCCATTCGACCGCGAGGCATTTCTGGCGGGCAAGCAGACGCCGGTATTCTTTGGTTCGGCCATCAACAATTTCGGTGTGCGCGAGGTACTGGATGCGCTGGTCGATCTGGCGCCGCCACCCGGTGCGCGGCCTGCGCTGCAGCGGGTGGTGGAGCCCACCGAGCCGAAGTTTTCCGGTGTGGTGTTCAAGATCCAGGCCAACATGGACCCGGCGCATCGCGACCGCATTGCCTTTCTGCGCATTTCTTCCGGGCGTTTCGAGCGCGGCATGAAGCTGAAGGTGGTGCGCAGTGGCAAGGAATTCCGCACGCAGAACGTCATGTCGTTCCTGTCGCAGCGGCGCGAGTTGGTGGAAGATGCCTGGCCGGGCGACATCATCGGCCTGCCCAACCACGGCGTGCTGCAGCTGGGCGATACGCTGACCGAAGGCGAAACCCTGCAGTTCACCGGGCTGCCGTTCTTTGCGCCGGAGCTGTTCCAGATCGTGGAGCTGGCCGACCCCATGAAGAGCAAGCAGCTGCGTACAGGGCTCACGCAGCTGGGTGAGGAGGGGGCCATTCAGGTATTCCGTCCGCAGCTGGGCGGTTCGCTGTTGCTGGGGGCCATTGGCCAGCTGCAGTTCAGGTGGTGGCCCACCGGCTCAGGACCGAGTATGGCGTGGAAACGCGCTTTCTGCCGGCACGCTACCAGATGGCCCGCTGGGTCACGTCGGACGATCCAAACGAGCTGAAGAAGTTCATCGATGCCAACGCCGCCCGCATTGCGTGGGATTCGGTGGAGGCACCGACGTTCATGGTCACCTATCGCAGCGACCTGAACGTGGCCGAGGAGCGCTGGCCCAAAATCCGCTTCCACGCCATGCGCGAGCATGCGGGACTGGTGTTCCAGTCGGCCTGACGGAAGCCCGTTTGTGGTTCGCTGTCGCTGGTCCGGCAGCGGGACCACGACAGCAGAGTCGATGCCTTGCGCGACTCTGGCACCAGGATGGTGGTATCGGCTCGTGTCCTGGCATTATCGACAGCGGGGCGGCTGTATCGGCCCCACCTTGCCATTGCCGTACGGTGGCATGGGGGTTTTGCCGGGGTGATTCAGGTGTTCGGGGTAAAACGGAAAAGAAGAGTGAGGATCCCCGGCCGTGAATATCCTGATCGCACTGCTTCCCGCCCTGTTCTGGGGCATCCTGCCGCTGGTGGTATCGCGTACCGGCGGTACGCCCAGCCAGCAGATCGTTGGTACCACGGTGGGTACGCTGCTGGTGTCGATCGTGGTGGCATTTTTCATGCCGCCGCAGCTGTCGGCCGCGGTGTTCGGTTATGCCTTCGTGTCGGGGGCCTGCTGGGCCTTCGGGCAGATGAACCAGTACCGCTCGTTCGGGCAGATCGGCGTGTCCAACGCCATGCCCATTTCTACCGGCATGCAGCTGGTGTCGACCTCGCTGGTGGGCGTGCTGGCCTTTGGCGAGTAGCCTTCGGCACAGGAAAAAGCTGGTGGGTTTTGCCGCCAGTGCACTGATCGTGCTGGGCATCTATCTCACTACCCGGCAGGAGGGGCCGGGCACAAGGGTGTGGACATGAAAGCGGGCGTGATCACGCTGCTGGTTTCCACGGTGGGCTATGTGGGCTATTCGTATTTTCCGCGGGTGGCCAACGTGAATGGGCAGGATGCCTTTCTGCCGCAGGCGGTGGGGATGGTGGTGTCGGCGCTGGTGATGTCGCTGCTGGTGCGTGACAGCCGTCCTTTCAGTCGCAAGACGGTGCAGAACCTGCTGGGCGGGTTCATTTTTGCGGCTGCAGCGCTGAGCTATCTGGTGTCTACCTACCGCAATGGCATTGCCACGGGCTTCACGCTGTCGCAGATGAACGTGGTGCTGGCCACGCTGGGCAGCATCTACATTCTGGGCGAGAAAAAGACGCCGAAAGAAATGCGCCATGTGCTGGCGGGTCTGGCGCTGAGTGGTCATCGGTGGGGGTGATGATCGGCCTGAACGCCTGAACGCCTGAACGCCTGAACGCCCGAACGCAGCAACGCCCGAACGCAGCAGCGCCCGAACGCAGCAACGCCCCGAACGCAGGAACGCACAACCGCCCGAATGCCCGGAGGGTTAGGGCGTCCGGCGCGTGAAGCCCCCGCGGCAGCTATTTTGCCGGCGCCGTCCGCTGCGTGCCGCGACCACGAAACAGCATCAGTCCGAGCCCGGAGGCCGACAGCGCCATGGCCAGCCACTGCTGCCAGCCCAGCGGTTCGTCCAGGGCGATGGCGCCCGAGAGCATGGCCACCATCGGAATCATGATGGGCGAGAGCGACACGAGTTTCGGGAGGGCAGCCAGCCGATCAGCAGGAACCACAGCAGGTTGCCGAACAGCATGGGGATCAGCATGATGTACGCCCTGGGTCAGCCACGAGGTGGCCGAGGGCATGAACCGGGCGTGATCGCCCAGCAGCAGGGCGCCGGCCACGATGGGCAGCGAGGCCAGAAAAAGCTGCCAGCCGGTAACCACCGATACGGGGTACGGGAATGGGGCAGTGCTTCATCAGCACGGTGGACAGCGCCCAGCCCGCCCCGGAAATCAGCCCGTAGAACATGCCCAGCGGGGCGTCGGCGTAGGCGGCAAAGGCGGGCACCATCAGCACCACGATGCCGGCTATGCCCAGCAGCAGCGCCAGTGTCTGGCGCAGCGAGAATTTTTCGCCAAACAGCAGCCACGACAGCAGCGCGCCCACAGTGGCATGGTGAAGCCCAGCAGGGCGGCCTGCCCGGACGGAATGAGGGTGGTGGCCAGCGTGGTGGCCACGTTCCACAGTGCCAGAAAGCCCCACGCCGAGCACAGCAGCATGGGCCAGTGCTGGCGCGGGATGCGCAGCGAATGTCCCTGTGCACGGGCGATGAGCAGCAGTGTGATGCCGGCCACCGGCATGGTCAGCGCGCGGAAGGTCCAGACCGACACCTCGCGCACCGCCAGTGAAAACAGCGGCCAGTTGGTGCCCCAGATGAACGTGAGCAGCACCATCAGCCAGGGGGCGTGACGGGCGAGCGGACTGGAGGCTGTGCTCATCGGAGCGCAGGGTGGCTCAGCCCTGGACCTCGTCGGCCGAGTAGGGCTGGGCGCCGCGCTTGATTTCTTCCATGTCGAGTTCGCGGATCTGGCGGATCAGGGTCGTCCAGTGCGCTCTTGGGCAGGGGCGCCGGCCTGCTGGAAGACGATGACGCGCTCGCGAAACACCATCAGCGTGGGGATGGAGCGGATGCCGAAATGACCGGCCAGGCTGTTTTCTTCGTCGGTATTGACCTTGGCGAAGACGATGTCGGGTGCTCCTCCGAGACGTTCTCGAAGACAGGCGCGAAACTCTTGCAGGGGGCCGCACCACGGGGCCCAGAAGTCGAGAATGACGATGTCGTTGTTGCTGATGGTGCTGTCGAAGTCGGCGGTTTTGAGTTCCCTTGACGGCCATGAGGGTTCCTGGTTGTGATGTTGCGGGATACGCCGGCGAAGTCGGTGTGCGCCCGAACCATGCAGTCCGTGGCGGCTTGCGTGCCTGCAGCCGCTGCCTGTGTGGGGCCTGCCTGCAGGCAGCCGTTCTGGCCCGCATGGCAGCCATGGATCGGCATGCGGGCAAGGACTCCGGCGGCGTCCGGTTCGTGGGCATTGTCGTTGATGCATCCGGACGCGGCAAGCCGTGTGGGTTTCAGAGCGTGTTCTGCGTGCCGGCATACGGCCGGCAGTCGTGGGAAGAGGGCGCTCCGTGAAAGGCCGCCTTCTATAATCGCAGGGTGTCTTGATGTGTTCGTGTGTGGTCGGGAGGTGGCATGCAGCCAGCATGTGGCAGGCGTCGGTGTTTGGCCCTGGTGGCGGGGCTGCTGGTGAGCGCCGGGGTTGCGCAGCCGGCATGGGCGCGCCCGGGGTTTCCGGCCAAGCATGCCCTATGCGCGGCCGATGTACCTGCGTGGCCGTCTGGTTTCCCGTGAAGACACGCTGCCCCTATGTGCGTCTGACGGTGGATGTGCCCCGCGACGGCACGCAGCCACCGCAGGACCGTGAATGGATGCGGCCGCTGGAAGATGCGGAGGCGCGTCCGACGCTGACGGCGCTGGTGCCGCTGGACCGCACGGGCCGCCTGACGCTGACGCTCGACTGGCGCCTCTCCCGGGCGCTGCTCGACGACACGTCGCTGCTGGCGGTGGGTGACGAGTTCGAGGCGGTGGTCTATCAGCGCACGTCGCAGGATGAATACCGCGGCGAACTGCTGGCCGTGCTGCTGCGGGGGCCGGAGACGAGGTGCTGGTCAATTCCCGTCCGGCCGCAGGCCGGCGCCCTGTGCCGGTACCGGCGGCCATACCGTCTGCGGGATCGGTATCGGCCACTGCCCCGGCGCCAGCAGGGAAGAAAGCTGCGGGCAAGGGCAAGGCCGCAAAAAGGCCCGGCAGGGAAAAAGCCCTGCAGGGCAACGCGCCGTGCGCCGTAATACTTCGGGCAGGAATGCGCCGCAGGCGCGAAGCATTGACGCGGACCACGCTGTCTGACGGCTCCATCGTGATAGCTGCCATCGGCGCAAAGCACGGATCGCATGCCTTGGGGGCCTCTACAAAAGTCCTGTGGCACTTTGGCCTCCATGATCGTGCGATCCAGCGCGTTGTCATTTGCCGCTAGTAGCCCTGACATTGCCGACAGGGCGCCTTCTGGCTCATCCCGATCCTGGGTCCAAAGCGCTCGCAGACTTTTGTATGCCTGAAGCCATTGGGTACCCGGCGCCTGTGGCCTTTGTCCGGCGCGCTCCCACAGGGGCGTACGGAGACGTATGAATCCATGCACACCTGGCCTGCAGCGTTGCACGGCCTACCCATTTTTTGTGGCCGTCGGTCGGCCCATGCCGGGGAAATGCCGCGGTGGCGCTGGATTTGCCGGGCCGTTGCAGGGGACCATAGGGGCTCTTTGCGTTCTGGACGGGTGGGTGCCGGATGGCGCGTGTCACGAACTCATTCGGCTATGCGTGGCCCCGAAGTCCCCGCGCAGGTCCCGAGTGAGTCCATGACATGTTCCAGGGTGGCGGGGCCTGTCCCTCTCCCTCATGCCATTTTCTGCTGATTTTCTGCGGGGACCTGCCGTGGGTACCGCGCTGCTGGCACTGGCCGGCGCCTCCCCTTGCCAGCTGCATGCGGAGCAGGCCGCGCCCGGACGCGTGACCGGCTCCGTATCCGGTGTCATGCGCGATGATGTTCACGGTGCTGGTGCTGGTGCTGGTGCTGGTGCCGCTGTCGCCCGGTCTTCCGGTCAGGATGCGCTGCCATCACTTCAGGGCGCTTCGCAGCCGGGCCGCACGGACGCCCGTGCGCTGTCCCATCGCTACCGTCTGCCCGTGTGGGAGCTGGGGCTGGGGCTGTCGGCCATCACGCTGCCCGATTATCGCGGGTCGGACCGGCAGCGCCAGTATCTGCTGCCTTTTCCGGTTTTTGTCTACCGTTCGCCGCATCTGCGGGTGGACCGGGGCGGAATCCGTGCCGATCTGTGGGACAGCGACCGCTACGAGCTGGATGTGAGCGTGGCCGCCTCGCCGCCGGTGCGTCGCACCACGACGGGGATTCGCGCGGGCATGCCACGGCTGAAGCCGCTGTTCGAGATCGGGCCGCGCCTGCAGGTGCATCTGTGGCGGGATGCGCAGGCAAAGCAGGAGCTGCGGCTGGAGCTGCCGCTGCGCTACGCCATGCCGCTGGGCCGTCTGCAGAACCGGGGCTGGGTGTTCAGCCCCAGCCTGAACTGGCGGGTGAACGATGTGGCGGGGCTGTCGGGCTGGAATTTTTGCTGCCTGGGCCGGGCCGGTGTTTGCCACGCGCACCTGGCACCATTATTACTATGCGGTCGAGCCACAGTATGCGCGCAGCTGGCGGCCAGCCTATGCGCCGAAAGGCGGCTACAGCGGAATGGACATGACGCTGTCACTGAACAAGCGCTATCCGTCGGCCTGGGTGGCCGGCTTCGTGCGGGCCAGCAACCTGAACGGTGCCACGATTGCCAGCTCACCGCTGGTGCGCCGCCGCACAGAATGTGACAGCCGGTGTGGTGGTGGGCTGGCTGTTCGCCCGCTCGCAGGAAGAGGTGCAGCAGACGGAATAGCGCCGCTGCCGGCCCGGGCAGCGTGTGCAGGCAAGCAGGGGGCGTGCGTGGGTGGGGACGCGTGTGCACAAAATGTACGCCCTTCGTCGGCAGAACAGTTGGAGCTGCGTACAGCACGGTTGGGCGTGCATGTTTGGGCACACGCCCGGCTGGGCGGGGCGTTGTGCGCCCGCGGGACTCAGGACGCGCGCGGGGCGTCGCCGCCGGTCATGCCGGTACGACGACGGAAGGTCTGTGCGGCGTGATGCAGCCGGTCACGCAGCAGCATCGGCAGGGTGGGCATGCTGGTGCCGGCGGGGCGTACTGCTTCCGGCGTGGCCAGCAGGCGCGACATGTCGACGGCGGGCCGTACGCTCATCAGGTTGATGGCCTGCTGCTGTCGCAGCTGGGCGCGCAGGCGGGTCAGCTCGCGTTCGCTCTCGGCCCACGAGCGCCGGGTTTCCTGCAGTACGGCCTCGAGGGCCTGCACGCTGGCCTGCAGGCTCACCCGGCGGGTTTCGCCCTGCAGGTGGGCTTCGCGCCACCGGCTGAGATCGGCTTCGTAGTTGCGCAGCAGGCGGGCCTTTTCGCGGCTGTTGCGCAGCTCCAGGGCCAGACGCTGCTTGAGTGCATGCACCTCGAAGGCATGGCGGTCGAAAGCCGAGGTTGGGCTGGTGCCCCGGGGGACGCCAGCATCTGCAGGCGCTGCGGTGGTCGCGTGGGGGTGGGCCGCGCTGTTTGCGCTGGCCACGTGGTGCGCGGAGGCGGCGCCGTGCATGGAGGTGGTGCTGTGCGCATGGCCGGAGGCCCCTCTCTGCCGGGGAAGGTGTGGACGGCGTGTCTCCACCCGCGGCGTGATACGTGGATTCGGTATGTGCCGAACCGGTGGCCGGATGTGGGGCGGATGTGGCACGCCCCTGCTCCTGCACCGCCTGGGCGGCCTGCGTGGCCAGCAGGGCCCGGCGCATCTGCGAGGCCTGGCCGGCAACCCGGAGTGTCTGGGCCAGATTGCTGATGGCGGCGGTGGTGTGCCGCATGCTTTCGTTCAGTTCGGCGTAGGGAAGCTTCGGCCGAGGCGGAGATGCGCGTCAGCGGGCCGCGAGGGTCATGCTCATCCTGCAGGAAGGCATTGGCCGGGGCCGCGGGCACCCTGCTGCGTCGGAGCGCCGTCGGCACGCCCGTCCGGGGCGGCATGGAATGCGGTGTCGTCCGGCCGGTGGGAGGGCGGCGGAGCCTGCGTGCCCTGTGCCGCCTGAGCCGTCTGTGCGGCCTGGGCCTGGCAGGGCGGCGCGGGCGCGCTGTTCGGCGTGCCGGATGTTGGCGCGGATGGCTGCGCGACGGGCCAGATCGGCCGTGGTGAGAGTGTGCCCCGTCGATGACCCTTCGGGCACTTCATCCTGCAGCGCCATGATGGAGGTGTAGCCGGTGACCGACGGTGGGCTGGTGATGGTGGTGGTGTGGGTGCCTGTCAGGCTGTCGGGCATCTGCGAGGCTGGCGCGGATGGGGCTGTCAGCGGGGTTTGGGGGCTGCATCGGCAGGAGCCTGCTGGCATGCTGCATGCGGTAATTCTGCATGCACGGCAGGGGATGCCATGGCAGGCGCTGCAGCAGCGGCCGTGAGGGTGGGGGCGGTTGCCGGTACTGCTGCTGTGTCAGGTTGGGGGGCTGTGCGTCTGGGGGTTCGTGCTGGGTGTGCACGACGTGCTGGGCATCAGGTGTCCGGCTTTTCGCCCGTGACGGGTTGTGTTTCGTGCGCCGGTTTTTCGTGTGGGGCGTTCGTGACGGGCTGTGTACCGTGCGCCCGGTTTTCGTTGGGCGTATCTGCGGTGGGCTGTGCCCGGTGTTTCCGGTTTTCGTGAGAGGCGTCCGCGGAGGACTGTGTCCCATGTGTCCGGGTTCCGTGAGGGATGTCCGCAGTGGGCTGTGCACCCTGTATCCGGGTTTTGTGCGGCGCGTCCGTGATGGGTTGCGCACCGTGTTTCCCGTGGTGCGCGGCAGGCTGGGCGTCGTGTGTCAGGGCTTCCTGCCGGGCGCGCGCAACGTGTTGCGCCAGCCGGGGCCTTGAGGGGCCTCGATGCTGCGGGCCTGCTGGGCCAGTTTGTTGGCCTGCTCCAGGGCCATGTCTTCGGCCAGCAGACGGCTTTCTTCCATGTCGGCCCACTGTTCGCGGTTGCGCGCTTCGATCAGGCGTGACACGGCATGGTTGCGCCGTGCGGCCTGGATCAGCCAGGCCAGTGCAAAGCCCAGCAGCAGGACAAGCGCCAGCACCACGCCATAGGCGGTGCGTTCGGCGATTTCCGAAAGGTTCAGCGGGAGATGGGCCAGGATATTCGACAAAGCCATTCCGTCCAGAGGTTGAGTTCTGGTGTGCCGTGTGTTGCGATTTGCCGACGTTTGCCAGCAAAAAGACAGTACGGACGTTCGCTTCTTCGATAGTTTGCCAAATTTCGACATCAATTCGCGTTTATGCGTAACGTAACGACGCAAAACGCAGCAAAAATGCAACGATAATCAGAATAATGTGGTGGCTTTTAACTGTCCCTGACGGGGCTTTGGGGCCGTTTTCAGGGGTTTGTGTTGCTTTGGGGAAACGCGCAAAACCAGTTTTGTTCTCGAACTGGTTTGTCAGTGATTCTGAATTAGCGAATTCAAAAAGGCTGTATCGGTGTCTCTGTTCTTCCGGTGCGTCGCGGTTGTGGCGCAGACCCTGTGCATGCCATGGAGGCGTTCGCACTGCGTGCCTTGGGGTGGAATCTGGCCTGCCCCTCATGTCGCCTTTTGGGTGGAACCAGGCCAGCCCCTCCTGTCTCAGGGGGCCTTCGCCTCGCGTGCTCCCTTTGGGCCTCCGGGTGTGAACGGCGGCCTCAGAGAACAGCCACGGCCACCGTGACGCGATTGCGGCCCGGCGCCCTTCGAGGCGTAGAGCGCCCGGTCGCTGACGTTGATCAGGCCGTCCGGGTCGGAGGCGTGTTCCGGGTAGGCGGCCACGCCGATGGATACGCTGACCGGGGTGCCGCCCACCACTTCCACGCGCTCGTTGACGCGCCGGCGGATCTCGTCGGCGCGGCGCTTAACGGAGGTGCCGTTCAGGCCCGGCATGAGGATCAGAAACTCCTCGCCACCCCAGCGGCAGACGATGTCGCCCGCCCGGCGCTCTGGGTGAGCACTTCCGACACCTGTCGCAGCACGCGGTCGCCGGCCTCGTGGCCGTAGCGGTCGTTCAGGCGCTTGAAGTGGTCGATGTCCACCATCTGCGGGGCCAGCGGCGGCGGGCACGGCTGGCGCGCTCGAATTCGATGGCCAGCTGCCCGTTGAAGTAGCGGCGGTTGAACAGGTTGGTGAGCGGATCGCGCAGCGAGGCCTGTTCCAGCGTCTGGCGCAGCGTGAGGTTGGCTATGAACTGCGCCACGTTGCTGGCAAAGAGACGCTGGATCTTCTGGTTGGCGGCGGTGCGCTCGGCGTTGTCGCCCAGGAAGGGCTGGTCGCTGCGCAGGCAGATCAGACCGGTGGCCTGGCCGTTGGCGAACATCGGCATGCAGCAGCTGTGGCGGTTGGGGCCGATGCTCAGGTGATGGCAGCGCAGGCCGATCTGGTTTTCGTTGTGATAGGCCTGGTTCTGGCGCAGGCCCCAGCAGTCGTTCAGGTGCAGGGTCTCGGCGGTTTCGTTCTGCAGGCCCCAGGGCCCAGCAGGCGAAAGCGCGCCTGGCCCGGTTCGATGATGTAGATGGAGCCGGAATCGGCATGGAAAGAGCCGGGTGGCGAATTCGCCCGCCACCCGCGCAGCCTCGTTGGGGGTGGGGCAGGACTGCAGCATGTCGCTCAGGTCCTGCAGGATGCCGTAGGCGCGGGACTGGGCGCGGGTGGCTTCCAGCATGGTGGCCAGCTGGTTGGCCGTCTCGCGGTAGGCCAGCGTGCGGCCCTGGACCTGCTGCTGCAGTTCGGCGGCCACCTTGCGCAGCTCGTCCTGCACCTTCATCTGGTCGCTCAGGTCGGTGATCACCGACAGGCTGCTGCCCGTGGCGCTGCCCAGGGTCGTGGGGGTGCTGGAGATCTGCACGGCCACCAGTGTGCCGTCGGGACGCAGCAGGTGGCACAGGGTGCGCACGGCCTCGCCGCGCTGCTGGCGCTGCAGCAGGGTGATGATGTCCGGGCGCTCGGCCTCGGGCACCATCTCCAGCAGGGCGCGGCCCTTCACCTGTTCGGGGGTGGTGCCCAGCATGTCGGCCAGGTGCGGGTTGGCAAAGCTGATGCGGCCGATGCGGTCGACGATCCAGATGCCTTCGGACGCCGTGTCCATCAGCAGCGCGGTAGTGGGCCTCCGACAGGGCGATGACTTCGTTGGCCTGGCGGATGCGCGCGAGTTCTTCGGTGAGCTGCTGGTTCTTCTTCTCCAGCAGGGGTGCGCGAGGGCAGGGACGCCAGCTGCCGGCCGGCCGGGACCAGCCAGCCCAGGATGAGGGCGGCGGTGAGCAGGGCGCAGCTGCGCAGCGGCCACACCATGCCCTGACGCAGCGGATCGGTGATCAGCGCGAGGCTCTCTGCCAGAAAGCTTGCACAGGTGACGCCCACCAGCGCCGTGAGCCACCACAGGTTCTGCCGTCCGGGCTGGCGCGGCTGCTGGAGGCTGAAGCGGACCAGCATGAAGGTGGCGATGAACAGGGTCAGGGCAGAACAGCAGGCTGACCCCGATGGCAAAGACCAGGGAGCGTATGGGCAGAGATGGTGTGCATACCGATACTCTATCGAACCCGGGCGTTCCGGCAGGAGGAGCCGTCCGTCCGGCAGACGACCGGTGGCCGGCATGTGGCAGACGGCGGCCGCCGGCCGCACAACGGTCCGTCCCGCCGGCCCGCTGTGTCTCATTCAGACAACACCTGCAGCGCCTGCTGCAACATACGCAGCCGCTTTGTTGCAAATGGTTATAAATTGTAACTTCGTCAAGGCATTCCGTCAGAGGGCGGAAAGTGTCGGTCTGGCAGTCACTGTGGGTGGCTGATGCAGCTGCAAGGCAGCCGCTGGAGGGCGCTGACTCGTGAAATGTCCGGCCGGCAGGGTAGCCTGCGGGTCAGGGCCCTGCCGGGCGTGGCAGCCGACGGACGTGCACCTGGTGCGTCGCGGTGTCCGGGTCTGGGGCCGCACTGGCCTGCCAGGCGGTGCAGCGTTTTTGCAGCAGCCCTACAGGGGCCGGCGCAGGTGGCCGGCCTGCCGTTTTCCCGGTCTGCCGGCGATGAGGCTCAGGCCGGGTTGGCGATGTTTCAGCGACGCGGCCAGGCCGGGCTGGCGATAGCTTTCAGGCCGGATTGGCGATGTACCAGGGCAGGGCCTCGCGCAGCCCTGTTCCAGCGTGTGGCTGGGCACGTAGCCCAGACGCTCGCGGCTGTAGCTGATGTCGGCCAGCGAGTGGCGCACATCGCCCGGACGGAAGTCCTGGAAAGACCGGGTCGGGCATGTTCAGTTCGGGCTTTTCTTCGTGCAGCAGGCGCTTGAGCAGGTCGGCCAGTTCGAGCAGCGTGGTGCGGAACAAGGCGGCCACGTTGAAGACATCGGTGGTGCCGGCCGGGGCTTCGGCCAGGGTCAGGGCGGCCCGGATGTTGGCCTGCACCACATTGTCGATGAAGCAGAAGTCGCGGCTTGTCTGCCCATCTCCGTTGATCTTCACCGCTTCTTCGCGCAACAGGGCGGCCGTCCAGCGCGGAATGACGGCGGCATGAGGCGCCGTTCGGATCCTGCCGGGCACCGAACACGTTGAAGTAGCGCATGCCGGCGGTGCGCATGCCGTAGCTGCGGGGCATAGACGCCGGCAAAGAGTTCGTCGGCGGCCTTGGTGGCGGCGTAGGGGCGAGAGCACGTTGCCGACGGTGTCCTCCACCTTGGGCAGGCGGGGATGGTCGCCATACACCGAGCTGGACGAGGCGTAGACGAGACTTCACGCCGGCCAGGCGGGCGGCGTCGAGAATTTCCATGAAGCCGGTGACGTTGGCCGAACGAGCCAGCGGCGTGGCCATCGAGCGGGGCACCGAGCCCAGCGCAGCCTGGTGCAGCACGTAGTCGACACCCTCGACGATGCGGGTGCAGAAGTCGCGGTCTGAACGAGTGCCTTCCTCGAAGTGCAGGCCGTTCTGGCCGGCGGCGGGTGCTGGCCATGATGGCGTCGATGTTGGCCTGCTTGCCGGTCGAGAAGTCGTCGATGGCAATCACGTCCTGGCCGGCCAGTGCCAGGATTCTGCCAGGTGGGAGCGATGAAGCCGGCCGCGCCGGTCACGAGCCAGCGCGCCTTGCGCCCGGCCATCAGGGAAGAAACGTCCATGGGATGTGAAAAAGGTGTGATCTGGAAGGTGTTCGGGATGCCCTGCACGAGGCAGCCGGAGGGAGGCATACAGAGGTACCGGGCTCGCCGGCCGTGGCATGACTGCCGGTCGGGTGTGGCTGGCTGGTCGCTGTGCTCGCTGCTCAGGCCGGCGGGGCCGGTTGGCTGGCGGAGGGGTGCACCGTAGCGTGGACGGTACATGCGGGCCTTTAGAGATAAACGAGGACGGAAGTTCGTGTGAAAAATGTCCCTACAGCATTCTAATTCTCTGTACAGGGTTTCAAATTGTTGCGAGGATCAACAGTGGGGCGGGCATCACTTCTCACGCCTTCTGTCGCGGGTAGGTAAGCTGATGCACAGCCCATGTTTCGAGTCATTTGCACCCATGCCAACCTCTGCCTCGCCTCATTGCTGATTGCCTTCGTTGCCGCAGCTGGCGCCGTGCCGCTGCTGCGCGACCTCCTGCGCGGCAAGCCTGCCGTGCGTTCTGCCGGTGCCGTGCGCCATGGCCGCAGGGTGGCCGTGGCGGCGTTCTACTCCGATCCTCCTGGCCGGCCTCCGACCGGGGCCTCATCTTCAGGGGCGGCCTCGCTGGTGCTGGCGGGCCTGTGGCTGGAACCCCTGGTGGCGAAGCGTTCGACGCCACCGTGCGCCGCGTGTTCGAAATCGTCGGTACGGCTGTGGCGGCGGTCTTCCTGTTTGCCTGGCCTCGATCATGGCCGGGTCACCTGGTCGGTGGGCTTCATGATGCTCGCCGCCGTCAGCGTGCTGCTGCCCATCGCCGCCTCCACGCTCGACCGCCTGCCGAAGGCACGCCGGCGCTGCCGGCCGCCATGGTGAGTGGTCCAGCTGCTGCTGCTGATGTTCTTCGGCGCGGCCAATGCCGATGGCGGCTCCGCTACTCGCTGTATGAGGAATTTCGCCATCGTGGCGCTGCCGGTCATCGGTGCGCTGGTGGGCCGCCCTCATCTACCTGTCCAGCATGCCGTGGCGCGCGCATCCCGGCATTGCGGTGGGCGCGGGCGGTCTGCTGGCCCTGGGCTTCATGGTGTCGTGGGGCAGCCTGCGGCTGGGTTCCATCACCGCCGAGGTGCGCGGTGGTACCACGGCGCTGCTGTGGCTGGTGGCCGTGCCGGTGTTCGAGTTCGTGCGCGCGAGTGGCTGGCCGGGGCGGCCCGCGTGGCGGCGCTGCGCTGGCTGGATGGCTCGCCTGCGCTGCGTCGCCTGCTGCAGTCGGTGCGTACGGCCCATTACTCGCCGGTGGCGCTGGTCGGCATCCAGGCAGTGCTGGGTCTGGCGGGCATCGGCCTGTGCAAGCTGGAGGTGTCCGGCTATCTGCTGACGCTGGCCCTGTGCGGTGTGGCCGTGGCCTACATGGTGGTGCCGTACTCATCTCCTGGCGGCACCCGGTCGGGCTGATGCAGGGTCTGCCGCAGCATGGCGGATCATGCCTGAATCCGGCAGATGCCTGCCGGCCCCCGTTGCAGCCGGTTCGGGGGCGCCGGTGTTCTGCCGGCTTCAGGCCCGGCGGTGCTGCGCGTGGCGACCGCCGGGATGAGATGCGATGTTCCAGCCGCCTGCCGTCTGATTTCTCGCCGGGCTTCCCGACTGTCCACTCCCGACCGGTCTGCCCGATGCGGCAGACGCCCGCAACCGGTCATCTGGTCCATGCGCGCATTCATCCATTACCTCGCGAGTCCGCTTTTGCCGTGCTGCCGTCGTCGATGCCCTGGTGCTGGTGGGCTCGATGGTGCTGACACCAGATCCGCCTGCTCAGCGAGGACGGCCTGGTGTTCTCCACCCTGCAGGGGGTGCTGTTCGCCACGCTGATGATGCTGACCATGACGGCCTCTCGGGCTGTACAGCCGGCAGCAGGACAGACCCTTCCGGCAGGTGGTGCAGAAGGTCTTTGCGTCGTATCTGGTCACGCTGCTGGCGCTGTCGGTGGTGTTCTATGTGTTCCCCGACTCGAAGTGGGGCGTGGCGTGTTTGCCATTGCCTCGGTGTTCGGGCTGATGGGCATTCTGGTGGTGCGCTATGTGGCCTGCCGGACGGGCTTCCTGCATCGCCGTGGCCGCCGGGTGATGGTGATGGGCGAGGGCGAGGGAGGCCGACCGAGGTGCTGGCCATCCTGGCTAACCAGCCCCGCGCGCATCTGGTGGCAGGTGCCGGCCAGTGGCCGGGCGGCCGACGCCGCGCCGGACGAGAAACTGATCGATGTGGCGCGCCGGCACAAGGTTTCCCACATCGTGGTGGCTGCGCACGAGCGGCGTGGCGGACGCATCCCGCTGGACGAGCTGCTCGAATGCAAGCTGGCCGGCATCCAGGTGATGGACCTGCTGAGCTTCTACGAGCAGGAGCTGGGCCTCATCCGCCTGAGCTACCTGCGCACCGGCTGGCTGGTCTATGGCGACGGGTTTCTCGCAGGGCACGACCCGTGCCATCATCAAGCGGCTGTTCGACGTGTCGGTGGCTTCGTGCCTGCTGCTGCTGGCCTCGCCCGTGATGCTCATCACGGCGGTGGTGATCCTGCTGGAGACGGGGCGGCCCATCTTCTTCCGCCAGGAGCGCGTCTGTGCGCCGGGTGAGTCATTCGACATTCTCAAGTTCCGCTCGATGGTGCAGGGATGCCGAGAAGGACGGACCGCGCTGGGCCACCGTGGGGACGCCCGCATCACCCGGGTGGGACAGTTCATCCGTCTGACCCGGATCGACGAGCTGCCGCAGCTGATCAACGTGCTGCGCGGCGAGATGAGCTTCGTTGGCCCACGCCCGGAAGGCCATATTTTTGTCGAAAAAAACTGAATCAGCAGGGTACCATATTACGATATACGGCACTACGTGAGCCCGGGATCACCGGCTGGGCCCAGGTGCGTATGGATTATGGCGCTTCCGTGGAAGAGGCCATGGAGAAGCTCGAATACGATCTTTTTACGTCAAGAACCACTCTTTGTTTCTGGATTTCATGGTTTTATTTGAGACCATTCAGGTTGTCCTTCGGAAGAAGGGTGCGTTGACCTCACGTGTGGAAAGAATATGACAACGGTTGCAGTAGTCGGTTTGGGATATGTTGGCCTGCCTCTGGCCATCGAGTTTGAGTAAGTACTTCGATACGGTCGGCTTCGACGTCTCGAAAGCAAAGGTTGCCCGTCTGCAACAGCACAACGACGTGACCGGCGAGGTCGAGGCAGGGGCGATTTCGACCTGGCCACGAAGCTGAAGATCACGGACGACCCGAAAGAGATCGGCAAGGGCCGACATGGTGGTGGTGGCCGTCCCACCCCGATCGATTCGGCCCGCCTGCCGGACTTCACCCCGCTGGTCTCGGCCAGCAAGATCGTCGGCGCCAACATGAAGAAGGGCGCCACGGTCATCTACGAATCCACCGTGTACCCCGGTGCCACCGAGGATGTCTGCATCCCCGTGCTGGAAGAAACTCCGGCATGAGTGGAAGACCGACTTCAACGTCGGCTACTCGCCCGAGCGGATCAACCCGGGTGACAAGCGGCACCGTCGCCCTACATCGTCAAGGTCGTCTCCGGCGACACCGACGGGGAACACTCGAGAAGGTGGCGAAGCTGTACGAGCGCGTCATCACCGCCGGCGTGCACCGTGCCAGCAGCATCAAGGTGGCCGAGGCCGCCAAGGTGATCGAGAACACCCAGCGCGACCTGAACATCGCCCTGATGAACGAGCTGGCCATCGTGTTCGACCGCATCGGCATCGATACGCTGGAAGTGCTCAAGGCCGCCGGCTCGAGTGGAACTTCCTGCCGTTCCGCCCGGGTCTGGTGGGTGGCCACTGCATCGGCGTGGACCCGTACTACCTGACGCACAAGAGGCCCAGATGCTGGGCTATCACCCCGAGGTGATCCTGGCCGGCCGTCGCATCAACGACAACATGGGCCAGTTCATTGCCGAGCAGACCGTCAGATGCTGGCCCGTCAGGGGTCTGCAGACCGCTGGCCAGACCGTGATTGTGCTGGGTCTGACCTTCCAAGGAGGATGTGCCCGATCTGCGCAACTCCAAGGTCATCGACGTGGTGCGCGAGCTGGAAGCCTATGGCATCAACGTGCTGATCCACGACCCGATTGCCGACAAGGAAGAGGCTCACGAAAGAGTACGGTGTCGATCTGGTCGACTGGGACAAGCTGCCCAAGGCCAACGCCATCGTGGCTGCCGTGTCGCACCAGGCCTATCAGCAGCAGGGGCCTGCCCGCGCTGCTCGACAAGCTGGTCGACAGGGCGTGTTCATCGATGTCAAGAGCGCCTGGGATCCGGCCGAAGTCAAGAGGCCGGCAAGGCCGTCTGGCGTCTGTGATCGCCGCATGGTGATGTGACCAGACCACCGCGACGGCCGTCGCGATGGGGTATCTGGAGAGAGCGCTGAATCAGGAGGGCTGCGTGCCCTGCATGGTTCGGCGCTTTTTGTTTCTGCCGCGCCAGCTGGTGGCTGTGTTGTGCCTGCTGTCCGGCCTGTGCTGCAGCCCGGGGGTGTGGGCTGCGTGGCCTGTGCAGGCTGCGTGGGCGGCAGACCGTGGTGTGGGGGCACCGTGGCCGCAGAAATGCGGGCGGTGTTCCGTTAGTTTTTCTGTGTTCTCTGGGGGTTGACCGTCGTGGTGCCCATCGACATTCCGGCAGGCAGCGGCCGGCGGCTGGCTGCGCTGTATCACCCTGCCCTCGGGGGCCGAGCGTGGCTGCGGGGTGCTGATCCTGAATCCGCTCGGACGGGAGGCGGTGCAGGGCGCACCGGCTGCTGCGCGTGCTGGCCGACCGGCTGGCGCGCATGGGCGTGCATGTGCTGCGCTTCGATTTTTCATGGGTGTGGCGATTCGTCCGGCGATGACCTGGACGGCGAGATGAAGGGCTGGCAGCTGGATGCGCTGGCTGCCCACCAGTGCCTGCGCCAGAAGGCCGGTACCGACTCGATCGGCTGGCTGGGCATCCGGCTGGGCTTTGCGGTGGGCTGGCAGGCTGCGCTGCGGTTTGGTGGACATGGTGGCGCACCGGATACGGGGACGCGGGCGAGGGAAGCAACCGTGCCGGAGAGCCGGGCGACAGGGCGGCCAGACCACGGAGCAGGCCGGTGAGCGGTGCTGGCCGCTCGCCTCGTGGCCGCGACATGCGCCTGGGCATGCTGACCGAGGGGGCGCCACCCGACCGGCTGATCGGCTGGGATCCGGTGGTGCAGGGACAGGCCTATCTGGACACGCTGTGGCAGGACCATCAGGCCGCGCTGCGGCTGGCCTTCAGCCCTGCCGACGGTGCCGGATGCGCAGCTGAAGCGCCAGCAGGCTGAGGCCGACCTGTCGGAGGCGATGGGCTTTGCGCTGTCACCGCGGCTGGTACGGCATCCGCAGGCTGGACCGCCAGGGACTGGTCCACGCTGCCCGTGCAGCACGTGGCGGCCTGCAGGCCAACGGCGCGCTGCCGTGGCCGGAAGACCGCCGGCCAGCCGGCCTGACGCTGGTGCCAGTGGATGTGGATTTCGACTGGACCTCGGAAGAGGCGCTGAACACACCGCTGGTGCCGGATGCGGCACTGAAACGCCTGCTGCCGTGGCTGTCGGAGGGGAGTTCCATGGCTGAGATGAACGGAGCAGCGGAGAAACCGCAAGGGCAGGCGCGTCCGGAATCCCGGGCTGGTGCCACATCACCAGCAGCCACGGTGTCACCGGGGTACCGCGAACGGCTGGTGCAGTTCGGGGCGGATGATCACCTGATCGGGACGCTGACGGAGCCGGCTGCTGGAGCATCGTGTGGCGTGATCTTCCTGAACTCCGGCGTCATTCACCGCATCGGGCCGCACCGCGTGCATGTGAAGCTGGCGCGGGCAGTGGCCGAAGACGGGCTGCCGTCGCTGCGGCTGGACCTGACCGGACTGGGCGACAGCGGGCGCACCCGGGCCACCGATGGCATGCTGGCGCAGGTGAGCCGCGATATCCGCTCGGCCATCGATCTGCTGCAGGCGCAGACCGGGGTGCAGCGCGTGGTGTAGCTGGCATCTGTTCGGGGAGCCGAATACGGCTACCAGTATGCGCCGGACGATGACCGCGTGGCGGGCTGGTGATGGTGGACGGCTACAGCTTTGCCAACCGGCGCACGCAGCTGCTGCGCTGGGGGCTGCGGCTGCGCACGCTGACCTGGCCGGTGCTGCGCAAGGCGGTGCTGGAGCCGGCTGCAGCGGCTGCGCGAGGCGCGTGCAGAGGGTCACGGGGCCGTGCCCGAAACGCCGGTCGATTACGGCCTGCCGGTGGTGACGGTGACGGACTTTGGCGAGGGGCTGGCCGCCCGCGCGCGCGCGGGCTGCCCCAGCTATCTGGTGTTCACCGGCAGCATCCTGCAGCGCTACAACCATGCCAGCCAGTTCGAGGACACGATGAAGGCCGCGCCGCTGGCGGCGGACGACCGTACTGCGCTGCGCGAGGGCGTGCAGTGTGACTTCCTGCCGGACATCGACCATACGATGACGACGCCGCAGGCCAGCGCGTCTACATCGCGCGGGTGCGGGCCTGGTTGCAGAAGGTGACGAAGCAGGGAGGATGAAGCCGGAACGGAAGGAAACAGGGAGGATGAAGCCGGGGGCAGCTGTCGTGATGACGCGGGGGTAACAAAGTCTTCATGACAGCGAGTACGATGGCGGGTCTTCCCGGCCGGGAGCGTCCCGTTGATGGTATTTTTGCCCGCTGGGAGAGAAGGCCGGTCATGGTCTTCTCTGGAAGGGCCGGCTGCTGCTGCGTAACCGTGGTGGGGCCGGCACCCTTTGTCTTATGGTGTCCGGGAAACGACACCCACCTTCTGATGGAGTTCTGTGTATTCATGATCCCTGCTGGAGACGAGTCCGAGCTGCTGCTGCCCATGCCGGCCAGTCTCGTGCTGGTGTGGCTGGTTTTTGTCATCTCGGAAAAAGGCTCTGGCCCAATGCCAGAAAGCTGCGCTTTGCGGCCGGATCGCTGGTGGCGATGCTGTTCTATGCGCTGTCCACGCCGGCTGTGATCAATCTCGGTGTGCGGTGGCTGGAAGGACCGACACGTACGGTGGCACATCAGCTGGATGCTCCTGGGGTACCGCCTGCGCCGGTCGAGCGGCAGTCGATTTCTGAACGGCTGGCGGCAGCCGGGCAGTCTGCTGGCAGGTTGGGGAGGGCGCAGTGGCACGGGCTGATATGGGTGCGCCGGTGATGCGTGGCAATATCGATGTCGGTGGCATGCATGCCGGCGGGGATGTTGCCACGGTGACGCATGCTCCCGCCAGCCAGCGGGCCGCTGCGTCCAAAAGGCGGTGATCGTGCCGTCCAGGTGGTGATTCGCCGCCCAATGGCAAGCAGGCACGGCTGGATCAGGATGGATATCACCGCCTGCGGGCTGGGATCGAGGTTTGGCGGGCGTACCGGGGGGCTGCTGTTCCTGATGGGGGCGTGGGATCGGCGCCGGAATATGCGCTGTCGACCGACATGCGCCGGATGGCCCTGGATATGCGTACCAGCCTCGGCTATTCGTACCGTCTCTCACAGCCGGACCACCTGGGAGGATATCAACGGTGCGGCCCGCATCATGCGTGAGGAGGATGGACCCTGCCCGCGAGGTGCTGCTGAGAATCAGTGCGCTGCACATGCAGCGTTCACTGGCAGTAGCGCATCTCGGTCGGTATCGAGCCAGTGCCGCTGTGCAGCGATTATGAGCAGCTCGATGCGCCCTCGCTGGAAACGTGGTTCCCGAACAATGGTGCCCCTGGAAGGCGCGCGCCATGCTGCACGAGCTGATCGGGGTCTGGTACTACCGGCTGCGGGGCAGGGCCTGACGGACGCTTTGCGGAGTGAGTTCCGCAGCTGCTGCCGGACGCGGACGCCCGCCGGCCCGTGGATGTGATGCACGGCGCGGGGCTGTGGCTGGCGCCGAAGGCACGCTCTGCTGCGTGCCCCGTGACGGGGAGGGGTCGCAGGATTTTGCCTGTTGTAGCGCTATTGATGGTATGTTTGCCCGGATATTCTGGAGGGGCCGGTTGCCGCCGTGACGCGGTAGCATCGGCCTTTTTCCGTTGGGCAGACAGGGGGCACGCCAGCAGGTGTGCCGGCCGGTCTGATCGGTCTGATGGGCCAGTGATGATCAGGAGTGGAGCGTCCATGTTTCTGGTGGGTGATGCGTCGGGAATGGTTCCCTGCCGATGCCGGTCAGTCTCGTCGTGGTGGGCTGGTGTTTCGCAATCTGGAAAGGGCGGCTCCGCGCGCGAAGAAGCTGCGCCGGACCACGGGGCTGTTGGTGGCGGTGGCCTTCGTGGCGCTGTCCACGCCGGCCGTGATCAACCTGGGGGTGCAGTGGCTGGAAGCGCGCGTCCGATACCGGTGACGGCGCAGCTCGATGCGCTGGGGGCGTTGCCGGCACTCGCTGCTGCGCTGTCGGCCTCGAGCGGCTGGCGCTGGGCTATCACGAACCGGATTTCGGCAGTGTGGGTGATGGTGGCAATGTGCCGGGGCAGGTGCCGCTGGCTGCACACGCATGTGGTTCATGGCGGGCACGGGGACCAGGAGGGTCATGGGACGCCACCCAGGGGCATTGGCCGGTGCTTCCGGGGGCAGACTGGGGAGTGCACGGGGAGTGCGGCCCGTCAGGCGGGTAACGCCGTTTCTTCACCTGCTGGCGTGGCCACGCAGGGCGATGCAGCGGCAGGACGTGCCGGTCGACGCACGGGGGATCGGGGCGCGGCCGGGCACAGGGGAAAAAGGGTGCGCCTGATGGCGCGGCTCGCCGTGACGGCAAGGGGGCGCGGCATGGTGAGCGCACGAAACAGGGTGGCTATGGTGCCCGCGGCCAGAAAACAGGTGGCAGATGCCCGCACCGGCGTAGAGGGTAGCGGCGCGGCGAAGCTGCGGCAGGTGCAAAAAGGCGCAAAAGGGTACGAAGGGCACGGCTGGAACGAAAAGCATGGCTGGTAATGAAGGGCGCAGCGGGTGAGAGGGTTACTGCCGGTACGCATGGCGCGGCTGGTGCCAGAGGTGCGGCTGGTACGCGCGTGGCCGCGGCCCAGGCGGCTGCGTCCTGTCGCAGGCCGCAGCTGCGCCGCCCGGGCGGGGAGCCTCGGGGCGCACTGGCCGCACAGGTGGAGCAGCCGGTGCCGGGCTGAGTCTCAGTGGCGCGGTCATGCGGGTGCGCAGGAAGCGCTGCGTGATCTCGGGGGCAGGGCCGGCTTCGGCCGTGGGCCACCTTCACGCACATGCCCGACGTGAACGGCATGTGCATCCCGGCGGGTGATGTGCGCGCTGGCCACGCAGGCGCTGCCGGCGAACGAGCCGTTGCGGATTCAGGCGGTGATCGTGCCATCCAGCGGGGCGGAAGCGCCACCGGCCGACAGGCCAGCTGGACCAGGGCGGCTACATGCGGCTGCGGGCCGGTATCGAGGCCTGGCGCCGTACCGGGGCCTGCTGCTGCTGATGGGCGGCATTGCATCGGCACCAGAATATGCGCTGTCGTCCGACATGCGCCGTGTGGCGCTGGACATGGGCGTGCCGGACGAGGCCATTCGTGTGGTGCCGATGAGCCGCACGACCCGGGAGGATATCCACGGTGCGGCCCGCATTCCGCGCGAGGAAGGGGCTCGACCCGAAAAAGCGGGTGTGCTGCTGGTGACCAGTGCGCGCGGCTACGCACCGCTCGATGGCGGTGGCCCGTTCGGTGGGGATCGATCCGGTGCCGCTGTGCAGCGATTATCGCTAGCTGGAGGCGCCCACCTGGGCGGCCTGGTTCCCGAACAACGGGGCACCGTGGAATGCACGCCGCCATGCCGCAGACTGATGGGGTGTGGTATTACCGGCTGCGGGGACGTGCGTGACTGTACTGACGGCGGGAGCGCGTGGCTGTGCTGACGGACTTTGCGACGTGACCTCGCCGGGGCCGGTGTCCGATGGTCGGCCGGTATCCCGCCCGCCTGTGCCGGCGTGAAAATCGCCCGCCGCCGTTGATGAACGGGGCGGGCGATTTTTCATGGGGATGCGCTGGTATACGAATGTGCCAGCGTTTGACGTCACGCGCTCGATGTCAGCGTTTTATGTTGGAGCGTTTGATGTCGACGTTTATGACCATGCCATCCAGCTATGGGCCGGATGGCATGGCTGCTCACGGTCGCGTCATTGGCTGGCACCGCCGCAGGGACGGCACCAGACGGAATTTCGACCAGATACGCGTCCACGTGTTGGCATCTCATGCTGTTCCAGTTGGAGTCGAACAGCATGCGGGTAAAGTCGCGGTTGACGGTGCCGCTGGGGCGGGGCCAGGTGGTGTTCTGGCTGCTGTCTTCGGTCCAGTCGTGATGGTTGTTGGCAACCGACAGAACCGCTTTGGTGTCGATGTTCATTGCAAACAGCTTGCGGTGGAACCACTGGCGTTTGGCGTCGTCGCCTTCAGGTTGTGCACGCCCCGGTCCTGCTCGCCAAAGGTGGTGAGCAGAATCCAGCCCGGTCTGTTGCTGGCGCGGCCGGAAATCTGCACGCCGGTATCGGTGCTGTCGCCAAATCTGGTTTTCGAGCAGCCTGGTTCTGTCTCGCCTTGCCGGAAGTCAGGTTGACGGTATAGACCATGTGCGGGGTACTGAATACATCGAAGCCCACATAAACGTCTTCACCCCTGCTGTTGCGGGCTGACGTCGGGTATTTCATGTAGACGTTCTGGGCAATCTGCAGTCTCCTGGGAGGCGACCGAGTCGCTGTAGGGGGATTGAAAATTGCTCGGCATGCCGTGATGCCCCTGCGGATATGGATACTGCGCCACGCAGTGGCTGCCGCTGGGGCTGGTAGTCACGTATTCCGGTGAGGCATATGGATTTTCCAGTTTGCCAACCAGTTTGCCTTCCTTCAGGTTCCAGGTGAACGCAGGCCGAGGGCTTTTCCAGTTGTCACCATTATTCTGGTCGGCCATCAGGCACCAGGTGTTGCCGTCGAGGAGGGCGCGCCGCCCCGCATGCGGGCATGGGTGGCGGTGGGCCAGATTTTTGCTGATCTCTGCACCAAAAGTCGGCTACCTGCTCGGCATTATCGGTACCGGTGGATGACAGGTCGATGGTGAGTTTGAAGAGCTTCATGCCCTCACTCGCCATTCATGTAGTAAAGCACGTTGGGGTCTTTGGGATCCCATTGCGGCTCGGCATCGCCGGCAATGCGCGTCAGCCTGCGGATGGCCTGCCGGTCTGCGGGCTGTAGATGTGCCATTCACCATTCTGTGCGCAGCAGGAAGGCGCTGTCGTTGGCATTGAAGGCCTGCTGGGCATTGGGAGGGCCAGCGGGTGCCGTCGCCTACCCGCAGGGCGCTGCGCGGGGTGTTTTGTCGGCGTTGTCGGTCAGGCGGGTGACACAGCTGTGATAGGGTGGGGTCTTCCGTGGCAACGCCCATGGCCGGACGTGGGGTATTGGGCATGGCACCTTGTCCTGGCCTGCCGTCAGGGCGCGTCAGCCGGTCAGCGTGGTTTTGCACAGATCGCTTACCGACGCCTTGTTCACGACCGGGGTGTAGTGGGGGCGTGGGTGCGGGGGCGTCCGGGCGTCTGGCGGAGTAATGGGGGTGCTGCCGCCACCCGCATCGCTGCCACCTGCATTGCTGCTGCCGGCACCTGCGCTGCCGTTGCCGGCGCTGTCACCGCCAGAGCCGGCGCCGGTATTCGTATCGTTGTCGGAGTTTTTGCTGCCTTCGGCATTGCCGCCGTTATCGGCGTTGCCGTTACCCTGGCTTGACAGGAAATTGTGCGAACCGCTACCGCCCTGGCCAGCATTGCCGCTGTTGCCCGGCGCGGGCGGCATTCCCGTTATCGGTGCCGCCCGTGTTGCCTCCTGCGTTACCGCCATCTCCCCTGCATGGCCACCACCGGCATGGCCGCCGCAACGCCCGAGCCTGTGCTATTTCCAGTGGCACGGCCATTTCCGGTGTCCACGTTCGTACGCCATCCTGGCTGCCCTTGTCGGCGTTGTCGCCGCCCGGTTTTACAGGGGCATTGCCTGAGCCTTCGCTACCGCCCTTGCCGGTATTGTCGGTATTGCCATTGGAGTCGAATCGCCGGTGCCGTTCTGATTTCCGGTGACGTTGCTGCCGGCCTGGCTGCCGCCGGTGCCGTTACCGTTGCCGCTGTCGTTGCCCTGCAGGCTGATTGGGTTAGCCGGGATTGACGGACAGCGGCGGCGTGGTGCCTTTGCCGGCGCCTTGGCTGTCGGGAGCGCTGCTGCCGGAGCCACCACCACCGCAGGCCGACAGGCACAGGGTCAGCAGGACGGCCGTGGCCGACAGGACGCCAGGGCATGCGCGAGGCATGATGTTCTGCCGGCCTGAATGTGCGGGAGAGAGACTGGATGTCACGTCAGATGGTGTGGCAGGGGAATGGTTTCCGGGGTGTTGCTGCGGTGGGGAGGGTATGTGATCCGTGTTGCGTGAGTTGCGCGCTCCCCTGGTGTCCCGTGCAGCCCGGGCCGGGATGAAAAATGTCGGGACTATGGCCACGAACGGCGAGGAGAAAGTGCCGGACGATGGAAGGCACGTATTTTTGCAACGAATGGTCTGTGCAGCGGGATGGAACGGCGTGACCGGAAATGGCAAAATCGGAGAGAAGCAGGCTGCGCGGTACCTGCGCAGACCAGAAATGGATGCCCTCGATCAGAAGTGAGTGCTCCAGGCCAGAAACTCCATGAAAAGGGGGCTGCCGGCCTCTTCCTGAGCGGTGCCTGTTGCGCCGGTCAGGGTGCCCTGCAGCCCTGGGGAGCTTCCACAACATTCTGCAGAGGCCCCTGGAGCGCATCAGGAGCCTGCTGGTCCATGACGCGCCTGAAAGTTCCCCAGGTTTCCGGGGCCGAAAAACCATCGGGGACATCAGGATCTGTCGATCCCATTGTTCGGCGTGGATCAGCGTTTGTCCAGCGCCGTTGGTTTGATGGCAACCATGAACACTTCCATGTCGCGGGTACTGCTGCCATTCCAGGTGGAATTGAACAGCATGCGCGTGAAGTCGCGGTTGGTGGTGGCGTGCGGTTCATCCTCGTAGCGATAGACGTTGGCCTGCACGCTGGCAATGGCCCGGATGTCCGGGTTGGCGTTCAGGCTGACGGCAAACATGCGGCGGTGCGGCCATTTCAGGTTGCTCAGGCGCTGGGTCGGTGCCGGACCGTAGTGTTCGTCGTAGGTGGACATCAGCACCCAGCCGGGTTTGGCATAGGCCTTGCCGGAAACGTGGAAGGCCATGGCGGTCCGGTCGATGTAGGAGTTGAACAGCGGGGTGCGTTTGCCGTCCTCGAGGTTGACCATGAAGACCTCGCCCTTGTCGCTCTGGTAGTCGAGCGACACATACACGTCCTGCATCAGCTTGTTGAAGGCAATGTCAGGTGCTCCGATTTGCTGTGCAGCTGCAGGTACTGACCACGGATGTTGCCGTTGTAGGGGGCCTTGAAGGTGCGGTTGTAGGCACGGGTACCGGCAGCGGTGTCGTGGGAGACGGTGCAGTAGCGGCCGGTGGGCGTCATGCTGACGTGATCGGGCGCATCCGACATGGCCAGGTGGCCGACGATGCGATGCTGGTCCAGATCCCACGTGAACACGCCGCGCATGGGCTGGCTGCTGCTGTTGGCATAGTGGCGCGCCATGAAGCACCAGTAGCGGCCGTCGGCCGACGGAGAGCCTTCGGCCTTGGTGTGAGCCATGTCGGCGTCGGGCCAGATGCGGCGGATCTGTGCGCCCATGTCGGCCACCGTGGTGACGGTGTGCGTGCGCAGGTCGAGGCGGTAGATGCGCATGCCCACGCCGTTGGTGGGAATGAAGTAGAGCAGATTGGGGTTGGTCGGGTGCCAGAAGGGTTCGGCATCACCGGCCAGACGGTCGGCCGTGCCCTGCAGGTTGCTCAGCACTTCGAGCTGGCGGCCGCTGCGGGCGTCGTACAGGAGCCAGAAACCCCTGCGTGTTGTTCAGCAGGAAGCGGCTGCTGTCGGCGTTGAAGGCCTGGCGGCGCGAGTAGTCGTTGCGCTGGATGACCGAATCGCCCTGGGCGCGGTTGTTGGTGATGCGCACGACGCAGCTGCGGTGCAGGCTGTCGAGGGTGGGCATCAGGTACGACGGGCGGGCGGTGGCCTGCACCTGCGCGGCCGAGGTGGCCGGAAGCATGGCGCTGGTGGCGGCCAGCATGGTGTCGCAGGGGGCCGCCGGCGGTGGCAATGGCCGGCAGGGCCTTGGTCTGAAGATGGCCCGACACTGGTGCCGCGGCACTTTCCGTGTCTGCCGTGGCCAGGGTAGACGGCGCCAGCGATGTGTCCGCGCCGGCCGTGGTGCTTTCGGCGGGGAGACGGCCTTGCCGCTGGTGCTGCTCTGGCCGGCAGCATCACTGCCGGTGCCGCCATCGCCGCAGGCAGCCAGCGACAGCACGGCGGTCAGGGGAGGCAAGTGCCAGCCAGCCGGGGCGGCGACGGCTGCGCACGGCGGGTTTGGGGGCGCGCAGTGTGCTGGCCCGTGTCGGGGTGTGAGCCACGGTGACGGAGGATGTGGTGGTTTCTGCGGTGTCGGCCGCCATGGCGGTGATGGTGGTGGAAGCTGCGGGTGGCTGGGCGCGACGCGTCGCGGCACAGGGGCGCCGGCGGCGCGCTGCTCGAAGTTTTGCGATTGCATGGTCAAGGAGGCTGAGGGGGTAAATCAGGCGATCCCGGGAGGCCTCCGGGGACGGTTCTCTGGACAGGCCGCCAAAGCGCTCCGGGCGCGGGGGCGCGATGGGCCCCTGGGTAAATATTCCTGAAACCGTTCAGGGGCACTCCGTATCAGCAGCACCCTGCGTGGCGCCATGGCGGCGCGTGGAATCGCGGTTGAGTTACGTAACTACGATAAAGCTTACACTGATTCAGCAGATGTGTTTGTCTGTTGTGTAATTGTTTCGTATACGGTGTGTATATGGCGAAGCTTTTGCGCCGTCAAGATAAAGATTGCACGAACGCGAAATATTGTCTCTTTTCGCGCACATGATTGACGGTTTTTGTGTTGCATGAACAACAGAAAACACCCCAAAACCATGGGCAAAGCGCCAGGAGAAAGGGCCTGCAGATGTGCCGGCGTGTGCCCGGTAATGTAAAATTGTATGTTACAAACAGGGGCCTGTGCCCATGGCGGTTCGGGATGCCTGGAGGGAGCGCACCGGTGACGGCTTGAGTCAGGACGGCTGGTCCAGTGCGTCGGATGGCACGGCCACCATGAACACTTCCATGTCGTTCACGCTGCCGCCGTCCCAGGTGGAGTTGAACAGCATGCGGGTGAAGTCGCGGTTGACGGTGCCGTGCGGTTCGTCTTCGTACTGGTAGAGCGTTGGGGTGAATGGCGGCAATGGACCGGATCTGGGGCTGCTCGTCCAGGCTGACGGCGAACATCTTGCGGTGCGGCCACTGGCGCTGTTCCGGTGGCAGGACGCTGTCCATGGCGTCGGCATGGTATTCGCCGTAGGTGGTGACCAGTGCCCAGCCGGGCCGGGCGTAGGCCTTGCCCGAAAACGTGGATGGAGAACGCGGTGCGGTCCAGATGAGGTGGGGAACAGCGTGGTGCGCCTGTCCGTGTCGAGGTTGTGCGTGAACACGTCGCCGGTGTTGCTCTGGTAGTCGATGGCGACGTAGACATCCCTGCAGCTGCCGGTTGAAGGCGATGTCGAGTGCTCGGAGTTTTCGTGCAGCTGGAGGTAGCCGGCGGTGATCTGCTCGTTGTAGGGGGCGCTGAAGGTGCGGTTGTAGGCGCGGGTACCGGGGCCGGAGGCCTTCTCGTGGGAGACCACGCAGTAGCGGCCGCTGGGGCTCATGCTGACGTGGTCGGGGGCGCTAGTCCATGGCCCGGGTGCCGACCAGGCGGTTTTCCTGCAGGTCCCACGTGAACACGCCGCGCATGGGCTGGCTGCCGGTGTCGTCGTAATGGCGGGCCATCAGGCACCAGTAGCGGCCGTCGGCCGAGGGCGAGCCTTCGGCCTTGGGTGTAGGCCATGTCGGCATCGGGCCAGACCTGGCGGATTTGCGGACCCATGTCGGCCACGGTGGTGACGGTACGAGTGCCCGGGTCGAGCTGGAAAATCTGCATGCCCAGCGCCATTGGTGGGCAGGAAGCACAGGCGGTTCGGGTCGGTGGGATGCCAGGAAGGGTTCGGCGTCGCCGGCCAGCCGTGTGGCGTCGCCGGTGAGGTTGTCGAGCACCTGCAGCGGCTGGCCCGTGGGCATCGAACACGTGCCAGAAGCCGGCCGTGTCTTCGAGCAGGAAGCGGCTGCTGTCGGCGTTGAAGGCCTGGCGGCGGGAATAGTCGTTGCGCAGGTAGGGTGTCTGTTCCGTCTGCTGGCGGGCCTGGTTGTCGGTCACGCGCACGACGCAGCTGCGGAAGGCGGGATCCTGCGTGGGAACCAGATAGTCTGGACGCGGGGCTATCGGGTATGGCGGACTGCCGTGCCGGCAACGAGCGGGTTGACGCTGGCAGGATGGTGTCGCAGAGCTGCGGGCCACCGGCCCTGCGAGAGTGTGGTGCCCGGGCCGGTGCTGGGAGCGGGCAGGTTCTGTCCTGGCTGGGCAGTGCTGCCGGGGAGAGGTGTGTTGCCGGTGCCGGGCTGCTGACCGGGGGCGGTGCCCTGCCCGTCACGGCCGGAGCCATTGCTGGCGCTGTCTGTGTTCGGGCCACTGCCCGTACCGTTTCCACGGCTTCCAGAGCCTGTGCCGGCATGGTTTGCGCCGTTACCGGCACCATGGCTGGTGTCGTTTCCCGTTCCGGTACTGCCGCTGCCGGTTTTGCCGATGCCACCGCTGCCCGGCTGGTTCTGTTCGGGGGTGAGCGGGCTGGTGCCATGACCGGCGCTTCCACCACAGGCCGCAAGGCCGATACCCAGGGCAAGAAAGAGCGCCGTGCGCGTGACGGGACGCTTGTGACCAAGCGAAAGGATGCGGAAACTGGACATCATCGGGGGCGCCAGAAAGCCAGTGGGTCAGGGAACGGATCAGACTACCACTCGCTGTGCATCCGTTCTGTACACTATGACAGCTTACGCCTCACATGGCCGTCATGCCGGGGTGAGGGTCTTCTGTATATCAGAAAATGTGAAATGTTTCATGTGGGGGCTGGAAATTACCTTCGCGAGCGCGAGGGTGAGGGCGGCGCATCTCGGGGCAGCAGGAGCGCACGCAGAGGCTGTTGTCTTCACGGGCGCGGTGCAGTTCCAGCAGGATGCCAGCCCGCTCTTCGGGGCCCAGGTGGGTGAAGGAAGAATAGGGCCGGTGGTTCTCCGTGAATCCACCGGCCCGGTTGGGTTGCCGAAAATTATCTGGTCATTCAGGTGTTTACTTGTCGAGCGCTCCCTTGTTCAGGCCGATCATGTAGGTTTCGATGTCTTTCAGCTGCGGGCTGTTGAGGTTGGTGTTGAACAGCACACGGGTGAAGTCGCGGTTGACGGTGGCCTGCGGTTCGGCCCAGTAGGCGTCCTCGGCCCATTCGGCGCGGGCGGTGCTGTCGGCGTGGGCCAGCGGACGGATCTGCGGGTTTGCTTCCAGGCTCACGGCAAACACCTTGCGGTGGAACCACTGCTGCAGGCTGGTGTTGCGGATGCTGGCGCTGGGGTTGCTGGCATTGTGCTCGGCATAGGGTCGACACCAGTACCCAGCCCGGCTTGTCGTAGGCCTTGCCGGAGATGTGCAGCGCGGTGGCCGTGCCTGCCCCGTAGGTCGGGAACAGGCTGGTACGCTTGCCGCTCTTCAGGTTGACCATGAACACGTCGCCGGTGCTGGACTGGTAGTCCACCGCCACGTACACGTCCTCACCCTGTTTGTTCAGGGCCAGGTCCGAGTGTTCGGATTCGGTGCGCAGCTGCACATAGGGCTGCGACGAGACGGCCGGGCTGTGCGGGCTGGTGAAGTCGCGGGTGTAGGCGCGGGTGCCCATGCCGTTGTAGGCCCACGAGACCACGCAGTAATTGCCGGAGGGGCTCGTGCTGACATGGTCCGGACGCGAATCCAGGTTCATGTGACCGATGATGCGGTCTTCCTTCATGTCCCAGGTGACCACACCCACGCCTTGCCAGTCGGTGTTGTCCACCATCAGGCACCAGTAGCAGCCATCCTTCGACGGGGCACCTTCGGATTTTGTCCAGGCGGTGGCGGCATTGGGCCAGAAGCTTTTCAGGCGCGCACCCAGGTCACCCACCACGCGACGCTGGCCGCTGGCCACGTTCAGCCTGTTGATGGTCAGTGCCCAGGCCATTGTTGGGCACGAAGTACAGGATGTTCGCTGGTGGGGTGCCATTGCGGTTCGGCATCGCCAGCTGGACCGTTCAGCACTTTCGTATTTGGCCGTGTGGGCGTCGCGTACAGGTGCCAGTAGCCGTCGGAGGCGTACATCAGGAACTGCTGCTGTCGGCGTTGAAGGCCTGACGGCGCGAGTAATCACTGCGGTGGCGTTTTCGCTGGCACTGTTCTGGCCGTTGTGGGTGACGCGCACCTGGCAGGTGTTGTAAACCGGAAATCCTGCGCAGCCACGCCGGTGGCTGGAATGCTGCGGTCGGGAACCGCGCGGTTTCCTGGCCTTTTTCAGCGGCAGGTTGCGCGACAGTACCGGGGCGCAGATGTCCTGGCTGGCCGACGTGGCACGGAAATCGCTGTGGCCGTTGTCTGCGGCGCTGCTGTTCTGCGAGGATGGCGTGCCGCTGCGGTCCTGCTGGCTGCCGGTATGGCTACTCGCCCGAACTGCCGTTGTTGGCTGAATCATGGCTGCTGCCAGAATTGCTGCGCGTTGCCGCTGCCGTTGCTGTTGCCGTTGCCGTTGCCGTTGCCGCTGGCCGATGACCCCTGCGATCCCGTGCCCGGAACCAGCAGGTTGCCGGTCTGATTCGCACCGTTGCCCGATGCGCTGCTGCCTGCTGGCCATGGCTGGCCGCGGGGGCAACCGGCTGGGGCGTGGGCTGGGTAACGGGCTGCACCTGGGCGGCCACGATCTTCACGGCGGGGGCAGACAGACCTCGTCACCATCGACCCTGATGATTTTTCTCGGTGTAGACGATGGTGGCGCCCACGTCGGCATCGGTGGGCGTGTACTCGGCCCCGCCGGTCAGCACCTGGCCATTTTTCAGCCAGTAATTGATGTGCAGGTGGCCCCACTGGTAGATGCCGCTTTTGCCCACCAGTTTCTGGCCCTGCATGGCCGTGTTGTTGACGGCGCTGGTGCTGGGCTGCTGGTGAATGGAGGTATGCGCGCCCACTACCTGTGCCTGCTGCGACTGTGCCGTGATGGTCTGGCCGCTGGCGGGGTTGCGGATGGTTCTCGACGTAGGACAGTTTCTGGCCCACGTCATCCCTTGCCGGGGATGTAGCTGTCCAGCGTGGCATTGGCGATGGTTGGCCATTGCGCAGCCATTGGCGCTGCGTGACCTGACCGTGCTGGTAGGTGCCCGGCGTGGCCTTTGACGGCTACGCCGGCAGGATGCGGGTGTTGCCGCCGGCAATCAGCGGGGTGCGGCTGGCTACCGGCGGCTGGCTGGCGGCTGCCTTCTGGCTGGTGCTTTGCGCGCTTTCCGTACGGCCGCCCTGGCTGCCCGTCTGCGCAGGGGTTTGGCTGCTGGCCTGCGTGGTGGTCTGGCTGCTGCCGGTGCTGGCGGCGGGTGCTGCCCGGGGTGGCTGTGGCAGCCACCACCTTCACCGGGGCGCTGTAGGCCCAGGTTTCTTCGCCGGTGCTGGGGTTGCGGACTCGCGGTAGACCAGCGTCTTGCCGATGTCGGCTTCGGTAGGGTGTAGGTGGCCTGGCGGCCGTTGGGGATGTCCACGCCGTCACGCGTGCGGAAGCCGGCAACAGGTTTGCCATTCTTGTACAGGCCCACCACGCGGGTGATGAGTGCCCACGCGCACGATCTGGCTGGCGGGACCGAAGGCGGGGGCGCGGACGAGTGATCGGCGCCGTGGTGGTCTTGCCCTGGGTCGCCTTGGTCTGGATGTTCCGGGCGGCCGCGACGTTTTCCGTGCTGCCGGTTTCGGGGAACCAGATGTCGTCCTCGGGCATGACGGGGAGATGATCTCGCCCGTGGTGCCTGAAGGCACCTCCATACCGTTGCCTGTAGCAGGGCGGGTGAGCTGGCGCTGCCACTTTGCTGGGCCTGGCTGCCCCGTGGGTGTCGGCCACAGCCGCACGTGGCCGTCCGCCAGCTGGGCTGCTGCCGTGTGGGCGGCCGTGCCCGTAGCGTTGCTGCCGTCAGGGATGCTGTCGGCTGTGTCGGGTTCGTTGCGTGCCCGAATCGCCGGCCAGCAGGCCGCCCAGGTCGCCATGGGCGGCGATCATGGTGCCGCCCGATACCGGGCTGGGGGCTGAACCGGTCTGCTGTCTGCACCGCCGCCGCCGCAGGGCGGCCAGCAGGCTGGCGCTGAGCACCAGGGCGCCAGGTCGAGCTAGCGCGGCACGGCGTGGGCCGGCTGGCGCAGGAGACGGAGGAGGTGATGCGGGTGCTGTCTGCCAGGGCAGGAGGGATGCGGTGGCCCAGAAGGACGTGTGCCGGTCGGGCAGCAGTCCGCGAGGCCAGGGGAGGTTCTTCATGATCCAGCGTGGGCGTGTCGGTGGGCTGCACGGCGGGCCGGTGCAGGCCATCGGAAACGCCGTGCCGTTCATGGACCGTCCGGAATCCTCGGGCCGGAACAGGCTGCAGCCGGACTGCAGTCTGGCCGGGAGGCTCCCAGGGCGATGTCGTGAAAAAGTCACGCGCATTCTGGGCAGGATGTGGCGTTTAGTGAAACGCTGGAAGGATGGGTGGCTGCTCGGCAGGGACAGGGGGCGGTCCGGCCGATGGGCGGGACGAGTGGCCGGTCGGCAGGGATAAGGGAGGCTGCAGCCGACCGGCGGATGAATGAGGGACAAGTGCCTGGTCAGCACGAGAGACTTCGTGTCATCATCATGCTGCCCAGGGGCAATCAATATCAGCAGGATCCCTCGAAATCCTGAGCATTACCTGATGCATGCTGGGTTTTAGCAGGCGGCTGACCATATGGGAAACCAGCATCAGCGTCGCAAAGTCCAGAATGATCCACAGGGCCGTCAGCACGACAAGGCTCTGGCTGTACTCGGGCGTGACATTGATGAACTGGGGAAAGAACGAGGCGAAGAAAATGATGTCCTTCGGGTTCGAGATGGCTGGCAAAGCCCTGATAAACCCGCCGGTACGCAGGTTCTGCAGAGCTTGTGATTCGTCATGCACGTCGCGTGCTGCGCGGAGCATATCCCAGCCCAGCCAGCCCACATAGCACCCCCCAGCAAGTTTTAGCAGGTCAAATGCCGTTTCATTGACCGAAAAGATGCCTTTGAGTACCAGTGCGGACAAGGCGATGAGAACCAGCGATGCCGCATTCGTGCCGAAGATGGTACGAAGTACCTGCCGGGGCCTCCTGCCAGCGTGCGCCTGTAACCAGCAGCATGACGGGACCGGGAAGGGCAATCATGGTCACGACCGAGGCTACATAAATGGCGGTAATACCGTAGTCAATCTGCATGTCGTTGTTTCCTTGAGTGACTTACGTGGCTGAATGGGCAGCGGTCTGGCCTCCTCATTCCTTCTTCTTCCAGCTGATATTGCTTCCATTCCTTGTTGGATTCTTCGCCGTAGAAACCGAGTTCTGGTGGGACGAAACCGTTATTGTACTTCCAGACGTCTTCGTATATTTTCTCTCAATAGCCGACCTCTGCCTGGTATTCAGGCTTGCTACTGCATCAAAAATTCTCCGTGGATTGATCACGAGTGTCATGAAGTCACAAAGATTGCGATTCCTCAGGCGTTTGTGCTCTCCGGAACCTCATGTTTATAGGGTCTTCGCGGATCAGTGTGGGTGCAATCGGGCGTTTTCGGGTAGCGGGGGCAGGAAACTGGCAATGACCTTGAGCCTCAGATAGTCCTCATCCCGGTATCCGTAAGCACTGCGCTGAATGACCCGAATCTTGTTGTTCAGGCCCTCCACCATCCCCAGGCTGACCTTGTTCTCGGGTCGGCAGTAGGCGGCAATGCCATCCCAGTGCCGCTCGATCATTTCGGCAAACTTTCGGTACGGTTCAAGACGCTGCCATCGCAGGCTTTGTTTCCAGCGCTCGAAGAATGCCCTGGCACCGCGCTCGGTTCTGTAGCTCCACAGCTGCCCGAAACGACTCCTTCAGCAGGTAGGCCGTGTTCAGCCGCCGATTGGCTGCCAGCAGCTTCTTGAGTGCCCGCCGCCCCTCCAATGTCAGGTTCTCCCTGCGCCGACAGCAGCGTATAGCGCTGCCCCTTGATCCACGACCTGTCCCTGCCTTTGCAGACGCCTGTACTCGTCGCGCCTGACCTGATCGAGCGCCTTCGAGAGATGCCGCATGATGTGGAACTTGTCGAACACGATCGCTGCGTTGGGAGCCTTGTCGCGCACCGCGTTGCGAAACGGGCGCCACATGTCGATCACCACAAGCTCGATGCCATCGCTTGCCTTGCTCCCCAGCTGGGCGAAGAACTGCTCCACATCGGCTTGCGTGCGTCCGTTGCCGCCCATCCATATCGGTCTGCCCTGGTCCAGATCACTGACCACCACGCGATAGTCATGCCCCTTTCGACCGCTATCTCATCGATGCCTATCGCTCTGGGCCTGAGCCGACCGGCACGACGAACCTGTTCCTGCATGTACAGCTTCGACAGATCCTTCACCGTGCTGTCGTGAAGCCGCTCCAGCTCTGCCACGGCCTTGTTGCTCATGCTCGTGCACAACCTGCCGACATGCAGCGCAAAGCGCTCGGTGTAGCGTGGATTCTGCGCCAGCCAGTCAAGCCGTTCTACATGCACGCCGCCGCACCCCGAACACCGTACCCGCCAACGTTCGAACTCCAGGTACACCACCCAGCCTGCCACCCGAAGATCCCGCACACGGCACCTCCGCTGGTCGTAACGCCCCCGGCAGCGCTGCCCGCAATTTGAGCAAATGGCCGTTTTTCGGCGTCTCAGCTGTACGATCCTTGCCTTGGGGATCCCCTGAAGATTCCCCTCAACCTCGCCGATGCCACGAAGCCGGGAACAGACAAAAGTTCCCTCAGACTGCGACCCAGTTTTCATGCACAGCACTCGATCCAGTATCGATGCACGATACGACATCATCATCTGTGCTGTAAAGTCCTTGATTTCAGGCGTCAAACGCCGATTCCACCCTCCAGGTCACCCACACTGGATCCGCGAAGACCCTGTTTATAAAAAGCTGAACACCATTAAAGCAAAAACACCATGCTGGATTATCTGGGTCGTCAGGGAATCTCATCAGGCCATTTTTCGGGTCGTGAATGTGAATCCATTCCAGAGCGTTCCATGCGATGGTATATCTTTCGGATCTTGCAAATTGTCCTGTGTCGCAAAAATACAACCAACGGGCATAGGGATGCGATTGTCGATGGGGGTTGACTTTGTGAAGTGGTGTATTCGATCATTCCACGAAGGAGGTTCGAAAAATCATTGGGCTCCTTGACGAAAAAGAAATAGTGTACTTCCTTTTTGCCCAGGATTTCTGTCCAAATGGACATGGAAAATTTTTGTCTGAAATCGTGTGGGCAAATTGAGCGAATGCTTTTTACATCCAGGCTTCAAGTTCCTTTTGTCGAGTTTCGACAAGTAATCTGTTTTGAAGAACACATTCTTTGCCATGCTTTATCAGTGAGGTGCGGTACTCTTCCCATGTTTTTCATTTGGCATCTCCTCCGTTTGGTTGTTATCCGAACGTGTTTCTATGTTAACAAAAATTATTGCGCGTTTCGTCGATGTTAGGGAATATCCTGATTCTACGCATGCCTTATAGGTCAGAATTGGTGTCCGATGGATATACGTCCATAACCCGAGGGCGAAACAGAACGAGGAACGTGACCAGATATGCAAAGGCATTCAAGGATAGAGGTAGCCTGGAACTCACGGTACTGTATGCGCGGGAACGGAACGTACCGAAGGGCAGAAGCCGCTGGACTGGAAACTGATCACGAACATGCCGGTTCGCTCTCGACAGCAGGCCATCGAGAAGCTGGACTGGTACGCGATGCGCTGGAAGATCGAGACGTTTCACAAGGTTCTGAAGTCTGGATGCAAGGCGGAGGAGGCCCTGCTGCGTACGGCTGACCGGTTGAGCAACCTGATTGCGATCTACTGCATTCTGAGCTGGCGCATTCTCTGGCTGACGATGTTCAATCGCACCAGTCCGGCAGAAGGGCCGGAGCTGGTCTTCACGGAAACAGAGGTGCGGGTGCTGGACGCGAAGATATCGAATACAGGCAAGATCGAGGGACATGCCCCGTTCAGTGGAGCGCTATGTGATCATGCTTGCGCGTCTGGGAGGGTATATCGGGCGGCGCAACGACCGCCCGCAAGGGAACAAGGTGATCTGGCGAGGGATGGTCCGATTGACGGACATTGTGTTCGGTGTGATGCTTGCCGAACAAGATGTGGGTAATTGAAAGGTTTGTGAAACGCTGGAAGGATGGGTGGCTGCTCGGCAGGGACAGGGGGCGGTCCGGCCGATGGGCGGGATGAGTGGCAGGTCGGCGAGGGATGAGGGGCTGACAGCCGACCGGCGGATGGTGGGGATTTCTCCTTCGGTGTCTGGCTCGAAGGGGGTCTGGGGAGCGAAGGGAGTTCGCGGGGACGAAAGAGATCATTGCACGCATCCAGCGATGCAGCCATCCTGGTTGTTCCAGTCAGCTGGATGATTCAGCCGTCCTGTGGATGGCTGGTGTGGATACTTCAATGGGCCTGTCGAGAGGAGAAGAAGATGCAGATGAGTGAACCGAAGAGCTATCTTCCGCGGAAGAGCAGGAGGCCTTTCTCAGGGAAGGAAGGATGGATGCCCTGTATATCGCCGAGTCGTTGAGGGCAGGTGAAGAGGGTGATGAAGACACGGCCTGGGCATGGCTGGCACAAGGCCAGATGCCGGCAGAAGTCCTTCTCGCGCTCAAATGGAATCTGGGCCCCGACTTCATCATCGGGAAGAAGGGTCTGAAAACGGAACTGGCCGATGACAGCCTATGGAAAGGCTGGATGGAGAAGGAGAAGTACACGGAAAAATCCTTGCAGGGTAAAGCGTGGACAAGACGATTGGAACGTTCAACCGTTTGCTGTCCGTCGAACGCTATGCGGTCAGTTCCTGGAAAGGCGACCCCGGAGGGGCGAAACCTGGAAACCTCTCAGCGGAATCTGCTCAAGAGCCTTCATGAGCTGGGAAAGTCAGGGAACTGCCCATGATCGTTGCGGTGGAAAAAGACGATCGTTGAGGCAGAGCGTGCCTACTACGCCAATAGCAGGGCCATGGATGCCGCCAGAAGACTGCCCTGCAGGAACTGGATGTCGTGAGAAGCACATCGGCATCGTTGATGATCCGGTGCGTTACAAGGCTGTGGACGAGGTCTACAGTCTGCCCCGGAGCCGGAAAGGTGGCTTGCCGAATGACGAGGCGCGTCAGGCATTGCGCAGCCACTATGCCAGGCTGAGCAACATGGACAAAGGCCCGTTTGGGTGATGTCGAGAAACAGCTCATCGATGCCAGAAAGTCGAACATCTTTCAGGCCGAGAAACTTTACAGGAACGTCAGGCCAACGCGTTGATCGGCGGAAACGCTCGCAAAAGAGCGAACGTGGTGAGGATGTGCATCACGCCAGGAATGCGGACGACCTGTTTGACCAGCTGGACATCTGATGTGCCAGCCCGACTGCTCCGGTCAGTTCAGGTGCCGCGAAGCGAGGCACAGAGACGCGGCAAGGACATCAACAAACTCAAGGCCCTGCTTGCGTTGCTCATCGATGGCAAGCCGCTACCAGCAGTCTGTCTCGACCACCCGTTACCGCGGGGTTGCCAGTAAGGCTCAGTGTCGCGGGAAACACCCTTCCTGCTGGTGTTTTCCCCGACCCGCTCGGGCCAGAGTCATTCCCCGGCCTGATCAGCCGCCCGTCCTTGTCACGTGCCGGCGTACGCCAGCCGCAGGTTTGGCCGCAGCGGGCCGCGCGCCGGTGGGGGCTGCACGGGTGCCGTCCGGCTGTCTGGGGACAGGGGCAGCATGGGCGGTACCGGTGTGCGTGCCGTCCGGCTGCCCGGTGCTGCGCAGCGCTGGCCGGTGGTGCCTGTGGCGCCGGTGACACCGGCAGTGGATTCTGGCGTTCCCATGGTTCCGGCGAGGTTTCAGCAGCCGCCCATGGGCATCACGGGCCGAGGGGCGTGTGCGCGTAGCGCCGGCCTTGCCGCCGCGTAGTGACTGGACGTGCGGGAGCCCGCCGGTGTGCTGCGCCCATGGCTGCGGCAGCGCCGCCGCCACGCATCGATGCAGCGTTGCCGCCGGCGCC
>BNJT01002509.1_pt1 | contig 93461 bp, 161 predicted proteins | sample 8540491 | NCBI WGS metagenome assembly BNJT01 (sample SAMD00202455, study PRJDB9452) | human saliva metagenome | host: Homo sapiens | reverse complement strand
ATCCCGCTGCCTGCAGCGGCTGATCGCCACGCGACACCGGGATGTCCTGGAAGATGGATTTCTTGTCTTCGCCCGGTTTGAGGCCGGGGCGATAGACAGCCTGGGCCAGCGGCTCGCCCTTCATGTCGGGCAGGTGCGCTGGAGCCGTCATCGGGGTAGACGCGCAGACGAATGGTGCCGCCCGTGCCGCCTGCATAGCCCAGTCCGGTCTGCCAGCAGAGCTTCACGCTGGCCAGATAGCCGCTGTTGAGCGCCATGAAGCGGTTGGAGACGACGGTTTCCAGATTGCGATAGGAGCCGACGATGGTGTTGGCACAGTGCATACTGGTTGACACGCCGGGGGCCGTAGAGACGGTTGAATTCGGGGGAGTTCAGCCGGTATCCATCGCTTGTGACGCTGACCAGACGGTCCTCGGCGGCAGACGATTCTGGCTGGCGGCGCTGTTGTTGCTGGCGCTGTTGCCGCCCGGATTGCCGCTGGCGGCTGCTGCCGGCCGACGGTTTGGGCTGGCTGGCGTTGCTGTTCTGCGCAGGCTGCTCGTTGCGGCTGGGCTTGTCCCAGTCACGGGCCCATTCAGGCAGGTTGGGGTCGTTCAGGCGATGCAGGTTGGTGGGGCGCGGGTGCTTGGGCTGCAGCGTGCCATGCAACCCGTCGGAAGGATTGCCGTCGTTGGCCGTGGCTGCTTCGGCGCTGGCGACCAGCATGCCGGATGCAAGGTCCATCAGTCCGGCCGTCGGTTTGCCGATGCGCCCATGGCCCAGGCAAGATCATTGGGCGAACTCGTCCTTGGGCGCCGAATCCAGAATGTCGGGCGTTTTCTCCGCTTCTGGTCGAAGATGAAGGCAGCTTCCCTGAGGTGATGCTGGGGCCGTCCACCGTGATGGGGCAGCGGTGATTTCCTGATGCGTCTCGTCCTGGCCCGTGCCACCGCAACCGGCCAGTGTCGAGGATAGGGCAAGACAGGTACTCAGCATGGTCGGATGGCCTGGAAAGCGGCTATGCGGGTCTGAAGAGGAAAGACGGAAGGGCAGGGCACATGACTGAAACCCCCACTGGTGGGGGCGGACCGTGGTGGACGAACAGCCGTTTTCCCTGTTGCCGGCGAAAACGATCACGGTTTCAGTCTAGGTGTATTGTTGCACAAAACATCAGTCGGGCGTATCGACGGCGAGGATGCGCAAGATCGATGGCAGCGCACCGGGCGGGGATATGGCAGCCCCGCCCTCGTCCGACTGAGGCAGGTGCCCTCAGCTCTTCAGGATCTCTCGTACAACGCTTCCAGACGTTTGGCCTGCGTATTCCAGTTGTGATTGTTCCATGACGGCCTTCCGGGCCGTTGCGACCCATCTGGGCACGTCGTTCCGGATCATCACGCAGGGGTGACGATGGCCTTGGCGATGGCGTCCGACATCCATCGGGTCGACGCACAGGCCGATGTCGTGCTCTCGACGAACTCCACCCAGTCGGGGATGTCGGAAACGATGGAGGGGATGCCGGCCGCCATGTATTCGAGCAGCTTGATCGGTTCGGCGCGACGTGGTTCGGGGTCGGGTGCAGGGTAGCAGACTGGCGAAGCTGGCGCTGCAGGGCAGCGCGGATGCCGTCACGCTCGACCCATCCCAGTTCGTCTACGCGAGGCCAGCCGCTCATGGCGGCAGCCTGGTCGCGTTCGGCCTTGGTCTTGAAGGTACCTGCCAGCACCAGGCCGACATCGGCCTTTTCCACGGCTGCGACGGCCTCTCGTAGATGCCGCCGGGATGCGCGAGATGCCGCCCACGTGGCGACGTGTGTGGCCGGCGGCAGTTTCTTTGACCAGTTCCGACAGCGGCAGGTGGCTTCTTCCTCGGTGGGAGGGCTGGCCAGTTCCGACAGCAGCGGGTGGTTGTGCACCACCATCAGTCGGCGTGCCACGTCCTCGAAGAAGGGGCCGAGCTTGGAGGCGGCCACGACCGTGCCATCCAGCCGTCGGGCGGCAATGCGTTCCATGCCACGCGCCAGCCGGGAGACCACCTTGCGGATGGGGGGCCGGGATCCAGTGCTTGGTCAGGATCTGGTTGGCCAGATCTTCATGCACGTCGATGACGACCTTGCGCCCGCTCAGCTTGAGCAGAAGGCCGAGTGGACTCAGTTCGGGATCGTGGAAGTGGAGCTGGGCGTCGACCGCGGCGACATTGGCGCCAGGCGTCGTCACATCTTGCGCGTCATGCGCGAGACGCGGCCGGCGCCGGGGGCGTTCCTCGGAGCGGGTGAATGGTGACGCCGAGCCTCGGCCGCTTCGGCCACCTCTTCGGGGGTGGCGGCGATGACGGCATGGGCGTCACAGCCGGCGGCAGCCAGTAGAGCCAGTCCTTGCGGACGATGCGGATTTCGACGCCACGGTGGACCGTGGAGAAATGGCAGATGCGGATCGGCTTCACTGTCCATCCCTTGCCGAAGCGGAAGCTCAGGGCCCCCGCGGATACGGCAGGCAGTTCAGAAAAAGTTCGACGGCCAGTGCGCACGCCAGATTTTCGGTGCGTGAATGCCCAGCGGGGTGACGCCCTGTTCAATCAGCGCGAAGGGTTCGCCCCGCACCCAGTAGTGAGGCGGCTGCCGTCGGACAGTAGCAGGCAAAGGGTTTCGCGACGTTGTCGTCATAGCATTCACTGCGGATGCCCAGCCGCTCGCGCAGGGCCTGATCCTGCAGCAGCATGTGGTTGGGGCATCTTGAGGAAGCGGTTCATCCAGTCGCCATGGGAGCAGACCACGTCCATCGGCACGTTGAAGCGTGTGCGCAGTGCCCTGCAGGTTCTGGGCGAACAGCTCGTGGATGGCCGGCATGGCGGCCTGTACGGCTGCCGGTGAACGCAGGCAATGCTGCTGTCGGCGTACTCGGCCAGTTCCTCGAAGCGGTAGCTGACGTGGACGCCATCCTGGCCAGCTGCTGGATGGACATCGGCATCCATCGTGCTCTGCCGAAGTACTAGCTGGCACGGCAGCCCAGTTCCTGTTCGATCCGGTGCCAGGCCAGCGACAGCTTCGGGTCGGTGTCGATGTCGTGGCGCATCACGAGGATCCGCTCATCGGGGTCATCGAGCCCTCGCTGAAGGGTCAGCCACTGGCGTTGTCGATGACGCGATACCCGTGGTCGCGGGCATGCTTCAGAAGCCGCCGGTACTCGTCCCGCCGGTTGCGGCAGGACTCAGTTCCTCGTAGAGCCGCCAGCCCAGCTTGCGAACGCGGGGCGGCCAGGCCTGACTGGCGCTGCATGAGGCTGGGCATGGCGGCCCAGCCTGTGGGGCCAGGCCCGCCGGAACATGGTCAACGGAAGGCGATGGGTCTCATGGGGCGATGTATCCGGAGGGGTTGGCGTCAGGAAGAGGAAACCAGGAGGGAAGAACTTGGTGTGATCCTGGTACTGGGATGATCCTGGTATTGCGTGCCCTGCGCACAAACCGAGGTCGGGTGAAAGCTGCGTCTGGGGCGCGAACCGGGAGCTTTGCGAACTGGACTTTGGGGCGAACTGGCTGTGCACAAACTGCGAGTCGGGCGAGAACTGCGTGTTGAACTGCGTGCTGAGCTGGTCGGCACGGTGACGGCGGACGACCTGACCAAACGCGCCTGTACCCAGGGCTGCGGAGGCAAAGCCCACGCAGAAGAACAGCGCCACGAAGGTGACGTTTCGCGCCAGGCACAGGACAGGACGACGAAGACCAGCAGGGAGCGGTTTCTTGGCAATGCGCGGCCAGCGCTCGAAACCGGTCATCAGTGCGACCAGCAGGGCGCCCCAGATGGCCAGGAACAGCAGGAAGGAGATCAGGCCCGTCTGTGCCCTAGATGTCCAGGATGTTGTGGATGTAGAGGCCGGGCGAACTTCATCTCGCCAGTTGAAACGCCCATTCACCAGTGACTGGCCGGCTGGTGAGCACGTTCATGCCGTGATTCAGCGATTTCTGGCGGGTGCTCCAGAACCGTCTTCGCTGCCGGGGTGAAACGCGATCTGGAAGCGCGTGCCTCGAACAGCTGGGCGAACAGCCCGGTCTCGTAGCCCAGGCCAGCTGGCCACCACCAGGCCGATCACCACCACGCGCGCAAGAACCCGCCGAACAGGACGATGACGTGAGTAGCGAGGCCGTGCGCGAAGAAGGCGGGCACTGCGGTGACGGATGATGAACATGAGGGCCGATGGCGGCCGCAATGAAGAGCCAGCGCTGCGGTGCCTGGCGAATGCGGGCAGCCAGGATGGTGCTGCAGATGGCGAACGAGTCACCCAGCTGCTGATAGGTGAGCTTGTTGCCGGTCTCGGTGGCCGTCTGATAGAGGTTCTCGACGGAGAAGTTCTTGGCGTTGAGCAGGACATAGCACGCCATCAGCAACCACGTCATCCAGATCGTCCGGTAGATGCGGTGGATGCGGGTGGCTGCGCCGGTCAGATAGAGCGCCAGGCCCAACAGCATGATGGGCAGTGTCTGCAGTAGCATGGTCTCGCCGTTCGCCGCTGTACTGGCCCCCATGCCTTGTAGCTCGATCCAGCCAGATGGATAGCAAACAGGAACGTGATGGTGCAGATGGAGACCTTGCGGGCTGAGATGCTGCGGTGTGTCGCGCGGCCAGGGCGGCCAGGGCAGAGCAGACCGGTCGAGGTGCCGGTCCAGACGATGCTGGGCACGCTGGTGGCCTACGTTCCACAGGATGGGCAACAGGCCGGAAATGGAAGAAGAAGGCTCGCACTGACCAGCATCGTGCTGAACGACGAAGGACGCTGGGGCCGACTTCGCAGCCGAAGGTATCGAAGAGGGTCGGTTGGTGCGACCGTGTTTTCTTGAGAAGGTGAGCCGCCATGTGGTTCCTTGGGCTCGTTCTGGTTCGTTGCCCGCCCAGGGCGGCGGCGAGGCCCGATGCAGGCGCTTGCGGGTATGGCGATTGCCTTGGCCCCCAGCCGCACGCCATTAGAGTAGCAGATATACCACACAGAGTGCGGTATATCCCACAGAGAACCACTCTGATGGCCGTCATTGCCTCCTGGGGCAGGGGGTGAAGGCGGCCGGGCTTTCACGACCAGCAGCCCGATCTGCCAGTACAGGTCCAGCTTGGCCTGCCGGGTGATGAGCAGCGTGTAGCCCAGCGGGCTGGCAAAGAAACGGATGAACAGCAGCGGCGCGAAGATCTGGGCGATCTCGCCGGCGGCGCGGAATTTCGCACAAAGACCAGGGCAAACAGCGGTGGTCCCCAGAACAGCAGCACGGCCGACGGAAGATGCCCAGGAAGGCCAGCAGCCGCAGGGTCTGCTCAGGCGGCCCGGCACCTGGCCGGTGCGGTTGAACTCCCTCGGCGGCCTTGTTCTTGAAGACGTCCTGGGCCGAGTTGGAGATGATGGACATGGAGCGCGAGATGGTGCGCCATGCCAGCCCAGCAGGCCGGCGGCGTGCTCGCCGAAGCGGGTGCCGGTGAGCAGCAGCGGGATCTGCTGGGCCACGGTGTTGATGAGGGCGGCGGGCATGGCGACTCATCGGCGTCTCTGCCGTGGGTGCGCATCAGCTCGCCGTAGGTCTGGCGGGGCTTGTGGCGGCCGCTCGGATCGGGCAGGTCATGCGCCAGCAGGAATTCTTCAGGCCCAGCCAGGCGGCTCAGCTGCGCGCGCTGGTGCCGATGACGAAGCCCAGCATCAGCATCATGCCGTTGGGCCAGAACCAGACCAGCACCACCTGCAGCAGCGCCGTGAGGCCGGGCCGAGGTGATGCGGATGCGGCTGACCACACCAAAGGCGCCTGAGGTGACGGCCATGGCCAGCCACAGCGTCTGCATGGCCAGCGCCCAGGTGCCCAGCCCCACCAGGACCGAAGCCGACAGGGAGCCAGCCGGGCAGAGCGCTGCTCGATGAATCCATGTGCCAGCACCGCCACCAGTGACAGCAGCAGGCCCACGCCGATGCTGCTGGAACAGCCCGATGCGGAAGGCGCTTGCGGCGGTCGCTGGCCAGCGGAAAGTGCCACCAGCAGGATTTCGATGCGGGCCGTGGCCGGCGCACGATGGCGATGTAGATGACGGCCTGCCAGATGGCATAGACCTCAGCGCCTCGACGCTGACCAGGCGGGCCAGCAGCAGGCATGACCAGCAGCGGGATGGCTTGGGCGGCCGCACTGCCGGTCAGCACCTTCGGACGGTGCGGGATGTAGGAGGACTCGCGCGGCGGTGGCCGCCGCCGGCGGGGTGGCCGGCGCAGCGAGCGCCGGAGACGCGGAATGGTTGTCCGCGTCCGCGGGGCTGGGGTGGACTCGCTCACGGCAGGATCAGAGCGTGCTGTCGACGGCGGCGACCAGGTGATCGATGATCTCGGGCCTGCAGCGCGCGGTCGATGTCCGGGTACATGGGCAGGCTCAGCACTTCGTCGGCAGCCTTCTCGGCGCGTGCGGAAGCTCTGCGGCCAGCGGGGTGCCGGCATAGACCGGCTCAGCGTGCAGCGCAGCATGGGATAGTGCACGGCGGTGGGCACGCCGTTGGCCTTGAGCACCTCGATGACCTGCGCGGTTGGGCACGCGCACGGTGTACTGGGCGTAGACGCTGGTCGCTGCCTTCTGGCCACCGTCACGGGGCGGATCTGCGGGTGGGCGGCGTTGGCCAGCAGGCGGGCATAGCGGGCGCCGGCATCGGCGCGCAGCTTCACGTCCTCGTCGAAGTGATCCAGCTTGACCAGCAGCACGGCGGTCGCAGGGTGTCCAGCCGGCCGCTGACGCCGATGGCCGAGTGGACGTGGCGCTTGGATCTGGCCATGCAGGCGGATCTCGCGACATCTTGCGCCCAGCTCGTCGTCGTTGGTGAGCAGGCGCCGCTGTCCGTAGCAGCCCAGCGGCTTGCTGGGGAAGAAGCTGGTGCAGGCGATGGTGGACAGGCTGCCTGAGCGCTTGCCGTGACGCGGGTGGCGCCAGCTCTGGGCGCCGTCCTCGATGACCGGCAGGCCACGCGGGCGGCAATGGCGTTAATGGCTTCGGTCGTCGGCGCACTGGCCGCACGAGGCTGACCGGGATGATGGCGCGGGTGCGCGGCGTGATGGCCGCTTCCAGCAGGTTGGCGTCCAGGTTGCAGGTGTCGAGTCGATGTCGACGAAGACCGGCGTGGCGCCCAGCAGGCTGATGGTCTCGGCCGTGGCGATGAAGGTGAACGGGTGGTGATGACCTCGTCACCCGGGCCGATGCCCAGGGCCATCATGGCCACCTGAGTGCCGTGGTGCCGTCGCTGATGCCGATGGCGTGGCGCACGCCCACGTATTCGGCCAGGCGCTTTTCCAGCTCGGCTACTTCCGGCCCCATGATGTACTGGCCATGGTTGAGCACGGCCTGCATCCGCTCGTCATGGCGGGTCTTCAGGCGACGGTACTGTTGCTTGAGGCTCGATGAAATCGATGTGTTGCAGGGGGCGAGCATGATGGCTTCTTGCGTGGCTTGACTGGCGCTCGCTGGCAGCCCGAGGGCGGTGCCGGGCTTGCGGCAGGGGCACCGCCGTGACAGGTCTCGACTCAGGCCCCGGGCTGTGGGGCTCGCAGGCGTGTGGTGTGATGTTACTAGCCGGTGTGGCACTCGGGCAGTGAACGATGGCACCGTCCTCCCGGCCATGCGACAGGTTAGGGCAGCTTGACGCCGCACTGGCAGACCCAGCCGGTGCGACGGGCGGGCACGCCGACCATCAGGGCGTGGTCGGGCACGTTGCGCGAGACCACGGCGCCGGCGCCGATGAAGGCGCTAGCGGCCGATGGTGGTGCCACAGACCACGGTGGCGTTGGCGCTCGATGCTGGCACCCTTGCGCACCAGGGTGTTGCGGTATCGTGCTTGCGCGAGACATGGGCGCGCGGGCTGAGCACGTTGGTGAAGACCGATACGAGCCGCAAGAACACGTCGTCTTCCAGGGTGACGTTGTCGTAGATCGGAGACGTTGTTCTGCACCCGGACGTTGCCCAGGACGACGCGGTTGCCCACGTGAGACGTTCTGACCCAGCGAGCAGCGCTCGCCCAGGGACGGCGCCGCTGCTGACGTGAGTCCAGTGCCAGACCTTCGTGCCTTCATCGATCTGTGCGCCCTTCGTCGACGAGGGCGCTGGGGTGAATGGTGGTGAGCGGTTTTGGTCTTTTTCCATGTTCTTGCCTGTTGTCGGTGGTGGGGGCTTGTTACATCTACGGAGAATGAAGCGGTGGCCGCCATTCACCGGAAAGGCGGGAATGAGCACTGCGGAGGAATTGACACTGAGCTGGCACGTGCGTATCTCTTGTGTCTTAACATGACGAAAAGCTTCAGGCCTGCTGTGAATGCAGGTATTTGGCCGTGGGGTATCCGGGACGCTGATAAAATCCCCCGACGCCGCTGGCACATACCTTAACCTGATTCATTTGGCGATACGGTCTTGACGGCGCTCTTCTCATTGGTGCAATGGCCGAATCCCTGATCGAGTTTCGCGCCGATCTCATCCGGGACCTGGGGCCAGGGGCTACGGTGACGGCGCTGCCGCCGCGCTGCCACGCCTGAAGTGCTGGACCAGATCCATGCGCTGGGGGCCGATCTGCCGCTGCTGCTGCACCGTACCGGGATCAACCCGCTGCGCGACATGGTCACGATGCTGGCCATCCGCAAGCTGCTGCGGCGGGTCCGCCCAACGTGCTGATCTGCTACACCACTCAAGCCGGTGGTCTATGGCGGGGCTGGCTGCTGCGCACGGCGGGTGTCCGGCACCTGCGCCTGTGCCGATGATCACCGGCCTGGCTTGCGCCTTCCATGGCAGATGCTGGCGCAATGCGCTGAAGGGGCTGGCCTCGCAGCTGTATCGCCAGGCCATGGTGCCTGTGCACAATGCCATCTTCCAGAACCGGACGATCGGGCACTCTTCGTGAAAAAGGGCCTGCAGCTCCATGAAGAAGACCCGCATCGTCAACGGCTCGTGAACCTCGACGCAGTTTGCAGCGGGTACCACTGCGGGCCGGAAGTGACCTTCCTGCTGGCCGCCCGGCTGCTGAAGGCCAAGGGCATCCCGCGAGTATGTGGAAGCGCCCAGTGAGCAAGTACCCGAATGCGCGCTTCATCATCATCGGCTACGAGTTCGTCGCCCGATGCCATCGCAGTCGATGATCGAGAGCTGGGCCCGTCCGACGTGATCAGCTACGAGGGTGGGGTGAATGATGCGTCCTTCGTGACGCGTGCCAGTGTCTGCGTGCGCGCTCGTATTCCGAGGGGCTGCCGCGTACCGTGCTGGAGGCCCTGGCCACGGGCCGGGCCCGTCATCACCACCGATGTGCCGGGTTGCCGCGAGACGGTGACGCAGGACGTAACGGCTGCCTGATTCTGGCGCGCAATGTCGGCTCTGTGCGCTGCGGAACGTTATCTGACCGAGCCGGGGCTGATGGAGCCGCCACGGCGAAGCCAGCTGGCCAGCTGGCACTTGAAAATTTGACGTCAGAAAAGTAAACGTCGATAGTGCCGCTACAGAGTAACTCCGGTCACGTTCTCTGATTTTATCTGGCGCCCGTCCGATTCTGGTGGTTGAATCGGGGTTTTGCCATTTTCTCAGTGAGGAACAGCCAGATGGCTGCTCAGATCAACGCCAGATCGGCATGGCTGCCCGATCTGTTTCAGTCCTTCGTCATTGCTGTTCCTGACGATGGTCGTGCCCAACTCCATCAAGCCGGTGTCGGTGAGCTTTCGGCGCTTCGCGCCGCGCTGGGCCGGCTGCTGACCACTTTCTCACCCGCCTTCATGCGGGGTGGTCTGGGATGCACGGGGCCCGTCGGCCGTCACGCTGTATCTGGTGGTGCTGGTCAACGCGCGCCAGCAACGAGGCGCTGCTGCAGACGCTTTTCATCTACATCGTGTCGCCCGCGCTCTGGATCCTGGTGGCCGGCGGCGTGCTGACATACTCGAGAGCGACTCGCTCGAGAGGATGATGGAGAACAACGCCATCTTCGGCGCGGCCAGCGTGGGCCTGTTCTTCTACCTGTTCCTGAACGGCGGCCCCGAGGGCGGTGAGCTTTCTTTCATCGAGCCCGAGAACGCCAACGTCAACCTGGTTGACGGCTATTCGGGCGCCACGATGCACGCTCCATGGCACGCTGCTCTTGCGTCCAGCCATGTTTGCTATGCTGGCCGTCGGCGAGATGGGCACCAAGCTGCTGATCACGCTGGCATCCTGGTGGTGGTGGCGGTCACCTCCCGGCCGTTCGGCCCTCATGCTGTCGGTGCCCGTGGGACTATGCTGGGGCGCTGCTGCCCTGGCATCCACGGCCAGCGCGCCGGCACCATTGCCGGGCGCTGGGCAGCAGGGTGGGCATTGCCGTGCTGGCGGGCACGCCCCATCATCCTGCTCAGCAGCTTCACCGAGGTGGACGCTCTACATCATTGGCGGTTTCTGGGAAGAGCTGTCCGGCGGTGGCGGCTCTGAACGTACCAACCAGGCCAATGCGCTGTCTCGATGGCATCATCTCCTCCTTCGGCATTGGTGCCGGGCACGGCATCGGGGTCAATTACATCCGTAGCGAGATCGTATCCCTGGCGTTATGAGATCGTGCTGCTGGCAACCATCTATCGCGTCGGTTTTGCGGGTGCGCTTGTCTATGCCTGGCCGTTCATCCGCTATGGCTGGGGCGCGCTCGAGACCCGCAAAGCACAAGCGGCTGACCACCTCGATGTCTTCCTGTTTGCGGTTTGTGCCAGTGCGTTCATTGCTGCCGCCACCAACCCGCACATCGAGGCCTACACTTTCCACCGGATGTATGTACTTCCGGTGACGATCTTCCTGGTGCGCCATCCGGGCACGTCGATGTTTGACGCATCGGTGCGGGCGCTGGGGCTCGCGCGTGGTGCGGCGGCCCGGATGCCGGCTCCCCGTCATGCCGGGCGCCATGGCGCACGGCAGGGCGCGGCCGTCGGTCGCGCGGGATGCAGTAGCTACCCCGCCGGCCAGCGTGGCATGCAGCAGTACGCCGGCCAGCGCGGCGCAGCAGCATCCGCCGGCCAGTGCGCGCAGCAGTACGCAGCGGGGCAGCGACCGGTGCAGCAATACCTGGCCGGCCAGCGCCCGATGGGATAGCACCCGCCCGGCCAGCGTCCGGCGGGACAGGGTTCACCTGGCTGGCCAACGGCCCGCCGGTAGTCGGGGCTGCAGGCCAGCAGGCTGGGCCCGCGCCCCGTGCGGGTAACCCGGGCGGCTGCGCTGAGGGCCTGCTGCAGGCGCCGTGCCCGGCACGATCCGGCACGGCAGCCCTGCGCGGGCGTTCCCGCAGCCTTTGCGGACGCCTGGGCCCGGGAAGGCTCGACCGATCTGGCGGGCGGGCCGTTGCTCGATGAGTGGGCGGATCGATCACCGTGAACCTCGGAGGAAAAATGAGAAGGGAGTTTCTGAAGACGCTGGGGGCCGGTGCCGCCACGTCTCCTGATGGCCCAGCAGCTGCGTCGCCACGCCCACGGGGCCCGCGTCGCCTGGATCGGGTCGTCCCGCCGCTGGAGTACGGGGCTAAAGGCCAACGGCGCGATGACGACACGCTGGCGGTGATCCGCGCTGCCCAGGCGGCCGCGCGGGCAGGGCATCTGGCTGGTGTTTCCGGCCGGGGAATACGTCATTACCGACCAGGTGAGCTTCGCGGCGCCATGGCGGGGGTCAAGGCGTGAGAAAGGCAATCCATCCGCTTGCAGAGCAGCTCGAAACGGGCGGGCTTTGCTGCGTGCGGAGCTGTCCGAGCGGGATCCGATCGCGATCCTTTCCCGGTGTCCGGCCTGTCCATCGAGTGCCAGGTGACCCACCCGGACCAGGCGGCCGCCATCTACCTGATCGACACCCAGGGCGTATGTGGTGGACAACCGATCCGCCGCGCAGGTGGGCACGGCATCTATGTGCGGGGCATGAGCAACGGCATCAACAGCACGCGTGCCGTGGCCTACAACGTGTTCCGCAACAACGTCATCGAGGTGGAGCCTCTGCCCGACCACGACTGCTTCGGCATCGAGATCGAGGCCGAGCGGTTGCTGCCGGCCGGGGAAAGTTCCCGCGCGAGAGCTGTCTGGATGCGCTTCGTGCCGCCGACATTCCGGTGCCGGCGCACGACTAACCCGCTTGGAGGGCAACCAGATCAGTGGTGCCTACTACGGCATTTCGTCTCGGGTGGCGCAGCCTGGCGCAGGGACAATGCAGTGCAGCCAGATCCGCTGTACGTCGATCCAGCACCAGTCCCACTACAACGTCATTACCGGCAACGAGCTGACGGATTCGCTGTCCTCGTCCATCCATCTGGCCTACGGCTCATCGTTCAACACGGTCAGCTATCAACCGCATCCGCAACAACCGGGCGCGGGGCGAGGCTGCTGCAGGCCTTGTGGGGGCGTCGAAGAACGACTTCACATGAACGAGGGTGGAAGTGGCAGCGAGGGCGCTCCAAGTACATGATCTACTGCGCGGTGGTGGCCAACGAGAACTCCTTCTGGGGCAACTGGCTGTCCGCCAGCAGGCCGCGCCTACATTGCGGTGGAGTCGGCTTTCAACAGCAAGCTGCGGCAAGAGCCACTGGGGCTATGGGCTGCGCGGGGCTGACGACCATTTCACCGATCGCGGTACGCACGGTGCGCATCGTGGGGCAACGAGATCCGGGCCACGTCCCGCAGAACGCCGGTAGTAGTGCTGGCTCAGGTGGGCGACGATCGGGGGCAGTATCCGCTGCTGATGCGCGAGCCGTCCGGCAATCAGGTGATGGACCGGGCCGGGGGCCGCTGCTGGAGCTGTCGGAAAGTCAGGCGGGGGTTGCTGCGGAGACTCAAGCTGGTGGGCAACGAGTTTGCGCCGGTGCCGCGTCATGACTCAGTTGGTGCTGCCCCGGGGGCTAGCACTTTCAGCGAGATGGCGGGATCGCGCCATCATCCCGCAGATCGAAGGGATCTGAACGTCCCTAGGGGAGGAGCCGCGGCGTGCCCCGGTAGGCGGCACGTCAGTGGCCGGCGGGTGACGGTGCAGCGCTGGCCGGCGCGAGACCCGCCAGGCCACACGGCGTCGAAGATGGCGCGTGCCACCCAGCAGATTGCGGCGCCCTGCAGGCCGAAGAAGCGGGCCGACAGGCACAGGGCCGGAATGTAGACGGCCAGTTCGATGAGCTGGATGGTGCGCAGGCGCGCACACGGCTCTGGGCGTGCAGGTAATGACGTGTAGATGACCGAGACGGTGTAGAAGAAGGCACCCAGGCAGATGGATGCGGCTCCAGCGTGGCGGATTCCGGTCCGACCTTGTCGCCCATCCAGAACCGTGCAGGATGGCGGGGAAGGCCAAGCACAGCACGATGTGGCCATGGCGGCCGAGATGAGCAGCAGCCGGTTGCGCCACATGACGAAGATGCGGTGGCTTCGCCGGCGTCATGCTGCAGGCGCGCGGTCAGCATCGGGAAACATCACGTTGGTGATGGCCGAGGCGATCATGGTGCTCTGCAGGATGATCTCGTTGGGGATGTAGTAGGCCGTGACGGCCGCCGCCGAGATGGCCGAAAGCGATGATGAAGCGGTCGGACTGCATCAGCAGCGGATGGGCGATGTTGCTGACCGTCATCCATTTGCTGAAGCGGTTGAGCTGCACGCGGATGCCGCGCCGCTGGGCCGGCGTGCTGGCCTGAGGGCCTGGCCGCCCAGATTGGTCCGCAGGGCGTCATCTTCTGGCGCACGTTGAAGTACAGCATGAACAGCCTGACGGCGCGGCTGGATCAGGATGGAGGCCACCAGCGGCACCAGCGACTGGCTGAAGAGCGACACCAGCATGGGCGCCACGAAATTGACACGCCCAGGTACATGCGCACGATGTTGGGGACGCGAAGTCCTCGAAGGCTTCGATGATGCCGCGATAGAGCGCGCTGAGCACCTGCACCGGTAGCGTGAAGATGAGGATGATGGTGGCGATCTTTCGTCCTGCGCGCCGATGTTGCGGTAGGTGACGAGGCTTCCACCGTCGAAGCCCACCGCCACCAGGAAGAGCGCCACGCCGATGGCACTGTAGGTGGACGGACAGGCGCCAGGCCACGTCGATGGCGGGCGGGATCTGGGCCAGGTCTCCCCGAGCCGCGCAGGGCGGACACGTACTGGTGGTGGCCCGGCCGATGCCGAGGTCCAGGGCCGAGGCGTAGCTGAGCAGCGTCCAGGCCAGGGCGCGATCATCCCGAAGCGCTCGTTGTCGATGCGCGAGAGCAGCAGCGAATGAAGAAGGCGTCGCAAAGCGGCGTGGAGAAGAGGCCGGCGAGCGACCACAGGATCTTGGATCGGTACATGCTTGTCTCGTCGAAGGCGGCCGGCGGGTCAGGCGAGTGCGCGGCGGCAGGGCCGGCGGCTCGCTTTGAGCAGCTGCACTCAGCTGCGGACCCACGGCGGCGATGCTGTAGGTGCTCGGCACTTGGCCTGCGGCACCCATCCGCGAACGCAGCTCGGCGAGGCGGCTGGTGTCTCTGATGGACTGCGTCCATTCTCGGGGCCGCTGACCAGAAAGCCGTGGACGCCGGACTGCACGATGTCGATGTTCATGCCCACCCGATTGCCGATGACCGGCAGGCCGGCCGCCATGTACTGGATGAGCTTTTGAAGCCGCACTTGCCCTGTTCCCAGGTGCGTCTGTCCAGCGGCATGATGCCCAGATGGGACTGGAGTTGAGTTCCCGCCCGGTGTCGCTGGCCCAGGGATGTGCACGCCTGCACGCCGGGCCACTGCTGTGCCTCGGCGCCGATGACGCGAGCTCCAGCGGGTAGCGGCTGGTGAGCTGCTCCAGCACCGGGCGGATGATTTCCAGATACTTGAGGTGGAGGGCGAGCTGATCCCAGACGATGCGTAGTGGATGGTCGGCCGAGATGACCGGTTGCTGGTGCCGGCAGGGTGCGGTACTTCGAAGTCGATGGTGCTGGGCAGGATCTCGGACCCAGGGGCCCCGGCATTGCGGGCGCGTGCGGCCAGACAGCCGTTGCCGCCATGACGAGGCGGGCACCCGCCATCAGGCGGTCGATCTTGTGGCCCAGCAGGCGCCGCACCAGGATTTCGGACTGGTCGTAGCTGTGGAAGATGGCGTCACTCGAAACCCAGCACGTGGGCACGCCATTGTCCAGCAGCCACTTTTCCAGTCCGAAGGGCAGGTAGGGCAGCAGCTCCTTCTCGATCCAGAGCAGGTCGAAGCGCCTGCTGCCGGTGATGGAGGGCATCTTCAGGATGCGCCGGGCCAGCAGCTGCAGGCGCTGCAGATTGATGCTCTGCCCGCCATACATGCGTTTCAGGTAGTCGTTGTCGAACAGCGGAAGTGTTCGGTCCTCGATGCCGGCCTGATGCAGCACGGGCAGGTACTGAAGGGTCCTGACGCGGGAGGAGGCCCTGCTGTCGTAACGGGTCAGCAGCGCAATTCTGGGCATGGGAACGCGGTCTCTCCGGTCGAGCGATCCGTGCGGAGGGCATGCGGCACGGATTGTCGTGAAGCGACGCCAGAGGAACCGGAAGAGAAAGATGTGTCGGTTCTTTTACTATGAAAGCATACCCTACGGATGTGCAGGGGCAACGACATGATGTATAGGATCTGTTACCCGGAATGACAATTTGAAATGCTCGGGTTGTATAGAAGTCGCCCCTATGAAAAACGCGCTGCGGGGCGCTATGGGGCGCATGGCAGTGTGATGCGGCCCGCCAGCGCGTTGGGTGCCAGGCAGTGACCTTCCGGGAAGGTCACTGCCCGGAGCGGGCTCGAAGCGATCAGCCCTGGTGGCCTTCGCCGAGAAGCCCTGGGCCGTAGGTCTCGCCGTAGGTGTTGTACTCGCCGTAGTAGCGGCCGGCCTTCTCGAAGTCGTGGTTGCTGAGGATGACGCCGAGAATGCGGACGTTGGCGGCGGCGATACGCTCCAGACCACGACGGGCCAGCGATGAGCGTGGAGCTGGCCTTGACCACGTAGATGAGGCCTGTGGCGTTGGCCCCGATGGGCAGCGCGTCGGACACCAGCTCCAGCGGCGGGTGTCGATGACGATCAGCCTCGAAGTGCTCCTTCCAGCTGCTCCAGCACGTCGGTGAAGCGCGCGGGCCGCGACCAGGTCATGCGCATTGCGGGCGCGGGGTGCGCCACCAGCACCGAGATGTCCAGGTCGTTGAGCGGCAGCACGCAGTTCTCGATGGGCTCGCCATGGAACAGGTCGCTCAGGCCCTTGGTGTTCTCGGGGATGTTGAGCATGCGGCGTACGGCGGCGCGTTTGCGCATGTCGCAGTCGATCAGCAGCGTGCGCTGGTGCGGCCCTGCCTCGATGGCGAAGCTGGCCGCCATGGTGGACTTGCCCTCGCCCGGCAGGGTGGAGGTGAAGGCCACCACCGGCCGCCTCGACGTTCATGAGGGGACAGGCGCACGCCGGTGAGGGCAGAGCGCACCGACTCGGAGAACAGCGACTGGGGCTGCAGGTGCTGCAGCATGGGCAGCTGCTTGGCGTCTTCGCCGGTCAGCTTGGGCACGCCACCAGCAGCGGGGACGCCCAGTTTTTCCTGGACTTCGTCGCTGGAGCGGATGACGGCGTTCTTCGCTCGCGGCTGATGGCGCCGCATGGCGCCCAGCAGCGTGCCGATGAGCGCGGCCAGTGGATCAGCTGCGGCTTGGGCGGCTTGGCGGCCAGCAGCGGCGGCACGGCTGGCCGACCACACGGGCGACGGGTTCTGGAAGTCGGCCGTGGCGTCGGTTTCCTTCACCTTGGCCAGGAAGGTCTGGTAGATCTGCTGGTTCGTGGCCACTCACGCTGCAGCACGTTCAGCCTTGCCTTCCTTGCGGTTGATCTCCCTGATGCTGCCCTTTTGAGGAAGCCACTTCCTGTTCCAGCGCACGCTCGGTCTCGCGGGCCACTCATAGGCCCTGGAGATGCTGGAGATGACGGCCCCGGACTGCTTTGCGCAGGCTGCTGCGGCCAGTTCCAGCTCGCTCTGCGCCTGCTTAGGCCGGGTGCGAGGCACCCATGGAACCGGCCACCGGCCATGCGCGTCTCGGGCGTTGGCTTCGGCTGCACTGGGCGGCCACCACGGCCGGGTTGTTGAAGACCCGGGCACCTCGTAGCGGTTGCGGGAACCGCGCTGGACCTCGTGATAGACCGTTCAAGGCGCTGGCGCTCGACGCGGGCCGCGATCAGGCGGTCGGAGGAGCTGTCGAGCTGACGCTCGTTGCCGCCCAGGGCCGACGTGGGGTGGCCACCAGGCCGATCTCTTCACGATAGGCCCTGCAGGTTGGCTTCGGCGTTTTCCAGGTCGGTGCAGCTGGTTCAGACGGTCGTTCAGCCAGCGGCTGGCGGTCTGCTGCATGTCGAAGCGCAGCGTCCAGGTCGGCCGTGATGGTGACCGGCCGTCTGGCTGGCGATCTTGGCGGCCAGCACCGGATCCGGGGACCAGCGGATCTCGACCAGCTGGCTGTTCTTGATGGGCGAGATGTCCAGGCCCGCTCAGCGCATGAGGACCTCGCTCTTCCAGGCTTCCTGGACAGTTCCTTCACGTCTGCCCTCGGCGGCCTGTTCCTGCCTTCGGATGAGCTCGATTGAGGGGTTGTTCTCAAGGCCCAGCGCCTTGATGACGCGGATGCCCACCTCGCGCGAGCGCATGAACTCGGCCTGCGTCTGGAAGAACTCGCGGCTGCCGGCGGGCACGCCACAGATCCTTCCAGCGGCACCACACCGCGCTTGTTGTTCTCGATGAGGATGGTGGCGCTGGCCTCGATAGATGGGTGGGCGTCATCAGGTTGACGGCCACGCGTGGCCAGCACCGTGACGACGGCCGCCGTGCCGAGCACCAGCCATCTTTGCGTTCCCGGACGATGCTCAGGTAGGTGCCGCAGGTGGGCGCCGCGCTGCGGACGAGTGCGACTCTGCGTTGTGCGACCCCGACCGGCTCGGCGATGGGCAGGTCGTCGTCAACGGGAAACGGATTGGACATGTTCAGGCGGAAGGTTGCCGCGGTTCGATGGATGATCGGAGGCAGACTCGCCACGAGCGGACTGCGGGCTGTTTGTCTGGGGGTTGGCAGGGGCTCCGGGGACGTGGAGGTCCATGGCGCGCTTTCCCGGATGCCTGCGCGGGCAGGCAGAGCTCCCTCGACGGGCGGGCGCCGGCCACGAGGGCTGTACCCGGTAGACGGCAGCATAGGCGCAAGCCCCGTTTTCGCCAACACGGAATTATGCCGTCACTGACAAAAGTCTGTTGAGATCGGCTTTGTCAGCAGGTTATACAACCTTGCCGTGACATGGGTCACGCGCAGCGGTCCGGTGTGTTCCGGAAAGCGATGTCCCGCTGGGCGGTCATTTCGGGGCGCAGGCGGCCCATGTGTGCAAAAATTTTCTGTCGTTTTCTTTGGCCATCGCCACTATTTGAAACGCATGTGTAACCGAAAACCATCGCGGATGGTTGACGCTTTGAAAGAATCCTATGTAACCGCTGACGACACGGCCACGTGGAGGCAGCGTGCATCACGTAGAGGTTCCGCGGCGCAGGTTGCTGCTTGAAGCTATTGCATGGTGTTTTCGCTGGTGGCTGACTATGGCTGGAGATGCTCATCACCCCTGGCTGTTGCGTGATCTGTGCGTTTCTGGTCCCTGGCACGACGCGGAACTGGCTATGCTTGGCTTTCCCGCGATGTTGAGCGGATGGTTTCCGACGGAGGACCGCGGTGCAAGCGGCAGGAAGCTGCACCGACCTGCCGGGCCTGTCCGGAATCGTGTGGAGCAACCCGCGAGCAATGGCCGATGCGCATCGATGTTCGCAGCACAACGCCGAGTGTTCGTGAAGGAGTCTCACCTGGTCTCAACACCGTAAAAGTCCCAGACAGCCGCAAGATCCGCTCTGCGCGCGGGTGGCCAGCATTTCGGCCAACTCACTTCGATGCGCTGGAAAAACACGCCGACCAGGCAGAACTGGTGGATGTCTGTGACATCGATCCGGAAGCCCTGCGAGAAGGCGGTGGCGCGTACCGGCGCCTCCGGGGCCGCGCTCGCTGACCGACATGCTGAAGGAAACCACGGCCGACATCGTGGTGCTGACCACTCCCGTCGGGCCTGCACTCGAGCAGGCCATCGAGGTGGCACGCAGCGGGCGTCATGTCATCAGCGAAAAAGCCCATGGCCACCCGCTGGAAGGACGGCCTGGCCACTGTACGCCGCCCTGTCAGAAGCGCCGGGGTGTACCTGTTCGTGGTGAAGCAGAACCGCAAGAACGCCACGCTGCAGGCGCTGCGCAAGGCCATCCGTCAGGGCCGCTTCGGCAAGATCTACATGGCGGTGATCAACGTCTTCTGGACGCGGCCGCAATCGTGCTCACGACGCCGCCCCCTGGCGCGGGCACCTGGCGCTGGACGGTGGTGCCTTCTCATGAACCGGGGCCATACGCACGTGACCCGCTGGACTGGTGATCGGCCCCGTCGACCGGGTGCACGCCTACACGGCCACGCTGGCACGTGACATTGAGGCCGAGGACACCGGCGCGATGAGCGTGCGCTGGAAGAACGGCGCGCTGGGCAGCATCAACGTCACCATGCTGACCTATCCGAGAGAACATGGAAGGCAGCATCGTGGTGCTGGGCGAGAAGGGCACCGTGAAGGTGGGCGGCGTGGCCGTCAACAAGATCGAGCACTGGAGTTCGAGGACAAGCGTCCCGAGGACGAGCAGATCCTCAATCTGAACTACGAGGACGGCTTCGGTGTATGGTTTCGGCCATCCGTTGTACCATCACAACTGTCATCGAGGTGCTGCGCGGACGCGCCACGCCGGATACCGACGGCTCGCAGGGCCTGCGCTCGCTGGCACTGCTGTCGGCAGGCTATCGGTCGGCCTGGGAAGGCCGCGAGGTGGCCATCGATGAATTCAGGCAGGATGCCGTGGGCTCGGTCTGAGCACTGCCCCCGGCATGGCGGGCCGGGCGCTCTGAGCCCGGCCGCCTGAACGCATGAGGAACCGGCCATCTGGCCGGTTTCGTTCTTTGGGCCGGGCTGGGTGCCGGGGCCGGTGTTGCAACCGGGCCCAGGCACGGGGCGCGGCATCGGGTTTCGGGCCGGCACAGGCCGGAAGGCTGTCGGCCCCAGGCCGGCACGAACTGAGGACGGGATGATGATCGATCTGCATTGCCATTTGCTGCCGGGCGTGGATGACGGGTCACGGACGATGGAGGACGCGCTGGAGCTGGCGCGCTGCGGCCGTGGCCAACGGCATCCATACCGTCGGTGCTGACGCCGCACGTCTGCGGGTGTTCGACAACCAGCGCTCGTCGTTGCTGCCCGTGTTTGCCGAGTACCGGCAGGCGCTGCGTGGGAAGCCGGCATTCCGCTGGATGTGCGGCTGGGCGGCGAGGTTCACCTGCATCCGGACGTGTTCGACATGTTCGCCCGGGGCGAGCTGCCCATGATCGGCGGCCTCAACGGCAAGAAGATGATGCTGCTGGAGTTTCCGGACGGGGCCATTCCGCACGGTTCGGATGTGGCCTGCCGGATGTTCGCCGATCAGGGGGTGCACTGGCTCATTGCGCACCCCGAGCGCAACAAGGCGGTGATGCGCAACCCGGACATCATCAAGCCCTTCGTGGACATGGGCTGCATGCTGCAGCTGACGGCGGCCTCGGTGGTTGGCGCCTTCGGGCGTTCGGCGGGGCAGACGGCGCACACGCTGCTGACGCGCGGGCTGGCGCATGTGGTGGCCAGCGATGCCCACAATCTGGCGCATCGGCCGCCGCGCATGGGCGAGGCACGCCGCTATCTGTCCCAGCATTTCGGCATGGGCATTGCCTACCGGCTGACGGAAGAAAACCCGGCGCGCATTCTGGCCGAACGGGTGGCCGAGCCGGGTGAGGAGTTGCCGCTGGCGCAGCCTGCAACAGACCACGCTGGCGGCTGCGCCGCAGGGCGTCATCCGCAGCGCATGTACGCGAACTGAGCCCTGTCAGGCCGCGCCCGGTTCCGCTTCAGGGGCCGGGGCCTGAAGTGCTGAAGCCAGGCGGCCATGCCGCGGATGAGGTGCCGGCGGGCCTCGATGCGGGTGAAGACGTGGTCGGTGTGGGGCACCATCTCGACGGCGAAGTGCGCGCCGGCTGGCCCAGGCGGCTGAAGATGTGGTGGTGATGGTGCGCAGGTCGTAGCGGCCCATCAGCGTGTTGGCGTAGACCAGCCGGATGTTGACGCCGCGCTTGAGCAGGACCTCCAGGTCGCGCGCGAAGCGTGCGGGCGAGGGGGCCTGGCGCACGGTTTCTCGGGGCCGGCAGCGGCAGGGCGCTGGATTCGTTGGAGGCGGTGGGGCACCCGCAATGCCCAGTTTTGGGCTAAAATGCGGATCACGGCCCGGCGCAGGCCGTATTCGCAGCCGGCGCAGGGTGCGGAACATGCGCGAGAAGCGGTTGGGGAAGTAGTAGGGGCTCCATCACGAAGAGCCCGACGATGCGCGGATCGCTCTGGGGCCATCTGGAAAGCCTCGCGTCCGGCGCGGAGCACAGGCCGGCAATGAGAAAGCGGTCGGGCGCAAAGGGCGTGGCGGCCAGCACTGCCATGGCGTCCTCGATGGCGGCGCGGGTCTGGTCCTCGTGCGAGAGGCGGCTGTTGGTGAAGCCGCTGTCCCCCAGGCCGGGCAGGTCGAAGCGGATGGCGGTGAGTCCCTGGGCGGCCGCGGTGCGCGCCAGTCTCGACGTTGAGCCGGTGAGGGCCACGCGCGCGGCAGCATGCCGGCGTTGAGCGAGGATGAGGCCGGGCTGGCTGCCAGGCTGGGCCGGCCTGTCGGCGGGCTGGGTGATGGTGCCGACTCAGGCGCCTCGGGCCCGAAGCAGAGGGTTTCTTCACGATAGGGAATCGACGGATGCATCCATGCCGGTCTCTCCGTGTTGGGAACTACTGCGCCTGGGGCGGTGGCCAGGGGGCTTTTCTGGCCGGGGTGCCGGCGGGCTGGCTGCAGATTTCAGCAGGGCAGCAATGGCTCGTCGGGCACCCACTGGCTGTCCAGGGCGGTGCTGGAGGTCCATTCGACGGTGCTTTCGAGCAGGAGGTCGTCGAGCGGCGCGTCGTGGCTGCGGCAGTGGCCGATGAAGGTGTTGCGGCCCGGCAGGTTCTGGTGCCCAGCAGGTCCAGCATGCTGCTGGCCGGAGGGAAGACCGTCCGGCCGGATGGCCTCCAGGTGCCGGCGGATGCGGGTGGTGAGGCAGCCCAGGGCTTCGCTGGTGACGTTGCGCTGGCGGGTCCAGAACTCGTTCATCCGGGCCAGTGTCCCAGGTACTGTTCGCCGTCCAGGACGGGTTCCCACAGGATGATGCGGCGCGGCCGCGGCAGGTCGCCGATGAGTTCGGCCGCCTGCAGGGCCAGGGTGGCGCCCAGGCGCAGTCCCATCCAGATGGTGGTCTGGCAGCCGCTGAGCTGGCGCAGGTGGACATCGGCCAGCAGGATGTCCTGCCGCCAGCGGGGTGAGATGGCCGCCGCCACCTCGCCGGGGAGTCTCCGGTACCGAAGTAGTCGAAGCGCAGCGAGGGCACACCCTGCCGGGACAGCCGTTCGTCACCACGCGCGCAGCGAGCGCTGGGCGCGGATGGCTTCCGGCCGAAGGGGTTGCAGATGAGCACGGCGGTCTCGGGCCGGGGCTCGGCAACGGGCTGGTAGATGCCGGCCAGCGCGCCGGCGTCACGTCCGATGCGCACCGGCCGGATGAAGGGCGGGCGCTGTCGTCGGGCGCACCCGTGCCCGTGCGGGGTGGGGTGGCAGGGCGGGCGCTGGCGGCAGGCTGTCCGGCGGGGGTCATCTCATTGGGCAAAGCAGGGGGAGAGTCGACGATCACATCGAGGATGCGTTCGGCAGCGCGTCCGTCCCACAGCAGCGGACGCTTGCCCGAGGCTGGCTGCGAAAGGGCAGCGCTGAGCCACCTCCAGGATGGGCGGCGGTTGGTTCCGGCCAGAACATTGGTTCCGTCGGTGATGGTGACGGGGCGCTCGGTGCTGTCACGCAGGGTGACGCAGCGCACGCCCACGGCGCTGGATTCCTCCCGCAGGCCGCCACTGTCGGTGAGGATGATCTGCGCATCCTTCCAGAGGCTGAGGAATTCCATGTAGGGACAGGGGCGGTGTGGTGCGGATGTTCGGGCCGAGTTCGATGCGGTGCCTTTCCAGGCTGGCGCGGGTGCGCGGGTGCACCGGGAAGACCAGCGGCAGGTCCTTGGCCAGCGTGCGCAGCACGCCCACCGTGCCGGCGAGCTTCTCGGGATGGTCGACGTTGGAGGGGCGCAGTGTGACGACGCCATAGGGCGTGCTGCCCAGTTCGGCACGCAGGGCGGCGCCCCGGCCACCGCTGGCAGGGTTGGCTCCAGCCGCTGGATCTGGTGGAAGAGGTTGTCGATCATCACGCCGCTGACGAAGTGGATGCGGTCGGCGGGTGGCCCTCGCGCAGCAGGGGCCTCGTGGCCGGAGGGCTCGGTGACGAAGAACAGGTCGGTGATGGCGTCGGTGGCCAGCCGGTTGATCTCTTCGGGCATGCCGCGATCGCCGCTGCGCAGGCCGGCCTCGACGTGGATGAGCACGCGCTGCAGCTTTGGCGGTGATGGCGGCGGCCAGCGTGAGCTTGACATCGCACCACCAGCACGCCGTGGGCGGGGTGCTCGGTGAGTTCGCGTTCCATCGCCACCATGACCCGGGCAGTGACCATCGGCGTGGCGCGCCGCCGGCTTCGAGACGGGTGTCGCCTCGGGGATGCCCAGTTCTCGAAGAAGATGCGGTTCATGCCTGGTCGCTGTGCTGGCCGGTGTCGACCAGGCGATGGCGCACTCTTCCCGGCCCGCTTGCCGAATGCACGGATGAGCGGGGCGATCTTCATGAAGTTGAGCCGGGCGCCGGCAACCAGGGTGATGTCGATGGGGGTCATGTGGACGGAGCGTGAACGGGAGCGTGAGCGTGTGGCGGTGGTGGATAGGGCTTCCGGCAGGGGCCCAGGGCGGAACCGTGGGCAGCCTGCCGGCGTCGGGGATGGCGTCAGCCGGTGAGGGTGGAGGGCGAATGGGCGCTGCCGGCCTGACCGGTGAGGGTGGGGAGGCACGCACGCCGCCGGTGCCGCTGCTGCCGTCATGGCGCTGTGACGGGGCCATCTTCAGGCGCATGACGAGGCTCAGGTAGCGAGGCAGTGCCATCTGGCGGCGCCACCGCCCGTTCTCCACGAGGCGGTAGAACCATTCCAGGCCCAGGTTGCGCCGAAGGGGGCGCACGTCTCGGCCACGCCGGAGAGCACGTCGATGGTGCCGCCCACGCCCTGGAAGAGGCCCACCGGCAGGTGGGTGCCGATGTCGGCCATCCAGCGCTCCTGACGCGGGCTGCCCCAGGCCCACGAACACGATGTCGGACGGGCTGCAGCAATGCGGGCCGCCACGGTGTCGGCGGCCTCGGGGCTGTAGAGGCGCGAGAGTCTTCGAGGGGTGCCGGGCGGCATGAAGCCGTGGCTGGCGCCAGCAATAGCAGGCGGGGCCAGGTGGCGCGGATGGTCTTGAGGGCGCCTGCGTTGGATTCGGCGAGAGCGCCGTACAGGTAGATGGACAGGCCTCGCGCTCGGCGCGCGGGTACAGAGTTCGGGCATGAGCTCGAACCGGGCACCCGCTTGATGCGCACGCTGTTGAGGACGCGGGCACCGATGCAGGTGCCGATGCCGTCGGGGATGAGCACGTCGGACTGCCGCAGCAGCTGGCGAACGACAGGATCCCGGTGCGACTGCATGGATTTCTCGGGATTCAGCGGCAAACACCAGCGCGGGCGACGGCCTGTGCTGCGGGCATGTCTCGACCAGGTCGATACAGTGGTCGGCGATCTGCTCCATGCGGCTGGATGAGATGACGTCCTGATGGAACAGCCGTGTGGTTCGGGGTTGCTGGGCATCGGATTTCTCTGGCGGAGCTGAAACGCCCTTTGGAAGGCCGGGACGGATACCGCCCCTTGCGTCCCGCCAGAGGACGCACCGGCTTGCGGGACGTTTTCAGGCCTTTCCTGGCAGCGGGCGCCGGACTTTCGGATTGCCCCAATCTCTCATGTTTGCCCCGACCGGATCATCCCAGATGTAAGTGTCTTTTCGCGGGTCTGTGCGAACTATGGCTGTCTTTTAGAGGGATCAGCCGGGAGGCTGTCCCATAGACAAACTTTTTCAAACCCGATGAAGACTGTTAGTTTGTAAGAAAGTTCCGAATAAATAGTGTGAGCTATTTCTGTGTGCTCAAGCTCTTGCGGTTTGATTCTGTTTGATGCTGGCAGCACGCGTTTCCAGCACCAGCAGCATGCCGATGAGCATGTTCTGGAACGAGTAGTCCATGGCCTGCAGGCTGCCGAAGACGCATAGCGCCACCAGGCAGGCCAGCCCGGCCGGATAGCCCAGTCGGGCGTTTCGCCAGGCCAGCCGATAGGCCATGAAGAGGGTGATCATCAGCGACATGAAGCCGACGATGCCGTAGGCGCTGAGTTCGTCGACGAAGGCGCTGTGGGCAGTGAGGTGGCTGCCGTTCAGGCGCAGGTTGTTGCCTTGGTGCCCTCGCGGCCCACGCCGAAGATGAGCTGCAGCGGTTCGCCTCGGCCCAGCCCTGCAGGGCGCCGGCCCTGCAGCGTGAGCCGGCTGCTGGTGAGGGTGTCGGCACTGGGGCCGTGGGTATAGAGCGCGTCTGGCCGGTGAGCCGGTTCTGCACCACTCTGGATCATCTCGGGCTTGACCATGGCGGTGACGAGCAGCGCCACGAAGACCAGGGCGACCGGGGCGGCCAGCAGCTTCAGCGCAGGGTGAAGATGGCCACCAGGATGAGGGCCGGAGATCGTCCCAGCAGGCCGGCGCGGGCCGGTGAGCACGCACAGGGCCAGGCAGCCCATGGCCAGTGCCAGGTAGAAGAGCGAGCGCTTGCCGGAAAGCGCGCGCCAGCGTGAAGGCGCTGATGCCGGCGATGGCGTGGGCGAGCGAGGCTGAGTGCTGGTTCTGGAAGACGCTGTTGTAGGCGGTCAGATCGATGCCCGAGACGGCGGTCAGCGACCACCGCAGGCTCACCGGGGGCAGGATGCCGGGCCAGCAGCGGAATGGAGATGAGGCACAGGAAGAGCGGGAACACCCGCACGGCCAGGTCGGCGACGGGGTACCAGCGCAGGCCATCAGTGCCATCAGCATGATGGGCACGAACATGCGGTTGGACGACAGGTTGACCGAGTATGCGGCATCGGGAATGCCCAGCGCGATGCCCCAGATGGGCCCGAAGCAGAAGAACAGATAGCCCAGAAGAGCGAGGCTAGCGGCCCGCGCCCCCATGGGCAGCGGGTGGGTCCAGATGATGAAGAGGGGCCAGGAAGACGGCGCTGCGCCAGAGCACGGCATACTTCACGCCCCCCACGCTCTGGGTCCCTCGAAGCAGGTCAGGAAGAAGTACAGGACCACCCAGAAGGCCCACGGCAGTCAGCCCGTACGCGCTGCGGCGTGCGCAGGGACAGACCGGGGGCGACGATGAGGTCGGGGGGTGGCTGCAGTGGATGCCATGGATTCGGTTCGGGGTGGTGGGGCTGCAAGCGCCTCGGCGTCCGCGCCGGCCGGACGGGGCGAGGGTCCGGGCCGATGCGGGGTCAGCGGGGCGCAGGTTCAGGCAGGCATGGGTCCGGCAGGTTGTCACTGAGGGCGTCAGCGGCCTCGGCCACGGCTTCGGTCACGGCGACGGCTTCAGCCCGGCTTCCCGGGCGTTGGCCGGGGCCGGCGGCTTGCCAATGCCGCACAGCTCGGCGCGCGGCGGCGCAGTTCGTTCAGGTCGAAGACGACGAGCGTGAGATAGCCGATGTAGGCGCCGGCGCTGATCCAGGTGTAGTGCTCGTGGTGGGCGGCCCAGCGGCCACCACCACGCCCAGACCGAAGGCCGTGACGGCCTTGGTGACGTGGTAGGTCTTGGTGGCGCGGATGAGCAGCGGGCCTGCAGGATGGCCTGGCAAAGACCAGCGGCGCAGGCCGGCGGCAATGCGCAGGTAGGTGGCCGAATCGGCGTACCGCTCACCGCAGATGCCGCGTCATGAGCGGGTTGGCGATGAGATCGAGCATCAGCGTGAGCGCCAGGCCGATGCCGGCCGCAAAACAGGGTGATGCCGATGTGATGGTTGCGGTTGATGAGGCCGGGGCTTGAAGAGCGTCTGGCGCCCACCACCACGGCCAGCCATGGCGGCAAAGGCAAAGGCCGCTTCCAGCAGCGTCATGGCGGCGGCGTACTGCGACAGCACGTCGGCCGGCATGGTCTTGCCCAGCGTGACCCGGTCGATGCGCGACAGCGCCACCGAGGCGCTGGAGGCCACGGCTAGGCCGCCCCTGGGCAAACAGGCCGCGCATGAGCTTCCAGTCCACGAGGCTGGGGCGGATGCGGGCGTCGGACAGCCAGTTGCGGCACAAGAGCGCACTCATGACGAGCATCTCGATGATCCAGCCCCAGACCACCCAGGTGACGGGACCGCTGACCCACTCGACGATCATCACGATGGCCCAGCCGCGAGAACTACGGCCAGGATGCGGGCAATCTGCGGGAAGCGGAAGTTCTCGTGGGCATAGTATTCATGGACGGCCAGCGACACCGGCTGCCTGATGACCAGCCGCACGGCCCACAGGATGGCCAGCTGCAGGATGGTGATCGGGCATGGTGGCGCACCACAGCACCAGCGGCACGGCCGTGAGCAGGCCGCTGATGAGCTTGGCCGCCAGTGCGGTGTTCCAGAGCCGCAGTCTCGGCCGGCTCGGCGCAGATGCGCGGCAGCAGCACGCGCTCGCCCTGAGATGCTGCCGATGGTGACCGAACACCAGCCACAGCGACATGGCAATCTGCCAGCTGGCGAAGGTGGCGCGGTCAAAGCGGCGGGCGATGTGGCTGGCAATCCAGAGGCCGATGAACATCTGGAGCACGCGCCGGGCCGCCAGCATGACGAAGGTGTAGAGCGAGGACTGGTGGGTGCGGTAGAAACCTGCAGCTTGGTTTTCAGGCGCGCCATGGAGGAGGTGGCACGGACTGCCGTGGCCGGCAGGGTGCCTGGCAAGAGTGAGGAGGAACGATGGCATGCGGCAGGTGACGGACCGGCACGCAACAGGCATGAAGGCTCCGGGCTGTGCACGATGTGAAAGCACGATACAGGGCAGGGCGGAGTCCGCCGCAGTGCGGCACACGCGGGAATGCGCCCTGAGTATTGCTGAACGCCTGTCAGACGGGCAGGCAGGAAATCACCCGAGAACGATTGATATTAAGGGGGCTGTTAACGAGGGCGCGACGGTGTAAGAAGTGCTGCAATCTGCAAAATTGATGTGAACTCTGTCCTGCGAGGCTGCACGCGTCCGGCCGGGCGCTCGCCCTACAATCTTTATCCTTCATGTCGTGCTCTGAATGCCCATTTTCAGGCATGGCGTAAAATTGTTCGACGCGCGGTAACGGGTATCTTCTGCGCGTGCGCGTTCTCCCTCATTTCCCAGTCACAGTTGCACTTCGTTCCGGTGTCCTTCCATGCCTGATCTTGACCTGGGGGCCTTCCTGGCCTCGTTTCCCTGGACGACATTCCTGGTCGGAGCGTTGCTGTCCCTGTTCCTGATGCTGGCGCTCTGCCGGTGGCCCGCCGCACCGGCTGGGTGGACAAGCCCACTTCCCGCAAGGCCCATAAGGGTGAGATCCCGCTCATCGGCGGCTGGTCCATCCTGGCCGTGGCCGTGCTGCTGCAGCTGGCGGCGCGGCCGGACAGCGCGCCCCGCTGGGCTACTGGGCGGGTGGCATCCTGCTCTTCGTGGTAGCATGCTCGACGACCGCAACCCCATCCGGGCGCGCTATCGCGCCATGGTGCAGCTGGGCGGCGCTGGCCGGCGTGACGCTGGGCGGCCAGATCCCGCCCTCGGTGGGCGACGTGCTGGGCATCGGCAACGTGTCGGCCTGGTGGATCATGTCCCCCGTCAGCATCATCGGTACGGTGGCGGTCATCAATGCTGTCAACTTTACCGACGGCGCGGACGGCCTGTGCGGCGGTCTGGGCTTCATCAGCCTGTTCTGGTTCTGGTGGCGCTGATGATCTCCTCGCGCCATGCCGCCATGCTGAGCGTGGAGCCGGCGCCCTACGCGGCCAGCATGATCCCGCTGGCCGCGGCACTGCTGGGCGGCATTGCGGGCTTCCTGTGGTTCAACCTGCGCAGCCCCTTCCGGCGCAAGGCCGCCGCCTTCCTGGGCGACAGCGGCAGCATGCTGCTGGGCTTCACGCTGGCCTGGTATGCCATTCACGTCACCTCGGCCTACGGTGCCGCGTCAAGCCGCCGGTGGTGTGCAGTGGTGGTGGCGGTGCCGCTGGCCGACTCGGCTTCCTGCATCATCCGCCGCATCCCCGGCCGGCGTCACCCCATGACGCCCGACATGAAGCACCTGCACCACCTGGTGCAGCGGCTGGGCTGCACGGCCGGTCAGGCGGTGTTCGTCATCCACGTGGCGGCCTTCTGCTGCGGCCTGGTGGGTGTGACCGGCTGGGCGCTGGCGTGTCCGAACCGGTGCTGTTCGGCACCTTCGTGGCGGCGCTGCTGGCCTTCATCGGCTGGACCAACTGGATCTGGCGGCGCATCGACCGCGAGGATGAGGCCGCGGGCCGCCCCGTCAGCGGCCGGCCCACGACGACGCAACCGGCGGCTGCCGGCGCCGACACGCCGGGCACAGGCCGCTTCCGACAAGAAGGCAGGTGTCTCTGAAAGGCAGACTTGCCCCGACGCGGGCCAGCCCCGCGTTGCCGTCATCGGTGGCGGAACCGGCCTGCCGGTGATCCTGCGCGGGCTGAAGACGCTGGACGTGACATCTCGGCCATCGTGACGGTGGCCGATGACGGCGGCAGCAGCGGCATCATCCGCGACTACATCGACGTGGTGCCGCCGGGCGACATCCGCAACCGCATCTGCGCGCTGGCCGATCTGGACCCGCAGATGCTGGAGCTGTTCCAGTATCGCTTCGACACCGACGACGCCTTCCTGTCGGGGCATGCCATCGGCAACCTGCTCATTGCCGCACTGAAGGAAATGCGCGGTTCCATTTCCGAGGCGCTGGCGCTGCTGTCGGCCTGGATGCAGGTCAAGGGACGGATCCTGCCGGCTGCTCGAGCCGCTGGTGCTGCATGCCACCTTCGCCGATGGCAGCCGCGTCAGTGGCGAATCGAAGATCGGGCTGTGCCGCAAGCCCATCCGCCAGGTGGCGCTGACCACCGCGCAGGGGCGAACCCGCCCGCCACGCTTCGCCCCAGGTGGTGGAGGCCATCCTGAATGCCGACCTGGTGGTGCTGGGCCGGGCAGCCTTTCATACGAGCATCCCGCCCAATCTGCTGGTGGAGGAAATCGGCAGGCCATCGGCCGCACGACGGCCGAGGTGGTCTATATAGTAACATAATGACCCAGTTGGGCGAGACTGAGAATTTTACCGACGCTGATCGCGTTAATGTGTTGCATGAACATTTGAAGCGCCCGTTCATTGATACGGTATTGGTGAATATCGGCGAACTTCCGCCCGATTACCCGGGCAATCAGCCCAATGGTGAAAGCTGGCGACAGGTCGCCTCACGATCCCGATGCGCTGCGTCACGCCGGATGTCGGGTTGTTGCGGTAATTTTTACGCATGCAGGACGGTGGTGCTTTATCACGACACGCATCGGGTGCTGCAAGAGTTACGTCATTTACTAGAAGCGACAAACGGGTTTCGAAAATCCAGTAAAACTATCCCGTTCGGGGCCCTGTGGCCCCTGTCCCGACAATTAGGGAAGACCTGAAAGCGTTCGCCTTCCCGATGCTTTTATCCGATGGGGGCCGCCGTGGCAGCGACCCGATTCCGTCATTCCGTCACACGGTGCCGTGCAGGCGGCGCTGCGCTTCGCACAGAGGGAGTTTCACGGCAGATTCGCCATCCATCGTGGTTTTCCACCGGCCTGCGCGCGGGCTGGTGGGCGGGCTGCGCGTCACATGCTGATTCTGGAAGAAATCGCGCAGCATCTGCCGGTCCGGCTGGATTATTTCAGATCGGGCGACGCCCTGAAGAAAGGGTGCATGGGCGCAATTGCGCCGCCTGCGCCGATTACCCGAATTTGCACGTCGCCTCGAAAAAGGCCAAGGCCGAGGGCGGTCCGGTGGTGGCGCACGTCAACAGCTCGGTGCGGCCGGTCTGCGTGGTGCGTGACGGCGGATTCGTGCTGCTGTCGCGTCTTCTGCGCGTTCCCGTCATCTATCAGGTGCATGGCTGCATGCTGCATGGCCTGATGACGGCCGCACCTGGCTGCGGCGCGTCACCCGCTGGGTGCTGAACCTGGCTGACCGGGTGGTGGTGCTGAGCCCCGCCCAGTCCCGGGCCATTGGCGGGCGGGCGGCCATGGCGGCCGTGGCCGTCAACAATGCCGTTTTCATGGAGCCGGTGCCCGAGCGCACGCCCGGCGGACATGATCCCTTCCGCATCCCGTACCTGGCCCGCTTCGTGCCAGAAAAGGGCGTCATGCAGTGTCTGGACGCCATGAAGATCCTGCGGGATCGTGGCGTGCCGGTGCGTCTGCAGCTCTGTGGCGCCGGTCCGCTGGAACTGGAGATTCCCGGGCGCATTGCCGCGCTGGGGCTTCAGGGACTGCGTGGAGCTGGTGGGCTGGGTGCCGGCCGAGCAGACGCGTGCGAAGCTGGCCGAGAACGACCTGCTGTGGCTGCCGTCGCAGCACCCGGAAGGGCAGCCCATGTGCTGATGGAGGCCCTGAGGCCGGCAGTGCCGGCCATGATCTCGCGGGCCGGCGAGGTGGTGGGCGACATGATCGACGGGGCCGCAAGACGCGGCGGTGCGCTCATCGAGGCGCAGCTCACCGGCGCATCGTTTGCCGAGCTGACCGAGGCGTTGGTGCGCGACCGCGCCCGCTATCAGGCGCTGGTCGAGGCAGCGCGGCGCGAGGCCGAGGCCACCCACTGATGGAGGCCGTGCCGCCCGCGGCAGCAGGTCTGGAACATGGCGCAACCGGTGGGCGCCGCGCCCGCCCTGCGCCTGAGGGCCATGCGTTCGGCCCGCGAAGGCATCACATCGGCATCGGGCACTCCGCGCTGGGCGCTCGGCGTCCGCATCACCCGGTCCTGGGCCTGGCCTGGCGGCAGGGCAGCGCCGCCGCTGGATGACCCTGATATTCATTTGAGCGGCCCCAGCCGCATCGACTGACTGTGAACAACCTGATCGCAACCAGATGGTGCCGGTGGCACCTTCCTTTCTTTCTCCCTTCGACGTGGCCCCGTCGACCACCCATGTGGTGCCCGAGGCCCGCCAACAGCACGCCCGTCATCGTCGACTACTGGCGGCTGATCGTGCGCGAGCGCCGCCACCCGCTGGTGCCGAGCTGCTGGCGGCCCTCATCGCCCTGGTGGTGGGCCTGCGCACCACGCCCGTCTCACGAGGCGACCTCGTCCGTCACCTTCGAGTCCACCAAGGGCCCCGTGTCCATTCAGGATGTGGGCGGCGGCCTGGCCAACGTGTCGGTGGAGGACGGTGCGTCCGAATTCCTGGAGACCTCGATGTGGCGCTGCGCGTCATCCGTGACCTGGAACCTCACGTCGCGCCCCGAGTCTGTGGCCTCCGCCCGCTGCAGAACCTCATTGCCGACATCCGCGCGGCCTGGTCGGCCAAGGAGCCGCCCACCGAGAACCAGCTGGAAGAGCGGGCGCTCAACTACTTCCACGACCACCCGAAGGTGGTGAAGGTGCACCAGCGGCCGCTGGTGAAGGTCTCGTTCCAGTCGCAGGACCCGCAACCGGCGGCGGCCATCGTCAACCAGGTGCCGGCAGCCTTCATCCGGGCCGACATGGATGCCCGCTATTCCGCCACCCGCGAGGCCGACCAGTGGCTGAACGAGCGGCTGGCGCAGCTCAAGGCCAATCTGACCGCTCTGAGCAGGCGCTGGCCGAGTACCGGCGCGCCAACGGCATCGTGGCACGAGACAGCGACGAAGGCTCCGATCGGCAGATCTCCATCCGGAACCAGCGGCTGATCGATGCGCGCGGCCGGCTGGCGGCGGCTCAGGATGCCCAGCGCAGGCCTCCAGCAGCGACTGGGGCGCGTGATGGGCACGCCGGCCATTGCCAACAATCCGGGCCGTGGCCCGCGCACGCGAGCTTCAGAGCAGCGCCGAGGCACGCCTGGCCGAGCTGCGCAGCCAGATGGGCGAGGCCCCACCCGCAGTATCGCAGGCCGCCTCGAGCTGTCCCAGGCCCAGGACGACCTGCGCCGACAGGTGGAAGCGGCTCGCCGCGAGATCGGCGGTGAGCTGGAGGCGGCACGCGCCAACGAGCGCCAGATTGCGCAAACCTGGCGGCGGCCCGCCAGACCTATCAGAACCTGGGCAGCAAGGAGATTGCCGCCCGCCAGATGGAGCAGGAAGTCCAGACCAACCGCCAGCTGTACCAGACCTTCCTGGGACGCCTGCGCGAGGTGGACGGCGCTGGTGACTTCGTGAAGCCGCCGGCACGGCTGGTGGACCCGGCCCAGGTGCCCACGTCACCGGTCAAGCCGCAGCTGGTGCTGATGACCGCCATCGGCGCGCTGCTGGGCTTGCTGGGGGCTTCTTTGCCATCGTGCTGATGGACCAGATCCGCAACACGTTGCGTCGCACCGATGACGTGGAGACCAAGCTGGGCCGGCTGCTGCTCACTCGCCATTCCGAAGCCTCGCGAGCACGAAAGATCGCCCATGCAGACGCTGATGCCCGATTCTATGCCGAGGCTATCCGCACGCTGGCCACCCCGGTGGCGCTGGCCGGCATGGAAAAAGGACATGAAGGTCGTGGCCATCAGTTCGGCCATGGACGACGAGGGCAAGACGGCGGTGGCCTGCACCTGGCCGCGGCCCTGGCGACCACGCGGCGGGTGCTGCTGCTGGACGCTCGACCTGCGGCGCCCGTCGGTGAGCAGCGGCCATGGGGCTGCCCCCGGCACGCTGGGTCTCGGTGCAGCGCTGCCGACGCCCGCAATCGCTGGATCAGTGCATCAAGAGCGTGCGCAGTTCACCGCTGCGGGTGCTGCCGGCAGGCGCGCTGCCAGCAATGCGCTGGACCTGCTGATGAGCTCCCTGCTTCGACAAAGCAGATCGCCGAGCTGAAGAAGCACTTCCTGACACCATCATCGACCGCCCGCCCGTGCAGTTGGTTTCGACACACTTGTACTCGGGGCCGGCAGCCCAGCATGACCTTTGTTGCTCGTTCTGACAGTACGCCGCCAGTTACGCGTCGTGCGTTGCATCGCATAGACGAAAGCCGGTATGCAGTGCTGGGGTTGCGCTCAACGCTCACGACTTTGCTCAGGCGACCGTTTCATGGTGAAAAGCTCGGATTACGGTCACGATTACGCCCCTATGCTTATGGGCGTACCGGGAAAAGGCGGCGCAGCAGCGGTAGCAGGTCTTCAGTTCCAACAGTCACTCAGGTTGCCCCGATACCCAGACAACCTGAGTGGCGGACAGGTATGAAGGGTGATAGATGTACATTGCCATTATCTGCCGGCGGTCGATGATGGTGCCAGGACTGGCAGAGCGCGCTCCGGCTGATTCGCCGGGCGCGTGCCGCGCGTCACGCAGATGGTTCCTCACCCCGCATATCGTGCCGGGCGTGGGACAATTCATTGGGGTATCTGCGTCCCCGTTTCGAGGCCTTTCAGCGGCTGGGTGGCGTCCAAGGCCATCGACGTCAAGCTGCACCTGGGGTCCGAGGTCAGCCTGCAGCCCGAGTCGCCTCGCTGCCGTCCGAAGGGCAGATCCCCTTCGTGGGGGCTGGGACGGCATGAAGGTGATGCTGCGGATTTTCCCGATGCCCGCATCCCGCCCACGCCATTGGCGCCGTGCGCTATCTGGTGCGTCAGGGGTGCTGCCCGCGGTGGCCCACCCCGAGCGCAACGAGGCCGTGATGCGCGAGCGGATGCGCTGGAGCCCTTCGTGGAGGAGGGTGCCCTTTTCAGCTCACGGCGGCCGCCGTCATCGGCGAGTTCGGTCGCCGGGCTCTTTCGCACTGCCCAGGCCATCCTGGAGCGGGGCTGGGACAGCGTGGTGGCTTCGGATGCGCACATGACACGCACCTGCGGCCCTCGCGGATCGCGCGAGGCCTTCAAGTTCCTGAAAGCATTACGGCCGGCAGACGGCCGAGCGGCTGATGGGTGCAGGGCCCCGAGCGCCTGCTGGCCGAGCGCGCGATGCTGCGGCTGGATGGAGGATGGCGTGCTGGCGCATTGAGCGCACAGGCGCCTCAGGGAGACTTATCGGGCCGATGGGCCCATGATGCGCACACCGGGCAATCCGGGTCGCGTGGCACGCGGATCTCGGTGAAGCGCAGCGTGCGGCCGTCCAGCAGGTGCAGGCGCCCCACACTGGTAGTGCCGAACTGGCCGGCCAGCTTCAGGGCCTCGCTGGCCTGCATGGTGCCGATGATGCCGGTGAGCGGCGCAAAGACGCCCATCTGCGAGCAGCGCACCTCTTCCACGTTCTCGCCGTCCGGAAACAGGCAGTGATAGCAGGGGGAGGTGGGCTAGCGTGTCGAAGACGGCCAGCTGGCTGTACCAGCGGATGGCGGCCCCGAGACCAGCGGCTTTGCCAGCGGCGCACGCAGGCACGGTTGACGGCGTGGCGGGTGGCGAAGTTGTCGCTGCCGTCCAGCACCACGTCGGCTCTGTGAGACGGCGGCATCCAGCGCCGCGTCGGTCGTCCAGCGGGGCAGGGCACGAACTGCACGTCCGGATTCAGCGACGCGAGCGTGAGCGGGCGGATTCCGTCTTGGCTATGCCGATGCGATCCCTGCCGGTGCAGGATCCGCCGCCGAGGTTGGTGAGGTCCACTGTGTCGTCGTCGGCCAGCATCAGCGTGCCCACGCCGGCAGCGGCCAGGTACAGGCGGCGGGCGACCCCAGGCCGCCCGGCGCCGACCACCAGCATGCGCGAGGCCAGGAGGCGTTCCTTGGCCTCGATGCCGACCCTCATCCAGCAGGATGTGACGGCTGTAGCGCAGCAGCGTCGTCGTTCAACGGCTTTACTTCTGGCCGGAGCCTTGTCCGTCTGGGGGCGCTGGCCTTGGGGTCGGCGGCCTGTCCTTGGCGTCCTTGCTGGCGGCATCCTTCGCGTCGACCGACTTGCCGTCGACCACGCCCCTGCACCGGTGGTGCCTTCTGGATGGTCTTGCCGTTCAGGTAGTTCAGCGCCTGCTGCAGCTGGAAGTCGTTGGCCGGCACGCCCAGCCTCGATGGGCTTTAGTAGTCTTCAGCCGCTCCTGGTCGGCTGACGACGGCGCCGAGGACTTCACTTACCGCGCGTGGTCGTCGGTCGTTGCTCGGTGGCGCTGCAGATCGGCCTCGCGGATGCGGAAGCTGTTGATGTCGCCGTCAGCCGACTCTTCCACCACGTAGTCGGGCACGATGCCCTGGCCTGGATGGAGCGAAAGCCGTTGGGCGTGTAGTGCAGCGGGCCGTGGTGAGCTTGATGGCCGTCTTCTGGCCGGCCAGCGGCAGGATGGTCTCGCACCGAGCCCTTGCCGAAGGTCTGCGTGCCCAGCACGACGGCACGCTTGTGGTCCTGCAGGGCGCCGGCCACGATCTCGGAGGCTGAGGCCGAACCTGCGTTGACCAGCACCACCATCTTGGCGGTCTTGGTCCAGGCCGGCAGCGAGGAGATGCGGTCCGTCTTGCCGCTGCCCGTCATGTAGTCCTGCGGGCTGGCGTAGAAGCTGCGCTTGGCGTCGTCGGTGCGGCCGTCGGTGGAGGTGACTCGGATGCCCGGCTGCAGGAAGGCGAGCCGAGACGCCGATGGCGCCGTGCAGCAGGCCGCCTGGTCATTGCGCAGGTCCAGCACCACGGACTTGAGCGCGCGACGTTGTTCTGCTTGGCCAGCTGTTCGAGGTGATTGACCAGGTTGTTGACGGTGTGTTCCTGGAACTGCGAGATGCGGATGTAGCCCACGCCCGGCTCCAGCAGCTTGCTGCGCACCGACTGCACCTGGATGATGCTCGCGCACGATGGTGAGCACGATGGGCTTCAGGGCACGCCCTGCGCTGCAGCGTCAGGGGTGATGGGGCTCTTGGGCTTGCTGCGCATCATCTTGACGGCTTCTTCCAGCCGCATGTCCTTGGTGGGGGTGTCACCGATCTTGATGATCAGGTCGCCGGCCTTGACGCCGGCCTTGACGCCGGGGTGCCCTCGATGGGCGAGACCACCTTGATGAAGCCGTCCTCGGTGCCGATCTCGATGCCCAGGCCGCCGAATTCCGCCCCTAGGGTGTTGACCCGCAGCTCCTGAAGGCGTTCTCGTCCAGATAGGCCGAGTGCGGATCCAGCCTGGTGAGCACGCCGCTGATGGCGTCGGTGATCAGCTTGTTGTCCTTGACGGCTCTGACGTAGTGAGGGCCTTGATGGTGCCGAAGACTTCGCTGAACTGGCGAAGCTCGTCCAGCGGAAGGACGTTGCGGCGGTGTTGCGCGCGTTCCGGCCAGTGCGGAAAGGCCCAGGCTGAGCGCAATGCCGGCGATGGCACGATGCCGACGAGGCGGGCAGATCTGAGATTGGACATGAAGGATGAGATCCTTTTGGCAGGCGATGCTGCAGGAACGCTCTGCAGGCCACCCGGCGGAAGCTTCCCGCCAGGACAGCAGAATGGGGCAGACCGGGCAGGCCCGGGCTGCATGCTCGTCACCGGTCGGGAGAAAGGACTGGACGCAGGAGGGCCTGGGTCTTTCGCTGCGGCGCCGATGAATCTTTCAGTATACCGGCGCAGAAAACGACACCACCGGTTGCAACCGATGGTGTCGAATTCCTGACTGAAGCAGTGGGCCGGGGCCGTCACGGGACGGCCTGGGAAGGGATCAGCCGGGGATCAGCCTTCTTGGCGCTGCCCTGCTTGGCCACGGCGGCCATGGCGGCCTCAGTCTCGGCCTGGCTGCCCAGGTAGTAGTGGCGGATGGGCTTCAGGTTGTCGTCCAGCTCATCAGACCAGCGGACGGGCCGTCGGGATGTTCAGCTCGACGATGTCGTCATCGGAGATGCCGTCCAGATGCTTGACCAGGGCGCGAGCGAGTTGCCGTGCGCGGCGATGATCACGCGCTTGCCCGACTTGATGGACGGGGCGATGGTCCTGTCTCAGAAGGGGCGCACGCGGGCCACCGTGTCCTTCAGGCACTCGGTGCGGGGCAGCTCGGCGCGCGGCACGTTGGCGTAGCGCGGGTTGTTCAGCTGCTCGACCAGACGGGGATCGTCCTCGGCCAGCGGCGGGGGCGCAATGGCGTAGGCACGACGCCAAATCTTCACCTGGTCCTCACCGTACTTCTCGGCGGTCTCGGCCTTGTTCCAGCCCCGCAGGTTGCCGTAGTGGCGCTCGTTCAGGCGCCAGCTGTGCGTGACCGGCAGCCACATCCGGTCCATTTCGCCCAGCACCGTCCAGAGGGTGCCGATGGCGCGACGCAGCACGGACGTATAGCACAGGTCGAAATCGTAGCCTTCCTGCTTCAGCAGCTGGCCGGCACGGATGGCTTCCTGGCGACCATTGTCGGTCAGATCGACATCGGTCCAGCCGGTGAAGCGGTTTTCCAGGTTCCACTGGCTTTCGCCGTGGCGGATGAGCACGAGTTTATGGGTCATGGCGTGACTCCGAGGCGGGAGCCATAATTCTCGCCTCATTTTTCAGAGGCGGACCTCGTGAACTTCATCAGCCAGAATGTCTTTCTGATCATCATCGCCCTGGCATCGGGCGGCATGCTGCCTCGGCAGGCCATCCGCGGGGCGGCGGCACCGCCCCGGGCGCGCTTGCAGCCACCCAGCTCATCAACCAGAAGGGGGCCCAGGTGGCCGATCTGCGTGATGACCGCGACTTCCGCGCCGGCCATCTGCCGGGCGCCCGCCACGTCATGCCCGACAAGGTGCAGACCTTTCGCCGCTGGCGTGGGATGCCAGCAAGCCCATCCTCGCTGGTCTGCGCCAACGGCGTGCGTCGGCCAAGGCCTCCAAGGCCCGAAGGCCTCGGGCCGTCTGAGGTCTACAGCCTGGACGGCATCGATGCCTGGCAGCAGGCCGGCCTGCCGCTGGTCAACCCTCAGGACAAGGTTTCGAGACCCTGCCGCTGATGCGGCAACCGACGAAACACCGCCCGGCTGGCCGGGCGGTTGCAGTGGCCGGGCGCTGGATGGTTCACAATCAGCGCTGGAAGAATCCTTTCCCATGCTTTTTCCGGCAGGCTTCGGGGCAGGCCTGCCGCCTGTCTCGCCCGCCCGGGTCCCTTCCCGAAGAACGGAGAAACGAGATGGCCGCACATGTCGTGGATGTATGCCAAGCGCACCTGCCCCTACTGCCACCGCGCTGAGCGCGTGCTGCGCGAGCGGGCGTGAACGATCTGGAACTGATCTTTTGATTGACCAGGACCCCTCCCGCCGCCCCGAGATGATCGAGCGCGCCAACGGTCGCACCACCGTGCCGCAGATCTTCATCGGCGGGCAGCACGTGCAGCGACGACCTGGCCGCCCTGGACCGGGCCGGCAAACTGTCGCCAATGCTGGCATGATTCAGGATATGGGGCGCTGAGCCCTTCCCCATTTCCCTACACCAACCACCGAGCCCAGCATGGCAGAAGAAAAACAGCAACCCGGTCTTCCGAGATCCAGCGCATGTACCGAAGGATCTGTCCCTGGAGATCCCGCACGCCCCGCACATCTTCCTGGAACAGGCCCAGCCCACGGTCGAAGTGGCCATCGACAACGGCCACGAGAAGCTGGCTGACGGCATCTACGAGGTCACCATCACCGTGACCGTCACCACCCGCATCGACGAGGAGCGCGTGGTGTTCCTGGTCGAGGGCAAGCAGGCCGGCATCTTCGAGATCCGCAACATCCCCGAAGACCAGATGGACGTGGTGCTGAACATCGTGCGCCCCAACACCGTGTATCCGTACCTGCGCGCCAACATCGCCGACGTGATCCAGCGCCCGGCTTCCCGCCGATCCACCTGGCCGAGATCAACTTCGAAGTGTTTCTACCAGCAGCGCCTGGCCGCTGCCCAGCAGCAGGATGGTGCCGCCAACCAGGACAGCGCCGCCCAGCTGGAGAAGGCCGAGAACCCCTCGGGCACCACGCACTGAGCACGCACTGAGCGGCAGACCGCCCCGCGGGTAGCCGCTTCATGCCGGGGCATGGTTTCTGATCATGCCTGCCCGACGGTGTGGCTGCCGCGCCGGGCGGCAGTCCGGACGGTGGTTTAGCACCCGTCCGCTGAAAAGCTTCCGGCACTTCGGGCAGAAACGATCTGGCTGGCCGCGCCGGGCGCGTCTGGCCGCCACAGAGCAGGCAGATGAAGACGAGACAGACACGAAGCGCAGCTGCCCTGGCCGGGCTGCCATCGACTGAGGGGCAGCCGCCCGCCAGGCCCATGATGCTCAAGCGCCGACAGGGCCGCCGCCGGTCATTCATGCCCGGATGCGCATGGCACACGCCCGCAGAGCCTGTGGAAGGTGTCTGGTGCGCTGTGGGCTCGGCATGGGGGCCGCGGTGCTGAGTGCCGCCTGCTGCTGGTCGCCTCGCTCGCCACTGCCGCCGATGCCTGGCGCCAAGGCTGCGCCCACCAAGGCCGCCACCCGCGCGGCTGCCGGCAGCGCCGCTGCCCAGGGGCCCAGTGAACCCCAGCGAGACCCTGGGGCCGGCCAGCGACGATGACAAGGCCAGCAACAACGCCCCCTGAAGAGCACCAAGGCGCCGCCCTCGCGCATTCCGCATGGCCCGCTTTCGTTCCATCGGCACCGACGACACGGTGATGTACGACGCCCCGTCCGACAAGGCCAAGAAGCTCTATCAGGCGCCACGCGGCATGCCGGTGGTGATTGCCGTGCTGCAGGGCTGGGGTGAAGGTGCGTGACATGGAAGGCGACATCGCCTGGTGCTGCGCGATGACCCGTCCGATCGTCGCACCGTGGTGGCTTCCACCACCGTCCCGCTCTACCAGGAACCCAACGCCGATGCGCCCCAGTGGTTCGAGGCCGCCCGTGGCGTGGTCTCTCGGAGCTGAAGACGACAAGCCCGACGAAGCCGGCTTCGTGCGTGTGCGTCACGCCGACGGGCCAGTCCGGCTCGTCGAGCTGGGACAGGTCTGGGGCATCTGAGTTGCCATGAAGATCGCCATTCTGGGCGCCGGCGCCTGGGGAACGGCCCTGGCCATCCATGCCGCACAGCGGCACGATGTCACGCTGTGGTCGCGCAATGCCCAGGTGCTGGAGTCGCTGCGCACCGCCGGCACCAACCAGCGCTACCTGCCCGACGTGAAGGTGCCGTCCGCCATGGGCTTCACCGACCGGCTGGATGAGGCCGTCCGCGACGCCGACCCTGCTGGTCATGGCCACCTCGGTGGCCGGTCTGGAGCCGGTGGCGCAGGCCGTCCAGGCCCTGCAGCCGGGGGACGGATCCGCGCTGCCCGGCGTGGTCTGCCTGGCCAAGGGCCTGCAGGCCAGCACCGGCCGCCTGCCGCACCAGGTGCTGGGCGACGCCCTGCCGGGCCGCGCCGTGGGTTGCCTGAGCGGCCCCAGCTTTGCCCAGGAAGTGGCCGCCGGCCTCCGCCCGTGGCGCTCACCGCCGCCTCGGCGGATGAAGCCCTGTCGCACCGCATGGTGCAGGCCTTCCACCACGGGCGCCATGCGCGCCTACCGCAGCGCCGACCTGGTGGGCGTGGAGATCGGCGGCGCCCTGAAGAACATCCGCGGCCGTGGCCACCGGCACCTGCGACGGCCTGGGACTGGGCCTGAACGCACGCTCCGCACCGCTCACCCGCGGCCCGGCTGAACACCCGCTTCGGCATGGCGCAGGGCGCGCAGGCCGAAACCTTCCTGGCCTGGCCGGCGTGGGCGACCTCGTGCTCACCTGCACGGGCGACCTGTCCCGCAACCGGCGCGTGGGTCTTTGTTGGCCAAGGGCCAGTCCTGGCCGACATCCTGGCCACCTGGGCCACATGTCGCCGAAGGCGTGGCCTGCTGCCCGCTGTCGTGGCCCGCGCCCAGGCGCTGGGCGCGGACCTGCCCATCAGCCGCGCTGTGCTGGCCGTCATTGAAGGCCGCCTCGCCCCGCGAGGTCGTCGCGGGCTTGCTGGCGCGGGAGCCTCGGGCGGAGTAGGGAAAAGGCCGCTGGCCTGTTTCCTCCGGCTGCCGCGCAACGCCTGGCAGCGGGCCGACAAAATCGAGATCGGCCGTCATGGACTGCATGGGGCGTCCATCGATGAAGATATCTCCATGGAAGGGTTGCTGGCTGGACGAAGCGGCTGACGCGGCCGTGGAGTGTGGCTGCTCGGGGACTTTTCTGATCTGTTGATATCTGGGCGGCTTCATTGGCCCATCAATCCCTGTTGCTGAATATCTTGGACAGAGCTGCTCGTGAGAGGTGGCTCTGAAGGGTTCTTGCTGCCCTGATTCGTGAGCAAGGCTGCCGGGTTGTTTTATCAGAAAAACAATTTGAAATACAACTGGATGATTCCGGACCAACTGTGTAGCAGAAAAATTCTCTGCACGTCGCTAGACTGCTCGGGCTTCGCGCATGCACCGATTGCATGCCATGCCCCGCCAATAGGGATTCTGAGAGGACGGTTTCGAGTAAGCGAATTTCGACAGCGAAGGGCTTCAAGCACGACCCTCAATATTTACAGGGAGTGACGATCATGTCCAATAAATCCAGCAACCAGAACGCCGGCAGCCCCATGACGGAAAGTGCTGTCTCCCGCATCCAGTCGGCCACCAGTCGCAGCCATGGCGGTCAGACGCCCAAGGGCAGCTTTGCGTCCCGTGCGCAGAGTGCCGCGGCACATCATGCAAACAACGCTGCGTCGTCGCGTGGTGGTGCCAAAAAGTAAGTAGCGGCATGGCTGGGGCAGGGTAATCTTTGCCCCGGTCTGAGCAGTCCTGCCATTCCTTCTGTTGGCTCTCATGCTCCCCTCGGATTGATTATTAGTCCATCCTGAACAACCTGCTTCGCCCCTTGATTCCCAGTGCCTGAGCCTGGGCCCCCTGCAGAGATTGCAGGATTTGCGATCATAGGTAATAGACTGGCGAGCTGTCCCGGGTATCCGCTGCGCGATCACCTGAACCTGAAGCATCCGCTGATCCTGCTGGGCGACCGATCCAGTGGGAGCGCATCGATGCACTGGTGGCGGACCAGTTCAAGTCCCGTACGGGCGGCCCGCCGCGTCCCCTCGTTTGATTGCGGGGGCTGCTGTATCTGCAGCACGCCTTCGATCTGTCCGACGAGGAAGTGGTGGCAACCTGCGAGAGAACCCGTACTGGCAGGTCTCGCCGGGGAGATCTATCTGCAGACCAGGCCGCCGATTGATCCATCCAGCCTGACGCGCTGGCGCAAAAGGCTGGGCGAGGCTGGCGTGGAAGAGATGCTGTCTTTGACGCTGGTTCTGGCGCAGGAACTGGCATGCTCAAGGAATCCAGCTTCAAGACGGTGATCGTGGACACGACGGTCATGCCGAAGGCGATTGCGCATCCAACGGATTCCCTGGCTTCTGGAACGTACCAGACAGCATCTGGTCAAGGCTGCCAGGGCGTGTGGCCTGAAACTGCGGCAGAGCTACAGTACGGATGTATCCGCAAGAGGAGAAGCAGATCATGGACTTGATGGATCAGGATTGAGCTGCGGGGCGAGATTCGTGGCGAGGCTCTGCGAAGCTCGAGGCGAAGCTCGAGGCGAGGCGCGAGGTGTAGCCAACACCGCGCAAGGTTCTGGCGGGACAGCTGGGCCGAGCGCCGGGCCCGCTTGATGAAAAAGACACAGTCCAGGCTCTCCGGAGGCCAGCACGGAGGAGATGCAGCAGTGGGTCAGCCGTGCTCTCTGCACCCACGCTCGGCGCCGCCCTCGACGGGCACTGAGGGTGTCCTGCACGCTGACTGTGTGGAGATAGCCTGACCTCCGTAGACACCCACATGAGGGAGAATGGCCATGCAAAGTCAACGGATGAAACAGGATTCACAATGCAGCTATCACATCTGTCAACAGACTAGAACACAACTTTTTGACCGATGGCACTTCTTGGCTGACAAACGGCAGGATGACACTGGACTTGACGTAAACCAAAGTGTAAACTGACTGACCTGCCAGAAGAGTCTCCACAGCCAGACAGAGGTCAGCCGCATGACTCGAACGGATGTCCAACGCCCCGGTGTACTACGCGCTGGCCAAAGTGAGCTTCAACCCCATCCTCGCCATGGCTGACCCGCATACGTCGCCAGGGTGCAGGATGCGCTCCGCCAAGCCGGCTTCCCGTTGTTCGAGTCCCGGCAACAGGTACAGCTGGTCATTCCAGAGCGCCCACCGGCGGCCAACCGCCCGAGCCAAAGATCATCCACGCCCCTTCGTGGCTGATGACGCGACAGGATCGCACGGAAGGCTTCATCCTGACCAGGATTCCATCACCTTTCACACCACGCACTACAAGACCCATCGCGAATTCATCGAGTCTGCGCTGTTGGGCCTGGAAACCGTCCACAAGGTGGTCACGCTCGACTTCGTCAGCCGTATCGGCATGCGCTACCTGGATGCGGTTATCCCGCGAGAGGGCGAAAGCGTGGAGCAATACCTCATGCCTGGCTTGCACGGACTGTCTCTCCCGCAGCATCCCATCGGTTACACCCTGTCGGAGTCGCTGTTCGCAACAGAAACACGCCCACTGGTCAGCCATGGCACGCTCGTCCATCGCACCTACCGATTTTATGCCGCACTCGGGGTTCTCCTCGGATCTGCAACCAGGCAACCTGCAGGCTCAACGCCCAGTTCCCTCGCTGATACGGAGCTGCCACACGCCATTATCGATACGGATCACTCGTGCAAGGCCAAAATGCAACTGGATATGGTCTTTGCTTGAAGAGACAGATGCGCTCGCTGCATTCAGTCATCAAGACGGCGTTCCATGCGGCCGTAACCAAACACGCCTCTGTCCGTCTGGTCGTAACACGGGAGAAAAATAGCCATGATGATGTACGACGCACTCTCACCTCATAACACTGCTGCATTGACACGACCCATTTCCCGGGTGAGCACTGCCATGTCATGGCACGGGAAGCAGCTCTCCCGTCAATCAGATGCCGGACTGGTCGCGCCTACTTGCAGGCAGGGTAATTCTGCAGTTCGCAACCAAGTCAGCCAGCTACCATCAGAACTGGTCCTGGTGCGCCGGTCGCCGATGTACGCACGGCGGCTGAGCATCTTGCCAATATTCGAGCAGTATTCAAACCAGCCATATCAGATCTTGCTGATGCATTCGGTGTATCCCGACAGGCCGTTTATAAATGGCTGGGGGCAGCGCTGAACCAGAACCGGACAGACTGCACCGAATCCAGGCGCTGAGTCGTGCCGCTGACCGGTTCAGTGAAGAGAAAGTAGACGGGGCACCGCTCCTGATGAAGATGAAGGTCAAGGACAGAAAGACACTACTGGACTTGTCGCAACAGGCGACAACATCAAGGAAATTGTCGAAACGCTCATCACGGAAGCCAAACTCATGCGGGGAGGCGCACAGCCATTTGGGCCTGAATGGCTCCAGAACCAGGCCAAACGAGGCATGGCGCGCGGAGGTGTCTGTTCCGGGTCTCCTGAGTAAGCAGCGACGGGGAGCATGAATGACCGCGCGCACTATAGTGTGGAGGCAGGGCCACCTCGTCACACCAGAATCACTTGCCCAGCTTTCGCTGGAACTCATCCTCTACCGCCCTCACACACGCCGTGGTCATCACACATGACTGCGATCTGGCAAACCCTTCAGAGCCATGGGTTGAGATCATTGCATGCGAGATCAAGGACAGCCTCGATGGCCAGTTTTTCGCACGCCAAACACCCCGCAGGCTTCAGCTGTCCTACGAGGTAACTATCCCCCAGGATAACGCGCAAGCGGCCGCTGCAGGTAATGGCAACGAGGTGCCGCCTATCCAGCTCACTGAAAGAAGCACACTTCTGCTTGAGTTGCAACGCGCCAACCGCTTCCAGGTCTGCAAGGAGCACTTCAGTAAGCACGCAAGGCCTGACACCTCCGCACACCTGCCTGCACGTGAAAAACAGGCACTCAAGCAGTGGCTGGCTGCACGGTATGCGCGACCAGCCTTTCCGGATACCTTTGAAGCGTATCTTCGAAAGAACATCGTAAAAAGCAACTGACCGTTGAGAAGAAAATTGCCAAGATTCTCGAGCCAGCGGCAGGCCATCTTATTGGCATGTTTTTCGATCTGGGGCCCTTCAGGGACGAAGATCCGCCCAAAGCGTATACCTTATGAGATAACCATTGCAATAGTCTACGACGCAACGGAAGGCGGGCCAGAGTCCAGGCATGAAGCCGAACGCGTGGCACAGGAGCCGACACAGCTGTTCGGAGAAGTGTATGGTAGCCCTGAGCAGGCACAGGAAAATCGCGCTGCTTGACTGCCAGGCAATTTCGGACACTGAATACACCCTTGCTGACCTGCGCAGGTCTGATCAATGGAGACTGGAATACATCAGCCTGCGTGACGACGATAATGGGGTTACCTCCCTGTGGGGAAAATACCAGTTGATCAGTGAAAAGATAGGAATACCCTAAGCGAGAAAGGCAGATCATGGATTTGATGGATCAGATTGAGCTGCGGGGCGAGATTCGTGGCGAGGCTCGGGGCGAAGCTCGAGGCGAGGCGCGAGGTGTAGCCACAACACTGCGCAAGGTTCTGGCGGGACAGCTGGCCGAGCGCTTTGGCCCGCTTGATGAAAAGACACAGTCCAGGCTCTCCGAGGCCAGCACGGAGGAGATGCAGCAGTGGGTCAGCCGTGCTGCTCTCTGCACCCACGCTCGGCGCCGTCTTCGACGGGCACTGAGCGTCCCGTATGCTATCTGTGTGACGTATCGCCTGCCGCCAGCGTCCGGCCGCTGGCCGGTGCATCCACGATGTGCCGAGCAATGAAAGCGGGCTTCACGTGCCGCTGGGCACGGAAACGTGCCTATTAAGTCAGTCCTGAACAACCCAGAATCCGCACGTCAGCCTGTTGCTGAACGGAACGACCGAGAGACTGGACAGGACCGGGTTGGTGCCGCTCTGCCGTCTACAACGCCATTTCTAGCCGATCTGGTGCCATCAGCCGTACCACGGCCAGAATCGACAGCAAAATGAAAGCGCAAAAACGCCGCAGCCGGCGCTGCAGCCGACGCAGCAGCAGCCGGATGTTGTGTCCGGCACCGCACAGCACGGCGTGAGTGCATCTCCCAATGCCCCCTTGAGCCAGTTCCGGTCAAGTTTGCCATCGGTCTTCGCAGTGACCTATCGTCGGTTCGATGGCGCTGCGGCGTCTGATCATCGCCTTCAGTCCCCGGGTCACGCCTCGCCTCTGTCCTGATCGCAGGATTCTCACGCCCGGCACGTCAGCACCGCGATAGCCCTTGTCCACTACGGCAGTGTCGATACGGCAATCTCCCACAATCGACGCTTGCTCCAGTGCTTCGTACAGGGGTGTGGCCGTCGTACGCCGGCCCGGCATCGGTCTTGTGCCTACAACGAAACCTTCCCTGTGCGTCGTGGTGATCGAAACCTTGACACCGAACTCGTAGTTTTCGGGCCCTGCCCACTGCTGATGCACTCCACCTCCTGCGCATGCAAAGGCGTACAGCTTGTTTTTGTCTTTTCGGTTGCTGCATCAGACATAGGCGTTATATGGCTTTGGCAGGAAGCCGGAGAGTATGGAGACGTTGGGAAATCTCCGTGTGCATTGGCCGCACTTCCAGTCGCGGCTGACGGTGCGGATCGCGACTTTGACTATCCGTTTTACTGATTAGATTGTTCTGTGGAGGGAAGCTCTTCTGATGCGCTTGGTTCGGAAGCTTTACCTACCTGGATATCAAGCGCAGCCTGCCTGACCCCGAAGAGCCATCGTTACCTATGCCAGCTACCCACCCCTGGTCAGCCCGCCTCACCGATCGTATTCCCCACCAGCCGCTTTCACGCCCCAGCACGATCACGAAGGCGACGACGCTGCTTCCGACGGCGCCAGTCAGACACGTCGCCACGCCCCCGATTCCTGCAGAGCCAGAACGCCAGCGCATGAATCGGGGTGTAGCTAGCGTCATTGCACCCAGACCCTTGGTCAATGAGGAAAAGGGTGACGGTCGAGGGTAAAGCCACCTGGCCAGGGTCAGCAGGGCCATGATCCTCAGGGCAATCAGCAGGCCTTCGCATGTCAGCTCGCCGCTCCTCGAACCCCTGCTGTCGCCACGCCTCGAAGACGGTCCGCTGGCCACGGCGTTGGACAGGTTCAGGCTGCGGTTGTGGGGGCGCATGGGCAGGCGCGACAGGTGGTCGGTACCCAGGCTGTCCTGTACGTCGTCGGGCAGGCCGGAGGTCTCTGACGCCAAAGACCAGGCAGTCGCCGGGCAGGAAGCGATGGTCGTAGGGGCTTTGTGGCCGCTGGTGCTCAGGCCGTAGAGGCGGCCGGAGAAGGAGACTGATCGTCGCATGGCTCTGGGGCGGCTGGCTGGGTGCGGCCTGCGGGTCGGAGCCGGGTGCGGCGGCCATGGAAGCCTCGCATGCTGTCCAGGAAGGCTGCCCAGTTCTTGTGCACGGTCATGGCTGTGAATTCATGATAATCCGTGCCCCGCGCGGCGCATCTTGGCGTGGTCGATGGGAAAGCCCAGCGGTCTCGATGAGGTGCAGGGCGCAGCCGGTGTTGGCGCACAGGCGGATGACGCTGCCGGTGTTGGGCGGATTTCGGGCTGGACAAGGACGACGTGGAACACGGTGGCTGGGTCTGAAGGATGGATGGTGATGAGGCGGTTCTGGGGCTGGGTGCCTTTTGAAATGCCGTGATGGCACTGCGTTTGGTGGAGATTGGTGCCGAAACAGGCCACGAGTTGCCGTACCTGAGGCAATCAGATTCGCGATTCTGAATAATGCCGCTGTTTCCGGGGTTCTTCGCCCGGAAGTTTCGGTCGGTTCAGCGCTTCAGGCGCGTCACCGCCCCTCAGGCGGGATGATAGGTCGGATTCGACATGCCTCGCCCGTCATGGGCTGGCGTGTCTCGAGCCTACGGCGTGCGCGCCACCACCAGCGCCATGACCGAGGCGCGCCGGCGGCCAGCAGGGGTCTGGGCGGCTTCGTTCAGCGTGTTGCCGCTGGTCATCACGTCATCCACCGGGGCCAGGTGCTGGCCGGCCACGTGGTCGGGGGCCGGCACGCTGAAGGCGCCGCGCAGGTTCTTCTGACGTTGGGCGCGCGGCAGGCTGGACTGGCGGGCGGTGTCACGTACACTGCAGCAGCCAGTCGGTGCGGATGGGCGGGCAGGCGCCGGGGGCGTGGGCGCACATGCCGCGGGCCAGTTGCGAGGCTCTGGTTGAAGCCGCGTTCGGCCAGGCGCGGGCCGGACAGCGGAATCGGTACCAGCGCATCCACCCGGCGCAGCGGCTGGGCGGGATTAGCCAGCAGGGTGCTCCATCAGCAGCATGCCCAGGGGCGGGCCAGCTGCAGTTGCTGGCCGAATTTCAGGCGACCAGCGCCCGGTCCAGCGGCGGCAGATAATCGGCCAGCACAAAGGTGGCGGTCAGTGCCAGCGGGTGTTGCTGGCACTGGGGGCACGGCAGGGGCGGGGCTGGTTGAATCCATGAAAGGGGCCGTGCAGAAAGGGGTAGTGCACAGCGCGGGCACCTGCAGCCGTCCCCGCCCTGGCAGCGCCTCCCGGCAGTGCGCGCACAGCGGCTGGTCCAGACAGGTGCTTCGCACAGCAGGCAGGCGCGGGGCGGTAGCCGGGCGGTCAGCTGCCCCAGCCAGCGGCGGCCGTGCTGCCAGATCACGGCATGAGGAGAGGCTGGCATGTCCATGGAGAAGGCAAGGTGGGAATGAAATCGGGCATATGCTTCCATCCATCCATCCGGACGCCCCCATGCGCCGCGCATCCTCTTCTATACTCGCCAACATGCTTAAGCCAGTCGGTTCGAACCGCGCCGCTTGCGCCGGTCGTTCAATGAAAGCGTTCTGGCGCCCAGCGCGGGCAGATTTTCTGCTGGCGGAGGTGGAGCGTCGGCTGGACGAGCGGCTGAGCCGACTGCGTCTGGACGGCGTGGAGACGGTGCTGGACCTGGGCTGCGGTCTGGGCCGGTCGCTGCCGGTGCTGGCCCGGCGTTTTCCGGAGGCGCAGGTGCTGGCGCTGGACATGGCCGAGCAGCCGCTCATCGAGCAGCACCGGCTGGACATGCGGGCGCGGGCGCGGCCTGCAGGGACTGCTGGCCCGCATCCGCGTGCGCGAGAAGCCCAGACCCGTCCGCCGCACTGGATCGCGGCCGATGCGCATCGAGCTGCCGCCGCCGGCCAACAGCGTGCAGGTGGTCTGGTCGAACCTGGTGTTTCACTGGTTCGATGATCCGCTGGCGGTGCTGAAGGAGTGCTATCGGGTGCCGAAGCCGCACGCTTCTGGTCTTCTCGGCGCTTCAGCGGGTGGATACCTGCGCGAGCTGCGTGCGCTGGTGCCGGATTCGTCGGCGCAGAACCTGGAGCAGCACGGGACGCAAGGGCAGTGGCCGTCGCTGCAGGACATGCACGACTGGGGCGATGCGATGGTGGAGACCGGCTGATGCGCCGGTGATGGACACCGAACACATCCAGCTGGCCTGTGAATCTGCCGCTTCGCTGCAGATTGATCTGGCCGATGGGCTTTTCCGGCGGCGCCGGAGGCGGGCGTGCCTGCGCTCACGGTGGAGCTGGTGTTCGGTCATGCCTGGGTGCCGGCGCAGAAGGCGCGCGCCGACGGGCTGGCGCCCATCAACATCCTTCGCCGGGGGCAGATGCCGGGGCTGAACGCGGCCGGGGGCCTTGGGCGGCTGGGCTCGGGTCACGCTGCACGGAGCCTCGGCGCAATGGCACGACAACGGCGCATGGTGCGCGGGGCCACGGCGCGTATCGTACGAAGCCGCGGCGCCCATCCAGGCCGAGGCGGCCCTGCTGCGTCACGGGGCAGGCGCGCTGCCTGCAACGCGGTCTTCACAATCTCCGTGGTGACGGCCTTCCTGCGTTAATATTTGTCGCTTGCAGCGTCGAGGTGGCTGACGGTTCGCATCCGGCCCCTGTTCCGCGATGTCGACAGGGGCCCGCATCATGCCGGCGATGGGCGCGTGTCCATGCCCGGGCATCCTCTCCTTCGCAAGCCGCCTGGTCACCCTCCCATGGTCATGAAATCACCTGAGTCCTCTCGGTCGTTTTCCCTATCCGTCGATCACGCCTCTCGGCATGCCGCACCCGTCGCGGCGGCGTGTGCTGTCGTCCGTGCCGGCCGCAGCCCTGTGGCTGGGGGCGGCGCCCCTGATGGGCAGTCTCGGCCGCCTGCTCGAAAGAGAAGGGCATGACGTTCAAGTCCACCGACCTGGGCGGCGCCGACTACGGCAACGAGCTGTCGCTGACCGATGTCAGCACCGGCAAACCCGTTACGCTGGCCAGCTTCAAGCGACCGCGTGGTGCTGCTGTTCTTCGGCTTCACGCAGTGCCCGGACATCTGCCCCACCACGCTGCTGAAGGCCAAGGAAATCAGGGACGCGCTGGGCCCGGACGGCAAGCGGCTGACGTGGTGCTCGTCACGCTGATCCCGAGCGCGACACGCCCGAGGTGCTGCCGGCCTACGTGCACTCGTTTGACCCGTCCTTCATCGCCCCTGCGCGACGACATGGCGGCCACCAAGAAGGTGGCGCGCGAATTCCGCGTCTTCTTCCAGAAGGTGCCCAATCAGGACGGTTCCAGCTACACGCTCGATCATACGGCCGCGTCCCATGTCATCGACAAGACCGGCAAGCTGCGCCTGCTGGTGCGCTACACTGACCCCCGTCGATAACGTGGTCAGCGACCGAAAGCAGTTGCTGGCGGCTCGATGCCGGCGTCCTCTCGACCGTTTCGTTTCCACCTGAAGCCCGTGCCACACGCATCGCACGGGTCCGGAGGCTCTTTTCGCATGAACGCACTGGGTTGGCTCGTCCTTGGTCTGCTGATCGGCTGGGTCATCGAATTCGCCATCGACTTCCTGTACTGGCGCAAGAAGGCGCAAGAAGAGGCCGAGGCTCTGGCCCAGCAGGAAAAGCGATGCTGGCCCAGCAGACCGAGCTGGGTCATCGCCAGCCACGCTGCGCCTTCGTGAAAAGGAAATGGCCGATCTGCAGGCCTCGCTGGCCAGCCGTGATGCCGAGCTGCTGCAGCAGGCACGCCGCGTGAGACGCTCCGACGATCTGTCCCGCGTGGAGCAGGCCATCGAGAAGCGCCGCGCCGACCTGGACCGCATGGGCCTGACGCTGAACGAGCGCGAAAGGAAATCGCGGCCCGTGGCGAGCAGCTGCGTTCCAAGGAAGTGAATTACAACCGCCGCCTGGACACGCTGGAAAGCACCGAGGCCGAGCTGGCACGCCGCGTGGCGGTGGTCAGCAACCGCGAGGGAAGCCAGTGCAGAGCTGGAAGGCGCATCCTGTCCCGCGAGCATGACGTGGCCGACCGCGAGGCTTCCGTCAATTACCACGCCAACCGCATTGCCAATGACGCAGCCGGCTACGAGGCTCGTCAAGAACCTGCTGAAGCAGCACTATCGCACCGCCGAAGGACGTGACCGCCTGCAGGCGCTGGTGGGCATCGACGACCGTACTGTCGAGCTGCTCAACCAGGCCGGCATCCGCACTTTCGAGCGTCTGGCCGAGACCTCCATGGGCGAACTCACCCGCCTGATGGAAGCTGCCGGTCCGCGCTTTGCACTGGCCAACCCGCTCAGCTGGGCCGAACAGGCCGGCCTGTTCCTGCCGAGGACTGGGTGGCGCTGGATGAGCTGCAGGCCGAGCTGAAGGGCGAGAAGCGCGAGAATGTGGCCGCAGGCCTGCTGGCTGCCATGCGCCGCCGGCCGGGTGCCCAGGCCAACGACACGCAGGAGCCGCCCAGCAGCCGGCTGAGACGCCTGCCGCCGAAGCACCGGTGGCCGAAACGGCCGCCGCTGGAGCCGCTGCGGTGGCTGGTGCGGCCACGGTGCAGCCGGATGACGATGCCGCTGCCGGCGAGGCGCAGACCGCGCGATGATGCGCAGCCCGCTGACGACGCCTCGTCGTCGAGTACGAGGCCGGCATGACTGGCACGGCCTCGACGACCGCTGATGCTTCAGCCGCTGATGATTGGTCGTCCGTGGAATCCGCGGAGTACGAGGCGGACGCAGAGGCTGCCGACGACGAGGGCGCCGAGACCGCCGAGTCCACGCTGGACCAGGAAGCCATGGTCTGGGGATCGGACGCCGGTGATGAATACGAGGCTGAAGCCGACGAGGGACTGGCTTCCGTCTTCGTCAACCCGCGCCGCGAGCGGACGTGTCGAGCACGCCGTGGCTGAAGTGGTCGACGCCGAGCAGCACAGAGCAGGGGCTGGCGCTCTGGAGACGATGCCTCCGACGCCCACGTGCTGTCTGAGCATGCGTCCGGCGCCACCGGACACACGGCTGCAGCCGACCCCGCCGGCACTCCGCCGGAAAGCTACCCCTACGGCCAGGCCCACAGGCCCCACCGCTCTGATCTCGTCCGCCCTCGACTCGCCCCTGACGCAGGAACGCCATGCCATCACCTTCGCCACCGCATCCGCCCGAGTCCGTGCGCCGCTTCACCTCGCTGAAAGTGGGCGTCCTGTTGCTGTTCGTCCTGCTGCTGACGCTGTTCGGCGTGCAGGAGGGCGAGGGCGATGCCCAGCACGAGGCGCAGCGGCAGCGCTCGCCTCCGGCAACACGCATACGGAATCCATCGAGGCTGCTCTCTGGCAGGCAGGCTGCAGTGCCGGATCGGCGCAGGGCCAGGAAGGGCGGGGCGCCGCCGGGCAGGCTAATGTCCAGGGCGCCGCCCGTCGGATGACCGCCGGCGGCCCCGTCTCGAGCGACAATGCTCCGCAGGATCAAGCTGCCGCATTGTCGGCCGGCGTTGCCGCCGACGAACGGGACACTGGCCGATGCATGGCCGACAGCCAGGCAGGCCCGGTCGTTCCCGCTGGGGAATCGGTGATGGCCCCGAGGACGTGATGATCAGCCACCCAGGCCCGCCACGGGCGACGATGATTGAGCTGCCCGGTCCGCCGAGCTTCTCGCTGGCGCACGATCCGGCAGGTGGCATCCGCCTGGCGGGCGAAAGTGCCCGACGACGACACCCGCAACCAGTGGATGAATGCCATCTGCCTGGGCGCCTGGGGCGAGCCCGTCGAGGGCAGTCTGCGCCTGCGCCACATCGATGGTCATGCCGCCCCGCTGGGAGCCGCAGCTGACCGCCCTGGTGGCCCTGGTCCGTGAACGCAACATCAGCGAACTGCGTGCGCAGCGACGTGGTGGAGCGTTTGGCGGTGCCCAGACGCCCGCCCAGGGCCGCGAAACGCTGGAGCTGATCCGCGCCCAAGTCCCCAACGGTTACCGGTCGGTGCTGGCCCGTGATGAGGCAGGCGCTGCCGGAGCATCCTGTCTGGCTGCCGCCGGTGCAGCAGCCCAGGGTGCCCAGCGTCTGGCCGATGTCAACCGCCTGGCAGGACGGGACGCCCGTGCCCAGGCCGACGCGCAGAAGGCCGCCGATGCACGCAATGCTGCCACCAAGGCACGAGATGCCCGCAACAGCCGCGACAGCCGCAACGCGCGCGATACCCGCCAGGCCGCTACCGACAGCCGCAACCTGCGCACCGTTGCAGCCGGAAGCTGCCCGCGATCGCTGAAGCAACTGTCCGCGCCGATCTTCTTCAGTCGGGCAGCTCCAGCCTGTCGCCGGCCGACGCGCCGCCCTGCAGCAGCTGGGCGCCTCGCCTGGGCCGCACGGCCTGGCACGCGTCACCGGCTACGCCGATCCGCGCTACTCCGCCGCCTGCAACAAGACCCTCGTCCGAGCGCCGTGCGCGCGCCGTGGCAGGCGCCATCAGCGAAGGGGCTTCTCCTCGGCCCGCATCACGGTAGTGGGTGCCGGCAAGACCTCCCCCGCACCAAGGTCCGCGCCGACAAGGCCACGCTGCAGCGCGCCCGCCGGGTGGACATTCTGGTAGGTTGAGGACAGCGGCAGGCACAGCGAGTGCTGCCTGCCCTGCACTGAGAATGCCGCCACGAATATGGACCGTCTCGAATCAGGGGGTGCCGGAAACGCAGAAGTGTCTCAGACGAGAACGCGACCCAAGCGTCAGAAGCTGGCCTGAACCGGCGCACGACACGTTGAATGCAGCCCCCGCCCGTGACGATCGGGCGGGGCTTCTGCTTTTCAGGGCCTTCAGAGCGCGGGGTGCGTCGTTCTCACGGCTGCTGGGTGCCCAGCAGCGTGTTCGTGGCCGTGCTGCTCGGTGCGGTGGCACCGAATCCACGGCCGTTGCCACGTCCGCTACCGGCTGGTGCGGCGGGGGCGTCCCCGTGCCCGCCGCGCGCTGCCGGCCGCCGAGGTGGCGGCATTCGGAGCCGGTGCTGGATGCCTCACCGGCAGCGACAGCGTCTCGCCCCTGGTCCAGCAGCTCGTTCAGAGACAGACGGCTGCCCTGATGGCTGGGCAGCGCCTTGGCCGTGGCCAGCGATTTGCCCAGGGTATCCCTGCGGAGCTACTGAGGGCGGACGGCTGCGCTGCCGGGTAGTGGGCTGGGCGGCTCGCACCCGCTGCGGGCGCCGCTGCAGGTGTGGTGGTGTGGCCCGGTTGCGCCACGGCACCGCCCGCCGCGTCGGCATCCGCGTCCGGTGGTGGGCGTGCGCTGCTGCCATTTGACGGATGGGCACTGGCGTTGCCGGCTTTCGGGGCGGAGCCTCGCACCTGGATCTGTTCGGCCCAGCTTTGGCTTATTGCCGGCGGCATCGGCCACCGTCACGGTGACCGAATAGGGCTGCGAGCCACCCGGGGTGACGGCTGGGGCCGGCAGCGCTGGCCGAGAAGTGCCCAGCAGCGTCGACGTCTGCCGGCCGAGTGGTTGTGCCCAGCTGATCTGCACCTTCGATCCCGGTGCTACATCGCCTCGTGACGGTGACGCCATCGCGGCTTCCGCCCCTGTGATGACCTTGCTGGCGTGGCCGTCGAACTGCAGGTTGGTGGGTCTGGCTGGTGGGGTCTTGGCCAGCGTGACCGTGTGGGTGCCCACGGACAAAGTCGAGGTGCTGCCAGGCTGGGAGGCAGTTGCCTCGATGGTATGTTGGCCATCCTGCAGACCTGTGAAGTTCAGGCTCGCTTTCCAGAGGCCATCGGCACCGGACCGGACGGAGGTTGCAACCTTGGTGCCCGGCACCTGGTACGCGGATGTTGGAATTGGGTTCCGCCGTGCCCGACACTTCCACACCATTGGCCTACGGCGTTGATCACGTCGTCATTTGCGACCCTTTGCCGTTCACGGTGGTCTGGCGGGTGACGGCCGGTGCGCCCTGGATCGTTACGTCCTGCGAGATGTCAGTGGCATTGCCGGCCTTGCCGAGTGACAGTCACGACCAGCGTGGCTTTGGCCGTGCCATTGGGTGGGTGCGGGGGATGTCGGCGGCAGGGACAGTAACCTTCCATAGTGAGCCCACCGTGTGGCTGATGGGGACGGGCTTGCTGTTCCAGGTGGCCGACGCGGGGTGTCAGCTTCCCCGACGAGCCACGGAAGGTCACGTCGTTCTTCGCCGCTTCTGCCGTGATGATCTGCGTTTTTCCGAAACCGGAGAAGTGCGGCGGGCGGTGTCTTGTCGACCGAGAACGTACGGGTCTCTGGGCTGGAAGCCGTGCCTCCTGAGCGGTGGCAACGGCGGTTACCGTGCGTCAAGCTATCGGCAAAGTTGCCCATGTCGATGTTCTGAACACTCCACTTGCATGGCATCGGCCACGACTCCCGGTGGTGCAGTCCAGCCGTCGACCTCGACCAGCATGGTGGCGCCGGGGGCTGCCGTACCCGTACGGTCACGGCACCCGACTCGGCCTTTGTTGACGACGTTGTCTGCGGTGACGGGGTCAATCGTCGGGGCCGAGGATGGCAAGGCGCTGTTCTGCACCGTGATGGCCTGCGTGGCGGTGGTGCTGCTGTGTTGCCCGCCTTGTCATGGGCCCGCACGGTTACATTGGCCGTGACGCTGGCCTGGCCGGCCGGTACCGAGGGCACCGTGACTCGAAGTCCACGCTCCATTTGCCGTTGGTGACGGTGCCCGGTTTCGACACACCGTTCCAGGTCACGGTCACCGTATCGGCATTCTGGGCGCCGGTCGGCGTACTGCCCGTGAAGGTGATCTTGCCGGTCTTGGCCTCTTCAGCGCTGATGGTGGTGTCGCCACCGTTGGTCTTGTGATGTTGGTGGGCTGACCCGGGGCGGTCTTGTCGGTGACCTTGTGCGCGGCGGCGACCGAGTTTTCGCGCCCTGGCTGCGAGGGCGACTGCCGTCACGTCGTAACTGCCGTCGGGCACGCGGGCCAGGTTTGTCAGCTGGGCGGTCCGCGGCCGTCTCCGCCGGCCTGGGCGGTCGTCTCGACAGTACCCAGCGACATGGACGATCGAGCCCGCGTCGGCAATGCCGGATACTCGATACGGCCCCTGAGCCTCGGCAGCGTTGATGATGTCATCGCCGGCAATTGGGCCAATGATGGGCTTGCCCAGCGGAATCAGCGGGCCCGCAGCGTCATCGTTCTGGGTGGCAACGGCGCTGTCGTTGCCGGCCTTGTCCCGCAGCACCACGTTGAAGGCCGTGTTGGTGCTGTTACCCTGGCCGGGCATGGGAAGATCGCCTTCCTTGAATTCCACTCTTCCGACGCCGTTGGCGCCCACCGTGGCGGTCTGCGTCTGTCGCCACCGATGGAGACCGTCACCTTGGTGCCGGCTTCGCCCGTGCCGCTCAGGCTTACGCCGTTCTTGGCTTCGGTGCTGGTGATGGTGGTGTCGTTGCCTTCCAGCTTCAGGTTGGCAGCCGGTGCGGGCGGTGTCTTGTCCAGCGTGAACTCGGCCTTGCTGGTGGCGGTGTTGCCCTGGGCGTTGGTGGTGGTGACCAACGGCATGCTGCCGTCGGCGGGCCTGGCAACAACTGCACATTAGCTTCCCACTTTCCTGGAGTCGGCTTTTGACGTCGCCCAGCTCAGGCCATCTTTTGGTTAGCTGAAGCACAACCTCGCTGTTGGCTTCGGCGGTACCCATCACCTTTACCGGGCGGCTGCTTCCTTGGCGTTGACGTAGCCGTCTTCGCTGATGGTGCCGATGATGGCGGCGGTGCCGGTGGTGTTCATGATGACCTTGCTGGTCACTTCCGGCGCGCGGTTGCCGGCTGCATCAATGGCGGTCGCACTCAGCGTGTAGGAACCGTCGGCGGCGGGAAGGTCATCGGCTTGCAGCGTGGTGCTCCGGTTGCCGTTGGCGTCCGCGGCCACCAGGCGGGTCACCGTGCCCAGCATGAGTTCCACGAACCGTTGCGCCTCGGCACGTGCCGCTGATGGTCACGCCCACCAGCCTTTTCCGGGGCAGTGATGATGTTGTCTCCGGCCACGGACGCCACTTCGGCGCTGGCCGGCGGCGTGTCGTCGAAGTGCAGCGTGGTCGGCGGCAGGGTGCTCTGCACGCCCTTGTTGGAGCCCACCACTTCCAGGCTGTTGGTGTCCGACGGGCCGGTGGCGGGCAGCGTGCCGCTGCTGCGGCGTGGCGGTCTTCAGGTCCACCGCCCGGTGCCGTTCTCGTCGGCCTTGGTGGTGTAGGTGACGTTGGCGTGCTGGTCGCCATCGGTGTCAACGCGCACCTGCACTTCGAGCCGGGTTCGGCCGTGCCGTTCAGCACGGGGAAGCGCGTGTTGAAGTAGGTGGCGGATTTGAGCGTGAGCGAGATGTTGCCCTGGGGCGCCTGACCATCGCCGCCCCGCCGCCGCCTCCACCGGCTGCGGCCAGGCCGCACGGCTGCGCCGCCGGGCCGTGAGCAGCGGCTTTGGTGGGCAGTCACCCAGCGGGCAGGATGGGGGCCTCGAACTTGGGGGTCATACAGCACGAAGGTGCCGTCGTTCAGCGCCCAGCGGCGTATGCTCACGTCGGCCAGCAGTACGCGCCCCCAGCACCTTCCGCCGCATCCGGAATGCTGACGCTCTCGTCGCCACCGCCGTCAGGCACACTGGTCCGAGCGCTGCAGATGCGGTGTAGTGCCTTCCGAAATCACCGAGGCGGTGCCGGCATCGCCATCCAGCGGCACGTTCTCGATCACAGATCGCTGTCCACCTGCAGTACGCAGCTGTTCGGCGTCCAGGTTGGAGTCCTGTAGCCGGAACTGTCGCGGGCAGCACCCGAACCAGTTTCTCGCCGGGCCTGAGCCGCTGCTGTTCCACACCGCCGTCTGCGTCCGATAGATCTCGAATCGTGCTGCCATGATGCTCGTTCCGTAGGGATGTATCCTTATCTTGCAAGCCTATCAAAACGGTTTACATCCGCCCACATGTCTACGCGCCGACAGGGATGATTGCGAGTTCAAGTGTCAGGCAAAGCGGCAGTCGTTGTTTTTTACATACGATGTCACATGTCGGTGCGCCATCGGGCCGAGCGGGCAGGCCAGTCATCATCGGCGGGATGCCGACAGCGGGATGGCAGACAGACCCGCCATGGGAGGCGGGCCTAGTGGATGCGCGGGGAACGGCCTGGGCCGTTCCCGTTGGCGTCACCGTGTGGTGATCCCAGGGGCTGCGTGCCCACCAGCGAATCCACGGTGGCCGTGGTGCTGACTGGTGCCGGGCGGCGGCGCCGTCGGCGTGGGGAGTAACCGCGGGCGCGCTGGAGAGCGATTCCTCGGTGCTGCTGTTGGTCAGATCACTCAGGGTCAGGCCTCTGCGACATGACCTGACGTGTCCGTGGTGATCCTGGTCCGTATCGGTCAGCGACTTGGTGGTACAGCGAGCGCGGCGAGGCGCGCTGCCGCCTGGCTGCGCCTGCGGCCGGGGTGCCCGCCAGGGTTGCTGCGGGAGCAGCTGCCGGGCTGGCCGTGGTCGTCGTCCGTGGTGGTGGTCGTGGACCCGACGGAGTTGGCGAGTCGGCGGCTACGGCAGCCGGAGTAGCAACGCCTGCAGGCGTGCCGGTTGCTCACGGTGTCACCGGCCCGGCTGCGCCCAGCGCCGCAGGTGATGGCCGAGGGCGATGCAGCCGGCGGGGTGGCGGCTGGCGGCGCTGCGGGATCCGTCGTGTCGGCACCCGTACCAGTGCCGGCGCCCGTGCCTATTCCGGAGCCTCCTCGTACCGGCGCCCGTACCGCACCGCGCGCCAGTACCGCACCTGCGCCAGTACCACCGGCACCTCGTACCCGTACCACCGGTGCCCGTGCCACCCGTGCCTGTGTCCGTGCCCGTATCCGGCGTGCCGGGGTTCGTCGGTGTCGTGGGCGTGGTGGGATTCGTCGGCGTTGTTGGCGTCGTCGGCGTGCTGGGGGCCGGTGCGGGTGTGGTCGGCGCAGGTGGTTGCTGGTCGTGGTCGGCGTGGTCGGCGTGGTGCGTCCGGTGCCGGCGGTGTCGGTGTGGTCGGATTGGTTGGCGTGGTGGGTGTCGTGGGCGTTGTGGGTGCTGGCGTGGTCGGTGCCGGTGCAGGCGCGTGGTCGGCGACGGCACGATGGTCGTGCCAGGGGCGCCCTGCACCGTCACGGCGTGCTATCGGCCCGCTGGTGTTGCCGGCAGCGTCCGTCACCGTCACCGTGGTGCTGCTGGCGGTGGCGCCGGTGGCGGGCTGGGCAGCTCGGAAGGGACGAACTGCACGTCCCAGCTGCCGTTGCTGCCGACGGTGCCGGTGTGGATGTGGCCGTTCAGGTCAGCCGGACCTTGGCCAGCTTCGGCGTTGCCGGTGAAGTGAACGCCATCCCGGGCACCGGCAGCGGTGATGACGTTGTCGCCACCGTCAACGATGTTGGTGGCCTTGGCCGGAGCGGTCTTGTCCACGGTGAAGGCGCGGGTGGCCGAAGCCGTGCCGCCGGCCGGCGAGGTCACGGCGGCCGTCAGCGTGTACTTGCCGTCGGCGATGCCGGTGGCCGGTGCGGTCACTTCCGGGTGGCCGTTGGCGTCGGCGGTGGGACACCTTGTTGGTGCCGAAGGTCAGCTCAACTTTCGAGCCGGCTTCGGCCGAGCCCTGCAGCTTCACGCCGGCCGCTGCCTCGGCGGCATTGATGATGTCGTCGCTGGCAATGCTGCCGATGACAGGGGCCTTGCTGTTGGTATGCAGCGTGACCGAGGAGGTGGTGGCTGGACCGCGGTTGCCGGCGGCGCTCGATGGCCGTGGCCGTCAGCGGGTATTGGCCGTCGGCGGCAGGCAGTTCGGCGGCAGAACAGCGTGGTGTTCCGCCTGCCCTCGGCATCACGGCCACCAGCTTGGTGGTTCCGCCGATCTTGAGTTCGACAGTGCCGTTGGCTTCGGCCGTACGGAAACCGCCGCCGGCCGATCTTTCTCGGCGGCGGTGATGATGTTGTCACCGCTCACTGCGGCGATCTCGGCGCTGGCCGGCAGGGTGTTGTCGCGGTGAGCGTCACCACGGGCGCGCGCAGCCCCCGCACGCCATCCAGCGCGCGCCCGACACTTCCAGCGTGTTGCTGTCCGACGACAGGCCGGTGGCCCGGCAGGTTGCCGGTGGCGGGCTTCAGCGGATTGCGGGTTCACGCTCAGTTGCCGTTGGCGTCGGCCGTGGCGGAGTAGGTGACGTTCTCGCGCTGGTCGCTGTCGGTGTCCAGGCGCAGGGTCACCACGGTACCGGATTTTGGCCGTGCCGGAAATGGTGGGGGAAGCGGTTGTTGAACGGTGTGACCAGCGCCAGTGGCACGTCGCCCAGGTTGGGGCGCCGGAGGGATCACCGCCGCCGCCACCGCCGCCAGCGGCAGGGGCCACCACGGCCAGACCGCCTGCACCGTACAGCACGGGACGGATGGGGAATTCTCGGTGGCCGGCTGCTCGGGGCCTGGAAGCCGGTGTCGTACAGCACGAAGGTGCTCGTCCGAAGCGCGCCCAGGGCTTGGTGCTCGTCCGCCAGCACCGTGGCCTGGCTGTTCTCGGTGGTGCCCAGATCTCCTGGCCTTCGGCACCCTGGGCGACGGCGGCGTCTTCACTGCCCACGCTGACCGTGCAACGGTCGGTGGCGCTACGTACCTGGTAGTAGCCTTCCAGTGTCACCGAGGCCGTCTCGGTGCTGCCTTCCACCGGATGTTCTCGATGATCAGGTCGTTGTCCACCTGCAGCACGCGAAGCTGGGACGGATCGATCGGCTGGCCGTCCGGATCCTGCAGGTTGAAGGTGCGCCAGGCGACCCTGAGCTTTGTTGTTGCCGGGCTTGAGCTGGAGCTGCTCGACCCCGCCGTCACCCGTGCTGGATGTTCAGTCTTGCTGCCATGATCCTGTTTTTCCGTCTGTGGTCTCGACGAAGGCCGGGCCGGGCGGTCCCGACATAGCCGTCTGGCACCTGTTCATGCAGGTGCACTAGAGGGCGAATCGCCGCCCGGTGTCGCCGAGTGTCATGCCACAAACCGACGTTTTCAATGAGACATCGGATGCAGTCTGGCGGCCGGATTCGACCATTCGTCAGGTGTATTGAAACAGGCCATTGTGGCATGCACAAACCGCATTTTTGTGTGCGTCTCGTGACGGCTTGACGTGTACGCACCTGCGAACCGAGATCACGGTCTCCTTTACGTCCCGGCACGTAGCCCGGCAGCCCGGCGGAAGAAACCGCCGGGCATCAGGGTTCAGAGGTGCACCAGCCCCTGCTGCAGCCTCGTCCCGCAACGCAGCAGGAGAACTGCTGTGCGCTGCTGGGCGCGATCGGCGCCAGCACTGGCGGTGGCCGGCAATGGCGTCAGCGTGGGCTCGGTCTGTGCCAGCGGCAACGAGAGCGCATCGCCGGTGGAAGCCTGGGCCTTCTGGATGGCGTCGCCTTCCGATCCGGACGTCAGTGCCTTCAGGGATAGCGTGTTGCTGCCTGCCGGGCCGTTCGAACGGGAAGCTCTGCGACATGATGGCGAGTGTGATCCACGGCAGAGACGTTGCCGAGCCTTGTCGGTGGCCGTGATGTGGATCGTGGTCGCTTTAGCGCCAATGGGGTTGCCCTGCGCCACGATCGGCGTTGGCGGGGTCCACTAGCGAATCGCTGGTATCGGTCACCACGGCGGTCTGGACCTGCTGCCGCATCGGCCAGCGTGAACTCCACGCCACCGAGGCGCCGGCCTCGGTCTTGCCCGTGATCAGGAAGGGGACTCCGCTCAGCACGCGATCCGTGCCGGCGTGCGTGTCGGTCAGCACGGGGGCTTGGTGTCCACCACCATGGGCGTTCCGGCGCTGGGTGCGAGGTTGCCGGCCTTGTCGGTGGCCACGGCCGTCACCAGATGGGTGCCGTCAGCCGGCAGCTCGGCACCGGCAAAGGCCACGCTCCACTTGCCGTCGGCGCCGGCGCGGCGTCATGCGACACCGTGCCGACTGTCACTTTCACCGTGCTGTCGGCTTGGCCGTGCCGGCCAGCGTCACGCCGGCTGCCTTCTCCGGCCGCGTTCACATAGTTGTCGGCACCCCGGTGAACTGGATCGTCGGTGCCGGAGGCGGCGTGGTGTCGATGGTCAGCGTCTGCGTGGCGGGGGCGTGGAGCGTTGCCGGCCAGATCGCTGGCCGTGACCGACAAGGTGGCGTTGCCCGTGGCAGGCAGTGCATTGGCCGGCAGCGTCACCGCCCAAGTGCCGTCTGCGCCCCGCCGCTTCCATGTTCTGCGCACCCAGCGTCAGCTTGATCAGGCTGTTGGCCTCACCCGGCCCGGACCAGCGGCTTGCCACGGCGGCGGCACCCAGCAGGCCATCCGCACCGACTGGCGAAATCGTGGGGGCCGTCTGGCGGCGTGCCGTCGGCCGTCAGCTTGAAGTCCGGCATCGTGGCCGTCTTGCCGTTCACCGTCTCGGTCAGCGCGACAGGCTGGTGGCCGTGCTCAGCCCGCCCGCAGGCAGGGGCGCCGGTGTGTGGAGCTTGAGCGTGGCCAGGTTGGCCGACCACTTGCCGTCAGCTCCCACCGGCACGGTATAGCTGGCATCCACCGCTGCGCCGCCGCCGGCATGCACGTCGATCTTCACCGTACCACCGGCGGTGCCCGTGCCCGTCAGCGTGGGCACCGCGCCCTATGCCACTGACGAATGCGTCACCGTGAAGCTGGGGGTCGGTGACCGATGGCGGCACTGTCGGCGTGGTGGTTGCCGGGGCGGCGGGGTTGCGGGCGTGGTGGGCGGCAGGGGCAGGGGTCGCAGTCGTATTGGCAACCGGGGCTTCACCGCCTCCGCCACCGCCGCCGCCGCCAGTGCCAGGCCCAGCACGGCTGCACCGCCCAGGCGCATGGATCACCGGGCGGGCCGATTCGGACAGCAGGGGCCGGATTCGGCGGCATGATCTGCACCCGCTGCGACTGCGGGGGTGGCACCCTCCAGCCCCCTTCGTGGCGGTTGCGCCTGCGGCCGCACCGCTGGTCTGGGCCAGATCCACCAGCACGAACGAGCCGTCCGACAGTGCGCCAATGGCGCCCGTGGCCGGGGTGATGTCCACCGTGCCGGACGTCGTTTCGGAAGTTCCAGATGGCAGGGCGAGCTGACGCTGCACGAGCTGTAGAAGCCCAGCAGCTCCACGGCCTGGGGCTGGTCGGCGCCATGGGCGTCATCGGCCGGGTTGTCGACGAGAATGCTGTTGTCCAGCTGCTTGACCACAGCCCTGGCAGGCGCCTTGCCGGTGTCCTCGTCATAGAGCCGGAAAGTGTCGCCCTGGGCCGCACGACGACGCGGGTGGTGCCAGCCCGGAGATGGGTGCGCGAGACGGACCCGTGCGAGGAACGGGTTTCGATGACGAGAGCCATGGGATATGCGGTATGCGCCGTTCAGCGGCGATGACAGAGCGTCCGTCGGGCCGACGTTGCCAGACTGGGACTGTCTTATTATCGCCGCGCTGGCTGACGCGCCACTGTCGGCGCGACCCATCAATCGGTGTGCGTGCCGGGGCCCGGCGGCGAGGCACGTCAGGCGTAGCTGGCCAGCGCCGCCTTCATCTTCTTCATGGCCTGCGCCTCGATCGGCGGATCCGCTCAGCCGACACGCCATACTCGTTGGCCAGGTCCTGCAGCGTCGCGCGAACCGCCTTTCGTCCTCGTCACGCAGCCAGCGCGACTGCACGATGTTGCGGCTGCGCTCGTCGAGCGTGGCCAGTGCGGGCGGACGATGGCCTTCGGTCTGCAGCCAGTCGCGCTGCCGATCCTCGATCGATCTCAGTGGGCTCGCTGCCGGGGGCAGCAGGGTAGGCGGCAGACCGAAGCCCAGTGCCTTCCTCGTCGTCACCTCACGGCTCCAGCGCGATCTCGTGGCTGGTCATCCGCGTTTCCCATCTCCGGTCACGTCCTTCTCGCGGACGTTGAGCTGTTCGGCGATGTCGGTCACGGCCTCGGGCGTCAGCGTGTCAGGTCCTTCTTCATCGAGCGCAGGTTGAAGAACAGCTTGCGCTGGGCGCTTGGTGGTGGCCACCTTCACCAGCCGCCAGTTCTTCGGGATGTACTCGTGGATCTCGGCCTCGATCCAGTGCGGCGCGACGACACCAGACGCACCGAGCGATCGGGGTCGAAGCGCTTGACCGCTTTCATCAGGCCGATGTTGCGCTTCCTGGATGAGGTCGGCGTGCGGCAGACCGTAGCCCAGGTGACTGGCGAGCCACCGACACGACCAGCCGCAGGTGGGGAAGTCGCCAGCGTGCGGGCAGCGTCGAGCGTCCTGATGCTCGCCGAAACGCTGCGCAAGGCTGGACTCCCTCCTCGGCGGACAGCATGGGCATGCGATTGACCGCAGAGATGTGGGCGTCCAGGTTGCCCAGTGACGGAACACGGCAGGCGACGACACCGGTCTGGCGGTGGCAAGTGCAACGGAGTGAGTCGTCATCGTGGCAGTTGTTTCCTGTAAAATGACTAGCGGGTTGAGATACATCAGCACTTCACCGCGGGGAGTGCCAGCTTTTGTGTTCAAAAATGTCGTGGGTTGTCAAGCCCCTGTGGCTCCTACAGAAAACGCGGGAGGGTGGGGGTTTCGATGACAGGATGTGCGGCCTTCTGCGAAAGGCCCCGACAGCCGGCTGACGGGGCCTTCGGGAGTGATGCCTGGGTGATACTCAGTAGGCGTTCGGGTCGCGGAACGCCACCAGGATGGTCTTCAGGATGATCTTCAGGTCAGCCGCGGCGACCAGTGCCGCAGGTACTCAGGTCGTAGCGGATGCGCAGCTCCATCTTCTCGATGGTGTCGGTCTCGCCGCGCGCCCGTTGACCTGGGCCAGGCCGGTGATGCCGGGCTTGACCTTGTAGGCGGATCTGCAGCGGCCCTTGATCAGCTTGCGGTAGGTCTCGTTATGGGCCACCGCGTGGGCGCGGACCCACCACGCTCATCGCGGCCCTGCAGCACGTTGAAGAACTGCGGCAGCTCGTCCAGCAGGTCTTCCGCAGGAAGCCGCCCACCGGCGTGATGCGGTCGTCGTTCTTGGTGGCCTGGCGCACTTCGGGGGCGTTTTCCTGCACCCGCATGGGGACGGAACATGTAGACGTTGATCTCCGAGCCGTCGCAGGCCGTGGCGCTGCTTGAAGATGATGGGGCCCTTGGACGTGAGGCGGATGGCCAGCGCGATGGTCAGCGTGATGGGCAGCGTAGGACCAGCGCGATGGAGGCGATGACGATGTCGGACAGGCGCAGAGCACGCCCGTGGTGCCGTAGAACGGCGTCTCGCACGCCCAGCCAGCCACCGGCAGGCCGCCCACCGAGATCCACCCGTGCCTGGATCCAGGTCCGAACATGAAGATGTCGGGCACGCAAGTAGATGGAGGCCGTGGTGTCACGCAGGTCTTCCAGCAGCTTCAGGATGCGTGGCTGCGAGGCCAGTGGGCAGGGCGAGATGGTGATCTGGTCGATCTTGCTGGCGCGCACGAACTGCGCCCGCCGCGCTGAAGCCGCCGGCCACCGGCGCTTCCGTCACCTCGCTCAGACGGTCCGGGGTGCGGTCGTCGAAGAAGGCCATGATGCGCGTCTGTGACAGCGGGTCGTCCTGGATGGACCGGGCCAGCGTGCGTGACGCAGGCTGTTGGCCGCCACCGATGGCGGTCTGCTCGGGCGCATGGAGATGACCTGTGCAGCAGCATGGGCGAGAGCCAGTGGCTGACGGCCTGCGACCGGGGTGGCGATGACCGGTGGCAGCACGTTCTGGTCGAACTGCCGCAGTGCGTCGATCATGAGGCCGAAGACCAGCAGGCCACCACCAGGCCCCAGCTGCCCAGCAGGTGACGCAGGTAGCCGGCCTGCAGTAGACCGGAAGGGGACGCTGCCAGGGTAGCTCAGCACGAAGGTGAGGACGGCCAGCACCATTTCCTGGGCGCGCAGGGGGTGCCCGGCGGCCACAGTGACCACCAGCAGGCAGGCCACGGCCAGGATGGGATCGATGACCGACTTGACCAGCGACGGGATGCTGCGATTGCCGGTCCGGATGGGAACGATGGAAGAAGCGAAAAGGTGGGGCTGATCATACCGCTTGCCGGGGCGCCGGGAAATTGGCGAGCCTGGATCAGAGTCTGCGAGGGTTGTTGATGCAACACCGGCCGGCTGAGGGCAGCCGTCCGATGGTAATCGGTTTGGCGCTTCTGTGTCAGGGTTCACGAACGAGGGCTCGGGAACCGGAGGATCGGGACGTCGACAGAGGCAACAGCTTCGGGAATCCGGGCAGTGTTCATTCACGGCAAGGGTCAGGGGGCTGGCATGTTCGGCTCAATGCATTAGTGTGGAAGCAGAGCAGGACCGTCAGTGGCGGTACCATGCCCCCATTCTGAGCTTTTTAAGACAGGGTAGTCGTGAGAAATCATCGGAACACAGCCGCACGGCGCCCGGCACTGCGCGCGAGCCAGTGCTGCCGTGCGCAGCCATCTTCATGGCCTGGCGGCCAGCGCTGCCCAGGCACAGGCTCAGCTGGAAGTGCCCACGATCGGGACTGGACCCCCAACGCCGAGGCGGACGTCACGTCAAGCTCACCGGCCGCGTCGGTGTTACGCTCACGACAGCATCCGTTGCGTCTGAACAACCAGTCCCAGGCTGGCATCTACAGCAACAAGAAAGCAGGCGACACCACCTACGGGCGCCATGGGCATCGGTTTCGACCGCCTGATCAGCCAGCAGCGGCTGCGCCGCCAACGCCGAGGTCGAGGGCTTCAAGTACAAGAATACGACGATTTTCGACCACGTGGGCTACAACGTCGGCTCCACGCTGGACTGGGTCGTGGGCCGTCCGCTGTTTGGCCGTGCCGGCATCAAAGCTGGACCGCCGCCAGCCCACGGTGCAGGACCGTATCTGTAACCAGACCACCAACGTCTCGGGTGACCGCAACAACATCAGCACCCAGAACCTCGTTCTTCGCGCCGGCTTCCGCTTCACGCCGGCCTGGTCGGTCATCGGTGGCGTCGACACGTCCGCAGCCGCAACTCCGCTGAAGTCTACAAGGACACCGACTATGACCTGAAGTCTGGCGAAGGCGGCGTGCGCTATGCCCCGGCACCGTGTCGAGGTCGACCTGGTCTACCGTGCCACCAGCGGCGAGTACAAGTCGTGACCCAGCGCCCTGGTGACGACGGCTCCGCCCTGCTGTGCAACAACAACTGCCGCAAGAACGACGGACGACGAGGACTCGCTGCAGGCCCGCGTCAAGTATCGTCCCAGCGAGGACAGCAACCTGGCGGCTTCGTCGGCTACACCCGTCGTGACTACGATCAGGGGCAACCGCCACTTCCGTGGCCTGACCGCAGCTCGTACCGAGTGGGCCGTCAGCGGTGCCGGTGCAGATGCGTGCCTCGCTGGGTCGCTCCGTCGAGCGGCCCGATGGCGACGCCGCCGACCATCGGCCTCACGCCGACACCTGGTCGCTTCCTGAAACTTCAGCCCGACCATCCAGGCCACCGGCAGAGATCACCGTCGAAGAGCCGCACCTGCTGCGCTTCTACGACCGTCGCTACAAGCGTGACCGGCGGCTGCCGGCGGCCGTGGTCGAGCGCAAGGACAACCAAGATCTACATGAGTCGGTGCCGAGGGCTGACTACGAGTTCCGTCGCAACATGTTCCTCGCGGCCAGCATCTCCCGTAGACCAGCGCGGCTCAACCGTGCACTCGACCACTGAGGCCAACGTCTTTGTGTGGCGCTGGCCTGAAAGGTTCAGTTCTCATCCTTCCCTGCCTTTCAGCCCGGGCTTGACCTGCGACAATACCAGGCGGTTCAGGCCCGAATCGTTTCGAAAGCACTCCTTCGTGCACCTGCTGTCAGCCTCGCCTTTTGCTGGACACAATCTTGCGAGTAAGCAAGGATATCATTCACGCTGGCGCCACAAAGGCCGCATAGAATCGGCGTTCGCCGCCCGTACGGCCGCTTGATGCACTGAGCGTTGATGATTCTTTGCGCGAACAACTCTTTCCGTCTCGCAGCCCTTCGGGCAAGCTGATCTCCTTCCTTCAGGACGGCATCCATGTTTTCTTTCTCAGCACCAAGAAGTTCGTGCTGGGGCTGATGGCTAGCCGCCACACCACTGGTCTGGCATCGTCCCAGGCCGTGGCCCAGACCGCCCGCAGTGACTACCCGGCCCGGGCCGGGCGACGCGTGGCAGCGGGCATCCGGGTCTCCAGTCCCAGGATCTGACCGACGAGGCACGTATCCTCCGGAAAGGCGGCGTCATCTCCACGCTGCTGGGCGCGGTCAAGCAGCTGCCTGGTCGTCGCAGCAGGCCGAGACTCTCATCGCCGCACACGCCTGCCTGCGTGAGGGGCCGCTTCCTCACGCAGAACCCGCAGGTCGCCCTGAACGTGCTGCAGTTCCGCAGCGAAGCAGGTCTCAGCTGCGCTGAACGTGCGTCAACCCCGGCCGCTACCCGCTGGAGACCACCGGCACGCGCCTGTCCGAGATCCTCTCGGTGGCGGGCGGCGTCAGTGAGATCCGGCCTCCAACATGCGCTGCTCGCTGACGCACCCGCGATGGCCGTCCGCAGCGTCTGGAAATCGACCTGGCGGTCGAGATGTTCAGCACCGGCGACCTGGAGCAGCGACGGCGGTCCCGCAGGCCGGCGACACCGTCTTCGCCGTCAACAAGGCAGCTACTACGTCTGGCGGCCAGGTCCAGCGTCCGGGCCGAGTACGTGCTTGACCACGCGGCATGACCGCGGCCCAGGCCGTGGCAGGTGAGTGGTCCCAGAAGCCCTGCAGCGGTACCGACCGTGGCATCCATGCCTGCACCGCCGCGTGGGTGACCGCAACATCCGGGTGCTGCTGGGCCAAGCTCGATTCGATCCGATCCCGTCCGAGACGAAGCGCACGATCTTCCGTGCGCGAAAGCATCTTCTGATAACGGCCTTCGGTCCGAACCCTCCTGGATGCCCAGGCCACGCTGGTCGGCGTCCTGAAACGGCGCCTTCGCGCGCCGTTTTCGTTTATTGCGCCGGGCAGCCACCTTCCCATTTCCGCGCCTGCCACGCCCGCATCACGCAGAGAACCGGACTGTCCTCACGCACCGCCCGGAACGAACATTTGCCGTCTTTTTCCGACGAATGTGCGTCTTTCGTCGGAAGAAGCCAAATGCACCAGTCTGTCGTCGACGGCTCTCCCCGGCAGTGTGGTACGTTGCGGGCATCGTGCATCCAGGCCCGCCAGGCCCGGTCGCGCTCACCCTGGAAGCCACACCGCGTGTGGTCCGTGACAACCATGATCGCCGGCCTCCCTTCACATCACCATGTCTGCAACTCAGAAGCCTCTTCGCTGCCGATCGCGGGATCTGGCCCGCTGCCTTGGCCGCCACCCACGCCAAGTGCCGTTCTCGCGGTGCCAGCTGCGTCACATCGTGGCCAACCTGCATGTCGCCGTGGCCAATGCCATCCGCAAAGCCGGAAGACTGCGCCAAGATGGAGCCGTTCTTCCCGCTGCACGCCTACGCCCTGCGTAGCAACTGCTTCCTGGAGTGCAGCTGGAGAGAGTTCCAGGAGCGGTGAGGACCACCGTCTTCTCCGGACTACGCCCTACTTCGCGGTCCTATGCTTGCAGGCCATGCTTGGACCACGGCAAGCGCCATGCCGACGACATGACCGAGCGCTTCAAGCTGGGCGCCCAGCCAGCGAGGGTCGAGATCGCCGCCAACGACGGCTACCTGCTGCGCTGGTTCCCGCCCAAGCGTGCCTGTGCTGCAGGTGTGGAGCCCGCCGCCAACGCGTGGCCGAGGAAGGCCGCATAGCTGGAGCATCCCCACGGAGGTGATGTTCTTTTGAAAGCGCGAAAGCGCCCGCAAACTTCGCTGCGCGACATGGGCCATGCCGCGCGACCTGATGGCCGCCAACAACGTAGTGCCCACGTGCCCGACCTCAACGACTTCGTGGCGGGCTTCTCCATCCTATGCTCAAGCCGCAGGGCGTGCCACGTTCGAGTTCCACCCACGTGCTGAACGCTGCAGAAGAACCAGTTCTGACAACATCTGCCACGAGCACTTCTGCTGCACCACTCCTTCCTCTCCGCCTTCAGCCGCATCCTGCCCACCACGCAGCCCGTCGGTCTTCGATGTGGAAAGAGATCAACCACGATGGCTCACGCTGCGGGTGTGCCGCGCCAGCCTGCCAAGACGCAACCAGCCCGCCGCCCGCGCGTGGCCGAGATGGAGGCCCGCGAGGCGTGCCGCCGGCCTGGACACACGAACCGACGCCGCACCGCAGCCCTGGAAGAGCGCACTCCGCGCCAGCAAAGCGCAGCCTGCTGCGACTTCGTGCTGGACGCCCACCAGCGGGCAGCAGACGCATTGCGGCCTCGCGGTGCGCCCGCCAGCGCGCCACGCTGCGCAATCCGCCGCCGGCGTGCGTTCCGGCTAGCATCGAGTACACGGTCGGCGCAACCCGCACAAAGCAGAACCATCTTCCCTGCCGGGCACGCTGGATCCCCCATCTACGGCCCCTGAGCGCATCCTTGAGACCAAAGCCCGACTACCTGGTCATCCTGGCTCTGGAAACCTGAAGGATGAGGTGAGTGAGCGAGATGAGCGCACGCCATCCGTGAATGCGGCCGCTTCTACGTCGGCTCCTGGTGCCCGAGGTCCAGATCTACGACTGACCGTCGGCCAGGGGCGAGGCCGCGCAAAGGGCACTGCCCGCCACCCGTATCCGTCCCCTCCCAGATTGCCGTCCCCGTCACCATGACCCAAGCCATCGTCGTTGAATCCGGCCGCCGCCTGGCCCGCCAGAGCCGAAGGGCACGAAAGCGCCGCCATGCACGCCTCTGCACGCAGCTTCCATCCCATGGCGCTGCGCAGCATCACCGCGCTTTGCGTGCGTGACACCCTGGCCGCCATCGGTCAGCACACGGCGCATCACTTCACACCGGCGGTGATGCCCACCGGCACGAAAGATCATCTTCGATCGGGAGGAGGCTGCCGGCGGCCGCGGCAGGTGCCAGAGCGCCTGGACTCGCGCCGGACGGGAAAGAAGATCGTCGACATCGCCAGCGAGCACAACCTGCATCTGGTCAACTACAGCTAGCTCCGTCTCGGGGCACGCGCTCGTCGCTGGAACAGCTGCGCCCGCACCTCTTCGCTGCTGCCCGATCGGCCGGACTGGATCCCCTACGCACGCAGGTAGCAGGCGGGACTGCTTGCGTGACCGATCGCCAGCTGCAGTCGCAATCATCGCCGGAGACAGCTCCGAAGGAGTGTGCGTGGACACGGATCTGGTGCAGGGGCCTCGCTCCACCTTCGGTGAATGCGTGCTGCCCGGCGAGAGCGCCAAGGAAGTGCTCGTCTCCACCCACGTCTCGCCCTCGCTGGCCAGCGACAACCTGTCGGGCATCTCCACCGCCACCTGGCTGTGCGAAGACGCTGCAGCCGCACTGCAAGCGCCGCCACACCTATCGCTTCGATGTTCATTCCGGCCACCATCGGCGCCATTGTTGCCTGGCTGTCGCAGCGGCCAGGACGTGACGAAGCACGTAATGGCGCTATGGCGTGGATCCGCTTCTCCGGCGTGGGCGATGCCGCGGCGACTACCACCTACAAAGCGCTGACCGCCGGGGTGATGCCGAGGATCTGACCCGCATCACTTGGCGCGGTGGTGCGGCCGAAAGCCGCTGAAAGCACCACCCTGCCGCCTTCATGCCCTACGGCTACGCGGCGACGCGTTCAGCTCGCCTGGCTTCAGCCTGCCCGCGGGCTGCTTTCACGCGTTCCACCTGCACGGCAGCCACCCGCGGTACCACACTCGGCGGGCGACAACCTGGACTTCATCCGCCCGAGGCACCCTGGGCGCTCGCTGGGCCTGCCTGCTGGCGGCGTTCGGCATCGTGGAGCGCAACCTTCGGCTTCAACAACCTCAGCCCCTTCGGTGAGCCCCAGCTGGGTCCGGCGTGGCCTGTGCCACTCGCTCATTGGCGGCCACAACGAGGCGCGGGAAGCTGACAGCTGGCACTCCTGTGGGTGCTGAACCGAGTCCGATAGCACGGCAAAGAGCCTTCTGGACATCAGCGCCGAGGATGGCCGGACCGCTTCGATCTGGTCCATCAGGCCCGCCGAAGCGCCTTCTGCACGCATCAGCTGCTGGAAGTCGCCATGAGGTAGCCCAGATCTCGTTGTTTCTGGGTTGCAGTCGATGCCGTAATGTTCAGAATGCGCTCCGACTTCTATCTCTCCTCGCCGGTCTGACACCATCGCGAACAGCGCACCTGAAGCCGAACGTTTTCGCGTGCGGTGGAGACGCACCTGCTTCGCAAGTCCGCAGCCCTGCATGCAAGAAGGTCCGCGACACCATTCCGGGTGGCGCACACCTACGCCAAGGGCGCGCGATGACCAGATCTCGAGCGCTCGCCCGGTTTCATCGAGCGCGCTTAAAGAAAGCTGCCACATCTGGGACGTGGACGGCAACGAGATTCGCTCGAAATACGGCATGGCCTGCGCGCCGTCACCCTCGGCTCACGCCTCTATCCGTCCGTCAATAAACGAGGGCGGCCTACTACGGCCAAGATGCAGCTGGGCAACAGCTTCAACCGCCCGGCCCCCATCGAGCTGGAATGCGCCCAGATGCTGCAGTCGCTGCGTCCGCGCCAAAGAGATGATCAGAGATTCGCCAGGCGGCTCACGGTGCGCTGACCGCCGCGCTGAAGCTGGCCCGCGCTCAACACCGGCCCGGCGACCTGGTGGCCATCTGCAGCAACAGCCCTTCTTCTCCGCGCACAACGACTGGTTCGCAAGCGACATCCACTGCGTTACGCCAGGCGGCGGCGTCTCGCGCGTTGGAAGTCGAACTCACCGTCAAGTTTCGCTACAGCGACATCGACGGCACGCAGATAGCACTTCGCAGTGCCCGAACCGCATCGCCATGGTGCTGCTGGGGCCTGCGCGTGCCGAAGAGCCCAGGACGGCGGCCTCACTGCAGAGGTCATCGGCCTGGCCCACCGCACGGCGCCCTGGTCACGCTGGACGAGACCATCTGGCGGCTTCCCGCTTCCACCAGGGCGGCGCCCAGACGCTGTATGGCGTCACGCCCGAGCATGTCGTGCTTCGCGCGGCGCTGGCCAATGATTTCCTCGCTTGTCCGCGCTCACCGGCAAGCGGCTGAAGTGATGCGCTCGGGCGGCCTCTCCACGGCAAGGAGCGTCTTCACCATCCCACCACCACGCCGTGCCGAAGGCCCCAGCCTGGCGGCCGCCATCCCGAGACCATGCGCATCTATCGTGATGAAGCCGCACGTGTCATCGACACCACCGTGGGCGGCGAGCCGCCTGCGCGCCGGCATCGAGCAGGTCACGGCCGCTCTGCGCGTCGGCGAACACCCGTCGCGGCCGGCCGGGGATGCAACCTGCCTCTATTCCACGCACGACCACGAGGCACGACCCTCACTCGCGCCGAACGCCGCTGTTCATGCAGGGAACTCATCCGCTGCAAGCGTGCTGGCGCCTGGCTTCATCGTCAGTTGCTGCTCGCACAGCGAGGCCGAAGCATCGACCACACCATCGAGGGCCGCCAGCCGAGCCGCCAAGGTCTACAAGAAGGCCTCCCTGAAGCCGGCACCACCGTGGCTTTGCATATCATCGGCGCGCCACCAAGGTGGTCTACCGCCGCTGGCGACTGATCAGCCCAGCTCATGCGTCATCCCGATGACGCATGAACCACTAAAGGCCCGGCCTGCCATGCGGCAGTGCCGGGCCTTCGTTCAGGGGAGCTGCATCAGGCCGTGGCCGGCTCCCAAGATACATCTTCTGGATGTCCGGCGGCAGATGCTCCAGCGTGGTGCTGCAGATGAGTCGTTGATCGAGCGCGCGTAGCGCGAGATCCACGTTGCGTGCACCGACGCGCACGCAGGTCCTTGCGGTTCACCACCCGAAATCACCGAGAAGCGTGTCTCGCCCGTCTGGTTCGGAATGGACAGGAATGGCAGCGCTGCGGCAAAGCAGCAGCATGCCGCTCGGCGGCGTCACCACGCGTCACGTTCGGCTCCAGCTTGATGTCTTCCTGCGGCTTGGGCTGCCGGGCGCGTCTCACTGTTCACGTGCGTGACCGCAGTTTTCGAAGCGCTGCTTTGCATTCCGCACACAATTCCTGGTAGTTGCGAGATCTGCGGAATTGTTCGGCGTCATCGCGCGCGGGCCGCTCCGGATGGAAGGCCAAGGCGTTGCCGCGCTCACCTCGAAGATCAGGATCCGCAGTTGATTCTGGCACGTCGGTGCCGAGATACCGACGTCGCGGTGTGCATGGAAGGCATGAGGCAATGCCGCTGGTGAGGGTAATTGTGGCTGGTGGACGTGCATGCGCGGCACGTCGGAAATATGGGTCCTCTTCCAGATCGCAGCCGATGCTACTCCATCATCTTCAGCAGGATGGTGCGCTTGCATTCCGGATGATGGATGAAGGCCGGCTTGAGCTCGAGAGAATCTCGGCGACTTTCTCGACCGGACAGTGATCCTGCAGCCGTGCGCGGATCCAGACCGGGGAAGGCTCCTCCGGCGATCAGCTTGCCGGGCCAGCCTCGATCAGCGCCAGCGAATGCTCGATTGGCAGAGTACACGAACAGGTCGCTGCCGTCCGAAGATCGTCACCAGCGGCGCAGCTGTCGTACGTCGATCTTCCGGTCAGCAGACAGTGGTCATGGGCATGTTGTTTGCACTCACACGATGCCCAAATTCGGCGAGCAGGTCTTCGGTGGTACTTTAATGTACGCACATGTACAGCCTCATCGGGGCAAGGCAGCACTTGAATACCTTCACCGTTAACCCGTTGAGAGGAAAAGCGTCTATTCCGGCTCCTGTCTTTGCAAAGCAAGATCGTCTATGCCCGTACGCGAAAACGGCATCGAAGCCGGAAACCTTTCTCAGGAGCAGGGCCTGCTACGAGAGCGGCGCCCGCCCTTTCCGCTCCACACAATGGTTGTCTGCGGATTACTGCTGGGACTTCCAGGCGCCTGCCCGAAAGCCCACAGCTCTTCCAGCACGCGTGCTTGTCGCGCAGCGCTCGTCCATCGGCCGCCAGAAGCCGGCGGTAACGTGGCGCCAGGCCTCCAGCCGGGCCATCAGCCGGGCAGCGAACGCATCGGCTCCTGCTCGAGACCGAGTCGTCACCGCGGATGTGCGGTCCAGCACCGCTGCGATCCAGCACGAAGAAGCCGCCGCTGATCCAGGCGCCGTCGCCCTGCGGTTTCTCCATGAACGAATCGACCAGTTCTGGTGAGTCGGCGCGAACTGAACGCCCACGAAGCGGCCCGGGGCTGAACGGCCGTCACCGTCGCTTCCTCGCCGTGCGTGCCCTGGTGGAACCCGATGGGCCCGGTGATGCTTACGACGTTGCTCACGCCATCACCATACGTGCAAAGGAAGGTGTCGCCACACTTCACGCACGCGGCAGCCCGCTTGATGCGGCCACCCGTCGGCATCGGAATCGCGCCCGTCTCGAACCAGCGTCACCGACCACGGCTCGGACTCGTTGCGGTGGATCTGCACGTCTCGTTCATGTGCCGGTTACGGGCGTCGCGTCGCGCGCGCGAGATCGCGTATTCGTGGAGAAGCACTGCTTGATGGATGAGCTCTTGTGGCCACCGCAGCAGATCACGAAGTCATTGATTGACCGTGCGCGAGGCATGGGTCTTCGCGATGGCTGCCGAGAATGGGCTGCCCGCCGATCTCGGCCATCGGCTTCGGGCGTACCGCGCTTTCTTCACGCTGGATCCGGGTGCCGAGGCCGCCACGGCAGAGCGGCCGCTTGCATGGTGAGCGTAGACTCGTTTGTCGATGCACCGGACATAGTCCGACGCTGACGCGGGCGCGCGGGCGTCAACCGGAAAAGCATTGCCTATCCGCCGGATGCGCAGCCGGGCAGCAGCGATGAAATGCGTACTCAGTCCAGAAGTGCCGTGCTGCGCGGAAATTCGCGCACTGAATACCTGCCTGCAGGTCTTCCACGCCTTCGCACGCCGATGAAGTGCACCAAAGCGGCGGGTTGTCTCGCCGCACGTGTGCGCCAGGGGCTGCAATGGCGCCGCCGCCACAGCCGTCGCGTCCCAGCTTCGTCACCACCGAGGACCCGTCTGACCGCGCACCGCGACAGTCGAAGGCCTGCTGCCTGCGCCAGCGTATTCGGCCCGGCCGCACTGCCGTCAACGTACCAGCAGCACCTCGATGCGGCGCACCGTCCATCGCCTGCCGATCACCCGACGGATCTTCTTCCAGCTCGTCCATCAGGTGGCGCTGCGTCGGGCGCCGAGCCGTGACCGTGTCCACCATCACCACGCCGTCCACCTTGCGGGCCCAGTCCGACGCCAGTCTGATCGCATCGAGCCACCGCGGCCGGATGCGCCGCCCTCGTTGGCGGTAATCCACATGCACGCACTGGTTGCGCTCGCAGCGCGCCAGCGACTCGCGCGCCGCCGCCCGACACGTGTCACCGCCGCCAGCAGCACCACGACTGGTCGGTTCTGGTGCAGATGGCGCGCCACCGCTTACGCGATCGACGTCGTCTTGCCTGCCCCCGTTCACCCCGGTGATCATCATCACCAGCGGATCCGGCGCGGTCCCACGTCGATGGGCTTCTCCGCGGCGACGACAAGCCAAAAGTCAAGGGATGCTCCAGTCAGCGCCGCCTTCAGCGTTGCCGCATCATTGATCCACGTCGCGCTGGGCGCTCGCGCAGCTCATCCAGCAGCCACGTCGTCGTACCGACAGCCCGGTGTCACTGGCTGCAGCAGCGCCGTCTCCAGCTCCTCGTACAGCGTCCGTCAATCCGGTTGCTGCGCTGCGGCGCTGCCGGCTGCGAGCGCGTGCGCGTTGTGCGCGCAACCGCGCGAACCAGCCGGCCTCGCGCCGGCCGCCACCGCCTCCGGCATTGCCCGCGTGGGCGGCACGATCTCGCTTTCGCCATAGACCGTGGCCTCGCCGGCAGCCGCCACACCCTGCGCTCTCAGCTTCGAGACACCGTGCTAGCCTTCGACGCTGGGGACACCGCCTCTCGGTGTATGGGCGCCTCCACCGTCGCGGTGCAGACACCACTTCGCTTCAGACGCGGGTACCTCCACCACCGGCCTCGGCACACGCACCTGGGGCACCACGGCGCCTCCGACCGGGGGCAGCGGCTTCACGCCTTCGCGGCAAACCGTTTCCTTCAGAGCAGACTGCCTCGACCGAGCGTGCTCTGCGGCCTGGCGCATTCGCGGAGACCTCGGCCGGTGAGCACATGTGGCACTCTTTTGCCGCCACCGGCGCCCTCGGCCCTCGGCGTCGGCATGGCGCTCAGACCGGGTTCCAGCAAGGCGGCAGAGCCCAGCAGCAGGGGGAGCTACCTGCGGCGTGACGCGGCGGCGTCCACGGAAGCGGTGCCATCCGGGATGCTCGCCGCGCCGGCCTGTCCAGCCTCCGGCGGCGCTGGCAATGCCTGCGCCTGCAGCGCTTCCAGCCTGTGTGCACTGCCCGGCTCACCGCCTTCGGCCGATTTCGCGAGCTCGGCAGCAGCCTCTTCCATTGGCCGCAACCCGGCCGCAGCGGCCTGGGCTGCGGCTGCATCTTCCTTCTCTTTCTTCTTGCGACGGAAAAACCCGAACATGTCGTGCGTCCTGTATGGAGTCTCGCTGCGGTGGCAAGGTTGTGCGCACGCTGATTACAGAGCCTGGTCCGCTTCGCCAGCCTGCCCGGATATCGGCGCAGGGACAAAGCGGACGCAGAGCCGCAACTAACGGCTTCGTCCTGAGTACCCTCGTAGTCCTCCACGCATTCGCATCATCGGCGGCCAATGGAAAGCGCCGCCTGCTGCCAGTGCCCGACCCAGCAACGGGCTCGCCCGCCCGACCGCGCGCGAGACCCCGTTCACGGCTGAAGGCTGGGCCAGGACCTTTCAGCTGGCATTGCTACGGACCTCTCTCGCCGGCTCCGGTGCCCTGGGCTTCGAGGCCGCCTCTGCGCGGGGCCGCCCACGCGTGCTGATGGTCGAGGCAGAGACCGCCATCGCCCGCGGCCTGAACGCCAGCGTCCAGCAGCTTGCGAGCCTGCCATCGAGGTCGTCCAGCGCCGCGCCGCCCGCTGGTCGGCCAGCGACCGCCCATGCTGCAGGACTGATCGCTGCTGCGGATCCCCCTCCGGGCCGGCTGGCCGCGCGCGCATCCCGCTCGCCGTCCTGCCCTGGCTGAGCGCCCGCGGCTCGCCCACGTCGAGGCCGACCGCGCCATCACCGACGACTGGCTGGGCGGCAGAGCTGCAACAGCCCTGGCCGTCATCCGCGCTTCGGCAAGGCCGGACAGGTCCCATTATCAGCCGCTTACCTCCCGAACCATGTCCCTCGTCGTCTGCTGGAACCTTCTGACCCGTTGACCCTGGGTCACCGAGGACGATAAGCCTGAACCGCGTCGCTGCCCATCACGAATCCGTCGTCGTCGCTATCTCCGCGACAGCCGCACCAACACCCTGTTCACCATGGCCGAACGCGTCGACGTACGGCCAGGGCCATCCTGGTGCGCTGCCCAGCATTCGCGCGTCATGCCCGCCTCCGGGCTTGTAACCGACTACGCCCGAACGATCGGCGCCAACCTCATCGTGCGTGGCCTCGCGTGACGCCAGCGACTTCGACCTGGCGAACGCCGCACGGCCAGCCTCAACCAGCATCCCCGCAGCCCCACCATCGACACCCCACTTCGCCATCCCCACGCGACCGCTACCAGTCCATCACCGGAACCCTGCGCGGGAGATCGCATGATGGGCGGCGACGTGCAGCGCGCCTTCACCGTCAACCACCAGTGGTGCTTGCCGCCCTGCAGGAAAATACCTCAAGCGCCAGCGAGGAACCGCGCAAGGAGAGTCAGCGACACTTGGCCCCTCATCATCACCGACGCAGGTGCGTACCGACTCCGCGACCGCGAACCCGATACTGCAACGCATCTCCATGCCGGCCCGAGTACTACATCATCGACCCCAACCGCTGCACCGAATGCGTCGGCCACCGCTGATGAACCCCAGTGCGTGCGGAGGATTCTGCCCGCGGTCGAGTGCATCCCCGTCAGCTTTGACCTCAACTTGAGAGCCGCGAACAGCTCTACGCCAAACACCTGCGCCTGCAGAAGAAGAAGGAGGCGCTCAAAGGCACCGTCCTGACGGGCACCACGATGGCCAGCCTGGACGGACGCCTCGCCGACAACCCGGTCAGCGGTTGATCAGCGTGCTCTTGCCAAACAGGCTCTCCACCAGATCCACCACCAGCTCACCGCCGCCATCACGGAACACCGGATATCCAGCGCCGAGTTCAGCTCCACGATATCCAGCGACGCCAGCCGGCCCGTGCGTCCGCAATCATCTCCATGCACAGCTGCGCCTCTCGCGGTACGTCCGGCCCGCCGCGCACCGCCGTCCCCGGTCCCCGCGCAATCTCCGGATCCAGAATCCACATCGAAGCTCCCGCGTGCAGATGCGTAACCGCATCCACATCCGCCAGCGCACGGTGGTGCATCACTCGCGCATTGCGCTCATCAATCGCACGCATGTCGAACGCCCGCAGTCGCCGACGGATCGATCTGCTTCTCATGCTCATCCACACGAGCGAAACACGCCCCACCTGACAGAAATGCTCCGCTGACAGCGCCGGCGTCTGCGAAAGCCCGATCAGACGGCCCCGGCCCCAGACCCAGCAGATTGGCCACGCCACCGGAATCCCGTGAGTAGTGCCCGCTGGAGAAATGTCCGAGCGTGTGTGCCAGTCCGAATCGCATCCAGCCACAGCACTCTCGCGCAGCGACGCCCCGACGCGCTGGCAGTGCCGCGCCACCGCACCGAGCGAACCTGCCGCCAGATGGTGATCGCAGCATGATCCGGCATCCGTCCGTCCTGGAAGCTGCGCCAGCACCGATCGATGCACCGCCTGCGTCCAGAAAACGCTCTCCGGCAGAGTGCCGCAACGCCGCCTTTCGGATCACGCCCGCCACGCGGGATTCACCGGGCGCCAGATTGCCGTATTCACCCACATCCACCCCAGCGCCCGCAGCTGCCGCCGGTAACCGCGCCACCCGCAACGCATCCGCTGGCATCCCCCGCCCCCAGACGGCTGGCTCCCACGTCCCGTGGGTGCGCTAATGAGCGCGACCCGTGGGTGGTTTGAGGGGTGAGGAGGAATCGGTGGTGGGGGTGAGGGGTAAGACGCAGGCCTTCCTGGGTTTCAGAGACTGAGAAGGGAACCTAGCACGATGTAAAGCACTCTGAGTCGATCGTTTGGGGCGATCAGCGTTCTGGTGAGAGCGCCTATCCTCACTGTGATGGAAGGAAGCTGGGACGTAGCTGCAGGCCGTGGATTCACGTGGCTCGCTGCTGACAACACTTGCAGCCAGCCATGGCTTGCACGCAGATTAGTTCCAGATCTCGTTGCCCACGGCCATGACTCGCTGAAACCCCAACAGTACTGGACGCCGTTCCTGCGCGCGTTCCTGACAACGGAGTGGGTAGCTCCGTATTGCCTGCAAGCGTAAGGATCCAGGAAGTTAATATTCGTGCTTTGGAGACAACGCACGGTGATATGTAGCACCGTCCGACCTCAGAGACCATTCCCGCATTCAAAGCGAGCCAGCTGCATCTCAGCCACCTGGAAGGCAGTGCTGGTGCTGAGGAATGGCGGCCGAGTGAGGCGTCACTGACGCCGGAAAGCGTTCACTTTACTGGAATATTCCCATTGCGACACGACGAGCCTGCTGTTAGTACAGGCACGTCCATCACGCAAGCAGCCATGAGGGCTGGCCAAGGCAGGGAGTATTGGTTGGGTTCTGTGGGGAGGCGGTACGCACATTTTCAGTGCAGACACGAAGTCGACATCGAGTGGCGTGGTTCAGTCCTCAGCAGTACAGACCCACCGAGGTACCACCTTCAGGCGTGGGTCAAGTTCTGGTTCGACGACGAACTTCGACTGATGGCTGCCAAACGCCTGCAGAAAGAGCGCATGCTTCGACTTGGGAAAGCGTGGCAACAACGGGCTTTTGAAAAGAGGCTGGATTCTCGATAGATGACGCCGCTGATCTTGAATCTCTGATTGATACCCTGAAACGGATTACTCTAGCAGAAGACAGTGTTACCTTATTGACGGAAGAGGCTCGACTTTTACAAAAGCGCACTTTCAAGAAGCCGACATGTGAATCACGGTCGGACCACGCGAATTTACCGTGCAAAGCGTGGAGCGTGGGACGGACGCCAATCGATTCCTGGATCATGGGAACTACCTGGCCCATGGCCTCGGGAGCAACGGCCACCTGGGTTCTGGGATTGCCCTCACGGATTGGCCATTCCGCACGGAAAGACAAGGAGAAGCGGTGGTCTGGTTGTTTGATGCAGCAGACTTGAGGTCAAGGGATGCGCGCTGCCTTACTCAGGCGTTCCTGTCTGCCATGCGTGGTGATGATGGAACAACAGTTCTCGGCGCAATTGCATGAGGCGCTGGACTCGTGATGAATCATTGGACTTCAAGCAGTCGATACCCTCAAGCGATGTGCGGTGAGCACGGCGCTTGCGAGGCATCAGGGCGTTCAGGTAAAGAGAAGCTGGAATGAACGTTCTCTTTGTCTCACAGTGCAGCAAACGAAGCGCGCTGACGGAAACACGCCGAATTCTTGATCAGTTTGCTGAGCGTGGAAGGGGGATCGGACATGGCGAAGACGAAGCCAATGACTCAGGGCTGGTCTGGATACGCCAAGAAAGTTGCTGCGAAGAAAGACCAGAAAGAGCCACACGGCAGTTGCTTGCCGCTACTGCAGTTCGCGGAGGGACTCGTAGTGAACTGTTGTGGCTGCTGGGGATGGCCGGATTCATCAGTGCAGAGGGGTGCTGTTCCGGCGAACGGCACTGCGACTGATATCCCGCGAAGAAGGACGACGAGAGCACCTGGCATGAAATCTCCCTGGCATGACGGCCCTGACGGCGCTGGCGAGCTCTGGATGCGTGATCTCCGAGTCTACGCAGCTTTCCAGAACCGACTTCATAACACGGAGGACTCTTGGCAAGAGTCATTATCGCCATGAATGGGTGCTCCGGTTCGGCTATTTTCAAGCTTTGTCCGGAAACGATGACGATGAGGAGCTGGCTGAGACGGTTGGAGGAATGCGCGAACAGGATGTTGATCCGGCTGACTTCGAGAAGACATGGTTGGACCATGCCAGCGGAAGGCTGTTTCGAGACTGGACTGGATGAGGAAAGCAAGAAGCGCCAAAGTTGCCTTTCGGTAACCTGCCACCATTGGCCAGAGCGGTTGCATGGTTGATCCTGACACACCATCGACTCATGTTTGCCCGCTGAGAAATGCAAGATCAGATGGGGGCGACCACTGCACTTCGCTGGCATCAGCGGGGCGCTGGAAATGCTTTCGGATCGAAGCCTTCTTTCGTCAATCACAGTGATCTTGATGGTGCTCTGCGAGGAGAATCAACTCCGATTAAGTGCGAGGCCAGCAGAACCGGTGCCATTGAGTGAGGTCAGGGCTACATGCCTGGACATTTCCGCATGGACTCAGTACATGTAGCAAGCTGCGGCGAAAGCGGGCGGCGCCTGCTATGTGAGACTCTAGCAGTACGCCCTTCTGCGCTGACTGAAACGATATAGCGTGGTGTGATGATCCTCTGTGATGAACGTGTCTCGTCCGGGACTCATGACGGCGGATCACTTCTACTCCAGTCTTGGATTCGAGCAGGAAATTGTCTGACCCCGTGGAGGAAAGCGCCGACCGTTCCTGACTCTGAGGCTGAAAGTTGTGGGCCAGCGCAACGCTGAAAGAAAGTAAAAGAGTCGTCAATCGGACGCGGAAGAGCGCTTGCTGGGTTGACCGCACAAGCGACGCTGGCCATGCGCGCGCCGCCTCGTTGGTCCGGAAGCCTGCCTACCCCGAATAATCGCAGCGTGGACTGAAGAAACGTACCGAAGCTCGCCGAGTATCAATGGCGGGACAAGACGGCAGATCTCGCGGCCAGTGGCGCGAGGCCAGCGTGCCCTGCTGCGCGGGGTGCCTTCGATCGTCAATATGCGCGGCTACGGGATGCGGAAGACGCTTCCGCACGCCTGCATCATGAACATGCCTGTCTTGACCCAAACCTGGGTATGCGCTCGCTTGTCATTGCTGCGGCCGCTTACATTTGCAGACGGGCGAAGCTAGAATCGAACTGCGCTGGAAGCGAGCGACGATGGGCTGCGGCCATCATGGCACAGGCGAGGTGCCAGTCGTGAGCTGTTGTCTCGAGTGCTGGGAGCAGAAGGCGGAGGAAGGAGGATCTGCCTCCGTTCAGGCTCTTCTTCCGGTAAAGGGGACATGTGCACTGTATGAGGGAACGATGAACACCCAATTGCTGAGCCGCCTTGGGGCAGACTACAAATCGCTTTTCACGCCACGATGGCGCCCGCGGTGGCATCTAATTGTCGACCATTTGATGCCCGCCATCACTGGGAGCTTGAAAGGAGCGCCGATTGTCCTGCAAGCTTCGGGCTGATGAGCAGTGATCTGGTGCTGGACGAGCCTGATGATTTCGATATGGCAGATCTGCCAGGCTTTCCTGACACGACTTGGCCGCACTGGGCTGGTTCATTGTGGTGATCGAGTACTGCCTCTCTGCCACTATGCCACCTGCCTTGGTCAAGGCTTTCCTGGCATTACACAGGCTGGGCGCAGAGTCTGGCAGCGTCATTGTGGCGGGGAGGCCATCGGAACGCCTCGTATGTGTTGTGTGTGGGTGGATGGTACATCAAAGAGGGCACATGACTGCGGGCACTCGCAGCAGCGGTGTCCAAGGGTGCGTCAGGTGATTTTCGCAAAGGCGGGGCGTCAGCGGGACCATGTCAGATAGTACTTTTTGAGAGCTGTCATGAGGCCTTTGTCACCAGACAGTAATCCAAAAGAGCTTGGGAGGGTTGAGGTTGCAGCACAGCTTCAGTATCCAGAGCCGCCAGAAGCATGAGAGTACTTGATAAAACAGAGCTGTATCGGCAGTTTGCCGAGTCATCTCCGGATCGAAGGCGTGGTCGTTGCACCTGAGGCCGGCGAAATCGCGTCACGGATACGGAAACGGGAAAGTGCCTCAGCTTTTGGGCCTAATCAGGATGGCCAACATTGGTCCCTTTGGTTGAGGTCGCTCAACACCTGTACAGGAAGTCTGACTTTCCTGAAGACGCATGCAGGTACACCTTCGTGTATATCACTCGCAGTTTTCCGCTACTGGCCAGGTCTGCTCTGGAGCAAAGGCTGGATGCCGTCCTGAAAAGAAGCTCACGTGACGGGGATGGATCCCGTGATGAAAAACCGCTGGTACGTGAGGTGCTGTCTGCCAGTCGCAAGAAGTATCATCTCTTCATCGTTCCTGGAAGCAGTGACGGAAGTGGGAAGGATCACGACTACGACTGGGCCGTGGTAGAGCCCTCGTCCGTACGCTCCTGATCCAGCTGGCCGGGCGGGTTCGGAGGCACCGCAAGGCGACGTTAACGAACCAAACATCGTTGTGCTTGAGCAGAACATCAGGGCAATCCTGCAGAGTAACAACCCGAGTAAAGCTGCCTACCGCAAACCAGGCTTTGAGATGGATGACAAGCCTGCGGAGCAGCCACGCCGTTTTCATTCAGCAGTCACCACGTTTCCGGAACTTCTGGGAGGTGATGCTGCTGAAGGAGATGGATGGAACGTTGATTCGCGTCCGAGAAGTCATGCCAAGTGTCAAGGGGCTGACTCAAGAAAGAACATGGCGAACATGGAGCACGCGCGGATGACGTGCCACGCCTGCCAGGGCACCGAACGAGGATGAACACGCCTGTATCAAGGACCGCAAGTCTCTGCTGGTCAGCGGGTACTGACGGATGGTGTACAGGTGTTCTTCCCCAGTTTCAGCGCTTCCGTGATGATCCTTGGGGAAAAGTGGACATGGTCATGCTGCCGGACGACGATGAAGAAGCGTTGCTGCTTCATCGGATCCAGAAAAGGCGTCATGAAGTGGAAAATCTGTATGTCAGAGAGGAGCAAGCAGGTTGCACCGCATACGAGGGACTGATAGCAAAAACGGTGCTGTGCCACCTTATGCTTGCGGTGGACTTGATGGAAGAAGTGTTGTCCTACGCCAAAGAGATCGATGTTTCGTTTGCGACATGCGGCCGAGAAGTCGCCACCGTATCACTTCCAAAAAACGGATGAAAGTTGGTCTTTCCATGAACTGCTTGGCTTCTCCCGAAAAGGACTGACGTGTAATAGACACATTGGTCTATCTGAGACAAGAAACCAGGTGAGGGGCGGGCGGTTTAGACCATCCTACACAGACCAAGGCTTTCAAGAAAATAGTGCACTTATGAGCAGAAGGGTACTCGTGTGGAGGAAGAAACTCCCAGTTCATATCGGAGGCGATTGATCGTTTCTTCAAGAAGCAGAAGAACGAAGATCCGGAAGAGTCTTCGGTGAAATTAAATGTTCAGGGGAAGAAAAAGAAGTGATGAAGCAGGCGTTCCGAAGTTGACGATGCATGTTGAGCGACAGCGAATCAGGTCGAGACCGCGACTCACTCGGTGAAAGCCGTGCATCCAGATGCAAGGCACCACGCTCGAAAATCAATCGCTGACATTTCCGGAATTTGGATGGCGTGGGAGTCATGTACTGCGCCTCGTATGAGTTGGATGCAGTGGGAAACGCCCTGCTCTGAAGATTTACGAGACTTTCTTAAACGCGGAGGGTTAATGGGAGAAGCTTTGCTATCGGCTCTTGAGAGTGGGGATGAAAGAGCTACGCGCATTGGACGATGACATTTGGCTCAGAGAGTCTCCGGGATGCAGACTCCTGGAGCATTCACGTTCTTCTGAGAAGAAGGCATATGAGTCTCATACCTCCGCCAAGCCAACTGTACTGGCTGGAGAGGGGCTGATCCGTAGCGAGGACGGTGATTGTTGCCTGATCGCTCCCGCTTTACCCTGCTGCTCTCGTTCATGCTGCGTGTAAGCAGATTAACAATGAGGATCGATTTGAGGCTGCAAAGCGAGCAGGGAAGGCCTCGCAAGAATCGGTGCTGGCATGGTGAAGAGGATCGTCGTTATGAAGGGCTGGCCAATCAGGAAATGGGAGGGTCATCCAGGAGAACTACAACAGCTATCTGAATAAAGAGAGACGTGGCATAAATTATTTGCTGTCATGTGCTCCTCCTGAATCGGTCGTCCAGAGTATGCCCGTAGGGGAGCAGTGCAGCATCTGGGTCTCACTTTGGTCGCAGACCGGGGTTTGAGTTCGATTGCTCCAGGAGACTTCGGGTTTTCTTAAGTCCAGATCCACCGCCAAATAATAGGGAAACAGATAAGCGTAGAACGATATCTGGAATGCTCCTCATCGATATGTGAGTTGCTGACGATGGCGGCTGAGCTGCAACAAGAGTCGATTGCGTGGTCCACTGCGCATGAGGAGCGTTTTGGCCAGTTGGTAGAGGCGAGAAGTTATGGCAGATCCTCGCCGTGCAGAAGTGCCGGAACAGGAGGGTTCGCGTTGGCCAGGTTGGACCCATGATTGGGCCGACGGAGGTAGGAAGGAGGTTTGCAACTGGCTGAATGCTCTTTCAGTTACGAGACTCCTTGCCCGTCAGTGTCCCAGTGAAAGCACGGAATGGGCACGCATATGCTTCTTTCAGACGATGAGTTTCGTCGTCGTCGTAAGAAAGGTTAGAGTGAAGTGACTGTCAGGAAAAGTGCGTTGACGAGGAAGACTTGCTGGAAACGTTGCCGGAAGGCAAGGAGAGCCGCGATTGAGGACCAAAGCCGTCAGCCATTCTGAGTCTTGCCGCATCTTTGTTGTTCAGAAGTCGCGAACGCCATGCCAGTCCCATGACACATGGATTTCCCGTCCGTTACCGCATTCATGGGTTTCATGTGGGCGCTGGAGCGAAAGCTGAATGAACGCGGCATCCGCCACGCATTTCCGTACGATTTGGATTTGCTCGCACCATCGCCAGCGTGGAGCACGCATCCGGAAAGTACGAGAAGACGCTCCATCTGGACTAGAAATCCATTGACAACGAAATGAGTGCATCCACGTGTCCCTAACGGGCGCGCATGCCACCCGGATGTGACGAATGGTGTTTTCCTGCATCTGAGCGTCTTGCCTGGAGCAGACACAGAAGACTGACGCGCAGGTAATACGTCTCAGGCGCGAGGGTGGGCTCGTGAAGTTGCAGCGCACGTCCAAACAATGCGAGCTCTAGCAGGTGGTAGCGTCGCACGCAAGCCAGGGCAGGTCGGACAAGTCGAACAGCCCGTGGTTGGAGGTTCTTCCTGATGACGGCGGTGAGCGTGAGCGTCGGTTTCGAGGCTGGCGCAGGCGCTGGTTGCCTGGCTTCGTACTCGTGACGAGACCTATTGCGAGCGCGCACGAAGGAGCCGCGAGATCAGGGCGAAGCGCAACCTGCCTGGACGCCTGGCTGCATGCATCCAGGTTCAGTGCACCCGCGCCCTCTGTGTGACGAGGCGGAGGGACGTGCGCGACAGGACGGCATAATGAGTGAAGTGAGATCCTTATCGAGAGAAGGGAAGTGCTGGACAGTTCCAGTTTCTGTCGGCTTATGCTGCACTGACTGAAGAGCAGGCGGCAGGGAGCGTGAAGAATGCGAGAGACTCCAACTGTCCCATTTCGTTTTGTAGAGTCCATCCATTCTGGGGAGTGGGATTAGTCCGCACCATCTGAGAGGCTGGAAGATATGTTGTGGTTCTCTGAAGTCATGAGGAGAAGGGTACTTATCGGGTGTCGCAGTGGCTGTGTGATGTCGGGAATCATGGCAGATATGGTTGATGGTCCATCAATGGATGATGAGTTTTACGAGTGTGAATCGAAATAGAGCACGCTCAGTCAAAATCAGAGATCATCAAATCAAAATAGGTATTTTTCATCATGTCGAATGAACTCAAGACTGCTTCGGTTCTGGCCTTGAACGCAAGCTGGATCCTTCCGATGGGGCGCGTATGCGGGGCGCTGGGAGGATATTGATAAACCTGGGGCGTGGGAGGCTGTCCAGGTGAGGGAGAAGTCGGTTCGTGGCTAGCTATCTCCATAGACTCAAGACCACTGACCAGGATCCCGCCAAACTCGACAGCAGATCGAGAGCCCCAACCTGCAGAAAGTTGATGTTGCCTCCTTGCCTCCTCGACGGATACGCTGAAACTGTGCCTCACGCTCAGGTGTTGGGGAATTGAGCGCCGTCCGCTGCAATAATCTGGGCTACCAAAAGAAGCCGCTTTGGAAAGGTTGAGAGCTTTGAATCTTCTGTGGGGTATGGTGTTTCTTGCATGTCGCTACGCAGCTAATATCGCAAAATGGACGTTTCCTGTGGTGAAACCGAATAGGGGCCGAGTGCATCTCAGGTTCGCGTCAGCGCCTCAGGGGTGGATGGAAATACTCGGTCCCGGGTAGTTTTGATTCGCTCAGGATGGACCTGAGATCTTTCAGAGAATCTGGACGACAAAGTCAAGGAGCTTGGGCAACTTATCCATGATGGTTTCATAGGGAAGGCTCATGTGTTGCTGAGAGTGGAGGCCTTTGCCAAGGTGCTGGTTCTGGCCAGGAGGTCTTCCCCTTCGTAGAAAGTACTTATCCTTGACAAGAGCATGGGACAAAAGCAAGACGTTGTATGTGATTGAGCACTCAAGGAGGCGTGTCGCCGCCATGCACTCCCAGAAGATTGAATGCGTTGCGTACCATCGATGATTGGCAGTCGAGGGCGCTGAGGATCTTTCGGGGCCCATTCCTGTCGAGCCCTATGGGTCTGTCACTACGCAGGGCGTATCAGCAACCTCAAAAATAAATGGACTTTCTACAAGCCTCTGATGGCTGGGTCTTGAAGGACAAGGTTCCGTTGAGCAGCAGCATTTTGTGATCGCAACCATCATTCGGGGCGGTGTCTTGGTGATAGTGAGAAATGACGAGAGCGCCGACACTGATCAGTCATTTCATCGATCTTAAAGTTCGTCCTGACCCGAGTTTAGTCAAAACGCACTTAGTGTCTGCATTGTATTCCAGACTCATCGTCAGCTGGGTGAGTAGCTGAGGTCGGACAGCATCGCTGTAGGATTCCTGGGTATTCACCGTGAGACCAAGAGGGCTCGAGATGCAGTACGCCTTCTGGGGCAAAAGACCCGCTGGAAGCGTTGATGGAATCAGACTGGTCATGGGAATGGAAAGCATGGTCAATCATAGTCCATCAGTTCTGTTCCTCCTGGGGCTGGCGCATCGTTGCTTAGAAACGTCGTCAGTTCAGAAAACCAACGGCGAGCGTCTTCGTAGACGTTTCAAGAGAAGACATGACGTCACAGACGAGGAAGTGGGAGCGCCTCTGCCGGATAAGCAAGTTCTGGTGGATTTTGCTTTATGTCCGCTTGCGGAAGCACCAGCACTGGACAAGCGTTCAGCATGTTCCTGGCGCTGAGCGATCTCGACTCAGCCAGTTCCTGGGAGCCTAACTAGCTTATGGCCAAGCGCCCAAGCTCCATCCCTGGTTCTGACCCTCTTTTCGGGAGGCTATGCCTCCCGAGAAATCAACGACTTACGAGTGTCGTAGAGGTTTGCCTCAACAAGGCATGTGGGGGTAATTTCTTTAACAATCAATGACTTGAATCGTTTATTTATCTAGTGACCTGCCGTATAGGCAGCTCAGAAAAGCGAAAAACGGAAATGTCCAGCTGTCGCGGTGGTGACCCGCCGTATAGGGCAGCTCAGAAATTTCCTGCAGGCCTGCCGGCCTCGATGCTGGCGTGACCTGCCGTATAGGCAAGCCTCAGAATGCGGAAAAGGGGCGTCTCGCCTGGAACCGGGAGGACCTGCCGTATAGGCAGCTCTGAAATGTGCGTGCAGACCCGCCGTCACGCGGTGATGAGTGACCTGCCGTATAGGCAGCTCAGAAAACTGGCCGATGGCGGTGGCTTTTCATGGCCGCGTGACCTGCCGTATAGGCAGCTCAGAAACTGCGCAGGCGGGGCGGAGGCGTCAGGGATTGAGTGACCTGCCGTATAGGCGGCTCAGAAAGCTGCATGATCGGGGTGAGATTGCTCTACAAGCGTGACCTGCCGTATAGGCAGCTCAGAGGAAGGCCTTCTGAGCCTGACTGTCGAGTTGTGACCCGCCGTATAGGCAGCTCAGAAACGGCATCGTGGCCTGGATTTCCTTATCGTCACGTGACCCGCCGTATAGGCAGCTCCAGAAAAAGACAGCACGGTTGTCGCACGTCTCACACTGTGACCCGCCGTATAGGCAGCTCAGAAATCCCTGGATGCGCCAACAACGATGCCCACGGCAGTGACCCGCCGTATAGGCAGCTCAGAAAAATTTCGGCACACCAAAATGTTGTTTATTTTAGCGTGACCTGCCGTATAGGGCAGCTCAGAAATGATCAGGGTCATTCAGCCATTCCTGCACCTCGTGACCCGCCGCATAGGCAGCTCAGAAATGGCTGAACGGTTCCAAGATGGTTGCTTGTCAGGTGACCTGCCGTATAGGCAGCTCAGAAAAAATTCGGAGGGCATGCCGGCCATCGAGGACCGGACTGACCCGCCGTATAGGCAGCTCAGAAAAGGCGCACGCGGCCGCCACACGCGCTGCACCTGTGACCTGCCGTATAGGCAGCTCAGAAAGCTGGGGGATGGGGGCGCGCCGATGCCGGTGACCCGCCGTATAGGCAGCCCAGAAAGTCTGCGCCAGGTGGGGCTGCGCTCACGAATGAGTGACCCGCCGCATAGGCAGCTCAGAAATTCCCCGGGAGGCGGCAGCCCTGAGGTCGTCGACCCGCCGTCGCATAGGCTACCAGAAATGACGCCCTCGCGTCGCCGCTATCGTGTTCTCTGGTGACCCGCCGCATGGGCAGCTCAGAAATGACTGACAGAACCCATGGATGACCTCTGCTGTGACCCGCCGTATAGGCAGCTCAGAAAAATCAGGCGGCGCACGGTGACGCCCAGCGCATCGTGACCTGCCGTATAGGCAGCCTCAGAAAAGATACGGAGATTTTGGCGATGTCGCACGAACGCGACCCGCCGTATAGGCAGCTCAGAAAACCAAAGCCAGCTCCACCCAGCCTTCCTTCCGTGACCTGCCGTATAGGGCAGCTCCAGAAAGTTCCATTCGGGATCGTAGAGGTCGTTGCGGGTGACCTGCCGTATAGGCAGCTCAGAAATGAACGGAAGTCGGACTCTGCGGCAGAAGTGACCCGCCGGTAGGCAGCTCAGAAATGCACCTTGATTGGCTGGTGGATGGTCACTCGTGACCCGCCGTATAGTGCAGCCCAGAAAGAGAAGGACGGCTGGCTGATCCAGTGGCAGCCGTGACCTGCCGTATAGGGCAGCTCAGAAAAAGAGCGCTACCGAATGGCATCGCGTGACCTTCGTGACCCGCCGTATAGCGAAGTCAGAAAGAAAACGCCGAGGCTTACCGTGAACGATTCAGTGACCTGCCGTATAGGCAGCTCGAAATCGTCGCGGGTCAGCCAACGCACGAACCGCTCGTGACCTGCCGTATAGGCAGCCCAGAAAGGCGCAGCAATCTCTTTGTCGCCCATAAGGTGACTCCGCCGTAGGGCAGCCCAGAAAGGAAGCCATGGTTCGGGCCAAAGCAAGGCAGGGTGACCTGCCGTATAGGCAGCTCAGAAAGGTAGCGCCCCCGCCACCGTTCCGGCCTGTGACCTCCGCGTAGGCAGCTCAGAAATCGAGCAGGAACCATGAGACCTCTCTGCCATCGTGACCTGCCGCGTAGGCAGCTCAGAAATTCGCCCCCGGGCACTTTTACGGGGTTCCGTGACCCGCCGCAGAGCAGCTCAGAAATCCCGCCCCAGAGGGTTCCGCGTGGTGCCGCGCGACCTGCCGTAGGAGGCTGCTCAGAAAGCCTCGATGGCTGGCAAATCAGGCTCCATGTCGTGACCTGCCGTGTAGGCAGCTCAGAAAACGCTGATTGGTCCGGACGAGCTGTGCCCACATGTGACCCGCCGTATAGGCAGCTCAGAAGAGAAAAGCGTTTGCGGTAATCGCGACTTCTTGGTGGCCCGCCGTATAGGTAGCTCGGAAAAGGTCGAAGAGGAGTTGTCGCCAGCAATGTAGGTGACACGCCGCATAGGCAGCATATAGAGTCGCCTTAGCTAATGCGCAGCTCAGACCCAC
>BNJT01002338.1_pt1 | contig 93492 bp, 134 predicted proteins | sample 8540491 | NCBI WGS metagenome assembly BNJT01 (sample SAMD00202455, study PRJDB9452) | human saliva metagenome | host: Homo sapiens | reverse complement strand
GTTTAATGAACACTATACAATATTTTTTTAGAAATAGGATTAAAAAGCCTTATTAATTCAAGGTTTTTCATGACAAAAATAGTTATAAAAAAATGTAATGTTTATAAAATGTGGGTATCATTTTGGGTATCATTCGCACTGAAAAATGTAATAGTATATTTGCTGTTATAACCGACATTTTGAGAAATATCTGTTATAACAGACAAAATTGCAAAATTTAATTTATTTCTAATTCTTCCGCAAAATCATATAATTTTTCGGCTGTAAGTAAGGCCATTTTATCCATACTGGTTTTCCCTTTTCTGAGGTCTGCTACTGTAGACCAAGGAACCCCTGCGCCTTTTAGCAATTGCGCTTGTGCTTATCTCGCTGTTTAATAACTTTTCTATTTGTTCTCTCATTTAACCATCCTCTTATTTCCGTCTGTCTTTTAAAATCAGCAGAAATATAAAAAATACGATTGTGAAAATTGGTAAATATTTCATTTTATTGTCCGATATGATATAATCATGGTAGGTCTAAGGGGCTTTCGCCCCAACCTACCAGAGCCTTACTTGAACCGCTTTGCTTTGCTCGGCTTGCGTTCTTTTGGCTCTTTTTTTATTGCCATGATAACACTTGCGATCCCTGTTAATAAGGTTCCAGTTGCTACCATTAGTTCAGCAATCTCTGATATTTTCATATCTTCCTCCTTTCTGATTATATTATATCACGGTGTGCCGTGATTGTCAACACTCTTTATCAAAAAAATTGAAGATTTTTTTATTCTGGAACTAGTTTTTATGGAGCAAAAAAGCCCTCCAAGATGGAGGGTGAAAACTATGCTTTATTTTCTAACGCTTGAACTCGTGAAACGATAGCTTCAAGCTCATTTTTTGAAACAAAAATAGTTTCTGCTTGATGGCCAGTGATGAAAGCATCGCCACCATTTTTTAGCTTTTCATCCATCAAGGCATCAATTCCAAGTTCCAAGTGTTTATTCTTGATAGTTGTTGCCATTTGATTTTGAAGAGCGGTATAGGTTACAAATGTTTGATACGATTGATCAGAAGTCAAATACTTTGTTAAGTCAACCGCTTCTGGCTGTATCTGCGTTCTGTTTTCTAGTGTCTCAATTCTCTTGATGATCTGACTATCATTGTAAGATTGAATTTGAAGGGTAGCGATGTATGCAGCTATTTCTTCCTGTATGTTGATCTTGTCAATTTCAACAATGTTGCCTACTTGATAATTTTCAATTGATTGAATTATATCAATTTTAGCGCTCTTGTCACTAGGAAAGATAAAACCATCACATTCAACCTCTACTTGATAGATGCCAGGAGGTAGAATTTTTTCAAGTTTAAATTGAATTTTTGAATTTTCTACAACAGCCACAATTGTTTTCTTTCCTTTGGCATTTGCTATTTTTATATTAGCGTCTTTACCTTCAAGGGAGCTGACTTTGTTGCCATCATAGTCTAGCAATTCATATTCAAAAATAGATGAGAAGTCACCTTGCTTGATGACTTCACCACCTTTTGTCTGTTTCAGATTTGTTGAATTTTTTCCACTCATCTAAATCCTCTTATTCTAACATTCCCCACAAGTCAGTTCTATTTCCTGCTTCATCTGTGGGGCCAATAGCCATATAGTTGCGGTTACCTGATTCTCCAATGTAAGAGATCCAGCGATAGCCTGCATTAGATCCTTTTGAGTCATAGTGGACTTTTTCGCCCGGTTGGTAGGTTGCAACAATCTCTCCACTTAGATCTGGATAACGTCTCACATTGATTGGAGCATCTCCAACTGTGAAAGTTGCATCTTCTGGAAAGAATGGTACTTCATGGCTTTCCATGACTTCATTAACAATCTCTTTAAGTTCTTCTTTTGGAAGTGGTTCGCCTTTAGGTCGGAAAGCGGTAGGATAAAGAGCAGAATAAGGGAAGGCCGTAAGGTCAAAACTAGCGCCCCCGTTTGGCCCAGGGGTTCCAGCTTGGTTTTGACCAAGGAATAAGCCTTGGTTGCCGTCAAAATCTCCTACAAAAATTGCGACATGAGAAACGGGGGTGTACTCGTTTTCTGTGAAAATACAAACTTCCCCACCTTCCAATTTTTCTACTTCGTCGAAGTAGTCAAGGATACCGTTGTTATAACGTTGTTCCCAAAGATCCTTAACATATCCGGAAACTAAACAGTTAGAAAAGGGAACGCCCAGCCATAAACAATATTTAGCGTAGCCGTCCCAGCATTGCCAACCGAACCATCCATCAATATCAAACCCATATCCTAATACTTCATCTTGAAAAAGTTTTACTTTATTCATGTTTTTACCTCAATTTTTCCAGGCGTCGTTTGCTGATTTTACAGCAGATTCAATAAATGTATTTAACTGATCATTGGTTAAATAAATGTTATTAAGTTCAAGCCCTTCAATAAGGCTTGTTTTAGCGTGTTCCAGCTTATCCTTACCGTGGATGTCTAGCTTATCCGCTACTTGTTCAGTAGCATTCACAGCGTTCTTTGCAAGGATTTCAGCCACTTCAATGGCTTTCTTACCGCCACGAGTCAAGAGGTATTTTTTAACCGCTTGAACGATGATTCCAACCATAACTACTAAAATACTCATTGCGCTACTTGTTACAATATCAGTGATTTGATTCATTTTCTTTTCTCCTTTTTTTAATCAATCTACTAGGCTCTTCTAAGCCTTCTTTTAACTGAAATTTCTCATGATCAATATTTTTCTTAATAATATGATCTAGCCAAGAGATTTCAACTCCTAAAGCTGAAAGACTTGCCAGAATACTAGAGCCGTATGCTGCCATCATCGCAACAATGAAGGCATCAACTACAGGTCCAAGATTCATGTATAGGGCGAATGGATAGCCAATGGCTGTGATTAAAATCATAGCTGTGTGGCTTACTAGCCCTTTCCTCCATTTTCTACTTGAAAATTCATGATAGGCCCACGCTCTAGCTACTCCTAAAACGATATCTAGAGCCACAATGGCCATCAAGAGAAATACAATCATGTGTTCATCAATTCCGTGATCATAGAAGTCACGGACTACTTCAATAATTCCAAAGATTCCATCTGGTTCTTGATACATCAATCACACTCCCTTCAATTAAGATCCAGGCTGTGCTAGTGGTTGAGTTTCAAGATCCCCTGATGGTTTGTTTTGTTTTTCTTCTTTTGGAACTTCCCAATTGTAGATTGCGAGTTTGCCATTTTGAAGCAGTGGGCCTTTCAAGTCTTTGATTGATTCACCGTTGTATGTGAAATCATAGTTGACTTGCACTAGAACACGTTTTCCTTCACTGAATTTCAGTGTGATCTGGATCAATCAAAGTGAAGATGTCATGTTCTTTGTAGGTCTTACCTACTTGAGCAGCTTCCACAAGCTCAAGCGCTCGCTTGTAGAGTGTTGGATCAAGTGGATTGTCTTGATTGGTCACAGCCACAAGGACAGACCAATCAGCAAGTGCTTTGTTGTTTTGGATTAGGACATCTTTCTTTTCGTTCTCTTGAGTAAGTTCTTGAATCTTCAGGATGGCATTCTTATTGGCATCAACAGACTTGTCAAGCTCTTTCTTGAGGGCCACGATAGCGCCAGATGGATCTAATTCCATCCGTACAAGGTTTAGAACAGCTTCCACAAGTGATGATTCTTCATCTGCCATGCGATTGTTTGGAAGAGATTCTTCAAATACCCGGTATGGATAATCTTGTTTGATGGAAACTTTTGTGGCATTCGCTACGGGATCATAGGCTTTGAATTGTACTTTATAATTCATTAAGCATTTACCTCATTCTTATTTTTTTAACTTCTTTCAAATAGGTCCTTCAAATCTTTGTCAGATTCAAGGACAGAGCGATAGATTTCTAGCTCATTGATGAGCTGTTGTTTTTCCTGCTGTGATTCAGTCAATCGTGCCTTGAACTCGGCTTCATTGATTGATTTACTAGCTAATTGATTAGCTAGATCTGTGATGATTGATACATAAGTGTTTTCTTTCATGTTGTTACCTTTCTAAATTCCGAATTTATCAAAAATCTCTTTAATGAATTAGCTACTGCGTTTCTAATGGAACTATGAAGAGCTGTTCTCATAGGCTTCCCATTCTGTGGGGTGAAGTCATCTGTTGCAAAGCCAGCGTTGACAAAGTGCTGAAGCGCTGTTCTGAGAGTTCTCAAAGCTTGTCTGAGCCACACACCATTATTCCCTGTTGTTAATAAGTAGGAAGTCACCAGCTTGCATGTTGGTGTTCCTTCCATTGGTTCCGTATGGAGCAATTGTTGTTCCTCCCCAAGTCGTTATTCTCCAACCGTAAGGACTGCTTCCCGTGGCTTGGTCATAATTATAAGAGTGAGTAAAATTGAATCTATCGCCTACAAAAGTGACCTTATCTGCATTGTCATGATCTCCTGTACCAACTCCCTTGATGGTATCAACAATCATTCCATTGAATCCACCTTGGTCCCAGTGACTTCTGATGTCATTGTCCCGACGGTCAGCACCAATGATGGCCTTGGAATTGACGTAGCGTCTTCCATTTATCGTCACATCATCATTACGGAAGAAGAGACCTTGACTGGAAGCATTTGATTGATCACGGAAGACCCCTGTGAAGTTGTCGTAGAATGACAATCGTCCATTGTCTAGATCAAAACTAGATACACCAGAATTTGCTGTCAATCTTCCTCCACGGATATCATTTGCGGAAATCCCAACAGATGTCAGTTGAGTGATGAAAGCTCTTTGTGAAGCTAGTTCTCTGATGAAAGCTTGATTTGATACAAGCTTATTGATCATTGCATAGTCGACAAGCAGCTTATCTGCTGTTACTGCATTACTAGCCAAAAATCTGAGTCGTTACTGACCCAGCTTCCATGTGACCGGTTCGGACGCTTTGAGAAGCTAGATGCCGGCTTGTGATGGATCCGTCAACCACCATATCGCCCTTTACCTTTATCATTTTTGCGATCAGGGCAATTGCTTCTGGTTCTTGTACCAGTAAGGAGCTGATAGTCCTTCCGTTGATGGTCTTACCTGTACCGAATGAGATCTGACCATCTGTGATGTTGATGTCTGTTTTCTTTAGAACTCCATCAAATTGGCTGATGATCGTTGCCACTTGCCCATCGACTGTTCTTTGGTAGTTTGCAAAGCGCCCGTTGATACTATCCTTGAAATCATCTAACTTGTCATTAAGGACAGAATTTTGACTGGACAGCTTCATTCCAAACTCTGTGGAGAATGTTGTGAACTGCCCATCAATCCCTTGCTTGAATTCGGCAAGTTTAGCTTCAATAACTGATGAACCATCATCTGTTGGTGGTTGGTAGGCTCTCTTGATAGATCCTTCATAAACATCAATATCCCCAAAATAGAGACTTGCTGGCTGTCCATTTGATGATCCAGTGTTGTCAAATCGCAAAAATGCTTCATCATATTCCTCAGAATTGACTGTGAAATAGTAGCGTGTGATTCTATCTTGTGGGATGGCGATCTTGTCAGCAAGAGTGAAAACTTTTGAAAAGTTTGCCGTCTCGCCTTTTTTTCGTGCCAAAAAGTAGAATGTGGTATTTTTAAGATTATCTGATCCAATTGCATCAAATGAAATTATGTATGTGGTATTCCTCTTGATGTTGAAGCGTTGGGATGCTGCTGCTTTAGTAGTATCACTTGCATTTTCAATTTTAAAGAGCTTTCTGGATCCATTGTAGTAGAGTGGATTAGTTGAGACCGTTACTATTGGAGTCACTCCGGGGTCATAATACCCCCAACCTTCGACATTTTGAGGATTTCCGCTGTTCTTGAGCAGGTTTTCACCAGCCTGAACAATTTCGTCAAATCTTCTTGTAATTCCAGCTACGTCCTCAGTGTATTGCGATTTAGCAACATAACCTTGTTCTAAAATCTGTCTGGTTGCTTTTACAGCGTCCACAGCAGCCTTTTCAGAGTAGGTCAGCATGCGCTGTTCAAGTTCACCGCTTGGTCCTGTCTTGGTCTCTAATTTAGTTAATTGAGTGGTTAGGCCTTCCACTGTCTTCTCAAAAGTAGCCTGTGCTTGCTCTACCAAATAGTTTTGATCTTCTGGGGAGGGTTGCCACAAGCGGTCATTGCTTCCTTCATAAAAGTCCAATTCAGTCATGAACATTCCAGACCACACGTTTGGTCTTCCTTGATATTCGAAGAGAAGGTATCCTTCATCAAAAGCTCCTGTGTTGAAGCTGAATGATTTTTTGACAGCTCTGTCTGAGTTAAACGCTGGTGATCCAGTTTTGTCAAAAATTACCTGCTTTTTCGTCAAAGTCATTAATAGACCCTTTTCTTCGTTTGCAAAAAGTGATCTTAACCCTTGCAGTGTTGGCATCAAAAAGCTATCAAATTAAGCATATAATTTGTATTTTTGCTTGATGAGAAAGCGTGGGCTATGAACGGATGCGCCATTACTCAATAGAAACATGCGTTTCTGTCCATTGAAATAGTACTGATGAGCTGTGAAGCTCATTCTTCCATTTGCTTCTGTCCAATATTTCAGGCCCTCGTCTGCTCTTGAATTCCTGAGCATGTTAGGGCCACCGCCAGCACCTATTGAGGTGAATTCTTCTTTGATGCCATTCACTGTCTGTTCAACGTAAGAGCGATCTGCTTTGCCATTCGCCACATTAGTGAGGTCAGAGATGGCTTTTTCTGTTGTCTGTTCAAAGCGTGATTGTGCGCCTTGGACTCCTACAAATTGGCTTTGTGTTTGATCTTTGAAGTCATTGATTATTTTCTTGATATCTGCATCACTGGCCTTTAATTGGTCAGTAGTAGCCTTAAAGCCTTCCATTTTGACTTCAATGCCATTGTATTGAGCCTTAAACTCTTCCACAATTTCATTTTTGTTAGCTTGGTTTGCTGCTTTGATCTTCTCAGTGACTTGAGCTGAGATCTCCTCTTTGACTACTTCAGCTTGTGCTTTGGCTTGCTCAATTCCATCAGTGATCTCTTTCTCCAAAGCTCCTGCCTTGTCTTCAAAAGCCCTGTTGGCATTGTCAACCAATACTTTCAATTTCTTGTAGTATTCATCATCCTCTTGAGTCTTTTGGACTGTATCTAGGATTTCAGATGCTACATCAGAGATTCCATTAGAACCTGATAGGCCTCCACCGTGACCAGCCTTGTCATCAAATGTAAGAGAGATATACTCTTCTGAAAGGGCATCGAAACATAGCCTACCGCTTTCTTCTTCAGCATGACATCATGCTTCAAGCTCATGAGGGTTGCTGTGTCGCCAGGATGGACAGTTTGCCCATCAAGCTCATAAGCTTCAATCTTGATCTGATCAGTGGGCTTGTCAATATTCCCATTCTTAAACTTGGCTTCACCCCATTTTCTCAGTTCTTCCTCTGTAGTAAGATCATTGTTCTCATACTCAGCTTCATTGATGTAAGGGTAATTTCCGATGAGGGGGCTGTCCACGGTAACTTTCAGAACCGTGTCTTCTTCTGCTCCCTCTGGTTTGAAGGTTGATTTCAGATGCAGTCTTGTGATGATGCTGGAACTGCTCTTGTTTCGTTCGTATTGCTTCAAGTTTTGATGTGTGGTGATAACCACTCCACGATCAATACCCCGACTCTTTGGAATATCAATCAGGAAGTTGTCACGAATCATCTCACCTTCCCAAGCGCCTACGATGGAATGTTTCCCATCCATCAGGATCTTATAGAGCGTTTCATCTTCTGTAGTGTTGAAGGTTCTATTGTCCATGATGTCACTTGTGAAAGAGAATTTTCCAAGTGGTGTCTTAACTGCTGAAATCATAGCATTCAAGGCGATTTGACAGGTTGAGTTTGAAACCTTGATAGGACGAACAGAGCGCTTGAAGATGTCTTCTGTGATGTGCTGACAAGTCAGACTTACTGTGTCATCTTGCTCGCTGATCTCCTTGATCCGGAAAAGTTGCCGGCCAGTGACAGGAGTTGGGGGCGATGATGAGCATGTCTTCCTGAAATTTCTTATAAATTTCAGTGTCTGTGATTGGGTAGTCAACTTTGAGCGTGTAGCTCACGTTGATTACTTCTTCAACTTCTGCTTTTGTCGATTCGTGGAGTGGTTGACCATTCCATTTCACTGTTTGAACATTTCTGTCTAATAGATATAGAATTATAACCACCCCCAATTTGTTTCAAAAATAAGCGATTGAATTCCGGGACCTAAAACCACACCAACAGTTTTCTGAGCTTGGTTAGCGTCAATTGTGATAAAGTCTCCTGACCACTTCACCAGATTTCCTTTCTTGTCCAAGAAACTTGGATTCTGTGGATCATTCACCATCACAGCGCTTTCAGATAGCTGTTCAAGCTTGATGGTTTGCTTCCCAATTGTGAAACTGGTCTCAGATGAGCTGTTGCCTTTAATTGTGATTTTAGGAAACGCTAGTGAGCTGCCTTGTAGTCTTAGAACACCATTTGAGGTGAGAGTTTGAACATCGTTGTTCTTCATGTATTTTGTGGGGTGACAAACAAATGTCACTTCCACAGAATACATTTTAGTTTTATCTCTTTGAGTGTCAGACACCTTTGTCTGATAACAGAACCATCTTGTGAGCTTGTTCTGTTGATTATCAAGCCAGAAGTTTCTTTTGGAAAGGAATTGGACGAATTCAAGAACTTGTAATTCTGTTGGGTTGATGAGTTGAAGAGTGTATTTCTTTTCAATCGCTTCTCTGTGAGGATTCGACTGAACAATATATCCACTAACTCCATCATGACTCAATAGCTTGTCCTTTGAGAGACCTACTTGAATTGTGGGGCCTTCAAGCACAATCACATCAAATGGAAATGAAGAAGTCCCAACCCCATCAATTATCAATTCATTGTACTTTACCATGCAGGCGCTCCTCTCAATTCTTTCTGTCTTCTCAATTCAGCAGCTATCTTCTGAGATACCTTATTAGCGATCTTTTCAATATCTGCTTCTTCTCTGATGATGTTGTCAGAGATATTGATATTGATCACGGTTCCTTGTGGGTCCATTGTTTGGGCAATACCACGGCCAATGGCGCTCAAGTTCCGTTCATTCAGTGGTAGGACTGCTTCTTTTCCTGCTTCCCCACCAACCATAAGGCTATTGCCATTCGTGCCAAAGGCTGTGGGCTTAGTTAAAATCCCACCTTTTGCATACCACTCAATGCCAATGCTTGGAATTCCTTTACCTTTCAACCAATCCAATGGGTTGATTGATCCACTGGCTTTGAAATGAGGGAGTGGGATGTGTGGCCATTTGATTTGGAAGTTAAAGAAGCCTTTAATGGCATCAATGGCATTTCCAACTAGATTTTTAGCACCGTTAATTGCTCCCCCAATCGTTTCTTGATCCCGTTCCAAATGCTTGATGCGGTTGAACTGATGCCATTCCAAACTCCTGAAATTGCGCTTGAAATCCCGTTAAATACACTTGACACTGTGCTTGAAATTCCATTCCAAATTCCTGAGAGAGTTGAACTGATGCCATTCCAAATGCTTGATGCAGTGCTTGAAATAGTATTCCAGATATTAGACAAGATCTGAGCCATCGCATTGAATACAGATTCAGCAATACTCTTGATACCATTCCAGATGCTTTCAGCGATGCCCTTGATGGATTCCCAAGCCCCAGACCAGTCCCCGTTGATAATTTGCATCACAGTCTTAATGATGCCTAATACCACATTGATAGCTGTTTCAACAACCGTCTTGATGGTGTCCCAGACCGTAGAAATTACTGTTGAAATGTTATTCCATGCCGTTTGAATGAATGGGCCAAGAACATTCATGACTGTTGTCACTACTGCTGAAATAGCGTTCCAGACCGTTTCTGCTGTCTGTCTGATCAATTGCTGATTGTCGTTCCACCAACTTGTCAGCGTTCCCCATATTTGCATTACAAAATCAGAGATAGCCTTGACGACAGTGTTGATGACTGACATGATAGCGTTCCAGACTGCTTCAACAGCGGTCCTAAATCCCTCATTGGTTTCCCATAAATACTTAATAACTACTATAATTCCAGCAATTGCAGCAGCTACTGCTATAACTGTTCCAATTATTGGTAATGCAGCAGCTATCAGTCCACCTATAGTGGTTTCAGCTGCCATTGCTGCCGCTTGTAATGCGAGGAATATTGGGGACAGTACTCCAGCTACTGTCACAATACTTCCAAATACAACTACAAGTTCTTTAATTGGCCCAGGTAATTTATTTACCCATTCTGCGACATTTTTAAAAAGGCCTACAAGTACATCAAGCACTGGAGCGAATGTTTCTGCTATAGCCCCACCGACTTCAGCCATAACGATTTTCAAACCATTTTTGGGCTGTAGTGAATTTGTCAATAGGATCCAGAGTGCTTTCATAAGTTTGTAGAAACTAAACCGGCTGACACTTGTGAAGTGTAGCCTAAATCTTCCATGTTGAATTTCCCACGTTTGATTGCATCAATCATCTGAGGGGCTTTCTTAGCACCAAAAATCTCCATAGCGATTCCCATCGCTTCGGTCTCTGACTTGCTGTTCTTGATGGCTTCAATGGTTTCATTCAGACCTTGCTTCATGGTCTTTCCTTGCTTGGTATATACACCAGCAGCCTTTGTCAGTCCAGAGAGCGCTGAAGATGAATCCACTCCGTTTTTCTCGAATTGACCAATAAGGGTGACAGCCTCGCCGAATTCAAGACCAAGCATCTTGATTTGAGGCGCTCCATCCGTTGCCTTTTTCATCAACTCATCAACAGAAACCCCTGTATCTTGAGATACATAGGTCACATTGTCCAGAATCTCTGTTAAGTCATCAATAGATAAGCCATAGGCTTCCATTGCTTGCTTTGATTGGATTGTTGCATTCGTGACATCTGTTCCATTGATCTCAGAGAATTTGATCATGTCTTCTGAGGTCACTTTGAGAGCGTCACCGGTCAATTTGAATTGAGTGTTAACTTCACCAACAGCATTCCCTGATGGTACTGAAATCAGTAGGGACTTCAGTGGCTATTCCATTAGCAATGCCTTGCATTTCTTCAAGGGCTTTCCCACCAGCACCGGTCTTGGTGACAATGGTGTCCATTCCTTCATCAATTTCCCGGAATGCGTCCAGAGCGCTTTTTCCCAAAAATCAACCAACTTTTGACTGATTTCAGATAACTTCTCAGAGAATTGATTCAGCAATTCAGCTTTCAGAAGCTTGTTTGTTTCTTCAAGACCGCTACTAGCTTTTCTTTCCTGACTCGCCAAGATTTTCCATTTCATTGGCAAGCCCGTTGAAAGCGACCTTTGGACCTCGTTCAATTGAGTTTCTAGCTTATTGACTTCTGTTGAGTTCTCACCATACTCTTGTTTTGCAAGAGCAAGCTGTTTCTCAAGATTCTCGACCTGTTGGGCGACAATCTCGCTTTGCTTCCCAATCTTTTGTTCAGCAAGTGCTAGCTTGTCTGCTTCGCTAGCATTGGAACCCATTTGGCTTTCTTGCAGCTTTTGAATGAGCTGACAACTTTGTCACCTTCACTTGCAAGGCGCTGTTGCTCGTTTTGAAGCTCTTTCAGTTGTTCACGGTTGGACTTGGTAGCATTCCCATTTCCATCTAATGCCTTATTGACATTCTCAAGCTTGTTCTCATAGCCCTTCAGGATGTTTTCTGTCTGGACCACTTCCCGTTGAAATGCACGGTATTGATCAGCTCCAATGTCACCACTTTTGAATTGAGCTTCAACTTGTGCTTGTGCCTGTCTCAATGTCTCCAATTTTTTTCCTTGGTAGTTGAGACTTGCTTTTGAAGGACTTCTTGCTTTTTGAGCCAATAGGGTCACGTTCCTGTATCAAATTTCAGAGCCTTGTCAATACTCTTCAATTCTTTTTGTCGCTCAATAGATGCAGAATTTACTTTTTTCAGGGCATTTTTGAAGGGGCTGTGTGTCACCGCCGATTTCAATTTTTTTATCCCTTTAATATTACCGGCCATATTTCCTCCTTTCACATAAAAATATAAAGAGCGCCTAAAGGTTTCTCGTGGTCAATCGTCCATCTATTCGATGAACTTGACCCCAGATTCTTCCTCTCAGCACTCTATTTCAGACTAAAATGAGTCAAAATCTGACTGTGTGGCCTTGCGTGTTTCTGATTTGTTCTCAGTACGCAAATTCACATAATCTGTTTGATAATCCAGAGCCATTCCAATTGAAATGTGCTTCAGGTCATCAATTGTAAGCCCGGTTTCTTTACAGCAAGAAAGATAAGATTCTACTGTAAAGATTTCATCACTGGCTGATTCTGACTCATCTGGTTTTTTTTTGATGTCATCGTCTCATTGATCATTTCCATTAGAATTGGAGCAATGTCCTGCAAAGGAAATTCTTCCATTTCCATGAAAAATTGTTCATAAGGCTTGATGTGTGGGTTCCCTGATTTGGTGAACACCCAAAACAAGCGATTGAAGAAGGTCATGTCAAAATTAGCCAACATGTTGATGTCAACTTCATTGTTGCCATTCTCAGCCATTTGCATGATATTCTGGTTTGAGATCATTCCAAATAGATCTTGGAAGAAATCTTTCCCAAACTCACTCTTATAAGCGATAGGAGTGTAAGCATTGGATACAAGCTCATACTCCTTTTCACTAATGGTCACACTCTTACGCATTTAAGGCCTCCTTAATTACAAAGCTTGATTAGGTTCATAGACCTTTTCAAACCATTTCTTATAAACTTCTTGATCATCCGCTGATGTGATGGAACGTTTCACAACTTGGTCACCGGGACGAGGGCTGGCATTGAAGCTCAATTCACGTTCATTCACGTTGGTTCCGTTCTTGGTGGCTGATCCGCTCGATGGGCGACTTGCTGAACAGTAATACATGACATGGCGTGTCTTGTTAGCATCGCCAGCAAATTCAAACATAAGTGCGAAGTTGGTTGTCTTCGCATCTGCTTTTTCTGTGACCACTCCTGTTGTAGAGTCTTTGATGTCACCCAAAATTTTTGTTGCGAATGCTTCAATGATGTGTGGGACTTTGAATTTACCTTCGTAACCTTCGTTTGAGTTGACGAAGTAATAATCAATGTTATCAGCTTTCACTGATCCTGAATCCCCTTTAGGGTCCAGCGTCAATTCCATCGCTCCAGGGAAGCGGAATACTTGACCATAAGTGATCACTCCTGCTTCACTGATTGATTGGATTGGTGCCACATGGACATTCTCAAGTCCAAATGTAACTTTATTTTCAGTCATTTCTTTCCTCCTCAATATAGATAGACTTCATAAGACTTGACAAACAGTCTTTCTGATTCAATAAAATTTTCTTCCTGAACATCATAAAAGAGCTTGTGGTCATCCCAAAGCTCTTCTAATCGTTCTTCTAGTTCCTCATCTTTTCTTTCAAATACCAATTCTACAGTGACGGCACGAATCTTGTATGATGCTTGATTGTCTGTCCCTGTGATAGATGGCAAGCTTTCAAAATAGACAAGGTAAGGCAGTGAGGGAACATTTCCTTCCCTAAATGCCTTTGTAAGTGACTGGCAAGCCAGCCTTCTCCAAAAATCTCTGCAAACTCTGACAGCTTCATCTTCCAAGCTCCTTCAATTTCTTTTCAAAAATTCTCAATAGCGTGATCTTCTGCCGGCTTGATGTGTACGATGCCGGAAACCCGTCCCCCTGTTCCTTTTGATATGTCCGAATTCAAGCAAATGAGGGAGACGGTAATTTGTGTTATGCACTACAAAAATTACCTTTCCCCATTTTCTTTTTCTTCCACGTTTTAGCATACTTCCCAAATCGCTTGGGACTTGTCACTTTCAATTCTTGGACGGCCTCTTCTGCTGTTTCTTCTGCTATATTGTCCACTTCTTCTTCAACCTCTGTGGAATACTCTGCTAATGCTTTAGCGATTTGACTGGCTAGATCTTGGCTCATGTCATTTTCTCCACTAGAGTCAATTCAAGGATGTTGAGGTTGATTGGATATGTCTTCAAAATCCGGTACTCTTTACCGCCAAATTCAGCAAATTCCTGATTGTCATATTCAAAACTGTGAATATCAACAATCAGATTTGGCCGGATGCCAGCCTGATTGGCTTGGTAAAATTCGGACCGTGTAATAGATTTCTTTTTACAAAAAATTGTAGTCTTTACTTTCTCAGTCAGATCTTGCTTGAGCTTGTCCTTACCTGTAATTTTAAAACCTATCAATGTGATTTCATCATTCCACATCTCACACCTCCTTCTTGGAAGAGATTTGAAGATTATGCAAGCGCCATTGAAGGTGACGTGGTAAATCAACACCACCTTCATAACGATACGCAGCAAAGTCAACAATGAACATTTCATGGTCAGCACGATCTGGAACCAATTCAACACCCAGATTGTTTGTTAATTCGCTGATGACGCTTGAGACAATCTTGTCTAGTGTTTTATCTCGCAAATTTGAAGCAATTCCTAATTTGATTTTAAGTAATTCCACTAACTGACCAGTGTCCATGCTATTCTTCCTCTTTCTTAGTTGCTTTCTTGCGCTTTGGCTTCTCTTCAGTGGTTTCTTCTACTTCCTCAGTAGTTGTTTCCACCTCTTCAGCGGTCTCTTCTGCTTTCTCAGCAGTTTCTTCCACCTCTTCAGCAGCCTCCTCTACTTTCTTAGTAGCTTTCTTCACTACTTCATCAGTGATAAAAATCGAACCTGCTGAATTGAAGCCTGTCAAGAGTCCTTGAACAAACTCTTGATCAGGTTCATAGCCTTTGCGTGGAAATACATCATCAATTTTATATTCATGTTGTTCTTTGTCACGCATGTCCTTGAATGGACGGATTACAGTATAGGTCATGTGATACCTCCTTATGCTACAACATCAGTGTATGTGCCAAAGAATCCAGCAGCAGCATCTACTTTCTTCACATCCAAACGGATGAAGAGACCAAGCAATTGGCCATAGATGTCATTGTTCACCCATTTAACAGATACTTGAGAACGGTCAAAGAGTTTTTACAAATTCAGAAACATCACCAATGAAGAACTTCATGTCTCCTTCAGCTCCAAATACAGTGTCATCTACTGGGTAGATTGTTTTGCCACCGAATGAATAGCCTGTAGGTGATGCAACATCCGTTTGAAGCATGTAGTGACTATTTTTTTGTCTTTCACTTTGTCAAGTGTCGCAAACATTGATTGAGTTACAACAATACTTGCTTTTATAGATTGATTTGAGTTTCTTGTTATAGATGTCCTTGATGCCATCGAATCCAGCAAAGATCTCGCTTGAGTTGCTGATTTGAGGATTGTAGCGACCAATGACAATTCAGTGTTTTCACCTTGATTGAATACTTCATCTTCTACGATTGACATGATGTCATAGTCTGCATCATCAATCATTTCTTGAGATACAGGAATGTACCCACGGTAAGTCTTGATTGAGTAATCAATTTCGCTGATGCTTGGTTTTTCCAAGTTCAGGATTGGCTTTCAATTCATCAGTTGAAGCCATTTTGCTGTCTGTCTTCTTGATGACTGGATATTTACCAGAACCACTATTTACTTTTGACACGTTGGACAAGATCCAAGAGCGGATTGCGTGTCTTTTTCAAGGAAGTGAGGTTTCAACACTTCAGTTGGGATCAAAGCGATGCTTCCAGAGTCAGTTGTTTTAAGACCTTCAATGTCACGAGTTTGACCAGTACGAATGAATTTAGCAATTGCGTCACGTTGTTCCAATTTCTTTCCTCCACGTTGTTCAACATCTTTGAATGTTGGGGCTTTTTCGATTGTTTTCATCAACTTGTTTTTTTGAAGCTCTTCAATTTCTTCTTCAAGTTTTGCTTTTTTTCTGCCTGTTTTTTTCTTCCAATTCTTTTTGGATGTCTTCAAGGTCTTTTTCAACCGCTGAAACTTCTTCTTCAGTTTCAGCACGGTCCAGTTTTTTTCTGCTTCAATTGCAGAACGGTTGTTCAATTCTTCAATTGCTTCCTCCAATTCAACAACCTTATTTGCTTTTTGTGCGCATACGTGCGCCCAGAATCAATGCTTTGTTCATAGATTGAATTTCTCCTTAATTTTCATTTTGCGTTCATTTAACGCTTCACTGTTAGCACGTTTCAGACATTCAAAGTCTTTCTTGCGTGCAGCAATTTCAGTCTGTGGATAGGCCGGGAACGTGCAAGGGCTGACCTCAAAGATTTCAAGCTCTAACACGGTATCAAGATAAGAACCATCTTCACGCTCAATGGTATCCACTTTGATAGGCATAAATCCAAAACTGCATCCAACAATATCCCCACGCTGTACACGGGCATAGGCTCCCATAGCGTCAGGATCATTCCTGTTGATGATAATGTCACCATAGAGACCTTTGTCATCAACTTTGAGACTCACTGTGCTGTTTCCTGTGCGTCCTAACACTAGGTTATGATCATGATTGAACAATGCACGGATATCAGCATTCTTGATGGCTTCTTCCACTCCTGCACGTTTGATCACTTCAAAATAGCCTGGCCACAGCTCAGTTTCTTCATCGAACCGGATGAAGTAGCCACTCAGAATCAAGTCACCAGATTCTTGTTCTTCTCGTGTCTCAAATTGAGTAGCGATGTAGGAATTACGTTTCTTCACTGGCATTTCCTCCTTCCTTATTTAGTTTGTTCTGATTGCCTAACTCCCCTTGCGGAAGGTAGTTTTCAAGAACAATAATTTCATCCATTTCAGGATCCGGAGTCATACCGACCCAATCTCTCCACTCGTTTCTACGCATTGCAGCACTGTTGGTCATTTGTTGAGCGACAGTTGAAAGCTCTGTGATGTCGTAAGAATACAGTGAACGTGGATTGAATTTGAAGTAGCGTGTGGTTGAAGTCAGTAGGTCTCTTGTGAGCGTCTGAGTGATCGTTGTTGCGATGCTCATGATGGTGGTATTCACAAAGTTGTTGTATTCTTCTTTATTGAAATCTCCCACACCCAACACAAAAGCCGGAACACCTAACATTCCAGCTACTGTCTTCTTATCAATTTCTACTGACTCATTCAAAGCGATGTCATTCAAACTTAATGGCTTCACTTGTTCCACTTCCAGCAAAGCCTCTGGAACAATCCAAGGTTCACCGGACTGGCTTGTGGTCAGATATTTCTTAGCGATTTTCTCACGACCTTCCACTGTTCCAAGTTCCTCACTTGATGAATCCACCTTGATAATAAGGCTTGGAATGTTTTTTCCATTCATGAAGCCTTTCTTGGTCTGTGTAGCCATGTTCAAATTGCGAACAATATCTTTCAAAGCAAATCTAAACCGGTCCCAATATAAGGCCGGTCTGGATCTGGATTGATGGCAAAGTGGACCACTTCATCTGGATTGAAATCAGTGTCCCTAAAATGGATCATGTATGTCAGATCATTACTTTTGAACGACACTTCTGACATTGGGAATGGTCTGAGATTGCTGATGTAGTCAGTCATTGGATCATATTCCACATGTAACACAGAGTTCCCATCGCCAAACAAAAGCAAGTCTCTGACAATCTTGAAGATCCATGATTTTCTTGTCATGTGATCGCAAGGGTTGATGTCAATCTTACGGGCTAACCCGTCCTTGATTCGTACATCACCGGATTCTGTATTCTCCATGAGCTGGATAGTCATATTTGAAACCATGTCAGCGATTTTATTGACTGCCATGATCACATCTGGGTTTCTTGCTAATGGAATATAGCCATCACCATCATACATGATGCCCAAATCAGAATTGCCAAAGCTTGTGAACATCGTTTGAGACTTCCCACGCTTAAATAATTTGTCAAAGATTCCCATATTTCTCACCTCCTTTCTACCTAATCAAAGTAAGCCATCACATTCTTATTCTTACCAAGGTTAGCAAGTGCCTGAATACAAGCGAATACACTTGCATCAAACAAGTCAATTCTTGCTGTACCGCCATCCCCGTCCAATTTCTCATACTGGACAGCATCATCTACTTTCTCAATGGCTCTGACATTGCTGACACAATACTCATAAGCGTCCGAATGCACATAATAAAATTCTTTATTTTTAACTTTCAATTCAATCCTTCTGAAGCCTTCTGACTTCAAATAGAACAATTGAGGCTGGTCAATCATTTTGAATTTAGCTTGCTTCATTTTGAGCATGAACTCTCTACCAAATTTCCTATCCATACCGACAGCGGCAATTTTGAAGCCCTTCTGTCTCATCTCTACGAACCATTTAACAATGTCATCATAGAGGACTGTTGGAGTGTTGCTCATAGTCAGCCAGCCATCTGATTGCCACCCAAATAGTGGGATTCCATCGTCATTGGCTTTCTTTTGAGCATTGACACGAGGGAAGAAAGCGTGTGTGATACAGATATCAACATCTTTTTCACCATCGTTATATACACCGTATAAAGCAGCAGCGGTCAAGTCATGCAGTCTTGAGAGGTCAGCTCCTCCATACCATCGAATAGGAAGCCTTGCAAGCTCCTCAATTGTCCAGTCATAACAGTCATCACTAGCAATGAACTCATCAGGATTGAAATAAGCGTTCATTGAGTTGGTGAAGACATTCAGTGTCTTATTGAAGAACTCATTTCTGGTCTGTGGATCATTCAAAGCCTGTTCTGCTTCTTCCTTTAGTGCCTTGAGCGATACAGTCACACCCCATGAAGGATTAGCCATCTTCAAAACATTCTCATCCAGATAGTCTCCCACATCTCCATCAGTAGCCTGATTCGCTTTGCAGATGAAGATGAAGAATGAATCATCTTTGACCAGCTCTTTCAGCACCTTCTGACAGTATTTCAGACGGTTAGCAAGGAAGCCTGTTGGGATGTCCCCTGCTGTAGAGATAACAAAAAGCATACTGTTTCGGTATGCTGACATTGTTTTCTTCATAAGACCGTATTTTTTAGAATTTCTCATGGTGTGTGCTTCATCTAGGATGATGACATTTCCATTGAGAGAGTCAAGCCTGCTTTCATCATTGGCCAGTGCTTGGATAAAGAATGAACCCTCCTCGCCAAAATTGGCAGTGATGGAGTGTTCTTGGTTGTTATCTTTTATGCGAATGTTCTTATCATTCCATCGCTCAACATTGAACCTCAAAAATCCAAAGGCTTCCAAGGCTTGCTTGACAGAATTGGCTACAATATAGCATTTTGAACCGCTATCTGTATCAAGGATCTGATAAGCTAGAGCGATTGCAGCAGTGAATGAAGTCTTGCCATTTTTCCTGGCAAGCATGATCAAGGCTTCCTTGAAGCGTCTCTCATTCGTTCCCTTGATATAGAATCCAAAGAGATTGACCACCACAAAATGTTGCCAGGGTTGCAAAAGTAATGGCTTATTACGGATAGAGACCGCAAACATATCATCACCCTGCTGATGGACAATTGTATGTTCAATGAAATGAACGACAAAATCAACCATGTCTTCATCCATCTCAAACTCTGGATTGTCCAAATCTCTCAGAAAGCGTGATGCTGCCAAAATGTTCTCTTCACAATGCTCTTCCTGATGGTCCAGAACGTGTTGAGCGTATTCTTTAGCTTTCTCCACGTTACCCATCAGACTTCACCCGTTTCTTTTTGATTTGGTCCTTGAATTTTAGAACCTCAGTAAGAACAGATCCATTGTCTTGCTCTACTACTTCACCAAGTGATTTGGATTCATCATCAATTGATTAGAATAACTGAGTATGTCTTTCCGTAGGATTTCCATCGCTGTTAGGATGGGGACCTTACGTTCATTCTCAGCTCCTGCCTTGTTAACATAAACATCTGTGACAGGGTAGCCCATATCAGCATAGTCCTGAGCAAGTTTCTGATACTGATATAGCATGCCTGCAAAGATGTCAATAATCATGTCAAATTCTTTGCGATAGGTCCCAAGCTCTTTCATCTGTTTGATGACTTTTGACTTGATAGATTTAGCTGTGACTGGTTTTGCCAAAAACTAGGCCTCCTTCCTAAAATCCCTTTAGTTTTTATCCCCTTTTTGTCTGAAGGCCTCCGACTTGGAAAAAGTTCCCTTCACCGGTTCCCAGACGCTCGAAAAAAATTTTTTTGATGGGGGGGATAATTGAAAAAATTCAAAAATTGAAAAATTGAAATTTTCGATTTTTACAAAAATTTCATTTTTTTCGATTTTTGTAAAAAAATTTAAAAAAATTCCCTTTTTTTCGTTTCTTTTTGCCAAAAAATTCCTTGACCAATAACTTTATCATTCTTTCTGTCATGAAAAGTATTGTGTCGTTTGTTAGTGAGAGGTAAACAATTCCATTCTTGGAATTCTAGTTCAGGATATTCGGACACTGGAAAAAAATATGATGAACCATTTCAGCCGGTTCTGATATTCCATATCTCAAACTCTCTTGACATAGATAATTATATTTCCTTAGAATCTTATCTCTGAACTTCTCCCACTTCTTTGTCTTTAAAGAAGGTCTGACAATTTTGTTATACATATAATCCTCCTCACACAAAAAGGACAGACCAAATTGATTGGCTGTCCCTCTCATACTTGAAAGCTATGCTATCATAATATTTTATTTTACGTGAGAAAACAAGAGTTTATTTTCTCATCTTTCAATCCATCTTAAAAATTATCCCCAATCTTAAAAATGTTCAAAAATCTTTTTTTGCTCACCTTAAAAATCTTCCTCGATAGTTTTGTTTCCTGATTTTTCCTTTAACGGTTATAACATATTTTCTATCAGTTTCCATTGGAACTAATATTGTTGTCTTGCCAGATGAAATTGGCATCAATATCATTTTTGGTTCCTCTATATGTTTATCAGTGATGGTTCCGCTTGAAATCTTATGGCATGATGCTAGTAATATTCCAAAAGCTAAAATGCATAAAATTTTAAAATATCGCATCACTCTACTTCCTTGATTTCTTCGATAATAAAGGCTACTAGCTCTCTGGGGTTAATGCATATATTAGCAATATGCATTAGATGACCATTATTAAACTGACTAACTAAACGTTTGATATCTGGTTGTTTCGCATCGTAAGCCTCGGCAGTCTTATTATTCGTTAAATGAAAAATGATTTTATTTGTAGTCATCATTCCACCTCCTCTATTTCAATCCCTTCACAATCAAACACCCATCCAAACCCAGCTTCTTCAAGTTGTTTTTTGGTGTGTTCTGTACGAAATTTTTTATCTAGCTTTATTGACGATAACACCCAAGCATGTTGAAATTTGATAAAGTTTAAGTAATTAAAATCACCACTTTCCATCCCTTTAAATCTTACATAATACCGTTTCTCTTCCTCGACCTCGTAGCCGTCAAGCCATGCACGGGCAAAGAGTTCCATGTTGTCATCTTCTCTAAACCAATAATCAAGTTTTTTTTGGTTTAAAGAAATGCCTTCCATTGCGCCAAATAAATGGAAATCATCATTCTTACATTCCTCAATCCAATCTGCAACAAACTTCGGTATAACCACTTTCTCTTCAAAATGAATTAAAGAATTTGGAAGTGTTACTGTCAAATCGTTTTCAAACTTGATGGTTGATCTCGTGAGCCTTTTATCAAGTTCTGTTCCATCAAGAACTTTTACTTTCAAGAGTGCATCTTTTAGCATACTTTTCCTCCTCACTTTCACATATCTTATATTTTGTTAAGCTCGCCTTATTTCTGAAATTCTTTTAGAATATGGCTTTCATCCGTTTCTCTTTTCTTAGCTTATGCCTAACTCATTATGTTAATGTCAAAATTAAAAAATTAAATAACAAAGTTTCTTAAGGCATCATCCAGCTCAGCCTGTTCAATTCCAATGTATCTCAGTGTTATCGCTGGAGATGAATGATTGAACATCTTCTGTAATGTACCTACATCCTTTGTCTTGTTGTAGTATTTATATCCAAATGTTTTGCGCATCGTGTGTGTTCCCACATTGTCAATGCCTAATTCTTCAGCAGCTTCATGGATGATCTGGTAGGCCCGTTCACGAGTGATGGCCTTGTTTCTTCCTTGCCTGCTCTTAAATAGAAAATGATGGAATGGTTTATCTTTAACATACTCCCTCATTTCTCGCTTCAGCTCTTTTGTCATTCTACGTGAAATCTGTTTGCCAGTTTTTCTTTCTCGTAGTTTGATGTGCCATCCCTGAACATCTTTGACTTTGAGTGTAAGGATGTCCCCAACTCGCAAGCCTGTATTAAGACCAGTGATGAATAGCATGTAATACATTTCATTCCACTCTCTCAGATAGTCTTTCATCGCTTGAATGTCATCTGTATCTTTAATGGGCGAGACCTCTTCCATATGCTTCCCCCTCTCTATATTAAAATTGATTTTCATAAGAAATTGAGAGTGCAGGAATCGAACCTGCAACCAATTGATTAAAAATCAATCGCTCTACCATTTGAGCTAACTCCCTAACCACTATTAGGAGACCTCTCATCCATGATGTGATTATCATGAACAAGATTATAGTATTTTATTTTGTATGAGAATACAATGTCTTATATTCTCAATTTACAGGATTCCTTTAATTAGAGCGTAAGTCTCAAGAATATGTCTACGCTTTCTATAAATTGTTGAGCTGCTGAAGAATTTTTTCTCAGCTATTTCTTCCCAATCTAGACCAGGCTGCCCCCATCTCAAGTAAAAAATTTCAAATTGTTCTTCAGTTAGTTTTTTTATAAGGCACGATACTGTTTCTTTGAAGGTTTCAAGATTTTTAAGTGTTACATCAGTAGCGTATTTCATAACAATATTTTCCGTAGGTTTACTGACTTTATTTGTTCTAATTCCTAGTATAATGTCATCGCTAGTATTTGATTCTAGTTCTGACTTCCTGTTTCTAATTTCTTTATCAATAAATCTAAATCTTGTTAGCTCATCATCTAACTGTTTCAACTCTCCACTACTCATTTTTTTCATTCAGTAACCTCTCTTTGATAGATTTCTACTATCCCTTTGCCTTTCAACTTCTCACAGTGAGCAAGCGCTTCATGCCTTGTCTCAAATTCAGCTTCAGTGTATTCGGCTAAATGTTTAGGATCAATCCAACTTGCGTGTCCATGATATTTCCTTACAACATACATCTTCATTTCTTTCTCCTGCATTTCAAGACTACACTGAAGGCCCACAGGAAGCCAGCAAACCAAGCAAAAGCTAACAACAAATAAATAAAATTTTGAAATTCCATAACAAGTCCTACTTATCCCATATCATTTTAGCTACCACTAAAATCAAAACAGCAATTACTAGATCAGCTATTGCAGGCAGAAAGACATAGAACCAGCTCCAAGAGATTACACCTAACAATTTCAAAGCTATTAATAATAAAGTTAACCAACTAATAAATCCCATTAATCTACCTCCTCGACTTCGAACAATGGACTATTAAATACTTCTCCAAATCCAGCAGCTTCAAGCTCTTTTCGGGTGTGGTTCCCTCTTTGATGATCTGTTTCATAGATCGAAGAGAAAAACCACGTTTTGTTTATCTTTTCAAAAATTAGACAGCTATTAAAGCCCACTCCTTTTGCTTTCACTCGATACCGCTTCTCTTTCTCAATATCGTAACCGTTTTTCCAAGCTCTCACAAATAAATTCCAATTTGAACGGACCCATTTTATACATGTTATCAAGTCCCATTCATAGACATTGGATGAATTTTCTGGGAAATTGTAGAATGGATAATAGGCTGAATGCAAACTCATGTTATTGGCTTTACAGAACTCAATCCAATCTGCTACTGGTTGCGGTATTATTGCTTTAGGTGGTTCTTCAAGTTGCTCAATAAGGGAAATGATTTTTATTTTTTCAATGTTGAATCTATCTCCATTAAGTCTATCTAATTTTTTTCTATTCGTTCTATCAACTCTCGATTATTCATTTTATCCTCCTAAATTACTAAATGGGATCTCCCACTGATAATCATCATAATTAGAGCAAACATTTTTGATAATTTCACCTTTTGAAATTTCGATTTCCTGCGTGAATTCCATGCCACACTCAAACGTAAAAATTTTAATATCAACATCAAACTTACTTGAAATTTCTTGATAATTTTCTGGAATAGCACTCCACGCTTGCTTAAAATTATCCAGTTCAACAATACAAAATTCTTCTTCAAACCAAACTTCTATTTGTTTTTGATCAATAAACGCTCGTCTTGTCCCATTAATGTAAAAATAGGGAGCTGTGTTGTTGAATATAAGCAGTGCGCCATCCCATTTATCTTCTAGCGTCACAGTGTCGTTTAATAGCATTTCTTTTAATGCTGATGCAATATTTTCGCTTCTTCCTCTTAATTTAAGAGATCCTTCGGCCCAATTTGGCATTATCCCTTCACCTCTTCGATCTCAATCCCTGGACAATCAAACACCCAGCCAAAGTTAGCTTGTTCAAGATATTCTTTTGTGAAATCCGTTTTAAAACCATGCTGAAAATGAAGTCCTGTCTCGTCATTACATAAGTATTGGCCAGTGCCTTTTAACCTCACTTTAACTAACTCCTCTTCCTCGACTTCGTAGCCGTCAAGCCAAGCACGAGCAAAGAGTTCCATGTTGTCATCTTCTCTAAACCAATAATCAAGTTTTTTTTGGTTTGAAGAAATGCCTTCCATTGCGCCGAATAAATGGAAATCATCATCTTTACATTCCTCAATCCAATCCGCAACAAACTGCGGTACTACCGGCTTCTGCGGTTCGTCTAGTTCAGAAGCGAGTTCTATTACTGCGTCTATTTTGATGTATTCAGATTTATTACCAAAAATATTTTTCAAGGATTTCATCCGTTCAATAAATTCTTGCTTATTCATTAACATCAGTCAAATCCTCCTCTTTTTACGAATGAACCATCAATCCATTTACCTTTTCGATCTTTGATTTCGTTATAGGCTCCAGTGAAACATTCTAGAAATTCATAACCTAAAATATTGCTGATTGATTTCAAGTAGGCTACAATGCGCACAAGGTTATGACGACACATTTTTTTGCTTGCTAAATCTTGAGATAGCTGGAACTCACTGATATTGGCATTTAGCAATTTAAAGCAGTCCATTGCTTCTTTTCGTCTAATATTGTTAGACTCTTCAAAAATGCTCTGTACATCCTCTTTGATCAGCAATGCTAAACCTACAACTACTACAGCACAATCACCAATGCTGTCTTTTGTTAGTGCTTCATTCTTTTTCAAAAATCCTGCACATAACTCACCAAATTCCTCACTTAATTTTAAGGACTGTTTATCTAGCCGGCCCCCGTTTTCTAGATCTCGATCAATAAACCATTGTTTTACTTTGTTTAAAATTAAATTCTCCATTTTTACCTCTTTCTATTTTTTCACAAGTTTTAGATTGCCAGTCTCTTTGCCTTTTTTGTTTAAATCTGCATAGAATTTCAATAGCAATTTATCTTTCCCTGTAATTTTGCTTAACTTCTTCAATGAACCAGTACATAAATAACGCCCGTTTTCATAGAGTTTATAATCAGCTAACTCATCAGCATCACCCATGATGGCTTTTTCTCCTATTTCAAAATACTCGCAAATCATCTTTATGTGATATTCGTGTACTTTTCTTTTGCCAGTCAATAGACTGCTTATAGTAGTCATTGAGTAGCCTATTTCTTTGGATAATTTTCTAGCTGTCAAGTTATGGCTTTTCATTAAGAGCCTGAGTTGCTCTTTGAAATGTTCTATCTGATTTTTGGTATAGCCTGCCATGATACATTGAAACTCCTTATTCAATTTCTACTGGATAGAATGTACCGAATGACTTTCTTAAAAGCATTTCCTACCTGGATAGCTACTCCACGAGATGCGAATTTCATTGCTTTCGCTTCCTCAGAGAAAGAGACATCCAAACCAGTGGTCCCAATCACTACAGATTTTACAAATGGTTTTTGCTTGTTTTTGATCCATGTTTTTAAAAATAAACATTACTTCCCATCCTTTTTCTAATTTCTGTAACATTTTTATTTTTTTGCTTCCTCCAAAGCTTTTTTTCTCTTGATCACTTGTTTGATTGGTATAATTTGGTTTTGACCAATCTGGAACATTTGATTGTTGCTTAGTTGGTTGTCCTTTGGTTTTACTTTCCTGAAACTTCCGTTCTCGTTCGTTTACTCGTCGCAATTGATAACAATCCATCATTTTTTTCCAATTTTGTAAAAATAGCTCTAATATAGCTAAAATTTCTCTTACCATTGTCAGCGACTAAACTAATAGCTTTTTAAAAACTACATCTGGTTCCATACCATCCAGAGTGATGAATTCTTTTTAAAGTTTCAAATTGGATTCCATCAATTGGTGAAATACGAGACTGATACTCATCTACGATGATTTTTGAGTGTATTTTTTTCTCTAAATCTTTCTCTATATCTATCTCTATTTCTTTCTCTATCTCTAACTCTAACTCTGGTGGATGTTCGTCCGACATTTGTCCGGACAAATGTCCCGACAATAATTTTTTTGTTTTTTTCCTTCTCAATTCTTCTGCGATAGTCACGCTTTCTATCAGCTTCTGTGTTCGATTTTTCCAATAAATGATTCAATGTCTAGCATAAAAAATGGCGCCATTGTCCAAAAACATCAATTAGGTTCATTTCCTTGAAAAATGCTGACAGCTTTTTTTCAATTACTGCCACAGGATGCCTTGTAATTTTTTTGATAGCATTTCAGAATTGAATGGAATCCGATCATTGAACATCAACTTCCCATTGTTTTTTTAAGCTCCTTAGATATAGTTTGATCAAAATGTTAGAGTATAGAAATCCATCTGGCATGCTTTCTAGGATGATCATTTCATCGCTATCGTAAAAAAATTTTTCTTTAACTCTGAGATAATAGTATTTCTTGTTATCTGACATTTCACTTCTCCAATCTAAAAATGGCAAACCATCATCAGGAATATTCATTTGGCTATTTTTCGAATGAAGGAGGCATTTGCTCTTCCATTGAATTTCGATTAGCTGAATTGTCACGTTTTTTTCTAAACTTCTGAAGCTATCAATAACAACTTCAGTAACATAGACACGTTGACCTTGCTGATTCTCATAATTACGGGTTTGAATGTGGCCAGTGATGGCTACCAGGTTTCCTTTCTTAATCCAACTTGCAAAGTTCTCCGCTAATTTCCGCCAAATCACACAATTGATAAAAATCTGCATCATATCCACCATCTTGATTTTTTTAAAAATTTCGATTTACAGCAAGCGTGAATTGTCCAACAGCTTGATCTTGAGATGTTCGATGTAGTTCTACATCACGAGTTAAACGGCCAATAAGTACAACATTATTAATCATTTTCCAATCCTTTTCAAATCCTTTTTCGTTTTTTTAAAAATCGCCTTCTCTTTCTCTATCAACCAATCCATGTGAACCTTTGCTTTCTCCAAGTCTTCAATCCCGTTTTTTTGGCGATAACGAAGAATATATTTTAGAGTATTGCCCAAATGATACCCTGTTAACTGTTCATCATTCATGAAGTTGCGATGAACATCAATGGCTTCAAGACCATTCCGCCCCTGGTAGTGTTTTTGGATTGTGTACGTTATCGCTCATAATTCAGACATCCCTTTCACTGTTCTTTTTTTGATGAATCTCTGACATTCTCTTATTCCACATTTCACGCTGATATTTTTGCTGATTTGTAATGCTTCATTTTTGGCTTTCTGGCGAACGATTACTTCACGCATCACATAGATTGCAAATCCTGAAAGTAAAATGTATATTACAAAAAGCTACTGCTAAAAATAATTTCAATTGTTGTCATTTTCTTCTACCTCTTTTGTTTCTTTTTTTGTGGGAACAGTTCCCGGTTGAATTTGTTAATCATCACATCTTGAGCCTTATTGGTCTCTTTTGATTTTTTTCGATACTTTCGGCCCAATGACCTGTACTTTCAAAGTTCATTTGGACCGCATTTTCTAGATCCTTAATGTGTTGTTCTTGACCGTACATGATTTTTCATTGTTGCTCCTGCAAACAATAAGAAAAAGTGCGGTAAGTGATAAAACAGTAAACTTTAATTGTTTTAAGCTCATACTCTAATCACCCCATCACTCTTGAAATCCAGAGCCATCTGATGAAGTTTATCTTCAAATTCGTTATCTGGCAGTTTCATCAATTTGGCTTTTTTTCCTCTACTTTCAGCGGACGGTTGGCATCTTGCCAATCCATCATTTTCAATAATTTTTTTAATTGGATTCATTTCAAAAATCCTCTCTATTCTTTATTTTTTTCTTTTGTTCTATAGCTCTTAAAAATTATTTCATGGGCTATATTTTTTTAGTAAGCTTTTTCCAGTTTAATTAAAAGTTTTCTCTATAAGTATCTGATTGTTCAATTAGCCAATCAGATACTTTTTATGATTTCATCTTCAAAAATCCATCTCAAGACCGATGACCTTTCTATATTATTTTTGGTAAGTTACTACTGACAAAAAAACGGTTAAATAAGACCTCTTACTCCTTATGAAAATCGCATGTCAAATTTCCGAGAAAGGAGGACGACTTATGACTTTTGATTTTTCAGGATTGGACAAAGTGTTTGATGAACTCAATCAGAAAGCTGAGCAATTAAGTGGTAGCTATGATTTTGATGAAATTTTCCCAAAATCATATATGCAATCAGTAAGTGAATATGACTCAATCGAGGACTTCTTAAAAGCAAGTCCAGAGACTATTACGAATGCTGAAGAGTTCGAAAAAGCTGATGAAGCGGTTCTTGATGTGTTTGTGTCAGAGAATACGAATTTCTCAACATGGCAAGAAATGCTTAATGATGCTAGTTCTCAATTTGTTATAGAGAAACTAAAATTTTAATTTCAAATTGTTCTAGTCGAGTTATTGCTTCTTGCAATTCCTTGGCTTTTTTTGAAACTTCGTTCAAGATTTCATTTAATTCGTTTTGATTTTCTAAAGTAATATTAATTTTCGTCATTATTTAAACCTCTTATATTCATCTAAATAACGATATTCCTTTGAATGAATTGATCTAATTCATTCTTGTCAATTCGTTTTGTTCCATCAATTTTATAAAGATTCAATCCCATCTTGATCCATTTTCTGATGGTATTTGAACTACAATCCGCATAGTGTGCTGCACTTTCTAGTGACAACCACCGCTTTTCTGCTATCTCCTGGTCTAAGAATTCCGTGAAAGATTCTTTAAATTGAATTCGAACCACTGATCTTATTCCGTTTTCAAATTCTTCGCTTAGAATATTCATTGTCATCTCCAATTTGTGATATAATGTAAATAGTTTCTTTTTGTTGAGCGCCCTAACTTCAGTTAGGTGCTTTTTATGCGTTGTAAGCATTCAATTTCATGATTTTCATTTTAGTGTTGGTGCTTGGTTCCCAAGTCATCCAATAGGCAAGTGCTGCTTCTGCGAATTTCTTTGGCAGTAAGTCATATCTACTAATATTGAAATGATCCTTGAAATCAATCTCAGCTTGTCTGAAGACTGATTGGGCGAATATCTTATCTGCATAAGCTGGACTGTCGATTCCACAAAGGCAAGCAACTACTCGAGCCTTGCGCTTCTTCAATAGCGACTGAGCATAGCTTGGATGAATTGGTTGTTCATTCTTGAGATAGTCGATATCTTCAATCATGCTAGCCTGTTGCTCACGCAGTTTCTTTTGTCCAGTAAAGAGAGCGATGAAGGCATCCTCATCTAAGTCTTCTCGAATGAATCCACCTTGTCTGCGAATAGCTGGAAGAACTTCTGATGTGACCCATCGTTTAAATTCTTTTGCTTGAGGTAATTTACTGGATAAGATAAGAGAGTAAAGACCGGATTCGTTGATAATGATAGTATTTTTGTGTTCGCCCTAGATTGTCGGTGAGTCCGTATTTCACGGAGTCATCTTCATCAACGTGCCGAGAAATTGCATCCAGAGGTTTAGCATATCCTAAAAATATCTGCTACATCCTTCCCGACAAAACCAAGGTTCATCATCAATTGTCATAGTACGGACTTCTTGCCCGTGAAAAATTAAAAAAATCTCATTCATTTTATTCCTCCATCAAGTCGCTGATTGCGACACCAAGATATTTAGCGACCTTATTCAATGTTTGGGAAAGCGGAATGCTCGAATTCCATTTTCTGATGCTTCCATTGCTAAGGTCCAGATCTCTTTCTATTCGATAAATAGAAATATTGTTTTCTTTTTGCTATTTTTTTAATTTTTGTCATATAGCATCTTTTTTTCTCCTTTCTTTGGAAAAATTTTATAAGAAAAATTATCTTTTTTTATTGACAAATAATAGAAAAATATTCTACTATTAGGGTATAGAAAAGAACACTATTAAATAGGTTTTTGATATCTACTGTCTTGGCGGACCACGTTGATATGTTTAAAAACTTATTTATAGCTTTGAAATTAACTTACAAGAATAGTATAATAGAAAAATTTTCCTCTTGTCAACAGATAAAATAGAAAAATTTTACATTTTTTTGTAAGTTTTTTTAAAAAAAGGAGGAAAAAATGAGTCTACTTGATAGAATCAAGTTGTTAGCGACTACTCATCAGATGACTATGGCTGAACTAGAAAGAAAAATTAGATTTCAGCAATGGTAGTTTAAGGAAATGGGGAAGCTCTATGCCTAGCGGTGACAAAAATAGAAAAAAAGTTGCTGATTATTTCAATGTCTCTACAGACTACTTATTGGGAAGAACTAATAACCCGAATATCGCAAACAATGGTGATGCTTCTGCGCCATTGGATCTGCGTGATATTGCTACTCAATCCATGCTGTTTGATGGAAAACCACTTACAGAAGAAGATATTGATTTCATCACTGCTGTTCTTGAGGCTCATTTAAAAAATAAATAGAGGTACATTATATGACAGTACAAGAGCTTTGTGCCAAGGAAGGTGTGAATCTCTGCTACTTTGATGGAAGCAACTGGCACAGCCCTGGCTTCTTCAATCCTACGTTGAATGTTCTAGCACTAGACATTAATTTGTCAGTAGAAGATCAAAAACAAGTAGCTCTTCATGAATTAGGGCATAAAGAACATACTCCTATTCAGTATGAGCTGAATAGGGAGCTTTGCGAATTACAAGCTGACAGAAGCATGATTCATCATTTGCTTGAAGAAGAATTAAAGCTAATGGATGATATTAGGGATTTTTAATTATCTTCATTTTATGGAAAAAAATACAGTCTAAAGACCATCGCAAATGAAACGATGGTTAAAGATGAGTTTAATTCACTAATTAGTTAAATAGGAGGATCTAATGAAAAAAAGTAAGCCTTTTTTTATAAACAAGTTTGGTTTATAATATTTATTATTTTGGTTGTTATTGGCGGTATAAGCTCTCTAACTAAAACCAAAAATCAAAAACCACAAGTAGTGCAGAAAAAGTCTGCTACTATTAAAAAAACAACACTTTTTAAAAATGACAGATAAGCTTGGTGAAGAGTTTGCTGTTTATCTGCGAGAAAAATGCGGAAGTCTTGGACAATGGTGATAAAAATCGAATTTGTTACAGGTGGAAATGCTACTACTGTTTCTGTCCGTGTTGGAGAATCGTGGAGCACTGAAAGTGCAAGTCGTAAAAATCTATCTTGCTAATTCATTTCTTAAACAAAAATGAGCTGTTTAAAAAAATGGGTACAGAAAAATAACTATGAAGTTAACCTAAATAAAGATAACCCAGAATTAATAGTTAAAGTTTCAGATGCAGATAAAAACAACAATTGCACAAGAGCATAGTGGCAAGATGAAGATACTTAATAATTAAGTAAGCAAAAAAATCCCCACAATCGCCTGCAAGCTAAAATGTGAGGATGTGCTGTATAGAAAGAATGGCATTAAAAAAAGCCCTCTTTACTATACCCATTTTAACAAGAAATGAGGTAAAAAAATCAATGATCAAAAAAATATAAAAAAAGGCGATGGTTTCGCCTACTATTTTAAAAGCCTATCATGGAATTGATCCTTTGACTGGCAAGAAGATTATAACTCTTAGGCGTGGTTTTAAAAACCGAACGTGAAGCTAGACTTGCTGAAGCTAAGTGTTTGGCTGATTATGAGAAGAAAAACCTTTAGAAGCAGAAATACAACTACTACTTTCAAACAGGTATATGAAACTTGGAAAGAGCATTATAGAAATACAGTTAAAGAATCTACCTATGTTAGCCAAATTGACAAAGCTGACAGACTTATTATCCCTCATTTTGGAGATAAGCCCATAAATAAAATTACTCTATCTATGTGCCAAGCTCAGGTCAATAAATGGGCTGAGGATTATAAGAGATTTTTTTGGGATCATCAGCATTGCTAATCAGATATTTGATTATGCAATATCTATGGAATTAATTGATAGCAATCCAATGAGAAAAAAACTCTAAAAACCAAAAAAAGAACAAAGAAAGATAAGGAAGAGCTTGAACAATTCTATAATAAAGAAGAACTAAAAAAACTTTTTTTTCGAAATGGTCCAGGAACTTGATGATATAGAGATGCTCACTTTCTTCCGTTTATTGGCTTTCACAGGAATGAGGAAGAACGAAGTAGGCGCATTAAGATGGACTGATATTGACTTAGAGAGTGGGCAACTAAAAAGTTAATCAAACACTAGCAAAGGGAGAAAAACAATAAAAATCATATTTCAAACACCGAAAAACGAAAAAAAGCCAGCGAACAATATCGCTGGATCCAAAGACTATTGATATTTTTGAAAGATTGGCACAAATACAGTACAAAAAGGCTTATTATTTAAAAAAATGAAACAGGCGGCCCTAAAAGTATTGTGCATGTCAATAACTTGCTGAACCGAGTTTGGAGAAGGTACCCTGATTTCAAGCGTATCACTCCTCATGGATTCAGGCATACACATTGCTCCCTACTGTTTGAGGCTGGAGCAACTATCAAAGAGGTCCAGGAACGACTAGGACATGAAAAATATACAAACAACGATGGACATATATGCTCACGTAACCCAAAAAAAGCAAAAAAATGAAGTTGCTGACAAATTTGCTTCCTACATTGGTTTTTTTAGAATATGGGTATCACCGTGGGTATCAAAACAAAAAAACAGGCTATCCGAATATATCGGAAAGCCTTATTTTATGCTATCTAAAGCAATTATTTTGCGATTGGGTAAACAGAAACTTGTTTCTTATCGCGACCTTTGCGTTCGAAGCGTACTACGCCTTCAACTTTAGCGAACAAAGTATCGTCTCCACCACGTCCAACGTTCACACCTGGGTAGATGTGAGTACCGCGTTGACGGTAAAGGATAGATCCACCTGTTACAGTTTGTCCATCAGCTGCTTTAGCTCCAAGACGTTTTGCTTGTGAATCACGTCCGTTTGATGTAGAACCTCCACCTTTTTTGTGGGCGAAAAGTTGCAAGTTAGCAAGATTCAATTTCAACATAATTGTTTTCCTCCAGTTAGTTTTCTGTGATAACTCTTGTTTGGACGAACTCGGATGAGTTCTCCGATAAGTTTGCCATCCCTAAGAAAAAAATGATTCAAAAGAATAGTTGGGTCATTTCTCTTTGGTGAGGTGGAATGTCTGTCGGGATTGTTACCCGCATGAAGCCACCCTCTTCTTCGTTTAATTCTAGTTCCGGTTCATAGCCTGCAAATTTCTCAACAGAGTTGACAAAGTTAATGGCAAGCGTAGAAACCGATGCACACACGACATCTAAGCCGTATTCGCCACTTTCGGCGTGACCAGTAATTTCTGCACTCCTCAGCTCGCCATCTTCGGCTCGTTCAAAGACTGCTTGTATCATGTGTTCTCCTAAGAATTAAGCGTTGATTGCGTTGATGACAACTTTAGTGTAAGGTTGACGGTGACCTTGTTTACGGTGGCTACCTTTTTTAGGTTTGTACTTGTAAGTAACAACTTTCTTTTTGTTTTCCTTGTTTTTTTCAACAGTTCCAACAACAGTAGCTCCTGAAACAAGTGGAGTTCCGACAACAGTGTTTTCACCACCAACAAGAACAACTTCGTTAAATGTAACTTCTTGACCAGCTTCAACGTTCAATTTTTCAACGTAGACTGCTTGACCAACTTCAACTTTAACTTGTTTTCCGCCAGTTTTAATGATTGCGTATGTGCTCATTATGCACCTCCTATGTATTTTTGGGTTTCCCCGTATTTTTGTGAAGACTCGCCTAGCATCGTGGGACGAACCACTTAAGCTCATCAGGATGAGCGACGATGATCGAGCGGTTGCACAGGCATGTGCATAGTCAACTCTCTAAGTATATCACTTCTATCAGACAAAGACAAGTATTTTTGTCCCTTGAAAACGGATTTTCTTTTAAAAAGTTCTCTTAAGTCTTTAAAAGAATTAAATGGCTACAAAAGGCTCTTGGCTATCTTTATAAAAAAACTATTTACGATTCTTTTTTTCCTCTTTTTATTTGTTCTTTTTGGTGAATGATGTCAAGCATCATAAAAACTCATGGAGCAATTGGATCAGTTCTTGCTGTTGTTCTAGTAAGTTCTGACCGATAGTGGTTGATTGAATGAGGGTACGATCCTCCAGGTCTTCGATCACCTTCTTCAAGGAAGTTTGCTCAAATGGCGAATCTACAACCTTTTGAATATCTTGGAAGGGCTGATGGGTGACCAGTTGAAAACCATAAGAATTATTAAGGAGTGAATAGCCTGCTGTACCTGTCTTCTTTTGATATGCTTCGCATAGCCCCCCCATCAATGACAAAGAGCAGACCTTCACCCCGAATGGGAGATTCTCCTTTTTCCTGTCTTAACAGGTGTATGGCCATTCACAATACGAGATAAGTCCGTTTCAAGACCAAATTCCTCTAAAATGATTTGGCAAATCTTTTCTTGAATTGCGATAGCTAAAATACTCATTTTCTACTTCCTTATGCGTTTCTGCCTCCTCAATAAAATACCGTTCAAAGGTCGTCATCTTATCCTTCCCAAAGAGGGGAGATAATGGCCCTCGCCAGCAATACCATACCAAATCCGTTGAAAGGTCATCCCCAACTTCTTTATTTTTTGCTGCAAATCGAATATGGTATTCGAAAAAGTCTAGTAATTCTTTCCCAGCATACTGGGCTTGATGAAGAACTAGAGGTTGAAATTCCCCAGAAGGTTTTAAGGGAATACAGCCGTGAAACAGCAAGTGATGATTGTAAACCTTATACATGGAACCCTTTTTCATTAAGAGCTCCATATGTTTGGCCATTTTTTTGGAGATCCTTGGAAGGAAGCCAACATGCTATCCACTATTTGTTTTTCCTCTATGCTTAATTCAGAAGGATTTGCCCGATCTATGGTTTGGAAGCAAGTGTTTTGCAAGGTATAGTTGTTTCCGTCAATGGTGATTGAGTTCTTCCAATAATCAATTTTATCCAGGAGGATTTGATTGTCCATCTGAAATTCTGGCCGTCTCTTCATCAATTGAGTTTCTACCTTAAATTGGAGAATGGCTAGCGCTTGATGGACCTTTTCCAGTTGCAATATTTCTTCAGCTGTAAATTCCTCCGCCCTTGTCCCTAGGATGGGCCTAAACTTAGGATTGGCTTTGTAGGTTTTATCCGCAAATAAGGTTAAGGATCGAATGTTTAAGCCGTAAGCTTTTTCGATATCCCATAAGTAACCGTATCGTGCTGCAATGCGCAATACATTCAATAAACATGCCTCGGACCCAAAGTAAGCCCCCATCCAAATGATATCGTGATTGCCCCATTGAATGTCTAAAGAATGAAAAATCAAAGAGCTCATCCATTACCTGGGCACTTCCACCCCTCTATCAAAAAAATATCTCCTACCACATGCAGGTGATCAATCAATAAGCGACGAATACTGCTGGCAATTCCCAAGATAAAGGGATCTGCTTCTCTTAGTTCAATAAGATAACTTAAGATAGTATGGAAATAAGAATGTTTATCAGCTAGTGTAAGATCACTATAGATCAGTTCTTCTATGATATAGGCATATTCCTGAGGCAAGGCCTTTCTCAGTTTGGAACGGCTATATTTAGCTGCTACAAAACTCAATAGAGTCAAGAGTTGAGAAATCGTTGATTTATACCACTCTTTCTCCTTATTCACTTCTTCCAAAACCCTCTCTGGATAGGATACCAGAGCTGACAGTGTATTCTTTTCCTCTTGTGACAAGGAAGCTGCAAAGCAATCATTAATTTTCTCATTTAAAATTCCAGCGCAACTCCTCAAAATATAATCAAAAGCCGCAAATTCTCCATGAATATCACTTATGTAGAGCTCAGTCCCTTTTGGTAGGTTTAAAATGGCCTCAAGATTAGTGAGTTCAGTAATAACTTTTTGACGAGAATCAAATTTTTCTAGTAAAATACGCTTATATTGCTCCATATCATTTCTCCAAGGAATCTGCAGTTACAACCCAATCTAGGCTGATTCAAGAATCAGTTCATCTTTTTTACTTGCTCCTCAATTAGGAAAGCTGTCTCTTCAATCGATTTATCCGTCATATTGATGACTTGAGCGCCATATTGTTTAAAGACCTTCTTGGAATAATCCAATTCTTGATAGATTTTTTCTAAATCCGTATAACTTGTTTCTTGTGTTAATCCTAAAGAATCCAAGCGATGACTTCGAACTTTCATTAATTTTTTAGGCTCACAGATCAGACCAATCAAACGACGAGAATCAACCTTATCTAAGACCTGAGGTAAAGGAACTTCTGGGATCAAAGGCAGATTTGCAACCTTGTAGCCCTTATTGGCCAGGTAAATACTCAGGGGAGTTTTTGAGGTACGAGAAACACCAAGCAGGACTAAATCGGCTTCTAAAAACCCCTGAGGTGCCTTACCATCATCATATTTAACAGCGAATTCAATTGCTGAAATTTTCTTAAAAATAATCACTGTCCAAGCGGTGCAAGGTTCCTGGAACTTCTATTGGTCTGGTACCAGTCTTTTCTTCGATAATTTCAAAAAATGGATGCATGAGATCCAAATAAGCCAAACCATTTTTTTGGCTAAATTCTCTGGCTACTGATGCTAACTGACTATTGACCAGGGTGCTGATGACAAGTGCATTATCCTTCAAGGCATCATATAAGATATCCAAGAGTTCCACTTCTTGATTGATAAAAGGAAAACGATAACTATTATTAAAAATGATATCTGGATATTGTGCGGTAACTGCTGACAATAATTTTTGGGAAGTCCCACCCAAAGAATCTGAAATACTATATACAATGATTTCTTTTTTCATATTTATTCCTCTTCACTCTTCAGTTCGGCATTCCTTGCTTGTAGGATAATGTAATCGAGCAAGGCTGATTTGGTCACCGTTCCCACAATTTTTCGGTCATTCTCCTCATCGACTACCGGTAAGGAATCGATGGCATGATCTTGCAGTAGGGCAGCCGCTTCTAAGATGTTCATATCTTTAGTACAGGTAATGATATGTGGCATTCGAGTCATACAAACTGCTACAGGGGTCGTCTGGATACTCGAATTAAGAGATGCCCTCAATAAATCTTTACGGGACATAATTCCCAGTAAGAGCTTGCCTTCATCGATAACATAGAGGACATCAGCATCATACATAAATAGGGTGATAATGGCATCCTGAATATAGGAATCATGGGTGACTAAAACTGGAGAGGTCATAATCTCTGCCACTTCTTTTTTTGAAAAAGTATCAAAAAAGAAAAGCGTTTCGAGATCTAATCCAGAGTAGGTATAACCAATTTTTGGTGTAGCTTTCAAAATGCCAACCAAGGTCAGAAAGGACAAATCCGGGCGAAGGGTCGCTCTTGAAATATCCAATAACTCAGAAATCTTCTCTCCGCTTAAGGGCTGATGCAATTTTACAATTTCAACTATTTTTCTTTTTGACGTTCACTTAATTTCAAAAATTTCCTAGCCTTTCTATTTCTAGCTCCATGATGATGATATCAGGCATCTCTAAAGCAATATTTATCATATTTCTATCATTTACTTTCGAATAATCATCATTTTTAATGAACATTATAGCAGAATAATCCAATTAGTCAACAGAAAAAGATGTATGTTTTGTTTGACAAATATATGTGATGTATAATACAATGATTTTGTCTTAAATATGACACATATTTAGTTTTTTGGAGGCTTATATGACAAAATGGATTTACTCCTTCGAAGAAGGAAGTGCGAAGGCCAATGATCTCCTGGGTGGGAAAGGCGCTAATTTAGCTGAGATGAGCCATCTGGGACTACCGGTTCCTCCTGGATTTACCATCACCACAAAAAGTTGTATCCACTATCTCGATAATCCCGACTTCTTTGAGTCCTCTTTGAAAGAAGAAGTTTTGAAAGCGGTTGCTCAACTAGAAGAGAAAACGGGTAAGTCTTTTAGCGGAGAAGATCCTCAGTTACTTTTAGTCTCTGTCCGAAGCGGGGCTAAATTTTCTATGCCTGGAATGATGGATACCATTCTCAATCTTGGTCTCAATGATCAGCGGACACAATTACTGGCCAAAGAAACCAATCTAGATTTTGCCTACAACTGCTATCGCCGTCTACTCCAGATGTTTGCTGATGTAGTCTATGGCATCGATAAGGGACTTTTTGATGATCAACTAGCAGCTTTTGAACAAAAACAGAATAAAAAGGTCCATGATTTTGACCTAGCCCAGCAACAGGAATTGATCCAGCACTATAAAGATCTCTACTCCAAACACAAGCAAGAATTTCCTGAGAACCCTCATGAACAACTCTTCGCTGCCATCCAAGCTGTCTTCAAATCCTGGAACAACAATCGGGCTAAAATTTACCGGGAGCTTCATCAGATCCCTCATGATTTAGGAACAGCTGTCAATGTCCAGGCCATGGTCTTTGGAAATAGTGACCAAGCCAGTGGTACAGGGGTTTGTTTCACTAGAAACCCTGCAACTGGGGAGGCGGAACTGTTTGGTGAATTTTTGCTCAATGCTCAAGGGGAAGATGTGGTCGCTGGGATCCGCACTCCTGAGCCGATTAGAGCCTTAAAAGAAATCCAACCTGAAACCTATCAGGCTTTCAGAGACTACGCCAAGATCCTTGAAAACCACTATAAGGATATGCAGGATATTGAATTTACCATTGAGAAAGGTAAGCTCTACATCCTCCAAACCCGAAATGGTAAACGAACAGCCAAAGCTTCTTTAAAGATTGCTCTAGATATGGTGGACCAAGGTCTAATTCGTAAGGAAGATGCTCTCCTGAGAGTCGCTCCTACTTCCATCAGTCAACTGATTCATCCAGTCTTTGAAGAAACTGCTTTAGAGAAAGCACCTTTCTTAGCTCAAGGCTTACCAGCCAGCCCAGGTGCAGCTACTGGCCAAATCGTCTTTACCGCCGACCGAGCTAAAGAAATCCATCAAGAAGGTAAAAAAGTCATCCTGGTTCGGCAAGAAACTTCTCCAGAAGATATTGAAGGCATGATTGTCAGCCAAGCTATTGTTACCAGCCAAGGGGGAATGACCTCCCACGCTGCTGTTGTAGCTCGTGGCATGGGAACTTGCTGTGTCGCCGGTTGCGGAGAATTAGCCATCAGCGAGGAGAACAAAACCCTTTCCTGTGGCAGTCTGGTTCTAAGGGAGGGAGATCTTATCTCCGTCGATGGTTATTCTGGTCGCATTTATCGTGGCGAACTTCCAACTGTCCTAGTTGAGAACAACCAAGACCTCCAGCGCTTGCTTGTCTGGGCAGATGAAGTCGCCATCCTCCAAGTTCGAGCCAATGCAGAAACCGTCAAAGACTTGACAACCGCTATGAACTTTGGGGCCAAAGGAGTCGGGTTGGCCCGGACGGAACACATGTTCTTTGGACAAGAACGGATTCTTGAAATGCGTCGCCTCATCTTAGCGGATACCGAAAAAGAAACAAAAGAAGCCCTCAATAAGCTCCTAGAATTCCAAGAAAAAGATTTCTACCAAATGTTCCAAACCGTCCAAGATAAACCGATGATTGTCCGCCTGCTCGATCCACCTATGCATGAGTTTTTACCTAAGGATTCCCAAGAAATTGCATTATTAGCAAGCAAACTAAAAAAATCTCCTGATAAACTTGCCGACCGTATTGAAAGTCTGCAGGAAAGCAATCCGATGTTGGGACACCGGGGTTGCCGTCTCGGCATAACCAAGCCGGATATCTACAAGATGCAGACAGAAGCTATTTTTAGAAGTGCTATCAAATTGCATCAAGAAGGTCAAAAGATTAAGCCGGAAATCATGGTTCCTTTAATTGCTGATCAAAAAGAATTAGCATGTATCAAAGAGTATCTTGTTCAGCATATTGAACAGCTTTTCAAACAGTATGGTCAGGAGCCATTCCCTTATGAAATTGGTACCATGATTGAACTGCCCCGCGCCTGCCTAACTGCTGATAAACTGGCTCAAGAAGCAGATTTCTTCAGCTTTGGCACCAATGACTTGACCCAGATGACCTATGGCTTCTCTCGGGATGATATTGGCAAGTTCATCGGCCACTACAAGGACAAGGATATTCTTTCTTTTGACCCCTTCCAAAAAATCGATAGGGAGGGTGTAGGTGAATTAATGAGAATTGCTATCAGCAAGGCCCGTCAAGTAAAACCGAACCTCACTATCGGTATCTGTGGCGAAGTTGGCGGAGATCCTTCTTCAATCTCCTTCTTCCAAGACATACAAATCACCTACGTTTCCTGCTCTCCTTACCGGGTTCCTGCTGCTAGACTAGCCGTCGCTCAAGCAGCACTCAAAGAAGGACAGAATTAAGTCCCCCTTACATTAGAAAAGCACCCTTGAAGCTAGAAGCATCGCATCTACATTCAAGGGTGCTATTTTTCTTTATCAAACTCACGCCAGTGGTCAGGGCTCTTAGTGAGATCTGATCACCTTCATCTCTTACAACAAATCCTCAATCAGCTCATCGACTTCATCTGCTTCCGCTTGAGGCGTGATCTCTGTCACGATGATACCTGCGACAGCCCGCTCCACCAAGGCTTCCACGTCCATGCGTTGCTCATACTGCTCCGCATTTTTGAGTTTTGGATTAGTCTTTGGACGATCCGGAGCAAAGATGGTACAGCAATCTTCGAAAGGCTGGATAGAGATTTCAAAGGTATCGATGGCTTGGGCGATATCGATAATCTCCAACTTGTCCATGGTCACCACTGGACGGATGACGGGTGTATTGGTCACGGCATTGATAGCCTGCATACTCTCTAGCGTTTGGCTAGCTACCTGACCAAGACTTTCCCCATTGATGATGACTAGGCCACCACGGATTTGACGGATACGGTCTGTAATGCGCATCATAAAGCGGCGGGTCAAAGTCATGAGATAGGCTTCTGGTGCCTTGGCTTTAATCTCTTCTTGAATCTCAGTAAAAGGTACTTCGATAAACTGGATATTGCCCCCAAACTTGGTCAATTTACGAGTTAAATCGTGGGCTTTTTTCAGAGCACCAGGGCTAGTATAAGGTGGGCTCGCAAAGTGAACCGCTTCGATATCCACACCCCGCTTCAAAGCTAGGTAACCCGCTACTGGAGAGTCAATCCCACCAGAAAGCATGAGCATGCCCTTGCCAGACGTCCCAACTGGCAGACCACCTGCTCCCTTAATAGTTTCATAAGAGATATAGGCTGCTTCTTCTCGAATTTCAACTTGCAAGTTGATATCCGGTTTTTTCATTTGGGCTTGGATGGTTGGGATCGCTTCAAAGACAGCACCTCCCAAGGTTTGGTTGAGCTCGCGACTATCGAGTTCAAAGGTATGGTCACTGCGCTTACTTGAGATTTTAAAGGTCAAGCCGTCCTTGTAAATCTCCTTCATAATCTCTTGCACTGCCGCTTTTAGAGCTGGGACAGATTTCAATCTTGTAGACAGGTGAAAAGTTTTGAATCCCGAAGACCTGTTTAAGAGATTCAGCCACTGGTTCGTAATCCGTTCCATTTAGATAAGCATGAGCACGGTCCCGATCGGCTGTCACTTTGACAGTTGGGTAAATGGACAAGACATCTGAGATATTATTGCGCAATTTATTAATAAAGCGCATCCGGTTCTTTCCTTTAGTAGAAAGCTCTCCATAGCGGATCATAATTTCTGAATAAGTTAATGGCATAGTAACTTCCTTTTCTTTTCCTTAACGCACCTTTCGCGTCTTTTCATAGATCAGTTTGAACTTGGTCAAAAAAATTGCTCGACCTGACTCATGTCATTTTTCGAGATCAAGACTGAGGCGGACTGCTGTTTGTGCCACAGCCTTGTCAACCCCCATAGCAATCAGGGTTCCAGCTGGTTTGCCAGCCTTGGAAGAGCAGGCAGAGGTTGTCGAGATATAAATCTCATACTCTTCAAAAGCGTGGACGATGACTTCTCCTCGCACTCCCTTGATACCAAAAGTCAAAATATGGGGTGCAAAGCCCTCATCTCCTGAGAAGACAGTCACATCTGGGTAATGGGCTAGTTCCTCACGAATGACTTCCTTCAACTGATGGCATTTACGCTCAAAATCCTCTTGACGCTCCATCGCCAAGCGCAAGGCCTTGGCAGTCGCTGCAATTCCAGCTAAGTTCTCAGTCGTCGAACGAAGGTCCTTTTCTTGTCCGCCACCTGTTAAGAGGGGACTGATCTTTTTGCCTTCTTTGAGATAGAGGAAACCAACCCCACGAAGTCCATGGAACTTGTGACTGGAGAAGGTCGCTAGATCCACCCGTTCTGGCAAATAGAGAGCGGTTGAAACCTTAGCCAGCGCCTGAACCCCATCGACATGGAAAGTGATGGCCGGACGATCCGCCAATAGGTCTGCAATAGCTTGAATCGGCTGGATAGAACCCACTTCATTATTGACAGCCATGATCGAAACGAGGGTTGTATCCGGACGCAAGAGTTTTTCCAGCTCTTCTACTTGGACAAAGCCACGCGCATCAACAGGAGCAATATCCACTTCAAATCCTTGACCTTGTAGCCAAAGGGCCGATTCCTTAACAGCTGGATGCTCAATAGCTGAGACAATGATATGCTTTCCATAAGGAGCTTTTTCAAAAGCAACTCCCTTGATCGCCCAGTTGTCTCCTTCAGTCCCACCTGAGGTGAAATAGATTTCTTCTGCTTTCTTGCCTAGGAGGGAAGCAATCTGCTTACGAGATGCCTCCAAGATCCGAGTCGCTTGACTTCCCAGGTTGTGCAAGCTGGAGGGATTGCCCCAAATTTTGCTTGCGACTTCCGTGTAGGTAGCCAAGGCCTCGGGATAAGGTTTGGTTGTTGCTGAATTATCAAAGTAAATCATCTTCCACTCTCTCCTAGTCAATTTTCAATCATCTTATTGTAACATTTATAGGTTGGAGGGACAAGAATTTGGCAGGCTTCATTTTGTTCCTAGTTTCAGACAGAAAACTTGTAAATTTCTCAAAATAGCTTATGATGAAGATGGAGAGTTTTGTAAAACGCTTACAAGATCCCCTGTTGTTTTTTATGACCTACTCAAGTCCAGAACTGGAACTGATTGAAGTTACAAGGAGACAAGCATGAAACGACCGATCTATTTTTCCATTGCCCTAGGTGGAAGTCTTGCTCTTGGAGGACTGCTCACTGTCCTACCACCACTTCCATTTTCCCTCCCTTCTGCCCGACTAGCCTGTCACGGTAAAGGACAGTGTGACCTACAACAGCCCTTGGAGAAGCCAGCTTACTTTAGGGAAGATGAAGGCAGTCTCCGCGAAATGAGCCTTATCCAACCAATCCCTGGTGAATCCGATAGCCACATCGAATTCAAATGCTTGGTCGAATACAATGGCTGGTTCCGTCGTATCATCCGTGTCAAAGATGTAAAAGTGATTTCAAAAACCAAGGAATTCAAGGGTAAGATTGACTACTCTATCCCGGATCCAAACAAGATAGAGGTTCAGGCGAATGGCCAGTTTATCTCTCCTAATGACTCCTCAAGTTTTAGTAACCATGAAATCATCAGCCAGCCTAGTCAAACAAAACCAACCAATTTCCGTCTCTGAAAAAGGACAGGCAAACTTTGCAACGTCCTCTGAGGCAAGCGAGACTCAAAAGCGTCCAGTTTGAAAGCAATTTGAAATTTTTAAAAACCTCTTTCATTTCTTCTTAGACATTTTCATAAAAAAATAACGTATAATGACTAAAGTGTTCACATAAAAAGAACCAAATATGAAATGAAGAGGAAACAGATTATGTCACAATACTCACGAAAAGAAAAAAACACCAAGACAGCAACAGACCATCAAGAAGCGAAAAAAAGTGAAACAGAGCCTTTCTTTATTCCAGATGATTGTCGCAACGATTGCTAGTCTTCTCGGGATTATCGTTACTTCCTTTACTATTTACAGTATCATGAAACCAACGACAAAGACAGAGGAGAAAAAAAGATGGCTCCACTAGCGTTGTTGTTGTCCATGAAAAAGGATGGATCTGCTACTGATTCAAGTGCCACAGGAACAGATACCAGTGCTAGCAGCAGACCAAGCATCGGAAGCAAGCTCTGAACAAACTGATTCATCACAGGCAGAAACAAGTGCCAGTGAAGCGCCTGCAGACACAACACCATCTGCTACTGATACCGAATCATCTGCTAATTAATAAAAAAGACCAGTTGGTCTTTTTATTATAGAAAAAGAGTATTTTTTAAAAAAACTTTCCTTAGGTGAGTACGGACGTCAGCGAACTTCGAAGAAGTTCCATGACTTAGTTTTGGACCTAAGGTTCCAAAACTCCCGAGTGCTTGAAACACTATTGTTTCAAGCACTTTTCTCACAGCGGAAAGTTTTATAACTACATAAATGAATCGAACCATTAGACATCACTTTTTTTTAAAAAAATAACTAGTTATTTTATGCAAAAAAAAGTTTGTATGCATTCTAAAAAACAGTATAGTCTATTTTAAAAATATAGAAAAGCCTCTGTCGACCAGAAATCCTGATCGATAGAGGCTTGTTTTTACTTGAGAACTTCTTGTGTTTTCGCGTAGTTGGCTTCGACAGCTTCTTTTTCAGCTTTCCACCAGTCTTGGTTGTCTGTGTACCACTTGATGGTTTCTTCTAAACCTGCTTCGAAGTTTGTAAATTGTGGTTCCCAACCCAATTCTTCACGCAATTTTGTTGAATCAATAGCGTAACGCAAATCGTGACCAGCACGGTCTGTTACACGGTCGTAAGCATCTTTTGGTTGTCCCATTTTTTCAAGGATGAGCTCAAGCACTTCCTTGTTATTCTTTTCACCGTCAGCACCGATCAAGTAAGTTTCACCAATACGACCCTTAGTAAGAATCGCCCAAACACCAGTTGAGTGGTCGTTGGTGTGAATCCAGTCACGGACGTTCTTGCCTTCACCATAAAGTTTTGGTTTGATACCAGACAAGATATTGGTAATTTGACGTGGGATGAACTTTTCGATGTGTTGGTATGGTCCATAGTTGTTTGAACAGTTTGAAATGGTTGCCTTAACACCGAAGGAACGAACCCAAGCCTTCACAATCAAGTCTGAAGCGACTTTGGTTGATGAATAAGGGATGATGGGTTGTATTTGGTTTCTGCTGTGAATTTTTCACCAGGACCTTCCCCATGTCCAGGAAGATCTTCGCGCAATGGAAGGTCTCCATACACTTCGTCTGTTGACACGTGGTGGAAACGAATATCGTATTTACGAGCAGCTTCCAAGAGTGTGTAGGTACCAATGAAGTTTGTGTGGATAAATGGTGATGGGTCATTCAATGAATTGTCATTGTGGCTTTCAGTGCGATAGTGAACGATCGCATCAGCCTTAGCGACCAGTTGGTCAACCAATGCTGCGTCAGCAATGTCACCCACAACCAATTCAACACGGTCCCCAAGGATTTCTTCGATGTTGGCACGGTTACCTGCGTAAGTGAGTTTGTCAAGGACAGTCACATGCACGTCTGGATGGTTGTTGTAGACATAGTGTACGAAGTTTGAACCGATGAAACCAGCGCCACCGGTTACGATGATGTTTTTTTGTATTCAGTCATTTTTTTCTCCAAATAATTTTTTTAGTTTTGATTGTTCCTTTAGCTAGTGAGGGACGCCAGCAACCCTTCGGTTTTCATGGCTAAATCCGGAGCCAATGTCTCGGATTTTCCCTACAAGATTCCCTACGGCAATCTTGTATCCACTAGGGCAGGAACGATCCTACTAGGATCCTTGCAGTCGCAATACTGCTATGCAAGGTTCATTTTTACAAATCTTCTGCTTTTTAGGGGTTTGACGTCTTTGAGCAATGGGTGGTTCTTATCTGCTTCTGAGACTTCTGCTCGCTCCAAGTTTTCCCATTGGATGTCTAGGCTTGGGTCTGCATAGTTGACAAAAAGCATATTTTTGGCTTGAGCTCCAATGCCCAGTAGTCATTGACCAAATAGCTGTAGGCTACTTTATCAGACAAGACTTGAAACCATTGGCTACGCCACGAGGAACAAAAAAATCCCTTTTAGAGGCATCGATCACAGTTTGGTAGGTATTCCCTGAAGGTCTCACCTTCACGAAGGTCTACCCAAGTTCCAAGAACCTTTCCTTCATCTGCCACAGAGATGTACTTGTCCCAAGGTTCTGCATGCAGACCACGTAAGACATGCTTGCGCGAGAAAGAAACGTTATTTTGCAACTTGCCTTCGGCAAAGAAGCTTTCAGGAAATCCAAGAGGAAGCATTTTTTCCTTTTGGAAGTTCTCCTTGAACCAACCACGGTTGTCCCCATGAACTGGAATATCAAACTCCATCAAACCTGGAATCGCTTCAATCTTGCGGGCTGCTAATTCTTTTCCGAAAAATTGTTCTGTCATTAAGCTTCTCCAATCAAACGGAGCAAGTATTGTCCGTATTCATTTTTCTTAAGAGGTTGCGCCAATTCATGGACTTGTTCTTTGGTGATATAACCCATGCGATAGGCGATTTCTTCAAGGTTGGCAACTTGGACGTTTTGCAAGCGTTGAACAGTTTCGATATATTGAGAAGCCTGCAAGAGACTTTCGTGAGTTCCTGTATCCAACCAAGCAAAACCACGACCCATGAGCTCAACAGAGAGATCTCCACGCTCCAAATAAGCCTTGTTGACATCGGTGATTTCAAGCTCTCCACGAGGACTTGGTTTGATGTTTTTTTAGCAATCTCTACTACATCATTGTCATAGAAGTAAAGTCCTGTCACCGCAAAGTTGGATTTTGGATGTTCTGGTTTTTCTTCGATAGAGATAGCATTCATATCTGCATCAAACTCTACCACACCAAAACGTTCTGGATCTTTAACTTGGTAACCAAAGACAGTCGCCCTTTTTTTCTTTTGCTTCAGCCCGTTGCAACATCTTGGTTAGGCCATTTCCATGGAAGATATTATCTCCAAGAACGAGGGCAACATGATCGTCACCAATGAACTCTTCACCAATGATAAAGGCTTGTGCTAAGCCGTCTGGGCTTGGTTGCTCTGCATAAGAGAGGGAAATACCAAGTTCAGAACCATCTCCAAGAAGCTCTTCAAAACGAGGAAGATCTTGCGGAGTTGAGATGATCAAGATTTCTTTGATCCCTGCTAACATAAGAGTTGACAATGGGTAGTAAATCATTGGCTTGTCGTAAATGGGCATCAACTGTTTGGAAGCGGCACGAGTCAAAGGATACAAACGAGTACCCGAACCACCGGCTAAAATAATACCTTTCATAATGTTAGGCCTTTCTACGTATTCATTACCCCTATTTTATCATGTTTATATAAAAAAGTCACCTTGCATTTGTGTTGCAAGGTGATGACCGGAGATGAGAGTTGTAGAATTGTTAGCATTGGTCTTACTCATAATTCAAATAGATTACTGCTCCTTGACTGAGCCGTCTGAAAACCTTACCTTGTAGTAGAGCCCACTCAAACACTGCGTCTTGCTCGACAATCCAAAGACAATTGAGAGGCTAGGACTTTTGTCCCATCCTACTTCTTCACATACTGTTCAACTGGATAATCTGCTGGATCTAAGCGCACCTTTCCTCCTACCACTAGTTGGGCCAGGTGCCAACCAATGAGGGGACCTGTTGTGAGGCCAGACGAACCAAGTCCACTGGCGACATAGAGGCCTGCTTGATCAGGAACAGCTCCCCAAAAGGGTGAAAAATCACTGGTGTAGGCACGAGTTCCCACGCGCTCCCCGACGACTTCCGCTTGAGCTAGTTCTGGATAGTAAGACAGAGCTTCTGTTTCCATCTGATTCAGCAAAGCCTGATCCACTGTCAGGTCAAAGCCCATCTCATTTTCATGGGTGGCTCCCATACTGATCTTGCCCTGCTGAAATGGAATGATATCCAGCTCTCCTTCAGGCATGACCACAGGATAATCAGCAGTATCTAAGTCTAGCTGATAATCCCGCAGTTGCCCCTTTTGCGGACGGACATCAACTTGGTAGCCAATCGACTCGAGGATTTGTCCCAGCCAGGCTCCTGTTGCCAGGATAACTTGGTCATACCTTTCTCCTGCAATCTGATAGCCAGCACTTGAGACTGAGAGAGCAACCTCTTCCTTGATCACTCTTGCCCCACTTGCCTGAAGAAGGGTAACTGTCAGAAGGGCCCCCTCTACATGGGCTCCACCTGATGCATAGAGCAGCTTCTCAAAACCTTGCAGCCCTGGGAATTGCTGGGCCACTTCTTCTTTGGTTAAAATCGCTAAGTCTCCGATCAAGGGAGATTCTTCCCGACGACTCAGTGCCAACTGATAGAGTTCCTCTAATTTCTCCTCATTTTTCTTGAGAAGATAGACGCCGGTCTGCTGGTAAAAATCTCTTTTGATTCCGTCCTTGGCCAGGTCTTCTACCAATTCTTGGTAAAAGTCTGCTCCCAGACGAGCTAGGCGATACCAGGCCTTATTCCGCCGTTTAGAAAACCAAGGGCTAATAATGCCAGCAGCCGCCTTAGTTGCTTGGCCGACTCCATGGTCATAAACGGTCACAGCCACCTGTGCTTCTTTGGATAAATAATAGGCTGCAGTGGATCCCACGATCCCTGCACCAATAATGGCAACTTTCATGATGGCCCCTTAGATATGGTAAAGGATTGGTACTGGCTTGACTGCCAATCACTTCAATCTCCCACGCTTCTTCAGCCTTCCACTGGTTAAGCTTTTCTACTAGTTTCGAGACAAAGAGAACCTCGATATGGTGCCCTGGATCCAAGGCCAAGAGCCCATCGCTCAGCATGTCTTGAGCCGTGTGGTAGTAGATATCTCCTGTTATATAGACCTCAGCCCCTTTAGCGAGAGCATCCTTGTAAAAGGACTGGCCACTTCCTCCACAGATGGCGACACGCGTAACAACCCGATCCAAATCAGTCTGGTCATAACTGACCAAGCGCAAAGCATCTAGTCCAAAAGTTTCTTTGACCTTTTCAGCCAACTGACCAAAGGTTTGGGCGGACACCTGACCGATGCGCCCGATTCCGAGTCCTTCTCCTGTTATACTGAGGGGCTCTGTATCTTCAATGTCCAAAAGTTGGCAGAACCAATCGTTGAGACCATCTGGGACAATGTCAATATTGGTATGGCTGACATAGACTGCGATATCATGCTTGATCAGGTCAATATAGATCTGATTTTTGAGCCCGATCGGCTACCAAATCCTTGATGGGACGGAAAATCGGCGCGTGCTTGACGATGATCAAGTCCACTCCATGAGCGATGGCTTCAGCCACCGTCTGCTCGCGGATATCTAAGGTAACCATGACCTTCTTGATGTCTTTTTGCAGGGTACCGACCTGTAGGCCACGGACATCTCCCTCCATGGAAAGCTCCTGAGGACAATAGGCTTCATAGCGTTTAATGACTTCACTTGCTAGCATTTAGGACCTCCTTGATTTGTGCAATGCGCTCTTCTAACGATGCTCTGGCAGATTGATTCTCAACAGGGACCTGCTCTAGGGCAAAGGCTAATTTCTCTACTTCCTTGGACCACTTTTGGACAAAGGCTGGAGCTTGTTCCCGCATCAAATAGGGACCAAAGCGTAGTTCCTTAGCTGATAACTCTTGAGAACCCTGTTCGACCACGAGGATCTCATAGAACTTCTCATTTTCTTCCAAGATGGCTTCATCGACAATACGGAAATTATGGTCTACTAACCAGCTCCGCAATTCATCCTCTCGATTATTAGGCTGGAGGACCAAGCGAGAGACACTGGCTAATTTTTCTAGACCTGCGGCTAGGATGTCTGCAATCAAGCGTCCTCCCATGCCAGCAATGGTGATACAGGAAATGCCATCTGTTGGTTCAAAGGCAGCCAAGCCATTGGCTAGGCGGACTTCAATCTTGTCCTCTAAGCCATTATCGGCGACATTTTGCAGGGCAGACTGATAGGGTCCCTCTACCACTTCACCAGCAATAGCAACCTCAATCTTACCTTCTTGTAAGAGGGCGATTGGCAGATAAGCATGGTCACTCCCCACGTCCAACAGACGCGCTCCAGCTGGGACGAAGCTAGCCACCAAGTCCAAGCGATTTGATAATTTTGTAAATTCCATGTGCTACTTTCTAAACTTTTATTCCATTCCTTAGTATACCATGTTTACACCATTAAAAAAAGGCGCAACGGCGCCCTTTTCTTATGCATTAATTTCCTTATACTCTACTTCCAAGCCACGTTTTACAGCTGGGCGATTGGCAATTTTCTCTGTCCAAGCTTGCAAATGCTTGTATTCCTTCACATCTAAGAAAATTCCTGCACGGTCCCAGACCTTGTCTTGGGCTAGACGGCCATACCAAGACCAGATGGCGATATCTGCAATGGTATAGTCATCTCCTGCAATATAAGGTTTGGTCGCCAGTTCCTTGTCCAGTAAGTCCAATTGGCGTTTGGCTTCCATAGCAAAGCGGTTGATAGCATACTCGATTTTCTCCGGCGCATAGTGGAAGAAATGACCAAAGCCTCCACCTAAGAATGGTGCCGCACCCGTCTGCCAGAAGAGCCAGTTGAGCACTTCTGTCCGCTTAGCAGGATCTGTCGGGATTAATTGGCCAAATTTCTCTGCTAGATACAAGAGAATATTAGCTGATTCAAAGACCCGAATCGCTTCCTCTCCTGATTGATCCAACATAGCTGGAATTTTCGAGTTTGGATTGATGGCTACAAAGTCACTACCAAACTGATCTCCCTCACCAATCTTGATGCGATAAGCGTCGTAGCCTGCATCCACTCCCAGCTCTTTCAATTCCTCCAGCATAATGGTTACCTTAATCCCATTTGGAGTTGGAAGGGTATAGAGTTGGAAAGGCTGATCCCCTTTTGGAAGAGTTTGTTCAAAGCGGGCACCTGCTGTTGGTTGGTTCAGGCCACCCCAGGCTCCTCCCATCTGGCTCGGTGCTTCCCATACTTCTGGTAATTGATAATCTGACATCTCTTTTCTCCTTTGTCTATGTTACTACTAGCATATCAAATCCAGACGCTAGTTTCAAAAATCTGCTACGCTGGCTTTACTTGACTTTTCTTGGCAAAATGATAGTATAGAAAAAATACATTTTAAGGAGAAAAAATATGTCCACAATTGACTTTCATAGTTTGGCAAAGACAGAACTCCACTGTCACTTAGACGGTTCCTTGTCTCTACCGACTATTCGCCAATTGGCAGCCATGGCCAATATTGACCTTCCTGCTAGCGATGAAGAGCTCAAGCACCATGTCACTGCCCCTGCCCACTGTGAGAATCTTTTAGACTATTTGGAGGCCTTTGACTACATTCGCCCTCTCCTTCAGACCAAGGAAGCCTTGACACTTGCTGCTTACGATGTGGCCAAGCAAGCTGCTTTGGAAAATGTCGTCTACATTGAGGTTCGTTTTGCCCCAGAATTGTCCATGGACCAAGGGCTCACTGTCCCAGAAACTATCGATGCTGTCTGTGAAGGATTGCACCAAGCCCAGGATGAATTTGACATTACAGCCAAAGCCCTCGTCTGTGGTATGCGCCAGTCGGATCAAGAACTCACCTCTCGCATCTTGGCAGAAGCCAACCAAGTCACAGATCAGGATTTTGTCGGCTTTTGACTTCGCTGGGGATGAGCATCACTACCCTCCACAAGCCATTGATGCCCCTCATCCAACAGGTTAACAGTTACAACCGACCCATGACCCTGCATGCTGGCGAGTGCCACTGCCCAGCCAATGTTGCTCAATCCATGGCCTACGGCATCAAACGAAATGGTCATGTGACCTTGCTAGCAGATGAACCAGAGCTTCTAAAAAGAGTTTGTGAAAAAATGGAGTCACCGGTGAACTCTGCTTGACCAGTAACCTTCAAACCAAGGCTGCTGCCACTGTGGCGGACTTCCCTTACCTCAAGATGAAGGAAGCTCAAGCTCATATCAGTATCAACACCGATAACCGGACCGTCTCTGATACGGATTTGACCAAGGAATATGCCCTCTACCATCGCCACTTCCAAACGACCCCAGCTGACTTTTTACCAGCACAATGTCGATGCCATCCAGGCTTCCTTTGCTAGTGAGAAGGAAAAGCAAGAACTCCTGACCAAACTAGAAGAAGCCTATGCAGACTATTTATAAACGAAAAAAACTAGCACTTTATAAGTGCTAGTTTTTTTTAATCTTTCCACAAATCCATCGCCTGTAAGAAATCATCTGAAACTGTGACATTTTTCAGGCTGAAGGGCCTCCCGCTCTTGTTGTTTGATTTTTAATTGTGTCAAACTGGTAATGCCCTCCCGTCGCCAATTGCGCAGGATGGCCTGAATGTATTTCCAGTGAGGCTTGCCGTTAAAGACTGCTTCTCTCAAGGCAGCCTTCACAATATCAGGGTCTGTTTGGTCCTGTTTGACTGTCTGTGTCAAATCTTCAATTTCAAAGGGAGTCAATAGACGGCCCAACTCTTGCTCAAATGTTTTGACCAAATCAGCCAGCTCATTTTCTGCTGACTTGTCTTGCCCACGCTGTGCTACTTCTGTCTTACTTTGAAGCAGGTCATCCAAGCGTTCGAGGGCAATGGTCGCATCAAAAAGAACTTCAATCTCGCCATCTAACTCAATAGTCCGGTATTGGAGCAACCCTTGGTTGGTCAGGCGAGACATGGACTGGTTGACTTCTGCGACAGACTTGCCAATCGCATCTGCAATTTGATTAGGTGTGAGGCTGGATTGGTTGGTCGTGTTTTGCAAATAGAAGAACTGCCAAACCAGAAAATCCTCTGCGTCTTTAAATAAATGGTGATAATGGAAAAGTAAGGCACTTGGTAAGACCAAATTGCCTGACTTAAATGCTTGTGAATATGTCATACTACCCCTTTATAGGTAACCATAAAATGAAATATCTTTTTCTAACTCCTCTAAACGATAAGGAGTTTCTTGGTAAACTGCATAATTGATCCAATTACTAAAGAAGTTGGCTGCCGCTAAGTTCCACCGCATCCGTGGGTCCCGACTACTGTCATCCTGATCGTAATAATTCTTCGGAAGATCTGGATTCAAGCCCGCTTTGACATCCCGCTGGTATTCCTTAGCCAAGGTATCACGGTCATATTCCAAATGGCCAAAACTATAGACCTCTCGAAGGTCTGGACTGGCCAGGATGGATAGTCCTACTTCACCCCCCTGAGCCAGGACTTGCAAGTTACTCTTCTCTAGCACTTCCTTGAGGGGGACATCTGTATAACGTGAGTGAGGGGCCAAAAAAGCATCGTCAAAGCCACGCATCAAGCGATTCTGAGGATTCATGACTGTTTGCTCATAGATCCCAGATAGCTTGTCGCAGAGAGCTACTTTTTTTCAATCCCATAGCGGTAATAGAGACCAGCTTGGGCACCCCAACAAAGGTGCAGAGTTGAAAAGACATGGCGCTTCGACCAAGCAAAGACCTTTGTTAGCTCCTCCCAGTAATCCACTTCCTCAAAGGCTAGTTTCTCTACGGGAGCTCCCGTAATAATCAAGCCGTCATAATAGTTCTCTTTAATATCCTCGAAGGATTTGTAGAAGACTTCCATATGTTCTGCCGCTGTCGTCTTAGACTCATGGCTGGTCATATAGAGGAAATCCACATTAATCTGCAAGGGAGTATTGGCCAGGAGGCGTAAGAGTTGAGTCTCAGTGGCTACCTTAGTCGGCATGAGATTCAAAATCAGAACATTCATCGGACGAATATCTTGGTGCGTTGCCCGAATATCATCCATGACAAAAATATTTTCTGAGCGAAGAATATCAACTGCTGGTAATTTCTTATCTAAGGTAATTGGCATAAAAAGCTCCTATCTTACAAGTTGTTACCTCTTATTATAAGACAGGAGCATATAGTTTTCAATTATGGTTTTTCTCTATCTAGATATAGCTCTAAACTATATTAGTAATGCATCAAGACCTTGTAATCGTAGTCTCCGATAGCTTCGCGGCCTTTGAGATCATCGAGCTCGATCAAGAAGGCACAACCTGCAACCACTCCACCGAGTTTTTCGATCATTTCGATGGTTGCTTTAACGGTACCACCTGTTGCCAAGAGGTCATCGACGATGAGAACGCGTTGACCTGGTTTGATAGCATCAGCGTGCATGGTTAAGGTATCCACACCGTATTCTTTTTCGTAGTCAGCCGAGATGACTTCACGTGGCAATTTACCAGGTTTACGAACAGGCGCAAAACCAATACCGAGCTCGAAAGCGACCGGACATCCAACGATGAATCCACGCGCTTCAGGGCCGACGATCATGTCGATTTTCTTATCGGTTGCGTATTGAACGATTTCACGAATCGCATAACTATAAGCATTGCCATCTGCCATCAAAGGGCTGATATCACGGAAGGTAATTCCTTCTTGTGGATAGTTTTCAATGCTTGCAATGTAATCTTTTAAATTCATGGTTAACTTTCTTTCATAAAAAATTTTTACATTCCATTATACCATGAATTCTATTAACGTGCATCATTTTTTACTAAATCATTTTCCTACCCTCCTGCAAAGAAAACAAAATCCCACATCCAAAAAAGATGTGGGATTGGATTCGAAAAAATGTCTTACTTCTCTTCTAACAATTCATTGTACTCGATTGTCATATCGCCCAGATTTTTCAAAGAATAGCGCGAGCTACCATTCTTGAACCAGGTACCAAGGATGTATTGTTCGGCGACCTTCTTGCTTTGGTTTCGAAGCCAAGTGAGGTCTTTGCCGTAGGTAGCAAGTTTCTGTAAAAAAACACTTCCTTCAACTGTTTGATTATCCTCGTAAAGATACACTTTTTCTTGAATCAATGCTCTTTTTTTAGAATTGTATTTGAAGGTCATCCAAACGTATGCATTTCGTTTAGATGGTATTCATACCAGTAAACCCATTCAGAACTGTCTCGAAACATCATGACAGATAGGTCTTCCTGACCACCAACGATGTCATCTGAATAGGGATAGGACTGAAATCCTTCATCTTCCTTCCAGATGCGATCACTCCCGATCGTTTCTGTAAAGGGCCTAAACATCACATAGCGCATCCAGCTGCCATTTTCAGCGTAGTTGATTTCTTCCATGGGATTTCTCAAACTCCAGTAGATCCCCAGCCAATAGAGGGCAAAAAGGAGGAAAGGGCTGAGCCAGAGAAATATTTTCTTTTTGTTCATTAAATCGATTCCGTTAAATAGTCATAAATTTCTTGCACAGATCCTAAAGCCATGAGTTCCTGGTCTTTGACCGTCTGCACCAAGTCCTGATAGATGGAACTAGAGGCAATCTCCTTCTTCTCCGCGTCCTTATTGACCGTCATGATGCCATTTTCAATCTGGACAAAGCCCAACTCTTGGAAGATCTGGATCATCTTGATCAACAAGACTTGTGGAATCTTGAGGTAGTCAGATAGTTGGCTGAGCTTATGGCGAATATCAAACTCAGGGAACTGATACAGCGTTTTGTAGAGTTTGGCATACTGATCCCGACTACCATAGCCAGTCAAATAATAGGCCTTGTCTAGGTGATTTTTAAAATAGACCGCTTGGAAGCTCTGTTCTTGGAAGAGGGCTTTTAAGTCAGCCAGGTCATCCGGTATGCGATCGATGACAATGGCAGGAGAATCTTCCCCTTCTTCCAACTGACTAAAGAGGGGAATAGCTTGTGGGAGAGGAGCATTTTTCCCTCGGATATTATAGAGCTGTACTCCTTCTACACGGGCATCCACCACCATCAGTTGCAGGGTGGTCTGTCCATTCCACTGATTGACGGACAAGGATACCACCAACTCCAAGTTTTTCGCTTGGGAGTACTCCAATTCCAAATGGCCCTGACCAAAAGCCACCACATCAAAACGGGCATCGCCTTTTTGAATCTTCAACTTCAGATGGCTATTGCCGGCCCCCATAGTCCGGCTAGACTCAACTTGAAAATCACGAATGTAAAAGACTGGTTTCTTATGGTCCATCCCAAAAGGAGCGAGACGGTCGAAACTCTTCAAGGTATCCAAAGTCAGCTCTTCTAGGTCCAACTCCTCATCCACAAAGAGTGTGGATTTGGCCGTCAGGTCAATCCCTTTTTCTACAATATAGTCAGAAAAAATCTCGGTCAGACGAGGGAGCTTGTCAACTTCCAGAGTCATACCAGCTGCACCCGCATGGCCTCCAAAGGCGATAAAGAGATCACGATGGGGATCTAGGGCTTCAAAAATATGAACACTTTCAGGGCTACGTGCGCTCCCCTTGGCCTTGCCTTGGTCTATGGTGAGGACGATAATGGGCTGATGGAGCTCTTCAAGTAGTCGACCGGCCACGATCCCTAAGACACCTGGATTCCAGCCTTCCTTGGCCAAGATTTGGACGGGAAGACTTGGATCAACCATGGCTTTAGCTTCATCATAGATGGCTTGGACAATTTCCTTGCGCTCTTCATTCTTGGCTTGAATCATCAGCGCAATTTCTAGCGCTTCTTCGTCATCAAAACCTGTCAAGAGTTCAACCGCTGGATTTGGGTCATCTAAGCGCCCCAGCGCATTGAGACGAGGGGCAATCTGAAAACCAACTGTTTCTTCATTTACATCTTGAGGGGCGATGGAGGCCAGCTTGAGCATTTCCTGGAGGCCGATCCGTTGGGTTTGACGAAGGACACCAAGGCCATACTTGACTAGGATGCGGTTTTCATCTGTCAGACTGACCATATCCGCAATGGTCCCAATGGCCACCAAATCAAGGAAATCTAGGGGCACCTCTTCTAGGAGGGAACAAGCCAACTTAAAGGCAACCCCGCATCCTGCTAGGTGCTTGAAAGGATAGTCGGCATCTGGATGCTCGGGATGAATGATGGCATAGGCATCGGGCAAGACTTCTGGCATGGCATGGTGGTCTGTCACGATGACATCTACTCCCATGCTTTGGGCCAATTCAATGGCTTCGTGTCCAGCTACCCCATTGTCCACCGTGATGATGAGGGAAATCCCCTGCTGTTCGATAAAGTACTTGTAGACACTGGCATTGGGACCATACCCATCTGTAAAGCGGTTAGGCAGATAGACGGCTACTTCCGCCCCCATCTGCTCCAGGGTTTCCTTCATGATAGAAGCGGCCGTCATCCCGTCTGCATCATAGTCTCCGTAGATCAGGATCTGCTCATAATCTTCGATGGCCCGTCTGATGCGATCCACTGCCTTGTCCATATCGTGAAGCAGGTAGGGATCATGCAGATCTTCTAGCCGAGGTTCAAGAAAACGATCCAGCGCCTCTTCCGTCTGGATCCCTCGTTCTCCCAGTAACTTGGCTGCAGATGCTTCTAATCCTCTCTTCTTTGCTTGCGCCAAAAAAGTATCATCTGAAAAGGGCGCAGCAAATTGCCATTCATATTTTGACGTGATCATCTCGGTCCTTGTCTCCTGTTTTTCTTATCAGCATATTATAACATGAAAGCCGGGAATCCGGAAAAATGAAAGCTAGCTTTTGAATCAGTAGGGGTAAAAATCTTTTATCCAAGGTCATAAAAAAATCAAGCTTAGTCCAGCTCCCAAACTGCCTCTGTTACAAGCCTTCTTCCTATTTTTTCTACCTTTTGATCTAACGATAATACTTCCCTATAAAAAAATCTTACTAAATTTTAGTATTTCGTTACAAATTACTTGACACTGCAAAGGATTGTAATATAATATAAGAGGCCTAAAATTATAGGGAAACAAAGCGATCGGTTTTTCAGCCGTCTTGGTTTGAAACTCTTGACTTTATGGCCCTTGGAGTTATTAATTCTGTGTGTGGAAAGGACAATCAGTTTTTTATTTTAAGATGTCACAGTCGACTTTCGCTTTTCTCTGGCTACAACGATGGTCTCTACCATTCAGTCCTAGCAGAAAAACCGTCATAAACATCTAGCCGACTTTTTGTCGGTATAGAACTGGACACGCTTAAAATGTGTGGAAAAAAAGTGATATACTTCCAAACCAGGAAAAAGGAATGGAGGAACAAGTGAAAACTTTCTATAAAAAATTATTCGCGTTTGTAGCAATGATTAGTGTAGTTGCTCTTGGCTTGTCAATCATTAAGCCAGTTTCTGCAGCAACTGTTACACCAACCATTACAAACCTTAAAGCAGATACATCTGGTCAAAAGGTCAATTTTTCTTTTGACTGGGACTTAACAGGTATTTCTGTTAAGGAAGGTGATACGTTTACTATCGACGCTCCAGAAGGTGTCAATATCACCAAACTTGCAACGGAGTCACTTCAAGCAAACGGTGCTGAAGTAGCTACCTTGTCGATGACAGACAAAAAGATTACTTTTACCTTTAAAAAAGCAATCGAATCCATGAACCAAAACGTTAAGGGTGGTTTCTCATACCAAGCAGTGTGGGATAGTACTCCAGGAAATCCTGGAAACAAAACCGCAACTTCTAAAGTTGGTTCAGAATCCGTTGTCATCACTCGTCCTGATGGACCTGGCGTATTTGAATCTGTTTTGAACAAGTACAACCTTACTGGTGACTATGTATCTAAAGAATTCAAACTCGATGCATCAGAAAACTATGCATGGATGAACGTTGGCGATGACTACTACCTTACAAAATGGTTCATCCGTATCAATGGCGATGGTAAAAAACAAGCCATCACAAATCCTGTTGTATCAGATAAAATCCAAGCTTCAGCTGTAGATTACTCAAAAATCACTTTTAAAACACCTGCTAATCACGCTGCAAGTGAATTCTTCGTTGGAACTTACTTGAAACCATCCTTCACATTAAGAAAAGGTGGACAAGTGGTTGCTTCCGGATGGGACTTCTGGCAACATGTGACATTTGATCCAGACGGTAATGGATTTACTGTGAACTTATCAGATGTCAGTGATGTCTTTAAAACAGCTTCAGATGAAGAAATCATTGTTGAATACCAAACAATCATTCCTAAAACAACTATCCGTGTTGATAACAACGCTACCTTGAAAGCTGACGAAATCACAACACCTCAAACAGACCCAGCATTCTGGAACAATACAGAGTTGAAATTCTGGGTATCTGGTGATACAACTGTGACAGTTCAGAAAGAGTGGGTTGGTGACGAAGAAGCTGACCGTAAAGATATCACTGTTCAATTGTATGCTGACGGCAAAGCTTTAGAAGGAATGACACAAACTCTTACAAAAGCTTCTGGTTGGCAAGCAGCATTTACGAAATTGCCAGGTATCAAAGACGGTAAGAAGATTGAGTACTCAGTAGTGGAAACAAATACACCTGAAGGTTACACTTCTAAAGTTGAAAAAATTGATGATGCAAACGTGATTAAGGTCGTCAACACATCAAACAAACCAACTACAACGACTACAACAACCACTACTACTACAACCACTACTACAACAACTACTACGCCTGGTGAGCCTAAGACTACAGTAACTACTACGCCTGATGAGCCTAAGACTACAGTAACTACTACGCCTGATGAGCCTAAGACTACAGTAACTACTACGCCTGATGAGCCTAAGACTACAGTAACTACTACGCCTGGTGAGCCTAAGACTACAGTAACTACTACGCCTGATGAGCCTAAGACTACGGTAACTACTACACCTGGAACACCACCTACACCATCTACAACACCTGAAGGACCTACTACAACACCTGAAGGACCTACTACAACACCTGAAGGACCTACTACAACACCTGAAGGACCTACTACAACACCTGAAGGACCTACTACAACACCTGAAGGACCTACTACAACACCTGAAGGACCTACTACAACACCTGAAGGACCTACTACAACACCTAGTACAACACCTAAAGGACCTAAAAAGAATGGTTCTACTACCACTACACCTGAAAAATCCAACTGGACCGAACGCTGGAGGCAATGGTGGCGGACGTAAGAAACTTCTTCCAAGTACAGGTGAAGTTGTCGCAACAGGTCTTGTTCTTACAGGAGTATTGGTCTTGGCCGGTGCCGTTGTATTGAAACGTAAAATGACTGATAACTAATTCAGTTCAGAAAACTACTATTAGCTTACACTAGCTCCACCTCCTAGTCACTAATAGCACGAGAGAGAATCACATTCTCTCTCTTTTTTATGGACCTATGACGATAGAATAAACTAGAAAACCAAGTCCCTACCTCATTCTCATTTTTCTGTCCTAGAGGTTATATAAAAGAGCCTGTGAAAACTTCACTAGGCTCTTTTGTATCTTCACTTATATTCCAGTCTATTTCATATATGGGAATGTTTCTATTATTTTCTTCCTTAATTTTTCATTTTCTATCTTTTCAATATTGAGGACCTTTTGAAATTGGAGCACATCTTGAATCACATGTTCTTGCCCATCTTTTGAAAACTCGGCGGGAATGGTTAAATTTTTAAAAAGATCTCTCCTTATGTATCCTTCTGGTGTTTCTTCGTAAAATATATTCATAAGAGCCAACTCAAAATTAGTACTGTTTTTTTGAGGCTGAGATTTGAAGTATTGAAGAAATTCTTCTTTATTCTGAACAAGGTGCTCTTGCCCATCTATTGAATAATCAGCAGGAAGCGTGAAATCTTCAACAAATGAATTATAGGGACTTGTTAGTAATTCTAAAAAGGAGAGACGAAACTCTACATCTTCCTCGCCTAAGAAATACAAAACGGAGCGATAGTGATTTTTCAACATCTGATAGGCCTTTGGATAGGTCACGCTAGAGATATTTTTGTATCTTTCAGTCTCCCTAAAACTTTCATTAAACCTAAGTTGTAATCCTCTAGAAATATAGTCATTTCCTCCGAAACCAGATAATCTCGTTTTTTTGGCATAAGAGCGAATGGATGTCTATTCTCAAGTCTCTGTTTTGACTCCGTTTTAACTTCTTCAACACTTTTTACCAGAGGAACTCTTTTTAGATATTTTTTTCCTGTTTTTTTGCATCAATCAGCCCCAGCTCAACCGGATACTGTGAAGTCTCGTTAAACCCCTCCGTAACAACTTTCATAGTTCCATTTTCAATCACTGCTTTTGATTCCTTGGGTGCTAACATAGTAATAATAAAGTAGGCTTCATTATCCTCTGTTTCATATATTTCTCCTGAAATATCGAGTGGGATATATTTCTTATTATAGTCACGCACCATTTTAAAGACATCATAGGTTTTAGGTTTTAGTTTTCGATCCTTCGTGTCGTATACATCAATCAACCAATACTCCCCTTCTTTGGGCTCATTATAGCTTAGATAAGGCGCCGAATCTGGTGCAGTACGATAGCGTGAAAACTTATCACTACTCGCTTTTAACTTATAGCTTTCTTGCATGATATAGCGCTCACCACTTGCACCATCATGTGTATTAAGTTGGTACGCAAATTCTGGTTTACCTTTATTCACTTCTTCAATTAATTCTCTCTCATCACCATCGTCCCATTCGATAACTAGTGCTTCCCCGTTATGAATAAATTCATAGTCCTTAATTACTGGCCTCGGTTTCCATTGAACATACTGACGCAATTCTCTTATACGAATTTGTTCTTTGATAGAAGAGATCGATCCAACCACCACGACGAATAAAGTAAATAAAAACAACTTTGACTTAAATAACTTGGGCATAAACAACTCCTCCTATTCACTAGCTCCTACAAACTATTTTACCATGATTCTTATAAAGTGTCAGTGGTTGAAAAAAGGAATTCTATTCTTGGAAATCCTTGCATTATGTGAATACTGTCTGATAGAAAAACTCAAAGTATACAAACATCCGACTAAACCTACTCCTCTAGTCCATCAATTCCTTGCTAGAAGTATCCCTTATTTTTGAATGACCCATTTCGTGTCACCATAAACGACTCTAAAAGGTCCATCCCCATCTGTTAAATAGTTATTTTTATAGTTAGCTGACTCCCCCGCCTCAAGGACCGTTGGCTGGACGTCATTTAAAGTATTATTCAGCATATAAGCAGATTTTCCTTGGCCATCATAGAGTTCGACATTGAAATAATTCGAGGTATTTGAAACGGTTAGATGAGTTGGATTTGATATGGTTACTTTTCCATGAAGATCATTTTTGTTACACACTTCTGTGACAACCTCTTTGGCTTTTTGTAGTCACTAGGTGTCATGCACTTACAGCTAGTGACTACAAAGGCAAGAAAGAAAAAGCAGAAACCCCACCAATAGTTTGGAATAGTTGGATTTCATAACCTAACCTCCTTATGAAATTTACAAAATGCGTGTTCTCATTTTAGTTCTGATCGGAACTCTCTTTGAAATATTTGAAAAACTCTTCTTTATTCTTTACAACATGCTCTTGACCATCTTTTGAATATTCTGCTGGAATCCTGTAATTGTAAAATAATTTTGAAGTATCCGAACCTCCCATTGGATAGAACAGCTCTAGAATAGATATATCAAAGTTGAGATCTTCTGTTCCAAGAAAGTATAGGTAGGCTTCCTCACCCTTTTCATAGTCTCCATCTGTTCTTTCATTATGCCCCTTACTTAAAAATAGAATAGACTTTCGGGTAAGTAGACTTTAATGGAATCGACTCGTTTTCATAATCTTTTTATTTTATATCTTAAACGTGAATCAGAAAAAGAGATTTTCGAATCAAAATTATAATTAGGATTAGGATTAGATTCAAAGGGATGAGTTACTTTATAGTTTTTTTCATCATCATCTCGAAGTTGATCATACTCTTTTCCTGATGATGTTGTAAGTGAAATCTTTCCTGTTTTAACATTCATTAAGCCGACTTGGGTATTGTATTCCGTCTCCACATGAATGTCTCCTGGATCAAACACATATTTAACTTTCGATCCTACTAAAATACCGATAGAAAGATAGGTTTCTTGATCATCCTTATCATAATATAAAGAGCCAGTATTTGTAGCCAATGGAAGATAATCTTTATTGAGATCTCTTACAATTTTGAACATATCAAATGTTTTCTTTTTTATTCTATTATCTGAAGTGTCGTAAATATCAATAAGCCAGTATTCTCCTTTTTCCGGTTGCTTACTCCTATTATTGATACTATCGATACCAGAACCACCGAGAGTTTTATACTTTCTATAACGCCCAGGAGTCCAAGCATCTGTTTTTAACTTGTAGCTTACTTGTGCAATATAATTTCCACGATGACTTCCCTCTATAGGTCTCTCTACACTAATTTCCCTATCGTAATCTTGTGCCTCTAGAGCCTCAGCTAATTCTTTTTGAGTTTCCCATTGGATTGCAACTGCTTTTCCATCTCCTATAAATTGAGATTCAACCAGTTTAGGACGAGGTTTCCAACTGATAAATTGTGTCAGTTCCCGTTTATGAAGTTCATGCTGTATTTGCAATCCCCCGATTAGTAGGATAAAAATCAACAATAGATAAAACTTAAATGATTTCAAAATCTTCTTCATTCCATGGCCTCCTAATCTCACACTCATTTTACCATCAATCCCCTCTTTTGTCAGTCAAATATATAATAGAGAGTGGGACAGAAATCGGTAATTCGTTAGAATTCGATTTCGTCGTCCCACCTCCGCACAGTTGAGTAGGGCTGTAAAAGCTGATGAAATCAGCGTAATAGAGCCCACTCAACCACTGCGTCTTGCTCGATAATCCAAAGACAATGGAGAGGCTAGGACTTTTGTCCCAGCCTCCATTTAAGTAGCATTATAAAAATAGATTTATTAAATCTTATTAGGATACCCAAGAAGTCTCATTTTAGTTTTGATCCTCTAGTTCATCCTTTTGATCTTCATAAAAAACAACTTTCCCATCTTTCACTTTGAAGGAGTAACTGAGCGTGTCTTCCGAATCATCTTTATGATTGGAATAGTAGAAACTATAGGAACCATTCGGTAGTTTGCTCGCATCTAGCTTTTTAGCTGCTTCTTCTAGGTCTTGCTCCTTAACGGACACGGCATCATCTACATAAATGGTCATACGGATTAACTCCTGATCGATCAAGGTTTGAAAAGGAATTTGATAGTAGCCGGCAAAGTCTTTTTTCCCTTCTTTGAGATTTTGTCTTGCAATGCTATCCAGGATTTCCTCTTTTTCTTCCTGATAAAAGTTACTTAAAAAGATAGAGAATTCAATTGGAAGGCCGAGAGATTGCTTCTTTATTTCCTTCTCTAGTTTTTCCTCGATATTTTTTATGGATTTCTGCTCTAAAAACACTTTCTTATAGTCTGGAAGAAAAAAAATAATAGATGAACTTGACCAGTCATCATGAAAAGTTGTTTCATTTTTCCAATCGTACCGTTTGATCATCGTAGGTTTTCTCAGAGTAGGTGTAGCTTACATGATAAGTTGGGAATTCTAGGGCAGTCCAAGATAACTTGGTGATGGTTACTTTTCCATGAAGACCAGCTTGAGCAAGCTCACTGCTAACAACTTCTTTAGCCTTTTTGTAATCACTCGATGTCATGATCTTACAACTGGTTAGAACCATCGTTAAGAATAAAATGGGAACTAGGGAGTAAAAGGGAATAACCTTTGTTTTTTTCATAGGTCTACCTCCAAAAAAATAGAAAAATTTCCAAAAAGTTAGATAGAGGACTATATAGGATGAAAGATTCTCACAAGTTGAATTACTCATCAACGTATTTATTTATCTAGCTCTATTCTACCATTATTTACAAGGAATGTCAGGAAAAACAAGAAAAGAGGCTGGGACAAAAGTCCTAGCCTATTAATTGTTTTTGGATTGTCGAGCAAGACGCAGTGGTTGAGTGGGCTCTACTACGCTGGTTTCATCAGCTTTTACAGCCCCTACTCAACTGTGCGGAGGTGGGACGACGAAATCGAATTCTAACGAATTACCGATTTCTGTCCCACTCTCTCCGTCAATTACTATAAATCATCCCTGTACAGGCTTGCTCTGAAAGTTCGACAAAGCCAAGGGATTGGTAAAAGGCAAGATTTTTCTCGCTCCGTTCAGTGACGAGAAGCCGTTGATAGACAGTGGGAAAGGTCGCTAAAGCCTCTTCTAGGAGTTTCTTTCCGATGCCTTGGCGCTGGTTATCTGGTCGCACCAAGAGGTCCTGCACCAAAAAAATGACTGAGTGGCCATCTCCTACCAAGCGAATGTAGGCGACGAGCTCTTTCTCATCATAGACTGCCAACTGCCAGAGACTGGCTTTGACAGCTTCTTCTAGCATAGCTGGGTTGTTGGTATAATTGGTCCAGCCGACCGAGCTGTAGAGTGCGAGTAAGTCTGCCATCGCTGGAATCTCTTGTTTGTACTCTAACATCTTAACTCCTTTTTAACCTATAGTGCTGGAAGAAGGCTATATCCCGATAAGGGGACTCCTGACAAACGGCCAGCTCCATCTGAAGCATGGACTCTCGCCAGCCTTCTTGGCCTTTGAAGTGATTGTCCTGCAAGGCATAAAAGACACGAATTCCCTGGTAGTCCTGAACTTCGAGGGCTAGATCTTCTACTGCTGCACCGAGATCATAGGCCTGTGCCAAGCCCATGGAGTGGGTTTCCAGATTTTGGCCGGCTAAGAGATCAAGCGCCTTCTGAGGATCATTTTCAAAGACGACTGTCTGCAGGACGCGGCCAACTTCATTGTGCTTGACGATGGAGAGTAGGCCACCTGGTTTCAAGAGGCGGGTGAATTCCCTGAGAATCACCTTACGATCCTCCACATATTCCAAGACATTGTGGCAGAGGATGACCTCAAAGCTGGCATCTTCAAGACTTGCTAACTGGTCCAGACTTCCGACCAGTTGCTGGTAGGGATGGTCTTGGGCCCGCAAGGCCACCATTTCTTCATTGGGCTCCACAGCAAGGACCTCATTGTCTTTCGCTAGGTGGTTGGCCACCAGTCCAAAAGCCACTGCCAAAAATCAAGCACCCGCTTTTCTCTTGATGTCTTTTAATTGAGCAAAAAGAATATCATAATAGATCTGTCCCCAGGGTTGCTGGAGGTTTTCTAAATAAGCTTGAATATTTGCTGCCATCTGGCTCCTCCTATTTGTAATTGAACATCTTGCTGGCTAGCTTGTCCGAGATGCGAGGGAAAAGGGTATAGAGCTTGTGGGTCAGGTTCAAGAGCCAAGGCAAATTGAGCTCACGTTTTGCTTTTTCCAAAGTGTTTGACAATCTTCTTAGCCACAAAGTCTGGTTCCAAAATGTAGCGATCCACCGCTTTGACATAGCTTCCGTCTGGGTCTGCCTGGTCAAAGAAAGTGGTCCGAATGGGGCCTGGATTGACCGTCGTCACATGGACACCAAAGGGCATGAGTTCCAAGCGCAAGGGCATTAGAAAAAGCCAATGGCTGCAAACTTGGTGGCCGAATAAAGGCTGGATTTGGCAGTTGCGACGAGACCCGCCATGCTGACGATATTGACGATGTGACCCTTACCTGCTTCCTTCATGCGGGCACCCAATTAAGCGTGAGAGATTCATCAGGGCAAAGGTATTGACTTCAAACATGGCATCGGATCTGCTCATTGGTAATCTTGATCAAACTCTTCAAAGATCCCATAGCCTGCATTGTTGACCAAGACATCAATCTGCCCATAGCGCTGATAGAGGTCTTCTACCAAGTCTTGGACAGCTGAGGAATCCGTGATATCGATCCCAATGCATACTTTCTTAGGATGTTCAGCATAGACTTGTTCCAGTTTTTCTTGATTTCTGCCTAAGAGAATAAGCCGGTCCTCAGGAAGGAGCTTGACCATTTCCTGTGCTAAGCCTCCACTCGCTCCTGTGATGATGATAGTTCGCATCTTAGATCTCCACTTCTTCCAAGTCCTTGACCACATGGACCTTCTCAAACACAGTCGCAGCATCCTTACGCAATTGACTGACGTCCTTGGAGAGGAAGCGGGCACTGATATGGTTGAGTAGAAGGCGTTTGGTTCCTGCTTCACGCGCCACTTCTGCCGCCTGCATATTGGTCGAGTGGCCATGCTTACGAGCAATCTTCTCATCGCCCTTGCCATAGGTAGACTCATGCACGAGAACATCTGCATTAACGGCAAGTCTGACGCTGGCATTGGTCTTCCGGGTATCGCCCAGGATGGTGATGATCTTACCAGGTCGAGGGGCGGAGATATAATCCGCAGCAATGATCTTGGTGCCATCTTCCAGGGTAACATCTTGGCCATTTTTGACCTGGCCAAAAAGTGGTCCAAATGGAACCCCTGTTGCCTTGAGCTTGTCTGCGTCGAGGGTCCCTTCCAAATCTTTCTGCATGACCCGGTAGCCGACACAGAAAATGGTGTGATCCAAGGCGTCGGCATAGACCGTGAACTTATCGGTCTCCATGATTTTCCCAAGTGAACCTTCATCGAACTCATGAAAATGGATCTTGTAAGGCAGGCGTGAACCGGAAACTCGAAGGCTGGTCAAGACAAAGGATTTGATCCCAACCGGTCCATAAATCTCTAGATCCGTCTGCTCTTCATTGGCCTGAAAGGCGCGGCTAGAGAGGAAACCTGGCAAGCCAAAGATATGGTCCCCGTGTAAGTGGGTGATAAAGATCTTGCTAACTTTTCGAGGACGGATGCTGGTTTCTAAGATTTGATTTTGTGTCCCTTCTCCACAGTCAAAGAGCCAAACTTCATTGATCTCATCCAAGAGTTTGAGCGCTAGACTTGAGACATTACGAGATTTGGACGGCTGGCCCGCACCCGTTCCTAAAAATTGAATTTCCATTGTATTCTTTCTAACTAATATAGATCATAGCAGTCCGATTCTTCGATCGAACGGCGATTTTTCCTGGGTAGGCCCTAGCTAATTGAGCCAATTCGTCCTGGTTGTAGCCAGTCAGGCGGATGCTCCCATCTGCCAACTCTTCAAGATTAGATAGAGGTGACAATTCCTTGGTCTCCACCACCTCTTGATCGTTCACCGGACGCATCAAGACCAAGCCTTCCTCTTCATAGACCAGGTAGTGAGGAAAGATCTGCGCAATCTCAAACAAGAGGTCCATACGAATGGTTTCTGCTTGCTGGGCAAAGACTTGAGCCAATCCTTTCTCTCGGTAGCAAAAACCATAGGCCTTGCCAGACAGATTGAGACGGACAAAGGGTTTGTCCTCCTCAAAGCTAGGACTGGTCTGATAGAGGTCAAAGGCCTCAGTGACTTGTTCAAAGTAGTCAGTTGCTGCTTCGGGGCTCTTCTTTTGGTAAAGCTCAGCGAAGTAGGCATTTATCACACTGGGCGGTGGCGTGATAAACTGGAGCTTTTGCTCTTCTGTCAATCCCTCTAAGATCGCTCCAAATAGACCTTGTCGAGACTGGTATAGCCTCCATAGCTGAGGGCGATATTAAGATAATCCATGATGATAAAACTCCTCTAGTCTCCATGCATTTTTAGGGGCGATGTAGCCTGTTATGACCTCACCAGTCTCCTCATAGGAACGCTCAGCCAATATGGCAATGGTCTCCAATTCATGGATGCGGTAGGCTTGATCAAAAGGAACCTGAATCGTAAAGGGATGGAAGAGCTCCTGCATCTTTTCAAGTAGAATGTCATGCAGTTTAGTCCGACTATCGGGATCCTTGGCCGAAACCAGGCGATAAGGTGTCTGAGTCGGAGTAAAGTCCGCGACTTTATCAGCTTTATTGTAGAGAGTTAAGCGTGGAATCTCCAGCATCTCCAAATCCTTCATAATCTGAAGAACTGTTTTTTCATGCTCTTCATGATTGGGATCAGAGGCATCAATGACATGGACCAAGAGATCCACATTCTTGCTTTCTTCCAGGGTCGACTTAAAGCTGGTCACCAACTCTGTCGGTAAGTCCTGAATAAAGCCGACTGTATCTGTCAGAGTTACTTGTAGATTGCCTGTTAGATGAATACTCTTGGTGGTCGCATCCAAGGTCGCAAAGAGTTCATCTGCCTCGTATTGGGTCTTACTGGTCAAGGCATTCATAATGGTTGATTTGCCGGCATTGGTATAGCCAATCAAGCCAATCTTAAAAGATGGGGGATTCTAGGCGTTTTTTTCCCGTACCACTTCACGGTTCTTCTCGACCACCTTGAGTTGACGCTCGATATCGGTGATTTGATTGCGGACACTCCGGCGGTTCAACTCCAGCTGACTTTCTCCCGGTCCACGGGAACCAATCCCCCCGGCCTGACGGCTGAGCATGATCCCTTGACCCACGAGACGGGGCAAGAGGTACTTGAGCTGGGCCAGATGAACCTGGAGCTTACCTTCGTGGCTTCGTGCCCGCATGGCAAAGATATCCAAAGATCAACTGCATCCGGTCGATGACCTTTACACCCTAAGATTTCTTCTAAATTCACATTCTGGCGAGGGGTCAAACGGTTGTTAACGACAACTGTCGAAACCTCATCTGCATCGACCATTTGGGCAATCTCTTCTAGCTTTCCAGAGCCGACAAAAGGTCTTGCTATCGTACTTTTCTCTTTTTGGGTGTAGATCCCCACGACTTCTGCCCCGGCTGTCTTGGCTAGACTGGCCAACTCCTCCATGGACATGTCAAAGTTCTCCATACCTTGGAGCTCGACACCAACAATGAGGACCCGCTCCTGTTTTTTCTCAGTTTCTATCATTTAAAAATCTTTCTATATCTTGAAGAACCCGCTCCTTAAAGCCTTCTTCTCCAATCTGGTAAAAATGGACCGTCATCCGATTGCGGAACCAGGTCAACTGGCGCTTTGGCAAAACGGCGCGTATTTTGCTTGAGCTGTTCAAGAGCCTCTTCTAAACTTTTGCTCCCCCTTGAAATAAGGGAAGAGCTCCTTGTAGCCAATCCCCTTAGCAGCCTGAACCTCAGGATGGTTGTCATAGAGCCACTGGGCTTCTTCTAACAAGCCCTGCTCAACCATGAGATCCACCCGTCGATTGATGCGGTCATACAAGGCTTGGCGATCATCGTCTAGACAGATGATATAGGGTTCATAGGCTGGAGCTTGATTTTTCCAAGTCCTGACCGAAATGGGAGATTTCCAAGGCCCGCATTGCTCGTCTACGATTGATCTGCGGAATTTCAATTCCCTCTTTTCGCTACTCGATCAAACAGTTCTTCATCAGTGAGAGGGGACAAGGACTCCCTGATAGGCTAGAATGTCCTCGTGGGCAACATCCCTCCTAGGGTGATAGCCTTCTAAGAGACTCTGGACATAGAGGCCTGTCCCTCCAGCAATAATAGGGAAGGTGGCCTCGTTCTTGAATCTCCTCGATGGCTTGGCTGGCTTCTGTCACAAAAATCGTAGGCTGAGTAAGTCATCTGTCACCTCGCGGACATCGATCAGATGATGGGGAGCTCGCTGCCTGCTCTTCTGGGACTAGCCTTGGCCGTTCCAATATCTAGGGTGCGGTAGACCTGCTGGCTATCTCCGCTGATGACCTCCCCTTAAAAGCGCTGGGCCACCTCGATAGCGAGGGCTGTTTTCCCAACAGCGGTCGGTCCCACTATCACAATTATCTTGTTTTTTTCATCGTTTTTTTCCTTGCAAAAATCGCATTTTTTTCGTTACCATATATTATAACATAAAAAAATTTAAAGTTCTAAAAAGGAGAAATTCTCATGGCTAAAGGATTTGGTAAAGGTTTTGTTACTGGTGTTGCTGGTACAGTTGCTGCTGTAGCAGGTGCAGTTTACACATTCAAGAAAAAAGTAATCGAGCCTGAAGAACAAAAAGCAGCTTTCATCGAAGAAAACCGCAAAAAAGCAGCACGTCGTCGTGTATCACACTAATCAAAGAAAAAAACTCCGGGAAACCGGAGTTTTTTTTGTGAATGTAGACAAACTATTTTTTTACATTACTAGCTAGATAATTTTTTTCAAAAAAAGTTATTTATTATTTAAGATTTTAAGCAAGTCAAAAACTTTCCGCTGTGAGAAAAGTGCTAGAAACACGATTGTTTCTAGCACACGGGAGTTTTGGAACCTTAGGTCCAAAACTAAGTCATGGAACTTCGTAGAAGTTCGCTGACGTCCGTACTCACCTAAGGAAAGTTTTTCAGAAGAATTTATCTTTAATCTAAAAACTCCGGAAAACCGGAGTTTTTTTGTGTTCTTATCGTTCTTTCAACATCTTGGTGGCAAGGTCTAGCATCTCTACCGCCTTTTGGTAGTGCTCGTCCAACAAATCGTAGACGGCATCTTCCGATAAGACTCCACAGTAGACCTCTTCAGGGAAGTCTGGCTGGTTGGACAATTCGACATCGTCCATGTAGACCTGGCTAGTGTAGTAATCACGAAGGGCGATATAGCTAGACTGGCCAGCTTCTACCCGTTTCAAACATGCTTCGAGCTCTTCGATTAAACCTTGGTAGGTGTTGAGATGGCCTTCCATCTCTTGGATTCGTTCAATTGGGAGTCATGAGTTGTCCTTTCTATCTGCTAGAGAAACGACTTGCAACTGCTCGCCACCCAGTAAAATCAAATAGGATTCAACCTGGTCCACAGCATATGAGCGGCGGAGGGCTTCTGCGTAGAGTTCCAGTTGGGCTTGGTAGCGATCCAGCAATTCTTGAGGGTTCCGGTAACGGTCTGTCTTGTAGTCAAAGAGAAGAATCCGATCTTCCAACAGTAGGTAGCCGTCTAAGATCCCCCGGACCACAAAGTCCTGGCCACTAGCTGGATCTGTCTTGAGCATGGCAAAGGGCGCTTCACGATGGACCTTGTCGGACTCTTTTAGCAAGAGTTGGCCCAAGTCGGTCTGGAAGAAGGCCAAAACCTTCTTGAGGTCGATCCGCTTCTTGACAGCCGGACTGGCATTGACCTCTTGGAGGACCATTGCTAGGCTCTCCATGGTTGGAACCGTCGTCAATGGGATCCGTTGCATCAATTCGTGCAGGGCACTACCGACTGCTGCTCCTGTCACAGCTTCTTCCTTGCCAAAGGTTGGAAAGTCAAAGCTTGGTAAGGCAAGATCCGCTTTTTCCATGAAGTCCACTCCTTCGGTATCTTGGATAGGTTCATAGAATTTCTTAATTTGGCTCGGAGTCCGCACACTCGGAAGTTGGATGGCTGCTTGGTACTGGGTGTTGAGCCGGTCCACTGATTCTAAGACATCTAAGGCTCGGCGGATCTCATCTGATTGGCGGTTGTCCTTGAGGTCATCAACTGGGAGAGAAGACTTCAACTCCAAGTGACCGATTTGCTCCGGCGTCAAGTCTTGGTCGGTCACAAAGCGGGTCTGATAGGACAAGTGTTGCTGGGCAAAGACTGCCTGGATGGCATAGAGCCAGTCTTGGAAACAATTGATCTCCTTACGAAGGGCTGGACTCAAGCGTCCATTGACACTGGCTCCCCATTTTTTTCTCTTCTAACTTATCCTGCCGGCCCTTGCCTACCAGATAGAGCTTGCGCTCTGCCCGGGTCATAGCGACATAGAGGAGGCACATCTGCTCCGACAAGGGCTGCTAAACGAATTTCCTCGACATTTCCGCTGGTAAGGCAGGGGTCTCAATGACCAAGCGTACCGACTCGGGAAGTCCCTCTTGATCAGACTCGATGGGGAGATTCGCAACATACTTAATCCCGACCCCATTTTTTTCCGACTAATGACAGCATTGGTAGATAGTTCCTTGCCGACAAACTTTTTTTGTCAGTATTGAGGATAAAGACATAAGGAAACTCAAGTCCCTTGCTCTTATGGATGGTCATGAGTTGGACAGCATCCTTAGGAACTGCTTGGGCGACATTGGCCAAGTCGTGTTGGTTTTCCAAAATCTTATCAATCATGGAGATAAAGCGTGGCAAACCTTTGAAACTAGAGCTTTCAAAGTCATTTGCCCGAAGGGTCAAGGCATAGAGATTGGCCTGCCGTTGAGCTCCGTTTGGCAGGGCACCTACATAATCATAATAGTGGCGATCCTGGTAAATCCTCCAAAGCAGATCGTAAAGGGAATGCGTCTGCGCATAGTCACGCCAGGCATCCAGTGTCTCCATAAAGCGGGTGAGCTTCTCTCTCAAGCTGGAATTGATCAAATGAGGAGCACTCCCTGTCTGGTCTAAGGCGTGTTGCAGTTTCTCATAGAGATTCTCTGCCTTCTTTCCTTCAACTCCCTGTAAGGCTAAGCGAGCCAACTGGTCCTCATCAAACTCAAACATGGCTGATTTCATGAGGGGCCACCAAGGGATAGTCCTGCAAGGGATTGTTAATGGTCCGGAGGGTGTCCAAAAGGACCATGACTTCAACGGACTGGAGGTAGTTTTCCTCTCCTCCATCTGCAACGATAGGAATCTGATAGGCTTCAAAGGCTGAAAGCACCTTGTCGTTGCGAGTCCGAGACGCCGTCAAGAGTGTGATATCCTTAAAAGGAAACCCCTTCTTCGTTGTGGAGGCGGATGATCTCCTTGATGACCAAAAAGGACTTCACCTGAGGATAGGCTATCCCTTCTTGCTCCCTCGTCTTCAGCTGCTTCAGCCACATCCTGACTGCCATCGTAAAGCAGGAACTCAGTTTCATAGGCGGGTGTCGGCTCTTTCTTATCCGGGATTGCCCGCAATCAAGCGGTGGCTCTGGTCATAGAGAATCTCCCCAACTTCCTCATCCATGAGGCGTTCAAAGACATGATTGGTCGCTTCTAAGACCTCTACGTGGCTTCGGAAATTCTCCTTGAGCAGGATCAACTTACCATCAGCCCCTTCTTCTTGGTAGGCCTTAAACTTATCATTAAAAATCTGAGGATCCGCCTGACGGAAACGGTAGATAGACTGTTTGATATCTCCCACCATGAAGCGGTTGTGGCCATTAGACAAGAGCTCCAACATCCGCTCTTGGGTGTGGTTGGTATCCTGGTACTCATCGACCATGACCTCGTGGTAGCGCTCCTGATAGAGACTGCGGATATGAGGGAATTCTTCAAGGATCTGGATAGCAAAATGGCTGATGTCGCCAAACTCAAAGGCATTTTCCTGCTTCTTGCGCTCCAAATAAGCGGTGGAGAAAGCTTGGACAAAGTCCCTGAGCAAGACCAGCAAAGGTAAGGGTTCATCCTTGAAGCGAATCTGATAGGTTAGCTGGTAGTGCTGGGAAGCTGCTGCCCGCAAGGCTTCGATGCGTTCTTTGCGTTCGTCATTGAAGGCAGTAGCTAGCTCTTTCAGGTCTTCTTTTCGTGTCGTGATGGTCAGGCTTCGTCCTCCGCTGGCACGGGAGATCAAGACCACCCGCTCCAAGACCTCAAAAGATGGCTTCCTGGCTCGATTTCTCATTGAGACTAGCGATTAAGTCTTGAATAGCAGTGACATTCTCTTGGTACTTGGCCCCAGAAAAGGCTTGCCCCTTCATTGGCCAGGTGGAAGGTAAAGAAAGATTCCAGTTCAAAGAGTTGCTCTTTTACCTCTTGGGCCAACTGGTCCAAGGCTTCATCATAGTCCAGATCTTGATAGCCTTTGAGGAAAGACCCCTCTAGCCAGGCTTGGGGATCCGCAGTGGATTGGAGGAAGTCTACCAAGGCATAAACCTGGTCCTTAAAACCAGCTAGCGACTTGCCCTTTCCTGTAAAGTTCTTGACCAGAGCGACTAAAGAGGCGGTCAGGCCCTTGCTCCTCATAAAAGCGCTCAAAGACTTGTTCAAAACAGTCATTCTTGAGCAAGTACTGCTCGCTCGCGCTTTGGAGGATGCGGAAGGTCGGCGAGAGGCCTAATAAATAGCCATATTTGGAAACCAGGCGTTGCGTGAAGGCATCCATGGTTCCGATATCACTAGTTGGTAATTCTGCAATTTGTTGGGCCAAGTGGTGCTTGAGCTCCTCATCCTGGCTAGCCTTGAGACTTTTCTCCAACTCTTTTTCTAACCGTTCCTTAAGCTCGGTTGCTGCTTTGACGGTAAAGGTTGAGATGAATAATTGCTGGATGGAAATCCCTCGGTGCAATTGATCCAGGATCCGTTGGACCATGACGAAGGTCTTTCCAGATCCAGCCGAAGCTGAGACTAGAATATTGGTCCCTGATGAATAGATGGCTTCTATCTGCTCAGGGGTCCGTTTTTGTTCCTTGTCAGACTGGGCCTCCTGGACTTGGAGGTCTTGAATCTGCTTAGGACTTAAAAATTCAATTGGTTTCATTGATTCAATTCCTCCCTCATTTTTTCTATCCAGGCCTGGCGGAGCTTGTCACCGACCGGGCGTTTCTCGTACTGACTTGGATCCAATTTTTCCAAGAAGCGGGCTTGTCCTAGATGAAGATTGGCTTCAAATCCAGTAATCGATTTGTACTGTTCTACATAGGGAGCAATGCTTCGTCCATTTTCAGTATAAGGGTTAATCGCAAAGTTACCCGACAAGATGCCCTCTGCTGCTTCTTGATAGAGATGGGCATTGTAGAGCAAGAGCAGGTCTAGCTCCTCTTGACTCAGGAGCATGGCCTTGTTTTTCTCATAGTTCTCGTCAAGTTGGCTAGCCTGATCTGCCAAGAATAGACCCTTGTATTGCTGGGTTTTTAGAACGGCTTGGACAGCATCATCGACCGCCTTGGTATCCTTGAGAAGCACCAAAGGATCCGTCATCTGCAAGTACATGGCTCCAAAAATCCCCTTGTCAGGATCAAAGTCCTGAAAGTCTTTGATAGCGGACAGATAGGTTGGCAATTGGGAGTTGAGACCGTTAAAGAACTTCTCAAAATTAAACTTGGTCTCACTGGACTTGTAGTCCACCACTCCCAAAGCTCCTGTATCAGACAGCCGGTCAATCCGATCGACCTTGCCCTTGACCAAGAGCGGACGACCATCTTCTAGGGTTAAGAAGGGACGATCTGCCTGGCCGAAGAGAGCTTCTTCTCCAATGGTTTCAATGCGATCATTGTGAGCGAGGACACGTCCCGTTGCCCGAGCGGTATCCAGAAGCAATTCTTTTGAAAAAGCAGCCATGGCATTCTCCTGATAAAGGAGGGCAAACTCTGTCTCCTGGCTGGTTTCGCGAATGGCCTTGTTCAAGCGCTCATCAAAATCTCCTTCTGAAGGATCTTTTAGCACCCGTTCAAAAATTCGGTGCAAGAAATTCCCATGGCTTCTCGCATCTGGTCGCAAGTGCCACTCCTCTTGCAAGCCCAAGACATAGTGGAGATAATAGCTATATTGGTTTTGGTAGTAAGTGTTGAGAGCTGAAGCAGATAAAGACAGAGCCTGACCTTTAGGATAAAGGGCTTCAAGGGTCTCATCTTCTAGGACCTTGGTCGTCAAGTTTTGGCTAATTTGTGGGATGTGCAAGTCTTCTGACGCTAATTTCTTCCGAAGGACACGAATGGCAACCGCCCAGAAGGTCGCTTCTTCCTTGCTCAACTCCTGGTCAATTTCTCCCTGGTGTAATTCAATCAGTCGAGCTAAGAGGGCCTGGTAAGACCCCATATCTTCACTAGAGGCCCTTGCCTTCTTCTCAATGACATGTAGAGTAAGCGGTGCCTTGGTCAGCTCAAGCAAGTAAGGGGACATCTTATCGTCCACCTCATTGACAAGGATAGGACTGGACAAGACTAAGTGTTTGGTGGCTGCATTGAAGAGAGATAGGGCGACGAAGCGATTCTTCCGTAAGTTGTCCTGACTGGCAATTTGGAGATTGGCCTGTTCGTCTGAAGCTTGGTTCAAGACCTGACGCTCCTCATCCGTCAGCAAGGATTGGTCCTTGACAATCTTAGGGAAGCGCTCCTGGGTCAAGCCGATGGCATAGACATAAGGAGCTGATAAGGGCTCAATCAAATCATAGGACTGAACCGTCACTACATCCACTGTCGCCGGGACCGTCCGATAGCTTGCCAACAACATTCCTGATAAGAGGATGCTTAGGAAATCATCCAAGGTCACCTTCATCTGCTCAAAAACTTGGGCAAATTGCTCTAGTACATGGCTAAAAGATTTCCAGACTTGATCATAGCGTTCCATCTCCTGCTCCGAACAACGACTGGCCAACTCTTGCATGTTTTGAGCCAGCTGTGCATCTTGACAAAACTGGGCAAACTTCTTCAGCAGTCCCTGGCTAGTCTGGCTCTTGGTCTTGTAAAAATCCTGCAGAGGACTGATGACTTGCTGGCGAATCTGATTGAGACGCTCTAGGTCAAATTTGTCCTGGTGGTTGGCTGTAAAGTCACGAGAAAAGGCAGCCAGACCCTTGATCTCTGCAAAACGAACATATTGTTCAAAATGGTCGATATCCTCTCGTGTTAGCGTTCCATAAAGCCCTGTCTTCAAGAGATTGACCACATCCTCGGTCAAAAACCGATAGCGACGAAGACGGTCCAAGGATTCCACCCATTGGACCAGGGGATGCTGGGCCATAGATTCGCTCTTTCCGAGATAGAAAGGAATCTGGTACTGGTCAAAGATGGTCTTGAGCTGGAGCTGATAAGCATCCACATCCCCCAAGAGGACTCGAATATCTTTGTAACGAGCTCCCTCATACAGACGCTGGCGAATGGAGCGGGCTACAGCCTCTAATTCTTCCTTTTGATGGTTACAGGTCCAAATCTCTACTGCTTCTCGATCTTGATCAGACAGCTCACCCTCTACCTCTGTAAAGTCATAACGAGCTTCCAAGATCCGCGTCATACGACTAAAGGCATCCTCTTTTCCTTGACCGACGTAGCTTGGCGTGACCTGGTAGGTCCTAGCCAAGTCTAGCAGGAAGTCGACACTAGCCTGGTAGAGATTGCCCTCTCGAAAGCTCGAGCGATAGGCTTTCTCACTGGCATAAGCCCCAATAATGATCTCGACACCCTTGTCGTGCAGTAAATGAACTAGGTAGTCCTCCTCGGCTGAGAAACGGGTAAAGCCGTCAATCACTAGAGCCAAGTCTTTTAACTCCTCATCCAAATCTCCCTTGACAAGGTGAGAGGCAAAACTAGCCAACTTAGACTCAGACTCAAAAGAACCTGCTACTAACTGGTCTTGAACAGCCTTCAAGATATGGATCAAGTCTTCTCTCTTCTCCTGATCTGGCAAGGCATCCAAGTCGGATGCTGTCATCTGGGCTGTCTGCAACTCATGAAAGAGCTGGATCAATTGTTGGATAAACTGGGGATCCTTCTTAAGACGTGCATAAACCTTGAGCTCTTCATCCGGCATCTGAGAAAGCACCTTAAAAAAGAGCATGCCAAGACCGATATCATCGAGCGACTGCTGCTGGTGGCTTTCATTAAGTGTAAAATAGCGTGCCATCTGAGCAAAGCGCGTAATGGTGATGGCAAAAGAAGCCTTCTGGTCTATGAGTTGCAAGACTTTGCGCTCCTTCTCAAAAGATAGAGAGTTGGGCGCGATATAAAAGACCCGCTTCCCTTCTTCAACCAAGCGATTGGCCTCATCCACCAAGACCTGGGTTAAAGGGGTTCGAATATCTGTATAGACTAATTTCATAATGTTATGATTCCTGTAAAATGATAGTTCTATTATACCATCTTTGCGCCTTTTCTACAGGGATTTTCCCATCATTCAGGAGTTTCAAAGCAGATAAAAAAACTGGATAAAACGTCCAGTTTTTCAAGCATTTTATTAACTCCCCCAGTTAATCAAGAGATAGAGCAAGCTAGATCCAAACATATCGGCCAAGGCATGCATGAGGAAGAAAGGCAAGAGGTTTTTTACCACCTTCTTATACATAACGTAATAAAAGAGTCCATAGACAACTCCGATGACCACTGCCCAGAGCAAGCCCTGGTAGGTATGGAAGGAAACCCGTATCAAAGTCGAATAAGCCAGTGCCCACCACTTGTACTTGTCATTAACAGATGTCATGACTCCCAAGAAGAAGAACTCTTCGTAGAAACCATTCAGCAAGGCATAAGCAATCGCCATGGGACTAAGCGCTAAGAACTTGTGAATAATCTGCATGGGATCGATATAAGGGAGGAGATTGATATTGAAGTAATCGTACTCTCCACTCACCGTTGTCACGATATCCCCAAACAGACCAACAATGGCAAAGATCAAAGGTACCCAAAAGAGGACGGACCATTTAAATCGAATTGGAAGCTGTTTAAAATCGAAATTCCTGAGCAGCAAGTAAGCCAAGGCAAGAGCTAATAAGATAATCTGTAAAGTAAAGTTACTGGAGTAGGCTGCCCCATCCGTTGCTGTATTGGTAGCTGTCTCCGTGGCTGTGCTAACGGTTTGCGCAACTGGTTGAAGACTGGCAAGGAAGAGTTCTGTAGACCAGACAATAAACTGCCCAAACATGATCGCAGTCACAATAGCGATATCATACCATTTGAGCTCTTTTAATGGCTTTTCAGGTCGTATAAATTTAAGAATGTTCATCATTCATCCTTCTATTCCCATGATGGAAGTGTTTTTGATAGTTCTACTATAGTAGAATATGCTTAAAGAAACTTTAATTCTTAGTTAGTAATAAAATGCTATTAGTAAAGAGGCTAGGACTTTTGTCCCAGCCTCTCAATTGTCTTTGGATTGTCGAGCAAGACGCAGTGGTTGCTTGGTATCTTTGTTCGCTTTTTAAGCTCCAAATATGACCTAATGAGGGAAACAAAGTTTCCTTTATCTGCAACCTTCAACAGTCTCCCAGACTGTTGAAGCTGTGCGGAGGTGAGACGACGAAATCGAATTCTAACGAGTTACCGATTTCTGTCCCACTCTCTCTTAGTTCGATTCCTCTAAGAGGGCCTGGATTCTATCCAGATACTGATTATCGGTCACTGCCATCACGCGCACGCCTTCTGGCCAGATAAAGTCGGGACTGATCTGACTTCGCAAAGGCTGGTCTTCCGCATCTCGATAGCCAATAATATTGAGTTGATATTGGTCTCTGATTTCCAAGTCTCGGATGCTTTTTCCCTACCCAGCTAACTGGAACCGTAAACTCGACCACCACCACTGCTTCATCCAACTGGAAGACTTCAATCCCGTGTTGGAAAAGGATCATCTTAGCTAGGGACATCCCCGCTTCTACCTCTGGTAGGATGACCAAATCAGCCCCAATCTTCTCAAGGACTTCCTTGGTCACTTCATTTTTGACCTTGGCAATGACGTTTTCTCGACGCCAAGTGCCTTACAGTGCATGACAGCCAGTACACTGGACTCCAGGTTTTCTCCCGTCGCGATAACGACCGTATCACAGTTCCCAATATCTGCTGCATCCAAGAGGTCCAACTCCGTAATATCTCCAACAATTCCAGTTGTAATCATGGATTCATACTGATTAATCACATCTGCGTGATCGTCAATTGCAATAATATCCACATCCTGATCCTGCAGAGTTTTCAGGACACTCTGTCCAAAAAAATTCCTAGTCCCAGAAATTCCAATGGTTCGATTCTGCCATAAGTTTCTCCTATCCGATAATGATGTCTGCCTTGGCATACTGCAAGGTATCTGCTTTCTCGGCTTGGTAATTGTTCAAGCTAACCATGAGGGTTAAGGGACCAATCCGTCCGATAAACATGAGGACCATGATAATGCCTAGTCCCTGCTCCATTTAAGGTTGAGGTTACATTGGCGGTCACTCCCAACTGTCGCTAGAGCGGATACCACCTCAAAGACCAAATAAATAAAGCGTTGGCCATCCGGCGTCACCAAACAGATTCCTAATAGTCCCACTAAGAAGGTCAACTGGAAAATCACCGCCGTCCCAAAGGAACGTTGAACAATGTCTGGTGAAATCGTACGTTTTCCTAAATTGGTATGTGGTAGCCCCAATAGTTCCTTCCGAGCCAGGAGCAAGAGGACTAGGAAGGTGGTGATCTTCATCCCCCCTGCTGTCCCGCCTGGTGCTCCACCTAAAAACATCTGCAAGAGATAGACGAAGAGCGTCACTGGCCGGACTGCTGTATAATCTAAGGATGCAAAACCAGCTGTCCGCATGCTGACGGTTTGGAAAAAGCTGACTAAAATTTTCTCTCCTAAGGGGAGGGACCCAATGGTCGCCGGATTATCAAACTCAGTCAAGAGACTGGTTACGGTCCCAAAGAGAAGGATCGCAGCTGTTAACCAGAGAACCACCTTGGTATGGAAGCGAAGAGTTCGCCGTCCTGATTGATTGCGGGCCTTGGTGGCTAGGTCAAACCAGACCATGAAGCCCAAGCCCCCAGTAATAATAAGGGCAGACAAGGTCAGATTGACCAACCAATCGGTCTGGAAAGCTCATCATACTATCGCCTCCAAAATTATCAAAGCCCGCATTACAGAAAGCGGAAACCGCGACAAAGATAGAGTTAAAGATTCCATGGCCCCAACCAAAGCGAGGAATGAAGCGAATCATGAGGAGCAAGGCCCCCAGTCCTTCGATGGTAAAGGTGGTAATGAAAATAGAACGGACAAAACGGGCCAAGCTCTGGTTATTGCTAAAGCTAAAGCTGTCCCGAATGGTCTGTCGGTCCTTGTAGCTGAGCTTTTGACGACTTTCCATAAAGAAGAGACCGATAAAGGTCAAGATCCCCAGGCCACCGATCTGAATCAAGAGCATACAGATCAACTGCCCCCCAAGCATTGTAGGTCGAGGCTACTGACTGGGTAAAGAGCCCTGTCACACAGACCATGGAGACCGCTGTAAAAAGGTGGTCGACATAGCCTGCTTTTGAGCTTGCTTGCTGGACAAAAGGCAGACTCAATAAGAGGGAGCCAATTAAGATAACCAAGAAAAAGCTGAAAAAGATCCTCCTTGCTGGAGACAGACTTTTCATCTTGGACTGCCATTGTTTAAATAATAATTTGACTAACATAGCTTCATTGTACCATAAAAAGAGAATAGACCTACAAGTGAAGAACCATTTCTAGGCACAATTCTAAGGCTTTATCGAATGCTTCAGATCCCCAGTCACGCTGGTCATAATTTTCCAGGTCTGCAAGAGAATCTGCGGTAAATAGGAGCAAGCCCCAAACCGCATCACGAAGCTGGGCTACTGCTGCCAGTGAGGCGCACTCCATCTCCACCACACTACACCCTTCTTCAATGCGATAGGCCACCTTGTCAGGCGTTTCTCGATAAAAGCCATCCGTCGACCAGGTCATGACCTCTTGATAGGGAATTTCTTTTCCTTTTAAGACAGTTTCAATGGCGGTCAATGCACGACTGTCCACTTCCATATAACGAGATGGCGCCACATAATGGTAACTAGCTCCCTCATCTCGCAAGGCTTTTGTTGGGATTAAAAAGGCATTTTCTTCCATGTCTACCAAGACGCCACAGCTACCTGCCGAAATCATCTTCTTCACCCCATAGCCAATTAACCAATCCATGAATTGAGCTGCTGGTGCAGATCCAACTGGCGCTTGGGCTAAGCAGATTTCCTCTCCTTGGTGCTCCATGACATAAACCGGATAGGTCTTGGTAGCTGAGACAAAGCTAGCTACTTGTTTGGCTCCAGCAGCTTTGGCAAAGCGGTCAATCTCATCCTCTAAGAAAGCATAAAGCGCATTTATCAGGTAAATGCAGGTCTAACCCCTCATGAGTCGGCATAATGACTGCCTGTGGGTTGTCATCAAACTCTAAAATAGGAATTTCATGTTTATGGATCATCAGCTACCTCCAAATCTTTGTTTGTAACATTATATAAGTCTATCTAGCCGGTGTCAAGAAGAGATAGCGAAAAGGACGAATTCCCTTATGAGTCAGTTTAAAATGAAAAAGTGATCTTCGCATCAAGGCACTAGACAACAAACAAGAGCGCACCTTCACCAAGAAACAAGTGATGTCGAATTTGAAATAAGCATTTATTTCAAGATTAAAAAAAATTCTAGTAGACATCCTCTACTAGAATTTTTTTGTTAGTCAATGACAATCATAGCCTTGATGGTCTTGCGTTCATCCATGTCTTTATAGGCTTGATCAATCTCGTCCAAGCTATAGCTATGGGTGAAGACGCGTCCTGGATTGATATCTCCGTCAAGCACTGCTTTCAGCAAGAACTGTTTGTCATAAGTTGTTACGGAAGCTGCTCCACCTGCAACAGAAATGTTTTGGGCAAAGGTGGATCCAAGAGCACGGTTATTGTAGTGAGGCACACCGACAAAACCTAAGCGCCCTCCATTGTGAAGAACCCCAAGGGCTTGGTCGACTGCTGCCGCTGTACCGACACATTCAAGAGCGGCATCTGCTCCTCCTCCAAGGATTTCACGGACCTTGGCAATCCCGTCTTCCCCGCGCTCCGCAACAACGGCTGTCGCTCCAAATTCCAGAGCCAATTGTTGACGGTCCTCATGCCGACTCATGAGGACAATTTGCGATGCTCCCCGCATCTTAGCTGCAATCACAGCACATTGACCCACGGCTCCGTCCCCGATGACAACTACCTTTGTCACCTCTTTTTGCACATCAGCCACACGCGCTGCATGGTAGCCCGTCGGCATGACATCTGCCAGCGTCAAGAAGGATTTGAGCATGGCTTCTGTATAATCAGATGGTTGACCAGGGATTTTGACAAGAGCCCAGTTAGCATACTCGAAGCGCATGTACTCCGCTTGCACCCCGTCAGACCAGTTGCTGCCAATATGTCGGTCACAGGTCCCATCATAGCCAGCACGACAGGCATCACACTCCCCACAACCATGAGTGAAAGGGGCGATGACAAAATCTCCCGGTTTGACCGTAGTAATGGCCTCACCGATTTCTTCCACAATCCCAATGGCTTCGTGGCCACTATTTTGGATGACCCGCTTCAATATCTGGATTGCGGTAGCTCCAGAGATCGGATCCACAGACACAGGTGCGAACGAGGCGGAGAATGACATCATCTGGTGCTTCTATGTGTGGACGCTCCACTTCTACAAGACCCACTTGCCCAGCTTTTGTATAGACTGTTTTCTTCATAGGGACAACCTACTTTCTATTGCTTACTTACCTATAGTATACACTTTTTATCGAGCTTTAGCCCACTTCCTGATTTAAAACTCCATCATTTAATCATATTTTTTCCCATACTTCTTTTCTAGCATTTTCTTAATCAGATAGGGCATTTTGACATTCTCTCGACCTCTCTTAGCAATCAATTTTCTGACAAAATCGGGCATTTGAATATCTTTTTCTGCTTCCAAAATCTGACCTGTACTTGAAGGAGCTTCCAACTCATCAAAAGTCTCTAGCTGAGGTTGATAGTCACTATAGTCACCATCTATATGAGACTGAATGGTTGACAGAAGGGCTTTAATCAGTCGTGAATCGCTATTTGGCATAGGAGGTCGGTGATAAGTCACTCCGAGCTCTTGGCATAGCTCCTTACACTCCACATCATTATCAAAAAGAACCTCAATATGCTCACTAATAAAGGCAATCGGAACAAAAATATAGTGCTTCGGGTGTTCACTCTCATCTCGCAGATATTCTAAGACATCTGGTTTAATCCAAGGAATACCTATATCACTCTCACTCTGCCATGTATTAGTGTACTGCTCTTCCTTTAGCCCTAAAATCTCCGCAATCAAGCGACTATTGTCATAAATCTGGTCGATATAGGGGTCACCGAAATCTATTGCCAAAACTGGGACACTGTGGGCTGAAAAAATCACCCTAAAGCTGTCATCTCCAATCTTATCTAAAATCTTTTGGATCTCATCAGCCCAATAGTGGAGTAGGTCATGTTCACGGTACCAGTCCTTGATAATTTGGAACCTAATCTGCGTACTTTCTAAAAATTTCTCATAGCCCATGACAGAATAGTAGGAATAATGAGGCTCTAAAATCAAACACAAACACTCTTTAATTCCATCTAACTCCATTTCTTTGATCACATCTGTGATGAAAGGGCGGGAAAATTTGTTGGCAAAGTAAACCGACGCTTGATTTCCAAGAGCAGCAGCAACCATGTCCACTTCTTCTCTAGTTATCCTTTGGAGTGGGGTTCCACCGATTCGGACGTAATTGTTATATAAAGTCTGAATTTCATGTGGTTCAGGACGAACCCCACGGCGTATATTTGTGAAAAATTCCGCTACTCCTTCATAGGTAATCTCTTCTGGTGAACCAAAGGTCATCATCAACACAGCTCTTTTACTCATAACTACTCCTTACTATTTACTTTCCACTATTTTACCATGAAAAGGATTTCTTTAGGAAACTCTTTTATAAATCATTTGGAAGAAGCAACTAATTTTCTAGGTAAATTCACAAGCTATTAAAAGAAATCATTCAAAGAAAGTGGAACAAATATCTTTTTATGTCCAATCCGATACTGTATTATTCTTTGAAAACAACATCTATTTGAAATGACCATCTTTCATGTAAGGAGAGAAGGTTTGAATCCCTTTCTAAGAATTTCTACACAATAGAAAAAGTGGATAAAGAAACATTCTTCTATCCACTTTATTGTTTACAGCTTTTATTCGCTACGTAAAGATTCCACTGGGTCTTTCTTTGCGGCGATGCGTGAAGGGATGAGACCAGCTAACATGGTAAGGACAATGGAGATACCGATCAGGATGAGCGCTGCTTCCCATGGTAACTGCGCCACGTTCTCCACGTTAGTCATTTTCGCAACGACGGCATTGATTGGAAGTGTTGCAAGGAGTGTAATTCCGATACCGAGCACTCCGGAAATAAATCCTTCGATGGCTGTTTCGGCAGTGAAGATACGACGGATGTCTTTCTTCGAAGCCCCCATTGCACGTAAGATTCCGATTTCTTTTGTACGTTCGAGAACCGAGATGTAGGTGATAATCGCAATCATAATCGATGATACGATGAGCGAGATGGCTACGAAACCAACGAGTACGGTTGTAATCACGCCCACCATTGTCGTAATCGAAGACATGATGGTTTGAATATCGTCGGAGTAGGCGAGCACTTTGTCGTCTTCGCCAGCGTCTTTTTTCGCCGTGTTATAGGCGTTGATGAAGTCCTTCAACTCTTGTTTTTGTTGGAAGGAAGAGGTGTAGAACTCGATGGCAGCCGGTTTGGATTTGTCGATGACACCCAATTTCGCGAGGTTTTCCTCGTAAGTGGCAGCCGAGTTTTCGTTGTATTGTTGGATGTATTGTGCTTGTTGTTCAGGCGTCAATTTGACCAACTGGATTTTTTCTTCTTCGGTTAAATCAGCCGAATTGAATGGTTTTGGATCTTTGGCAAATGCTTTTCCAGTAAATACATTGATAGTTCGGTTAGCTTCTTGCTCCTTCACGATGTCACTGTTTTGAATTTGTTCAGAAGTGTAATCGATAAGGGCGCTTGTATAAGCCACCCCACCAGAAGGAGAGTTCACCCCAGAACTGGTGCCTTCTTTTTGACGAAGAACGCCGACAATTTTAAGCTCGAAGCCATTCTCGATTTGCGTCTTCATATAGGCTTCGTCGTCAATTTTATTCATCCATTGGTTGTTTTCTTTGACGAAGCGGTTCGTGTTGACAACAGCTTTGAAAGTTTTTCCAATGAAATCCCTATACTGATAGGTTTGGGATTTGAGTTCATCCAGTTTCTTCGAATCGTTTAATTCGCTAGGGTCTTTGATGCGTAAGCTATAAAGGAGGAGGTCACTGATTTGGTTCTCTTCATCCACGATCAAGACGATTTCAGATTTATCCTTCGGAAGGCGACCTTCTAGCACATCATATTGCGCATTCAGCATCTCCTGGTCGCTTGACAGTTGGCTCCAGTAGTCGATGTTTTGCAAATAGCCTTTAATTGTTTGGTTGGCCGTATCGACTTCGTCCGCGAGATTAGACGGGAGAATGCTCTTTGGACCGTTGGAGGTGTCACTGGCGTAAATATAGGGTTGTAAATTGTACTGGTAACGAATGTCTTTTGTAAGGTGTGCGACTTCTGAAGCGTGTTTATCCAAGTAGGTTTTGAAGGAAGCGAGGTCATTTTTCCCGATTTGTTTTTTCAATAGATTCGTTAAAAGCGTATTGACACCGAGTTTGTTTTTATCCCTATAAGGCTTTTCACTCAAGTCTGGAGAGGTTGCCATCAGATTACTCTGGTTCTGCTCGCTAATCGTCAAAGGCAAAGAGACAAGAGTGTCTTCTTGCACCTTTTTCACATAATCGCTCACACCGTTTGAGAGGGCCAAGATCAGGGCAATCCCGATAATCCCGATGGAACCAGCAAAGGCAGTCAGGAATGTCCGACCTTTCTTCGTCAATAGGTTATTAAACGAAAGGGCCAGAGCCGTCGTAAAGCTCATCTTTGTCTTTGTAAACTGAATGTCCCCTTGTTTGGGTTCTTCGGTTGGTTCGTATGGATTCGAGTCGCTTAAGATATTTCCATCTAATACTTGTACGATACGAGTGGAGTACGTCTTTGCCAACTCTGGGTTATGCGTCACCATGATCACGAGACGTTCCTTGGCGATGTCTTTTAATAACTCCATGATTTGAACAGAAGTCTCAGAATCGAGCGCTCCTGTTGGCTCATCAGCTAAAACGACTTTAGGATTATTGACAAGAGCACGCGCAATCGCGATTCGTTGCATTTGTCCGCCAGACATTTGGCTTGGTTTCTTATATAAATGATCTTTTAGGCCAACGCGTTCAAGTGCTTCGATGGCACGCTTCTTGCGTTCCGCTTTGGAAACCCCAGAGAGCGTCATCGCAATCTCGACGTTTGAGAGTGCCGTTTGGTGACCAATCAGATTATAGGATTGGAAGACGAATCCGATAGTGTGGTTTCTGTAGCTATCCCAATCGCGGTCTTTAAATTGCTTGGTTGATTTTCCTTGGATGAGTAAATCACCCGATGTGTATTGGTCGAGTCCACCGATGATATTTAAGAGGGTGGTTTTCCCTGAACCCGATTGCCCGAGAATCGAGACGAACTCATTTTCACGGAAACGAATCGAGATATCTTTCAAAGCGTGAAACTCTTGATTTGCTGTATGATAAACTTTTGAAATGTGTTGTAGTTGTAGCATATACTCGATCCTTTCATAAATATGAGTAGTCTATCACAATTTGAATCGGGAGTCAATATATTAAATCGATGATTTCTAAAATATCCTCAACAAAGGAATGATCGATTTCCATTAATGATGGTGATGGTGGTGGTGTTCATGTCCGCTCGGATTCTCTATAGCATGGATATCCCGTTTATGGCAGGCATGGCTAGCTTGATTGCTATCCACTTCGATGGTAATATTATGAAAGCCAATGTCCTTTAGATAGTGACGGATAGCTGTTTTACTGACTTCCATCTGCTCCATCCGCTTGAGACAAACATGGACAATAGCATTTTTCTCTAGTCCATCCATGGCCCAAAGATTAAGCTGATTGATACTAGCGATATTGTCCAACTGCTCTAAATCATTCTTAACTTGCTTGATATCTACTCCTTCTGGCACAGCATCCAAGAAAATCTTAACGGTGCTCCAAAAACGAGGAAGGGCTTGTGACAAGATGAAAGCAGAAATCCCAAGGGACAAGAGTGGATCAAGGAAATACCAGTCCGTATACCGCAAAATAATGGCAACAACAATCACAGCTAGCCAACCTAGTGTATCCTCAAGGAAATGGAGACTCAGGATGGATTCATTCTTGGTCTGCCCCTTGCGGACAATGAGGCTAGCCGTTAAATTGATAACAATGGCGATGACTCCCAACCAAAGCATCCCCTCATGATCCACTGGTTGTGGCTCAATGAATTTGCTGATATTTTCTAAAATAACGAGAGTGGAGCCTGTAATGAGGATGACTGCCGTTAGAATGGCGCCTAAGAGGCTAAACGCTTGTAGCCTAGGGTATAGCGACTGTCCTCCTCCCGATTGGAAATACTTTCTAGAAAAGCAGAAATGCCAATAGCCAAAGCATCTCCCAAGTCATGGACGGCATCCGCTAAGATTGCACTGGAGCCAAAGAGTCCACCAAAGATAAATTCGATAATGGCAAAGCTTAGATTCAAGAAAAAAGCCAGCCAAACAGCACGTTTTGAACTCATTTTTTTACCTTCCTTTGGTATAATAGTAATAGTATTATCTTCTCACTAGTATTATCTCTAAATCTAAAAAGAAAGGATAGGGGCAAACTGTTTAGGATGTACGTTACTGAACAATTTGTTCAAAGTGTCCATATGACAACACAGGATCGTCGTATTACCAAAACTAGAAAAGCTATCTATCATGCTTTTCTTACACTTACTCAACCAAAAAGACTACGACATTATTACCGTTCAGGAAATTATTGACCGTGCTGATGTTGGTCGCTCAACTTTTTATAGCCATTATGAGAGCAAGGAACTCTTACTGGATGAACTCTGCCAAAAACTCTTTCACCACCTCTTTGAGCGAGATGATCAGCTCTCTCCCCAAGACTACCTAGCCCATATCTTTCAGCATTTCAAGAAAAATCAAGACCATGTGACCAGCCTCTTGCTTTCCAAAAAAATGATTATTTTATCCGGCAACTGAAAAAAAGAACTGGAGCACGATGTCTACCCCATGGTAGCTAAGAAACTGATTCGATCTCACCCCAACATCCCCCACTCCTATCTCAAACACCTGGTCGTAACCAACTTCATTGAAACCCTCAGCTGGTGGTTGAAAAACGGCAAGACTTACACCGAACGAGAAGTCATCCAGTTTTATTTGGAGATTTTAAACGTCGCTTCTAACTAAGCTGCGACTTTACATCATGTATCATAGAAAGGAAAACTATGCTCCTCCCCATTCTTCTCGGCTTTTTTACAGCCTTCTTAGCCCTTGCTTTTGCCCTTCTTCATTTATTGGTCAGCCTTTCCGAATTAAAAAAGGGCAAAAAGACCCTTGGAATTTACCTACTTTTTCTAGGAAGTAGCCTTGCGACCTTCTCTCTCATCCTCTACTTCCTTTTGCCAATTCTTGCTTTATTCATTTGGCTGATCGGAGTTAGCTTGATTTGCTACGGAGCCTATTGGAATGGCAAGCACAAAGAAAACTTCCATCTAGCCCACCATGTCATTCGGATCGGAATTGCTCTGATTCTTACCATTTTGTTAGCCCTCATATAAGAAAAACTCAAGTTTTATCAATGAAAACTTGAGTTTTTTGGTAGTTACGAAATCAATAAGGAATTAAAAATCCTGCTTTTCTTTAAACATTTTAACCTTTTCTTGGCAGTAATCCATTAATTTCTGTGCTTTTTCAAGTGTATAGCCTTTTTCAGATACCGACTTGACTTTCTTTTCATCAAAGTAGTAGCCTGTCAAGCCCCTGACTTTCTCTGATAAGGTGAGATAATAGCCTGTTTCGATTCCCTGATCTAGATCTTTCGAGAGAGACTTCATCAGGCGTCCGAAGAGAGACTTTTTCGTCTTTTCATCACTAGAATTATTCCCTAAGTTAGTCGAGATAAGACCAGGATGATAGGCATTAATAGTGATGTTTGAACCTTTTAAAAAGAAGTCTCTTGCTAGATAACGTGTCATCCAAATGGTATAGAGTTTGGAATTATTATAAGCTAATCCTGGATTGTATTCTTTCTCAAATCCAAAGTCCAAATCCTTGACCTTGGCAAAATGATGCATATAGGAAGAGGTATTAATGATACGACCGTCAGGCGATTTTTCTAACAAGGGGCTTAGCTCAGTTGTTAATATATAGGGAACGAGAACGGATAACATAAAAGTCAACTCGACATTTTCAGCACTTGCTTTTCGTTCTTTCCCTGCATACAGTCCTGCATTGTTAAACAAGACATCGATACGTTGAAAGTCTCGCTTGATTTCCTCCGCAAATCGATAAACATCATCTAATTTTGAAAAATCTGCCAAGTAGCTAGAAACTCTGCCTCTCAGGGAAACGGCCCGAACCTCTTGAGTAGCCAATTCCAGTTTTTGAGGATTGCGACCATGAAGAATGACCTGATGACCTTCACTAGCCAGTTTCTTTGCCAAGTGCTTTCCAATGCCATCCGTAGCACCTGTTATTAGTATGGTTTTGACCATATTAGTCCTCCAAGAAAGCAATGATTTCTTTTGAAAACTCTTCTGCATATTGGAAGATCGAACCGTGACCAGCATTTGGATAGATGATGAGCTTACTATCTTTTATTTTCTCATGCATATCATAAGAATTTTCCGTTGGAACCTGCATATCCTTGTCCCCGTTGACGATTAAGGTTGGTTGGGTGATAAATCTTAGGTCGTCTTGAGAATCTTTCCCCCAACGTTTAATGGCTTTGAGTTGAGTCAAGAAACCAGGGATACTCATGTCTTTGTCCGCAAATTCCTTGGTTCGCATTCCCATTCGTCCGAGAACTTTCAAGGCTTCGATTTTTCCTTGTTCATCATGGTTATAGAAGATATAGCGTTTAGGATCTATGCGTTCGAGTCCAGCTTTAAACATATAGTTAAATGTTTTCCCTGTAACCTTATCGACCTCTTTCCTCCTCGAGGTCCTGTTCCTGCCAAGATGAGACGGTTGATCAAATCAGGCTTGATTCGGACCATTTCTTGGGCAATCATGCCCCCCATAGAAAGACCTAGGAGATTGATTTTATCGTAACCAAGAGCTTCTATAAAGGCAATTGTCTTCTCAGCCATTCCAGGAATGGTTGGCGCCACTTTGCCTTGACTGGCTCCGACACCAGGAAGGTCGACCACAATCACATGGTGCTTTTCAGCAATCAAGTCCAAGAGTTTTGGATCCCAGTTGTCGAGGGTTGCTGCCAAATGGACCAGCATCAGAAGAGGTAGTTTTGATTTGCCTTTGCTGAGTTCGCGATAGGCGATTTTGTTCCCGTCGACAGTGATGTATTGATTTTTAGTTGTAAGATATGACATTGTGTTTTCCTTTTTATTTCTTAAAGCTGAGGACTGTTTTTCCACGTGAGCGACCATTAGCGACCTTGTCTAAGGCGCTATTCACTTCTTCAAATGGATAGACTGTATCGATAGATGGTTTGATTTCTAATTTGCTAAAGAGGTCAGCTACCTCTTGTAATTGAGCACCATTGCTTTCTACAAAGATAAAATGATAGTGAACACCGTATTTGTCAGCCATCTTATCAAATTTGCGACCGGCTAGTCCAAGAATCATCTGTTTCCATTTTGGCAGGTTCATGCGTTTGGCAAAGTCACCATTTGGCATAGCACGGAGGGAAACAAGCTGACCACCTTTTTTCATGATAGATATTTGTTTTTCAGTTTCAGCGCCACCAAGGGTATCGAGGACATAATCAACCTGGCTAACAGTTTTTGTATAATCTTCTGTTTTGTAATCGATAAAGCGGTCTGCTCCTAGCTTCAAAACACGCTCAGCGCTATCTCCAGCCCCATTGGTGATGACCTTCAAACCTTTAGCTTTAGCAATCGGAATGGCCATACCGCCGACACCACCTGTACCACCAGAGATAAAGATGGTTTTGCCAGCTTGAGCACCCATGAGTTCTAAGGCTTGCATAATGGTTAAGGCAGTTAAAGGCACAGCAGCGGCTTCCTCGTCTGACAGATAGTCTGGAACCTTGGCTAGAGCCTGACTATCGACAGCTACGTATTCTGCAAAGGCGCCAATATGATCAAGTGGTAAACGTCCAAAAACTCGGTCTCCGACTTTGAGATTTTTGACTCGTCTACCTGTCTCTTCAATGATACCGACCACTTCATTTCCCGCAGTTTGTGGGAGTTTGTAAGGGACGATCATCTTTACTTCTCCTCGGGAAATCATGTTATCCAGAGGATTAACACCAGCAGCGGTGACTTTGACCAAAACTTCTTTGTCTGTGATACTTGGTGTAGCGACTTCTGTGATGTTCAGTGTGATATTCTTTTTGTTGTATGATGTATGTTGTGCGGCTTTCATTGTCTTCTCTTTTCTATTTTTTTGTTGTATCCGATATAGATACAGGTATAGTCTTTTTAAAACTGATCTGCATGCAAATCAGTTTCGTTTTTGTTTGGCTTCTTTATAAAGATTGTTAATGACATCTTCTAAGGTTTGCTGGGCTAGTTCCTTCTCAAGTTGAGCTTCAGCACTAGCAAATAGTGGCGAAACGGCTCCTTGGATATGTTTTCCAACGGGACAATCAGGATTGCTATTTTGGTGAACAGGAAATAAGCTGATGTGGCTGACTTCTTGTGTGGCAAAATAAATGTTAAGTAAGGTCACTTCCTTTGGGGACTTACTGATTTGATAGCCTGTTTTTCCTTGATGGGAAGTAATCAGGCCTGCATTTTTCAATAAGACAATCACCTTACGAATATAACTAGCGTTGGTCCCAACACTCTCAGCCAGAGCTTGTGAACTTAGGGTTTCCTTACTCTCACTAATCATGGTTAGGATGTGTAAGGCTACTGAAAAATTTTGTATCCATATAAACTCCTTTAGATAACTTGTATCTAACACAAGAACAAATATAACACAAATAAAAAGAAAAGCAAGACTTTTGCTTAACTTTTTTTCAAACGATCAAGCCATCAACACCATGAGTATCGGAATGACCACTATGGTAGCA